>Ga0070754_10000333_pt1 | contig 45876 bp, 49 predicted proteins | sample VirMetDEL_Sep_01_FD_75181 | JGI IMG/M metagenome (GOLD analysis project Ga0070754, IMG submission 75181) | Aqueous microbial communities from the Delaware River and Bay under freshwater to marine salinity gradient to study organic matter... | ecosystem: Environmental > Aquatic > Marine >...
CTGCAGTTCATCTCCTATTACCACCCCGTCGACTTCATCCAGGCGATGCACGAGGCCTACCTGAAGGAAGAGTCGCCGGCCGCCAAGGACTCCATGGCGCAGATTCTGATCAACTCGCGCATGTGCGCCACCGGCCACCGCCCGATCTGCCAGGACACCGGCATCGTCACCGTGTTCATCAAGGTCGGTATGGACGTGCGCTGGGACGGCGCCACCATGAGCGTCGACGACATGATCAACGAGGGCGTGCGTCGCGCCTACAACCTGCCGGAAAACGTCCTGCGTGCCTCGATCCTGGCCGACCCGGCAGGTGCGCGCAAAAACACCAAGGACAACACCCCGGCAGTGATCCACTACTCCCTCGTCCCTGGCGACAAGGTGGAAGTGGACGTCGCGGCCAAGGGCGGCGGCTCCGAGAACAAGTCGAAGATGGCCATGCTCAACCCGTCCGACTCCATCGTCGACTGGGTCCTCAAGACCGTGCCGACCATGGGCGCCGGCTGGTGCCCGCCGGGCATGCTCGGCATCGGCATCGGCGGCACTGCCGAAAAAGCAGCGGTGATGGCCAAGGAAGTGCTGATGGAGCACATCGACATCCACGAACTGCAGGCCCGCGGCCCGCAGAACCGCATCGAAGAGCTGCGCCTGGAGCTGTTCGAGAAGGTCAACCAGCTGGGCATCGGCGCCCAGGGCCTGGGCGGCCTGACCACGGTGCTCGACGTGAAGATCATGGACTACCCGACCCACGCCGCGTCGTTGCCGGTGTGCATGATCCCCAACTGCGCCGCCACCCGCCACGCCCACTTCGTGCTCGACGGCTCCGGCCCTGCCGAGCTGGAAGCGCCGGATCTGGATGCCTACCCGGAAATCGTCTGGGAAGCTGGCCCGAGCGCGCGCCGCGTCAACCTCGACGAGATCACCCCGGAAGACGTGCAGAGCTGGAAGCCGGGCGAAACCGTCCTGCTCAACGGCAAGATGCTCACCGGCCGCGACGCTGCGCACAAGCGCATGGTCGACATGCTCAATAAGGGCGAGCAGTTGCCGGTGGACCTCAAAGGTCGCTTCATCTATTACGTCGGCCCGGTCGATCCGGTCGGTGACGAAGTGGTAGGTCCAGCCGGCCCGACCACCGCCACCCGTATGGACAAGTTCACCCGTCAGATCCTCGAGCAGACCGGTCTGCTGGGCATGATCGGCAAGTCCGAGCGCGGCCCGATCGCCATCGACGCGATCAAGGACAACAAGGCGGTGTACCTGATGGCCGTCGGCGGCGCCGCCTACCTGGTCGCCCAGGCGATCAAGAAGTCCAAGGTGCTGGCCTTCGAAGAACTGGGTATGGAAGCCATCTACGAGTTCGAAGTCAAAGACATGCCGGTGACCGTCGCGGTCGACACCAACGGTGAGTCGGTACACATCACCGGCCCGGCGATCTGGAACAAGAAGATCGCCGAAAGCCTGGCGGTGGAAGTCAAGTAAGCGTCAACGCTGCAAAGCAGAAGCCCGGCCAAGTGCCGGGCTTTTGCATTCTCTGGAGATGAATCCGTAACCCGTCAGGCTCCCTGCAGCGGTTGTCGGCCGCGCGCCAGGTAGCTGTCCATCTCCGCCTGCGGCACCATGCTGCCGCCCGTCGCCCATACCAGATGAGTCGCCTGCGCCATGCGCTGCGGCGTCAGGCCCATACGCTGACGATAGCCCTGCTGCTCGCCCAGCACCCGCAGCACACCCGGCATGCCGGCCAGGGCCGAAGGCTCCAGACGCTGGCCCTCGGTCTGTTCCAGCAACGCCAGGTAGCGGAACAGCTGTTCATCGCTGACCGTGTAGTAGCCATCGATCAGACGCTGCATGGCGCGCCCGACGAAACCCGATGGCCGACCGACCGCCAGACTGTCGGCCGCAGTGCGGTTGTCGATGCCGAAATCCTGCACCGCCAGCTCTTCATGTCGGCCGGTATGCACGCCAAGCAGCATGCACGGCGAGTGCGTCGGCTCGGCGAACAGGCAGTGCACCGCATCGCCGAACGCCAGCTTCAGGCCAAACGCCACACCACCCGGCCCGCCGCCCACACCGCAAGGCAGGTAAACGAACAGCGGATGCTCGGCATCGACCACGACACCGGCCGTTGCCAGTTGCTGCTTGAGGCGTTCGCCGGCCACCGCATAGCCGAGAAACAGATGCCTGGAGTTCTCGTCATCGACGAAGTGGCAGCGCGCATCGGCCTCGGCCTGGCGCCGCCCCTGCTCCACCGCGACGCTGTAATCGCTGGCGTACTCGACCACCGTCACGCCGTGGGCTCGCAGCTGGTCCTTCTTCCACTGGCGCGCATCGGCGGACATATGCACCGTGGCCTGGAAGCCCAGGCGCGCACTGATGATGCCGATGGAAAGCCCCAGATTGCCGGTGGAGCCGACGGCCACCTGATAACCCGCGAAAAAGGCACGCATCGCATCGCTATCGAGGCAGGCGTAGTCGTCGTCGAGGCTGAGCAGCCCGGCCGCCAGTGCCAGGTCCTCGGCATGCTTGAGCACCTCGTAGATGCCGCCACGGGCCTTGATCGAACCGGAGATGGGCAGATGGCTGTCACGCTTGAGCCACAGCGCGCCGATCTCGCCCTTGCCGTGAATCTCTTCACTCAGCAAGGCCTGCATATGCGGCAGATGCAGGATGTCCGACTCGATGATCCCGCCACTGGCGGCCGTCTGCGCAAACACGCGAGCCAGGTAGGGGGCGAAACGCGCGAGACGCGCGCTGGCATCGGCCACATCCGCGGCGCTCAAGCCAACATCGCCCAGCGCCTCGCTGACCGGCGCCACGGCGGGATTGAACCAACTGGTTTCACGCAGGGCGATCAGCTCGTCGAGCAGCGGATATTGCGCTCGCCACTGGGCGAGCGGCTGACCAAGGATCATCGGCAGTTTCCTCATTGCAGGCCGTTAACAGCGGCCATTAGATGACGCCTGCGCGCATCTGGCAAAGGCCGGGAGCGGCAGACCAGCGGAACGATAGCCGCCGAGGCATGGCCTAAACGGGAAACCGCCAAGGAGTTGTCATGACCTTTTCCATCGTTGCCCGCTGCCCGCGCAGTGGACAGTTCGGCGTCGCCGCCGCCACCGCGATGCCGGCAGTCGGCAAACTGCTCAGCCATGCCGCTGCCGGCGTCGGGGCAGTGGCGACCCAGGCGCAGGTCAACCCCTATCTGGGCCTGGATGGCCTGCAGTTGCTGCGCCAGGGACTGTCGGCTGAGCAGGCACTGGAACGCCTCAAAGGCACCGACCCCTGCATGGAACTGCGCCAATGCGCCCTGATCGACGCCCAGGGCGACAGCGTCTGCTGGACCGGCGAACAATGCCTGCCCTGGGCCGGCTCGCTCAGCGGCGAACAGTTCTCCATACAGGGCAATCGACTGGTCGGCCCGCAAGTGCTGGACGCCGTGGCCGAAACCTTCCGCCGGGAAGCCAGGCGCCCGCTGATCGAACGCCTGATCGAAGCGCTGGACGCTGGCGATCGATGCGGCGGCGACCGGCATGGCGAATCCTCCGCGGTGATCTATGTGGTCGACAAGGAGGACTACCCGCTGTGGGACATCCGCGTCGACCATCACCTCGACCCGGTGGCCGAACTGCGCCGCCTGCACAAGGTGTTCGCCCGCGACGTGCTGCCAGAGATACTCGCCATGCCGACACGCGAAAACCCGGCAGGCCTGGCGGCCGAGGATGCGGTCTAGCGCGCGGCGGCCCCGAAGCGCCGCCGATAATCGCCAGGCGACACGCCCACCAGGCGGGTGAACACCTTGCGAAACGCCCCGCTGTCACCGTACCCCACCTGCCAGGCCACCTGCTCTATGCTCTGGCGGGTGAACTCGAGCAACTCGCGCGCCTTGCTCACACGCAGCTGCTGGCAGTACTCGGTCGGTTTCATGCCCGTAGCCGCGCGAAATCGACGCAGGAAGGTGCGCTCCCCCAGGCCCGCGCGCGCAGCCATGCTGGTCAGGCTCGTCTCCGCCCCGGCCTGCCCCTGAAGCCAATGCTGCACGGCCAGTACCGCCGCGTCGCCATGGTCAAGGCTGGGCGCGAAGCTGCTGAAATGCCGCTGCGACTCGCGGTTCAGATCGACCACCAGAAAGCGTGCAGTCTCCGCCGCGATGGTCGGCCCCAGCAGCCGCGTCACCAGCGCCAGCCCCAGATCGGTCCAGGCCATCAGCCCCCCGGCGGTGATCAGGTCACCGTCGTCGATGACCATGCGCTCGGGAAGTACCTGAACCAGCGGAAAGCGAGCCGCCATCTGCGCGGCCAGCGCCCAGTGGGTGGTTACCGTGCGGCCGTCGAGCAAGCCGGCCTCGGCCAGCGCGAACGCACCGACGCACACCGACGCCAGCAGCACACCCGCGCCATGCTGCTCACGCAGCCAGTCGCGATAGCAGGCGGCGAGCGGCTGGTCGGCATCGTCATCCAGACAGGGCGGCAGAATCACCACCTGCGGCGGCGCCTCATCCTGCGCCGGGCTGCCGAACACGCGCCGTACGCACCCGCTCTCATCGGCCTGCCAGTGGCTGACGCGCAGCCGAGGCAGCCCCTGGCGCTCCTGCCCCGCCGCCATCCGGTTGGCCACGCTGAACAGATCGCCCAGGCCATGCACCGCCGCGAGCTGCGCGCCGGGATAGAGCAGTAGTCCGATCTCCAGACAGCGCTCGCTCATTGTCAGTTTTTCCCCACAGATTGTCGGCCCTGCCCATCCTCGCGCAGGCGCCGGGGCGATAAGGTTTGCCGCACATCATCCCACGGAGAACACCATGAGCAAGCGCGCCCTGATTCTGATCGACATCCAGAACGACTATTTCGACGGCGGCAAATGGACCCTCGAAGCGATGCAGCTCGCCACCAGCAACGCCGCCCGCGTGCTGGCCGGCGCTCGCGCAGCAGGCGACAAGGTGATCCACGTGCGCCATGAGTTCGGCAGCGACGATGCGCCCTTCTTCGCACCGGGCAGCACCGGCGCGCGCATCCACGAGCAGGTGCAGCCATTGCCGGACGAGCCGGTGGTGCTCAAGCACCAGGTCAACGCCTTTCTCGGCACCGACCTCAAGGCTCAACTCGACGCCGACGGTATCGAACAGGTGACACTGGTCGGCGCCATGAGTCATATGTGCATCGACGCCGCAGCCCGCGCCAGCAGCGACTTCGGTTATGCCACCACGGTCATTCACGATGCCTGCGCGACGCGCGACCAAGAATTCGAAGGGCAGGCGATTCCCGCCGCGCAGGTGCATGGCGCATACATGGCCGCGCTGGCCTTCGCCTATGCCCAGGTCATCTCGACCGAGCAGTACCTGGCTGGCTGATTCAGCTTGCCCCGAAGCGCTCCAGTTGCATCTCACGCAGACGGCTGAGGGTGCGGCGAAAGGCAAAATCGAGATAGCCCTGGGTATACAACTCTTCCTGGGCCACATCGGCCTCGATATACAGCGGTACGCGGCGGTCGTAGCACTCGTCGACCAGGGCGATGAAACGTCGCACCGCATCGTCGTTTTGCGCCAGCGCCGGCAGTTGCCGATCCCCGGCATCGATCCGCTCGGCGCCATCTTCGGTGCCACGGGCGATGCGCCCCTCGCGCGGCGCGCCGCCCAGCCGCGGCACCTGGTCGAGCAGGATCGCCGGGAAGCGCTCGCACAGCTCGATGAAATCCGGCGCGGCCAGTGGCTGTTCGCACACATCGCTGAACCGGCACCACAACGCCGCCGGGCTGTGGCCCAGGGTCGCGACGCGGCGATGGTTCAGCTCGAACGGCTCACGACTCACCGGCAGGCCCTCACTCAAGTGAGCGAACAGCTCGCCCAGCGCCTGCGGCTGCTGCACCCAGTAGCGCTGCACCTCAGCGCCGGGATGCAGGCGATGATCCTGCTCGCCATCCACGGCCACCACCTGCATGTGCGCCTCGAGCGCAGCGATGGCAGGCAGGAAGCGCTCGCGGTTGTAGCCGTCGGCATAAAGCTGATCCGGTGGCTGGTTGGAGGTCGCCACCAGCACCACGTTCTGCTCCACCACCAGGCTGAGCAGACGCCCCAGCAGCATGGCGTCGCCAATGTCAGTAACGAACAATTCGTCGAAGCACAGCACGCGCACCTCGCGCCCCAGCTCCTCGGCCAGCAGGCGCAGCGGGTCGGCATTGCCGGTCAGCTGGAACTGACGCTGGTGCACCCACTGCATGAAGTGATGGAAGTGCTGGCGCCGCGCGGGCACGCGCAAGGCGTTGTAGAAGCTGTCCATCAGCCAGGTCTTGCCGCGCCCCACCGGTCCCCAGAGGTAGACACCGGGCGGCCGCTCACCGCGATGCACGGCCTCGAAACACTGCTGCAGCGCCTCGACTGAACGGCGCTGGGCGGCATCGACGACGAAACCACCAGCCGGTGCCTGCTCATAAGCGGCCAGCGGCGAATCCGGCAGCGCCTCTGGCGCGTTCATCGCAGCACCAGCCGGCCGTCGTCGAACTGCGTTGGCCAGTCGCGGCGGGTGAACACCTGGCCCTGTTCCCGCACCCGGCGCACCTCGGCCAGATCCAGCTCGGCGATCAGCCAGTGACTGCGCGCGGGGCACAGCGCTTGGCTCTCGGCGATCACCCCATTGGCCGGCATGCCGTAATCCGACGGCACGTACAGCGCGGCGCGGCCGATGTTCTCGTCCAGCGCCGGCGACCAGGGCGCCAGGCCAACGGTGGGTGATTGCAGCACGGCAATCTGGTTTTCCAGGGCACGGGCCTGGGCGCCGATGCGCACGCGATAAAAGCCCGCCTCGGTATCGGTGCAACTGGGCGCCAGGATCAGATCCACCCCGGCCTCGGCCAGGGTGCGCGCCAGCAACGGGAACTCGTTGTCGTAGCAGATCAGGATGCCGAGCTTGCCCAGCGCCGTGTCGAACACCTTGAGCCCGCTGCCCGCTGCAATCTGCCACTGTTCCAGCTCGAAGCGGGTCATCATCAGCTTGTCCTGGCTACCCAGGCAGCCGTCCGGGCCGAACAGCCAGGCGCGATTGCGGTAGAGACCGTCGTCATCCAGCACCGCCACCGAGCCGGGTTGCAGATGGATCTTGAGCCGCCGAGCCAGGCTTTCGCACAGTTCCAGCCAGCGCGGCAACAGCGCCTGGATGCCGGCGATGGAGCCATGCAGATCACTGCGCTGGGCCTCCGGCAACTGGCCGGTCAGCACCAGCCCGGCGTATTCCGGCAACAGCAGCAGATCGGCGCCCTGCCCCGCCGCCTCTTCGCACAGCCCGGTGAGGTGTTCGGCGTAGGCGTCCCAGCTGGTCAGCAGGTCGATATGATATTGGCAGGCGGCAACCTTGATCATGAAGTGAGTTCCTTGAGCCAGAACGACATGGGCTTGGCCGACTCCTCGGCTTCGTCCAGGTCGCGCCACTGGTACTGGGTGTGCAATTCGGGGTGATGACGGTAGCCACGACGCGCCCAGAAGGCGTCCAGCGGCTGATAGTCGGCAGGCCGGCGCGGGTGCTCGGCCGGGCGCTGCACGGCGCAGAAGGCGCACCAGTCGAAGCGCCCCAGGCGCCGTGCATGGGCCTCGCGCTCGGCAAAGAAACGCACGCCCAGGCCGCGCCCCCGCCAGGCCGGCAAGACCACCGACTCGGCGCAGTAGAAGATGCGCGCAGGGTCCCAGCCGGCATCGATGAACGGCTGCTGGAACTCTTCGGTTTCATCGATCAATGGCAGCGCGGTGGAGGCGCCGACCACCCGCCCCTCGTCACGCACCAGCACGCACAGGCTGCCCGCGCTGCGCACATAAGTGTCGAGGTACTGGGCCTCGTAATCGAAGCTGCCGTCGTAAAGGTAGGGAAACTCACGAAAGACCGTGATCCGCAAATGCGCCAGGTCTTCGATATGGGGCGCGATCTGCGGCCCCTGGAGCAATTCGATGTCCATCTGGAGTCGTTCGCCAGCAGCAGGGTGACGCCGGCGGCTATGCCGGCACGAAAGCGCGAACTTATCATGCGTGCCAAGCAACCACTAACCACGCTACGAAAGGAACTTAGCCATGACCGCCACCGAACTGGTTCAGGCCTACTATGCCGCCTTCAACGCCGGCGACATGCCCGCTTTCCTCGACCTGCTGGCCGAGGATGTGGTGCACGACATCAACCAGGGCGAGCGCCAGGTTGGCAAAGCCACCTTCGCCGCCTTCATGGACAAGATGAACCGCTGCTACCGCGAGCGCCTGGCCGACATCGTGGTCATGCAGAACGCCGCCGGCGACCGCGCCGCCGCCGAGTTCGTGGTACACGGCGAATACCTGGCCGACGACGAAGGCCTGCCGCCGGCCAACGGCCAGACCTACTTGCTGCCGGCCGGCGCCTTCTTCGAGATCAGGGACGGCAAGGTCGCGCGCATCAGCAACTACTACAACCTGGGCGACTGGGTTGCACAGGTAGGCTGACCACCCGCGCCATCACCGTCTCACGCCCCTCGGCGACTGCAATGAGCGGCCCGGGGCACCTTCATCGGTGCCCCAGGCCTCACCTCAGACCGAGCATTCGAGCGGTTTGCCGTGCGGGTTACGGCGCCCGAACAGCAGCATGATGATCACCAGCATGCAGCCGACCAGAATCGCCCCCGAGGACAGCACGAAGATGCTGAAGCGGTCGTTGCCCTCGATGAACAGGCTGAGCAGGGTCGGCGCTGCGGCCGCCGATGCTACTTGCACCACACCGACCAGTTTGGTCAGGCGCCCGGTCGGGTCATGGGTCACCACCGAGGACATGTAATAGGACAGCGCCAGGTTCCAGCCGAAGTTCATCAGGAACACCGCGATCATCAGATCCGAAGCCGTGTGAATGCGCGTGGCGAGCATGTAGATGGCGCCGAGTACGGCCAGCGAACCGGTGAGGATCATCGACACGCGGCCCAGGTGACGGCCGGCGATGCTCGGCAGCGCCGCACCCGGCAGGCCGCCGAGCAGGCCGATGCTGATCGCCCAGCCGATGTCTACCGGCGCAATGCCGGCTTCACTGGCGATGCCTTCGACGAAGCCCCACAGCGAGTAGATCGCCAGCTGCAGGAACAGCATGCCGAGCAGCGAACAGACGCCGATCAGGGTCAGCCCCGAGAACATCGGCACGCTGGAGCGCTGCTGCTGATCCTCGCTCTGCTTGACCGGCAGGATGAAGCACACCAGGCACAGCAGCACGAACCAGGCCACCAGGTAGTAGATCGCCCCGGAGAAGCCCTGCCACTCGGCGACGACCGGCAGGATCACCGCGCTGCTGGCGAACAGCGCGGTCTGCACGAACAGCAGGATGCCGAAGGAGCGATCCGGCCCACTCATGCGGCCCAGGCAGTAGATGGCGTAGGAATACAGGATGCCCGAGCAGATGCCCGAGATGCAGCGCAGCACCAGCAGCGTGTCGAGCTGGGTGACGCTGGCCGTGGCGGCGTTGGCGAGCAGCAGCACGAGCGCCGTGCTCAGGGCGATGGTGCGTGGGCCGAGAAAGCGCAGCATCGGCACGTACAACAGCGTGCCGACGATGGAGCCGCACATCTCGGCGGACATGGTCCAGCTCTGCTGGAGCAGGGTCAGGGTCAGGCGCTCGGTCAACAGGCCGATGAAGATCGGCTGCACGCCGATGACGATGATCGAAGCAGCCGCGATGAAAATGCACGCGGCGCGTATGAGGGTTTGGTTAGCGATGTTCATGGTCGGTACCTGCCGGCTGGGCCACCGGGTGGCCTGCCGCTTCAGTGAAATTCATGAATGACGAAAGGAAAGCCGGTCAGGCGAGTCGGTAGCAGTGAATGGCAACCAGGTCCGCAGCGGGATAGATCACCTTGCCGATCAGCGCACTGCGGGTCAGCCAGTCCAGCCGCCCGCTCGCCACCTGAAAACGCGGCGAACAGCTGCACTGGTACTCCTGCTCGTCGACCGGCCAGATGCCCTGCGCATCCAGTTCACGGGCCTTGTCGCTGAGCACGATCAGGCCGACGTTGTGGATGTTGATCAGCTCACCGCGGTCGCTGAGCAGGCTGTAGCGAGCATCCAGCTCACCCACGCCGTCGCTGCGCTGCAGGTAGAAGTCGGCGCCGCCGGCGAGGACTTCGCCGCGCACGTCCAGGCCTTCGAAATGCCCGCCAAGTATTCTGAAGTTGCTGCGCTGGCCATCCGTGCAGGCGCCCAGTTCATCCCCCGCGGCAATTGACACGTGGATACTCATCACCCATTCCAGAGTCGGCACGCCGAGCCCGGTTTGCGCTGTGTTTGTCATCACGCACTCCTGCGCCCCGAGAGGCGCTGCTGGCTCGGTTTCAGTAACGGTAGGTAACGTAGAGTTCGAGGGCGCTGAACGGGTCGTCGTCGCCGAAAGCCTGCTTGGCCGCCGACTTGGCATTCACCCAGTTGTAGGCCACCGAGCCGTAGAAACTCGGGGTAGGCGTCCAGTCGAGAAACACCACGGTCTCGTCGGCGAAACGACGACTGTCCATGGCGGCGCCGCGGAAGTTCTTCTCGTCGAGCCAGAACTGGTAGTGGATGGTGCCGATGGCCAGGGTGTCGGTCAGGCGGCTTCTGAGCGAGAACTGCTGAACCCGCTCGTTGCTGTTGAACAGCAGGTAGTTGCCCACCACGTCGCCGATCAGCCAGCTGCTCCAGTCGACGAAGCCCTTGCTGAGCGGATCCCAGGCTTTCTGGGTGTTGTCAGCCAGGTTGTCGTCACCGGAGAACACGGCGTAGCGGTAGCCGAGCGTGGGTGTGAACGGCAGATCCTGGAACTGGTAATCGGCTTGCGCGTACCAGGCCTTCGCATCGAATTTCAGCCTGGAGTCGCCGCCGCGCTGTACGGCGTACTCGCCATTGAGGGTCAGGTTCGGCAGCCCCGGCAGATGGCCGCGCAACGCGCGCAGGTTGAAGACCTGCATACCGTCGCGGCGCATCGCGTCGCTGCTCTTGCTGGCCTCGGTGTCGACCTTCATGGCCATGACGCCAAGGGTCACCTGGCCTTCGAGGTCGTAGTCCAGGTTGGCGCCGCTCATGCGGTAGTCGCCGTAGTGGTCGTCGGTACCCAGGGTGAATGCCTGGGCCTGTACCGGGCCGTGGCTCCAGTCGAGGATCGCCGAATCCTTGAAGGCGGTGCGCGGAGCGAGCCAGTAGGCACCATCGCCGAACAGGTCGAGATTGCCGTCCATGACGATGAAGCCACTGCCGATGGTGTAGTTCTGCCGGCCGGCGGTGAGCTTCCAGTCGCCGGCGCGGATGCCGACGTAGGCCTCTTCGGTGTTGATGCGGTTATCGGAGCTGCGCGTGAATCCTCCTGCATCGCCGTCACCGAAGGTCCAGGTGCCAATCGCCGACGCACCGGCCAGCAGGCTGACAGTTTCGTTGAGTGAGTAGTCGAGGGTGATACCTGGCTTGAGGTAGGCCTCCTGCCAGTCGAGCTTGGAACCCTTGTTTTCGAAACTGCGGATATCCACCGCACCGGTACCGAAGTTGACGCCGCGGGTACTGACGGAGGCGGCTCCGGCCGTCAGGTTGAGTTCGCCTTTGAGGTTCTCGTATTCGAACGGGTAACCGGCCAGAGCCGGTTGGCTGAGCAGCGGAATGCCGAGGGCAAGCAGCACGCAGGGGGAACGCTTGGACGTGTACATATGAAGCTCCTGTGTATTTTTTTTGTATTACAGGGCAGTTGGTGGCGGCCGAATCGACCACCGATTACCTGACGCAGCAGGCTGGAGCGCTGGCGAACCGGCGCTCTTGGTTCTTGTATTCGATGAGTCAGCCGTGCAGATGGGCGGCGATGGTTCTCAGCATTTGCACGGTGTCGATATCCAGCTCGGTCACCGCATCGGGCAGCGACGACTGCTTGACGATCACCACGTCGGCGCTGAAATCGACGAACAGGTACTGGCCGTGGATGCCGCTGGCCATGATGGCCGGACTGTGGTCGTTGAAGACGTACCACTGGCTGCGGTAGGAGGCGCCCGGAGTCCACTCGGAGAAGTCCTTGTGCACGCCGTAGATGGCCGGATCGGAGCCGGCCGCGATGGCCTCGATCACCGCCTTGTCGATGACCTGCTCGCCATCGACCTTGCCGCCGTTGGCGAGCATCAGGCCGAAACGGCCCATGTCGCGCAGGGTGGCGTTGAAGCCGGCACCGGCGACGCTGCGCCCCCAGGGGTCGGCCATGAAATAGGCATCGCGCTCACAGCCCAGTCGCTGCCACACGGCCTGTAGCTGCTCGGCGCAGCCCACGCCACTGGCACGCTCCATGACCCAGGCCAGCACTTCGGTGGTGGCGGTCACGTAGTGGAACAGGCCGCCATGTTCGCAGCGCTTACGCAGCGACGGCAGGTACAGATACAGCGACTCGTACTGGGCATATTCGGGCAGCGCCGGCTTGAAACCGCAGGCGTAGCCGTACTGAGAGCTTTCCGAGGCGGGATCGTCGTACAGCTCGGTGTAATGAACACCAACAGCCATGTCGAACAGCTGGCGCACGGTGGCGTCGCCAAAGGCGCTGCCGGCCAATTCCGGCACGTAATGCTGGGTCTGCGCCTCGGGGTCGAGCACGCTGTCGTGGATCAGTTGTTCGCCGAGTACACCGATCAGCGACTTGGTGACCGAGAACATGATGTGGCGGTCGCTGGCGACCTGGCCATTGAAGTAATTCTCGTAAACCACGCGGCCCTTGTGCAGGACCAGGAAGCTGTCGGTCTTGCTGGCGTGCAGGTGGTCGAGCACGCTGACGCTGCGCCCGCAGGTGCTTGCGAACGGCAGACCTTCGACCTCTACCGGCGCATCGGCCAGCACAGAACTGGGTCGCGCCCCGGCGGCGACATCGATGGTGGGACGCAGGCGTGCCAGGTTGCGAAAGCCCCAGCGGTTGAACGGCGGCGACATCCAGTTGGCCCAGGTCACACGCTGTTGCGGCTCGGCAGGGAAACCCTGCATCAGTACGGGCTCTTGTTGTTCTTGGTCGTACATCTCGCTGACTTCCGTATTACGGGAAACCAGGGAGCGGTCGAGGATTTGGTTCATCTGACTCATCCTGGAAGTGGCCCTGCGTGCAGCAGGTACAGGAAATAATTAATGCCATTAACTATTTAAGTCAATAAAATATTTTTGCGAGAAAACCTAAGCCACTATCATTCACGCATGCCCTCCCCACCAACCAAGGAGCGACGGTGAGCGGACTACGTGAACGTCAGAAGGCACTGCGCCGCAAGGCCATCTCGGCAGCGGCCGTGGCGCTGTTCCAGCGCCAGGGATTTCGCGAAACCACCGTCGAGCAGATCGCCCGCGATGCCGGTGTCTCAGCGCCCACGGTGTTCAACTACTTCGGCAGCAAGCACGAGATCATCCTGGAGATGATCAAGGAGGCCGACCGCCGCGCCCTGGTCGACGTGCACACGCGCATCCGTGACTTCGACGACCCGATCGACGCGCTCTGCCATCTCGAACACATCCTCGTCAGCTATGCGTTGCACGTGCTGCCCCCCGCACTCTGGCGCGAGCTGCTGCCGCTGGTGCTGGTCGGTGGCAACGGTGGCCTGCCCGAGGCCTACCGGCAGATGAACCGGGGCCTGCAGGCCGAGATCGCCAATGTGCTGCGCGAGCTGCAAGCGGCCGGCAAGCTGCGCGCCGACCTGGACGTGGAGCTGGCCGGCTTTCTGCTCAATGACTATTCGCACCTGCAACTGCTGCGCCTGACCGCCAGCGACGAGCTGGACATGCAGGCCCACTCGGCCACCGTCAGAGCCACCACGCGCCTGATGTTCGAAGGCATGCGCGCCTGATCGCATCCAGCAGGCGGCCGACCTGCCCTGATGCAATCCAGGCGGCAACCTGACAGCACACTCTCACGGCCCGGCCATCGCCTCGGCGCGGATTCATCCGCGATGGCACGGCGGAAAAGCCACAGGTCCGAAACATTCTGCAAAGGCTTAATACAGCGTTAAGCCAACCCCTCACACAATCGGCACCAGGTTCATTACCGAGGTTCCGCACATGGAACTACCCTGGGCGCATCATGATCGTCCCGTTGCCCGCATCGGCCGCGGCGACAGTTACGAACTCCACCTGGCCTCCCCCGACAGCGCACGTCGTGTTGTCCTGGAGCAGTTCATTCGCCAGCGCTTCGAGTTGCAGCACGGCGCGCGCATCCGTCACTTCATGCCCTGCCTGTTCGGCCTGGAAAACCCGGCCGGTCAACTGCTCGGCGCGGTGGGCGTACGCAGCGGCAACAGCGGCCCGCTGTTTCTCGAGCGCTATCTGGACGAGCCGATCCAGATGGCCATCGGTGCACGCCTGGGCAACAGCGAGCCGAGCCGTGGCGAGGTGGTGGAGGTCGGCAACCTGGCCGCCGACAGCCCTGGTGCGGCGCGCCTGCTGATCGTCGCCCTGACCGATCTGCTGGTGGCCCTGGGGTTTCGCTGGGTCACCTTCACCGGTACGCCGACCCTGCTCAACAGCTTCCAGCGCCTGGGCCTGACCCCCATCGCCCTGGGTGAAGCCAATCCGGCGCGCATGGGCGAAGAGCTGGCCGACTGGGGCAGTTACTACGACAACCGTCCGCTGGTCATGGCTGGCGACATCCACGGCGGCCATCAGCGTCTGCTGCAGCTGGGCGCCTATCCGCGTCTCGGCCATCAACCGTTCTATGCCCTGGAGGACATGCCTGATGTGGTCTGCAGCTGAATCCCTGTTCGCCCGCCTGGCCGAGTTCGGCCCGCAGATCGCCCTGGCAGAAGGCGAACGCACCCTGACCTATGCCGAATTGCTCAGCGCGGTCGCGGCGCGTGGCAGGCACCTGCGTGCTCTCGGTGCCCATCGCGTGGCACTGGCCCTGGACAACGGCATCGACTGGGTACTGTGGGATCTGGCTACGCTGCATGCCGGCCTGGTCTGCGTACCGGTACCGGCGTTCTTCTCCGCCGAGCAGCAGCGCCATGTGCTCGACAGCGCCGGCATCGACTGCCTGATCGGCAACGGCGCCCCCGGCTTCGCCAACGTGGAAGCCAATATTCATCGCCGCACGGTGGCACAACCGGCTGCGCTGCATGCCAACACCTGCAAGATCACCTACACCTCCGGCACCACTGGCCAGCCCAAGGGCGTGTGCCTGGACCTGGCCACCCAGCTGGCCGTGGCCGGCAGCCTGGTCGAAGCCAGCGCCAGCCGCGATGTGCAGCGGCACCTGTGCATTCTGCCGCTGGCGACCTTGCTGGAGAACATCGCCGGCGTCTATGCGCCGCTGCTGGCCGGCGCTCGGGTGGAATTGATGCCCATGGCGCAGATCGGCCTGACGGGCGCCAGCGGCTTCGACCTGGCGCGTTTTCTCGAAGCCCTGCAAGCGGCCCAGCCGAACAGTCTGATCCTGCTGCCACAGCTGTTGCTGGCGCTGGTCAGCGCTGCCGAGCGCAAACTGCCGGTGCCGGGCTCGCTGCGCTTCGTAGCCGTCGGTGGCGGACGCGTCTCCGCCCAGTTGCTGGAACGGGCCGACGCCTTGGCACTGCCGATCTTCGAGGGCTATGGCCTGTCCGAATGCGCCTCGGTGGTGTGCCTGAACACACCCGAGCAGCGCCGTATCGGCAGCACCGGCAATCCGCTCGGACACCTGCACGTAGCGCTGGCCGCCGACGGCGAAGTGCTGGTCAAGGGTGCCCGCATGCTGGGCTACCTCGGTGAGCCGGCGCCGCAAAGCGAATGGCTGAGCACCGGTGACCTCGGTCATTTCGAGCAGGGTTTCCTGGTGCTGCACGGGCGCAAGAAGCATCAGTTCATCACCGCCTACGGACGCAACGTCAACCCGGAGTGGGTCGAGTCCGAACTGGTGCAGCAGCTGCTCATCGCCCAGGCCTGGCTGCACGGCGAGGCGCTGCCAGCCAACGTCGCGGTGCTGGTAGCGCGCTTCCCCAATACCCCCGATGCGCAGTTGCAGGCCGCCGTGGACGCCGTCAACGCAGGCCTGCCGGACTACGCCCGCGTGCACCACTGGCTGCGCGCCGATGCCCCTTTCAGCGCGAGTAACGAGCTGGCCACGAGCAATGGTCGCTTGCGCCGCGCCGCCCTCTTCACCCATTACCAAAACGCCATCCATGAGCTGATGGCGGAAGGAGTACACGCATGAGTTTCTACGAATCCCTGCTGGCCCAGACCCAGGCCGAACGCGACTACCTGCTGAGCGCGCCGATCATCCATCAGGCCATGACCGGCCAGGTCGCCCTGCACAGTTACATCGCCTTCCTCACCGAGGCCTACCACCACGTCAAGCACACCGTGCCGCTGCTGATGGCCTGCGGCGCGCGCCTGCCGGAACGCCTGGAGTGGCTGCGCGAAGCCATCGCCGAGTACATCGAGGAAGAAACCGGCCACCAGGAATGGGTGCTCAATGACATCGCGGCCTGCGGGGCGGACAAGGAAGCGGTGCGCAACGGCACCCCGCACATGGCCACCGAGCTGATGGTGGCCTATGTCTACGACCGCATCGCCCGGCACAACCCGGTGGGTTTCTTCGGCATGGTCAACGTCCTCGAAGGCACCAGCATTGCCCTGGCCACCCAGGCCGCCGGCATCATCCAGGACAAGCTGCAGTTGCCGGCCAAGGCCTTCAGCTACCTCAACTCCCACGGCAGCCTGGACCTGGAGCACATCGAGTTCTTCAAGAAACTGATGAACCGCCTGGACAACGACGATGACAAAGCCGCTGTGGTGCACACTGCCAAGATCGTCTACCGCCTGTACGGCGACATGTTCCGCAGCCTGCCGCTGTCGGGTGAGGAGTAAGGTCATGCAACCGACGGATTGCCGTGCCCTGCTGACCGGCGCCAGTGGCGGCATCGGCCTGGCCCTGGCGCACCGCCTGGCCAGCGAAGGCGCTCATCTGCTGCTGGTAGGCCGTCGCCTGGAACCGCTGCAGGCGCTGCTGCAGAGCTTCCCCCAGAACGTGCAGCTGGTACAGGCCGACATCGCCACCCGCAACGGACGTGATGCGCTGGTCGCTGCCGCGCAGAACTTCGGCGGCTTGAACTGCCTGATCAACGCGGCCGGGGTCAACCGCTTCGGCCTGCTCGACCAACAGGACGAGCAGCAGATCGCCGAACTGATCGACCTCAACGTCACCGCCACGCTGCAGTTGACGCAGCGCCTGCTGCCGCTGCTGCGCGCACAACGGCGCGCCCTGGTGATCAATGTCGGCTCCACCTTCGGCGCCATCGGCTACCCGGGTTTCGCCGCCTACTGCGCCAGCAAGTTCGCCCTGCGCGGTTTCTCCGAGGCGCTGCGCCGCGAGCTGGCCGACACCCATGTGCGCGTCCTCTATTTCGCACCGCGTGCCACCCATACGTCGATGAACGTGCCCAGCGTGGTGGCGATGAACGATGAGCTGGGTGTGGCCATGGACCACCCCGAGCAGGTGGCCGATGAGCTGCTCGACACCATCCGCCGCGAGCAGGAAGAACGTCACCTGGGCTGGCCGGAGCGCCTGTTCGTACGACTCAACGGTCTGCTGCCACGCGTGGTCGACCAGGCCCTGCGCAAGCAGTTGCCGATCATTCAACGCTTCGCCCGCCACAAGCACTGAGGAGATTGCCCGTGAACGCATTGCGCACCCTGATCATCGCCGCCCTCGGCTTCACCGCCCTGCCCGCCTTCGCCCTCAGTGCAAGCGGCCAGGACCAGTTGCTGCAGTTGCAGACTCGCTGGGCCGAGATCAATTACCAGACTCCGCAAAAGCAGCGCGAAGAGGCCTTCGCCAAGCTCGTCACACAGGCCGACGCGGCCCTGGCCAGCGAGCCCAAGGCAGCGGAGCTGCTGATCTGGCGCGGCATCATCCTCAGCACCCAGGCCGGCGCCAAGGGTGGTCTCGGCGCCCTCGGTCTGGTCAAGGAGGCCAAGTCCAGCCTGGAGCAGGCGCTGGCCATCGATCCGCAGGCCCTGGCCGGTTCGGCCTACACCAGCCTCGGCAGCCTGTACTACCAGGTGCCCGGCTGGCCGATCGGCTTCGGCGATGACGAACAGGCCGAGAAAATGCTCACCCAGGCCCTGGCCATCAACCCGGACGGCCTCGACCCGAACTACTTCTATGCTGACTACCTGCAACGGCAGAAACGCTACGAGGAAGCTCGCGCCGCCCTGGAAAAAGCCCTGGCCGCCAAGGATCGCCCGGGCCGTGAACTGGCCGACAAGGGCCGCCGTGCAGAAGCCCAGGCGCTTTTGCAGCAGGTCAAGAGTAAACTCAAGTAACTCGGACGCACCCTTACAGGAGTTGCCATGCGCATTCTTCTCGTCGAAGACGACCAGGCATTGGGCGAAGGCATTCGCACCGCACTGAAACCCGAAGGCTATACCGTGGACTGGCTGCAGGACGGCGCCAGTGCGCTGCATGCGCTGAGCCACGAGAGCTTCGAGCTGGCCATTCTCGACCTTGGCCTGCCGCGCATGGATGGCCTGCAGGTGCTCAAGCAGCTGCGCGCCAACGCCAACCCGGTGCCGGTGCTGGTGCTCACGGCACGTGACGCCACCAGCGACCGCATCGCCGGCCTCGATGCCGGCGCCGATGACTACCTGATCAAGCCCTTCGACGTCGCCGAGCTCAAGGCGCGCCTGCGCGCCCTGCTGCGGCGCAGCTTCCAGCGCCCCGAGCCGGCGCTGGAATACCGCGGCATCCGCCTCGACCCGGCGAGCCAGGTGGTCGAATATCAGGGCCAGACCATCAACCTGCCGCGCAAGGAGTTTCTCCTGCTGCACGAGTTGTTGATCCAGCCCGGTCGCGTGCTGACCCGCGACAAGCTGCAACAAGCGCTGTATGGCTGGGATGAGGAAGTGGAAAGCAACGCCCTGGAAGTGCACGTGCACCACCTGCGCAAGAAGTTCTTCCCGGAGCTCATCCGCACGGTACGCGGCGTCGGCTATCTGGTGGACAAATGAGGTTGCTGAAAACCTTCGGCTCCATCCGCACCCGTCTGCTCGCCCTGCTGCTACTGCTGATAGCGGCCAGCTTCGGGCTGATCAGCCACAAGATCTACAACGACTCGGTGCACGAGGTACGCGAACTGTTCGATGCGCAACTGGCGCAGACCGCTCGCCTGCTCATGGGCCTGGTACGTCACGACCTCAGCGAGACCGAGCGCCGCGAAATGCAGGCGGTGCTCGACGAGGCCCTGCTGCTGCACAGCGCACGCAACCCGGACAACCTGCTCGGCCACGAATATGAAGGCAAGCTGGCGTTCCAGATGCTCGACGACGATGGCGAGCTGCTGTTCCAGTCCGCCAGTGCCCCGCCCGGCCTGCTCAACGACATGATCGAGCAGCTCGGCCTGGCCCTGCCCAATGATCAACAACCGATGCGCGAACGCCTGGCGCAGCTGGCCCGCTACCTGATCGGCTACCACACCCTGACCATCGGCGAGCACCAGTGGCGGGTGTTCGTCCTGCACGATAGCCGCGACTACCACTGGGTACTGGCTGGCGAGCGCGAGGACGTGCGCGGCGAGCTGATCGGCAAGATCGCCCAGCGCAGCCTGCAGCCGCTGCTGATCGGCCTGCCCATCGTCGGCCTCCTGCTGTGGCTGACCGTGGGCTGGGGCCTGTATCCGCTCAAACGCATGGCCGATGCCATTCGCGGCCGCGCGCCGGACAACCTGGCGCCCCTGGTCTTCCCGCCGCTGCCCAACGAACTGGAGCCGATGGCCGCGGCGCTGAACCGCCTGCTGATGCAGGTCAACCAGCTGCTGGAGCAGGAAAAACGCTTCATCGCCGACGCCGCCCACGAGTTGCGCACGCCCCTGGCCGTGCTGCGCATCCACGCGCAGAACGCCCTGGAAGCGCCGGATCCGGGTGACCGCGAAGAGGCGCTGAAACAGCTGGGTAACGGCGTCGACCGTGCCACCCGCGTGGTCGCCCAACTGCTGACCCTGGCGCGCCTGGATCCCAACGGCGTGCGCCTGAACATGAGTGACCTCGACCTGCTGGCCTTCCTGCGCAGTGAACTGGCCGAGCTGACACCACTGGCCCTCAATCGCGGGCAGGAGCTGATTTTCGAAGCGCAGGAGCCTGGTGACTATCAGTTGCCGGCGGATGGCCCCAGCCTGGGCATCCTGTTGCAGAACCTGGTGAGCAATGCCGTGCAGTACACGCCGGCCGGCGGCTGCATTCAGGTACAGCTGCAGGCTACGCCGCAGAATCTGGTCCTGCAGGTACTCGACAGTGGCCCCGGTGTGCCGGTGGAGTTGCGCGAGCGCTTGTTCGAGCGCTTCTTCCGCACTGGCGAAGGCCAGGGCGCCGGCCTGGGGTTGTCTATCGTGCGCCGCGTGGTCGAATTGCATCAGGGCAGTATCGCCCTGGACGAATCACCGCTCGGTGGCCTGCGCGTCAGCGTGCATCTGCCTCGACGTGGCAGCAGCGCGACGGCGTGATCGCAGCGACCCGGCTGACGAGCCAGCATAGCCTTCGCTAATCACCAGAATAGAGACAATCCGTTTTATCAATCGAAGCGGTTTCCCGATCATGCACGCCTGTTCACCCACCCTACAGGAGCCACCGCGCATGAGCCTGATCAAACGATTCTTCCAGCAGCCCCGCACAGCGCAGCAAGCCGAGGCCGCCAAGGCGCAGGAACATCCCAACTTCTGGATGTACCAGTGACTCAGGCGCTGGCACCCACCACCCTCAGCGGTACCTGACGCCCGGCCTTCTGAGCCAGGTAGCGGGTGCAGCTGACGCGCAGGAACGAGGCGAAATTGACCACTTCGCCGCGAAAGTCCATGACCTCTTCATACAGCTTGGCGATCAGCTGGTTGGTGGTCATGCCATCGACCTCGGCGATTTCGCGCAGGATGTCCCAGAACTGATTTTCCAGACGCAAGGTGGTCACCACGCCACGGATGCGCAATGAGCGCGAGCGCGATTCGTAGAGGATGGGATCGGCCTTTACATAGAGTTCACACATCGCCTTGATCTCCTCGTGAGCGTCGTCGCCCGGACGCGATCCGGGGGTACCGACAATGGTGCGCCCCCGAATGGCATCCGGCTACCTGGGTTACAGGCGAATTTCCGTGCCGAGCACCTTGAGAAACGCCGCCAGCCAGGCCGGATGCGCAGGCCAGGCCGGCGCGGTGACCAGCTTGCCCTGCACGTGGGCCTGATCCACCGGAATGTCCACATAGGTGCCGCCGGACAGCCCCACCTCCGGCGCGCAGGCGGGGTAGGCGCTGCACTCGCGGCCTTCGAGCACGCCTGCGGCAGCCAGCAGTTGCGGGCCATGGCAGACGGCGGCGATGGGCTTGTCGGCCGCGGCAAACGCCTTGACCAGCGCGATCACATCGGCGTTCAGGCGCAGGTATTCGGGCGCGCGGCCACCGGGCACCAGCAGCGCGTCGTAGTCCTCGGCACGCACCTTGGCGAAGTCATAGTTGAGAGCAAAGTTGTGGCCCGGCTTTTCGCTGTAGGTCTGATCGCCCTCGAAATCGTGGATGGCGGTGCGCACCGTCTGCCCCGTGACCTTGTCCGGGCAGACCGCATGCACGGTGTGGCCGACCATCTGCAGCGCCTGGAACGGCACCATGGTTTCGTAGTCCTCGGCGTAATCGCCGACCAGCATGAGAATCTTCTTGGCAGCCATGATCGTCTCCTGAAGGTAGGTGGAACGAACGCCATTATTCGCCCCTGTTACTTCCGACAGGTAACAGCCGGGTACTACTCCCCGCCTTGCCGGAGATCAGATACCGACCTTGTCCAGCGACTCACCGATCGAGCGCCAGAAACCACGCTGCGGCCGCTCCGGCTCCTGATCGCTGGCCTCGATACGCGCCAGCGGCTGAACCTGGCGGGTGGCCCTCAACTCGGTCTGCGCCAACTCGGCTGACACCAGCTGCAGCGGGCCTTCGCCAGCGCCGCCGGGCACAACGCCGCTCGGGGGCGGGCCGTCCTCGTCGTAACGCAGGTAGTAGGTGGCGCCGACTGCAGCGTCGAGGGTGAAGCTGGCGATCAGGGTGAAGTCGAACGGCCCGTCGGCCAGCAGCGTCCAGAAGCTGCCGGCCAGCGGCCGGCGCATCTCCAGCTTGTAGTTGGCGGCATCGAACTCCAGCACCAGGTAGCCGTTGCTGGGCAGGCTGCCGATCAAGCGGTTGTCGAGAAACAGCCCCGGCGCCTCCAGCTCCTGGTCGGCCCAGTCGTTGCGCGGGCGGTAGAGATAGACCAGCGCATGGTTCTCGTCACTGAGCCTGTGAGGCGCGAAGGCCTCACCTTGCGTGGCACCGAAGAAAGCACCCGGGGTGGAACAGGCGGCCAGCAGGACGATGGGCAGCAACCACAGCAGACGGCGCATCGGTCATTCCTTCTGATGATGATGCAGCGAGCTTAGCCGCGCTGTGCAGCGGCGGCACCCGACGAAAGTGCGGCCCAGCGCTACCCGCCCGAGAGTCGATCAGGCGAACGAAAAAGGCCGGCATCGCGGCCGGCCTGATGGTGTTTCCGTGCGACTCAGAGTGCGTACTTCTGCAGGTTCGCCATCATCTCCTTGAGCGCCTCGACGTTGTCCGCCGGGTGCGCAGCGCCCTCGAAATCGCAGATGCGTTGCCACTGCGCCGCCACGTCTTCCGGGCTGAAGCCCGCCTTGGGATCGAAACCGGCGCCCAGGCTGCGCTCCCAGCGCACCTTGCCGATCCAGCCGCCGCCGACTTCGAACAGACCGCCGCTGTCCTGACAGGCCGCACTGCCCAGGTACACCACCAGCGGGCTGACCAGCTCGGGCCCCAGCTGCTCGAACACCTGCGGCGGGATCAGACCTTCGGTCATGCGCGTGGCACCGGTGGGGGCGATGGCGTTGACCAGGATGTTGTTCTTGCGGCCTTCGATGGCCAGGGTACGCGTCAGGCCGTATAGGCCGAGCTTGGCCATGCCGTAGTTGCTCTGGCCGAAGTTGCCGTAGATACCGGAGGTGGACGAGGTGAAGATTACCCGGCCGAAGTTCTGCTCGCGCAAATGTGGCCAGGCCGCGTGGGTGGTCTTGTAGGCGCCTTCGACGTGGACCTTGTAGACCAGATCCCAGTCGGCGTCCTCCATCTTGGGGAAACTCTTGTCGCGCAGGATGCCGGCGTTGTTGACCAGCACGTCGATGCGGCCGAAATGATCCAGCGCGGTCTGCACGATCTTGTCGCCATCGGTCACCGAGTCATGGTTGGCCACCGCGCTCCCGCCAAAGGCGCGAATCTCTTCGACCACCTTGTCGGCAGCCGAGGCGTTGGCCCCTTCACCGTGGGTGCTGCCGCCGAGATCGTTGACCACCACCTTGGCGCCATGACGGGCGAACAGCAGCGCATGGGCACGACCCAGGCCACCGCCGGCGCCGGTGACTATGACTACTTGATCTTCGAAACGGATGGCATCGCTCATCGGCAGCTTCCTCGGGCAGGTTGTGAATGCGCCGAGTGTCAGGCAGCCCCGCGTGCTTCACAAGGCGCGCGGGGCTGCTGAATGACGGCCGATAATGCGACCTTATGCGGCTCAGTTACCAGTGCCGGAACCGGAACCCGAGGACCCTGAGCCCGAACCGTTGCCGCCAGTACCATCGCCCGACCCGGCACCCTGACCGCCCGGGTTGCCCTCGGTGTTCGGCCCTTGAACCGGCGGGATACCATCCTCGTCATCGGCCGGAGGCATCGGCTTGGTGTCGTCCGGCGTCGTCGGCATGGTAGTGCCCGTGGAGTTGCCGCCACTGGGCTCGGTATCGGCAAGAGCCGGCAGCGCCATCGCGCCCAGAATCCCGCTCAGCAGCAGTGCAGATAACGTCTTGTTCATCGCTAACCTCGACTTTCCTGTGAGTGACACAGTTACTGAGTCGCTCACGAAGACCGAGGTTCGACAAAAATTATTCGAGCGCCCGGCCCTGCTCAGACCATGCGGATCAGGCTCAGGTGGTTGTAAAGGTGCAGCACGTGCGCCTCGGCGTATTCGGCATGATCGAGCGCACCGTAGGCGAAGTGCGGCTGTAGCTCGCCCTCGTGAGCGGCGAAACGTTCGAACGCCACCTGCAAGCGCTGCAACGCCTGCGCCTGACTGGCCGGCTCACTCAGAGCAGCGGCGCCTGGGATCGCTTCATCCAGCGGATGACGCATCGCCCCGCGCGCACTGAATACGGCGAACGCCGCAGGGCCCAGGCTGTGGCGAAACCAGGCCGGCTTCAGCTCGGGGTAACCGTCGATGCAGTAGTCGATGCTCTGCGCGCAGTGATTGAACACCTCGCTCGGGCTCCAGCCACGAATGCTCTGCAGCGTCTTGCCGTGCAAATCCGCCAGGACCTGGCGCGCGCCCTCCAGGCTGACGACTGCCGGTCGCGGCCCCGCTGGCAAGGCCCAGTAGCCGACACCGAGCGCGGCGACGCCGCCAAGTGCAGCGCCTTTGAGCAGGGTACGTCTACGCATGCGCGCTCCTCGCATCGCGAAACTGCAGGTAATGATCGAGCACGGCGGCTGGCGCCTCCAGCTGTGGATAGTGGCCGATACCGTCGAGCAGCACCGTGTCGGCGCCGCTGATCAGCTCACGGTAACGCGCCACCATGTGCGCGCCGGAGATCGGATCGAAGGCACCATCGATCACCCGCATCGGCAGCGTCGTGGCCTGCATCGCCGAGACCCAGCGCTGGCGCTGCTGACGCCGCTCGGGCATGTAGCGAATCAGGCGATGCATCACCGCCGGGCCATCGTTGTAGGCCACCAGTTGCCACAGGGCATCCAGCTCGGCGTCACTGGCCTGGGTGTGCGGGCCGAAGATGCGGGCAAAACTCTGCGCCAGCTTGCGCCGCGAAAACAGGCGCCCGATCAGCGGCCCCAGTGGCCCGAGCAACAGCTTTTGCACCCGCACCGGATGATGCGTCTCGGGGAACAGGCCGCCATTGAGGAACACGCAGCTCGCCAGCTGCAGCCGCCCCTGCTGATGCCGCGCGATCAGCTCCTGGGCGACGCTGTCGCCATAATCGTGGGCCAGCACGTGCAGCGGGCGTTGTTCGCCGACATGGGCCAGCAACGCCTGCTGCAGATCGGCCTGTTCCAGCAGGCTGTAGGCATGCCCGCGCGGCTTGGCCGAATAACCGAAGCCGAGCATGTCGCAGGCAATCAGCCGGTAGCGCTCGGCCAGCGGCGCCCACAGGCGGTGCCAGTCCCAACTGGCGGTGGGAAAACCGTGAATCAGCAGCAGCGGCTCGGCGTCGGCCTCACCGGCCAGCCAGTAGCGAATCTGCCGACCGGCGAAATCCAGCGTCAGCGCCCTTGCCCTCCAGTCATCCAGCTCGATCCCTGGCAAACCCGTCACTGGTCATAACCCGGCATCTGCTGGTCCAGCTTGCGCAACAGTGCCGGCCACGGCAGCGCTCCGCCCATGCCCTGCGACGTCTTCATCACACCCGCGACCATCGCCCGCGCACCGTCGAGAATCTGCTGCGGAATGTGGATCAGCGCGGCACCGCCGCTTTGCGCCATGACCTGGATCTCGCAGGCACGCTGCAGGATGAACATGCCGAGGAAGGCATCGGCAATGCTGCCGAACGCGGTCAGCAGTCCGTGGTTGGGCAGGATCATGAAGTTCTTGTCGCCCAGGTCCGCCTGCAGCCGCGCCTTCTCGTCATGATGCAGCGCCACCCCTTCATAGCCGTGGTAAGCCAGGCTGGAGAGAACGAACAGCGACTGCTGCGACAGCGGCAGCAAGCCCTGCTGCTGCGCCGACACGGCGATGCCGGCTGGCGTATGGATGTGCAGCACGCACCCGACGTCCTCGCGCACCTCGTGCACGGCACTGTGGATGGTGTAACCGGCCGGATTGATGTCGAACGGGCTGTCCATCAGCTTGTTGCCCGCCAGGTCGACCTTGACCAGGCTCGACGCGGTGATTTCGTGGAACATCAGCCCGTAGGGGTTGATGAGAAAGTCCTCGGTGCCCGGCACCTTGGCGGAGATATGCGTGAAGATCAGGTCGTCCCAGCCATAGAGGGCGATAAGCCGGTAACAGGCGGCGAGGTCGACGCGCGCGCGCCATTCGACCTCGGACACCTGATTCTTCACGGCAGGGAGCTTCAGCGGAGCATTCACGGCGGTCACCTCGATATTCTTGTTGATCGGTGGTGTCCGCAGTCTAGCCAGGCGCGTCGCCGGCGATAGTTGCCCTGGCAGCCATGTTGATGGCTTTACGGGTCACGGCGCCGATGCGCCGCGGGGCGATAGGCAGGTATTCGCCGTCTTTATCGGCAGTAGCCAACCTCGGGCAGGCGATCAGCCCGAGGTGTCGCGAGGCTGCGCGTCAAGCCTTCAGCGCGGCAGCGAGCTCGTGCAGCCAGGGTTCGGCATCCGCTTCCGGGGTCACCGTCTCGCTGGAGTCCAGGCGCAGCATCTGCGCCACTTCGCGCAGGCCCAGCTCGGCATACAGCTCGCGTATCAGCTCGCCGCCGCCGCAGAAGGTGTCATAGCTGGAGTCGCCCAGCGCCAGTACTGCAGCCGGCTTGCCGCTCCAGGCCGGCAGGCGGTCGCGAATTTCGCAGTACAGCGGCAGCAGGTTGTCCGGCAGTTCGCCCATGCCGGTGGTGGACGTCACGGTGAGGAACGCATCCGGCGCAAAGGCCAGCAGCTCCTCGAGGCTCATGTTCGACTTGTACCAGGCATCCAGCCCGGCGGCCTTGAGCAGGCGCTCGGCATGACGAGCGACTTCCTCGGCCGTGCCGTAGACCGAGCCCGAGAGAATGGCGACTTTCATGACAACTCCAGAAACAGGAAAAACGCCGCGCATTATGCCGCAAGTGGACAGCCCGACCCGATGTTTTAGAATGCAACGCACCTCCATCGCGGAACCGGACCCATGATCAATGCCAAACTGCTGCAACTGGTAGTCGACGCCTCCAACGATGGCATCGTGGTGGCCGAGCAGGAGGGCGAAGACAATATCCTGATCTACGCCAACGCGGCGTTCGAACGCCTGACCGGCTATACCTGCGATGACATCCTCTATCAGGACTGCCGCTTCCTGCAGGGCAGCGACCGCGCCCAGCTCGGCCTGCAGGCCATTCGCGAAGCGGTCAAGGCCGGCAAGCCGTGCCGTCAGATCATTCGTAACTACCGCCAGGATGGCAGCGCCTTCTGGAACGAGCTGTCGATCACGCCCGTGCTCAACGAGAGCGATCAGCTGACCTACTACATCGGCATCCAGAAAGACGTCACCGAGCAGGTCGAAGCCAAACAGCGCGTACGCGAACTGGAAGCGGAAGTGGCCGAGCTCAAGGCCGAACTGACGCGGCTGAGAAGCTGACGAACGGCCAAAACTATCCTCCGGCAGCGCAGTCAGATGAGTTTGTTCCCATGCAGTCTCATCCCATGCAAAGCGACCCGCTGCTGACTCAGGACGAACTGGATTTCATCCAGAAGATCGTCTCCAAACCTGCGCAAAAGCGACGCACCAATGTTGCGCCGCAGTTGACCCTGGGCGAACAACTCAATGAGCTTCTGGCTCGCCTCGGCGGCGAAGAACAGTTGAGCCTGGACACCCACACCGACCAGCAGCACCTGAGTTTTCCCCTGCACCTGATTCAGGATGGCCACAGCCAGTCGCGTCTGGAGCTGGGCGCACCCTTGATCTTCGAACAAGGTGTGAGCGAACGTCCCTGGCGCCTCGTGCTGCCCATGGCGCTGACCCTGCTCGACAGCAGTGATCGCCCCAGCGGCCTCAAGGCGCTGGAGTTGTCGAACAACGGGATGCGGGTGAAGTACAGCAAGAGCGGTACGCCGGCCAAGGATCAATTGCTGCAGCTGCTGCTACCGCTGGGGCAACGCGTGCAACTGCGCGCCCAGCTGGTCAGGCGCGTCGGCCAGACGCACTACGCCTACACCCTGCAAACGCTGCATGCTGAAGATGAACAGACCCTGCGCCAGTACCTGTTCGAGCAGCACAGTGAACTGCACCTGCAAACGGCGGCGGTTGGCTGAAGCGCCGCTTCAGGTGTCGAGGTGACCGGCCAGAAACTGCTGCAGACGACGCTGCATCAGACGCCCTTCATTACCCAGACAGGCAATGGCCGAGCCGGCCAGACTTTCCTCCGCCAGATCGGCACTGTCACCGGCCAGCAACACCGGGCATTGCAGCCCCAGCGCCAGACGTGCCAGCTGCCGCGGAAATTCCTCGCCTGGCGGCTGATTGCTGAAGACCACCAGCGCCTGCGGCTGCATGCGTTCGCAGACCAGCGCCAGGTCGGTCAAGGGTACTCCGGGGCCCATCACCGTCACTTCGATGTCCTGACTGCCCAGCAACAACGCGGCAACCAGCAGCTCCAGCTCCCGGCAGTGGCTGGGTAAAGCCACCAGCAAAATACGCTCGCGCGAATCATCACGCCCCAGTTGCAGGCGCTGCAGGCAGCGTCCACGCAGGAAGCCGTCGAGCATCAGCCACTCGCCGCGTTGGCCCACTTCGTCCTGACGCAGCAACAGCTCCTGCCAGACCGGCATGAAGATGTCCTGAAACACCACCGGCAGCGGATAGCAGGAAAAAATCTGCCCGTAGAGGCGTTCCAGGCGAGGCTCGTCGAAGTTCTGCAGCGCACTGCGCAGCTGCTCCTGCCACTGACTCCAGTCGTCACCGCTGACTTCGTTGTAGGCGGGCGCAGCGGTGCTGCGACTGCTGGCACTCTTGGCCAGAATCGAGCCTACCTTGCTGACCGCGACGCCGCGCTCGATCCAGGCGAGGATGCTGCGTACCGCATCGATATCGGCTTGCGAATAGAGGCGATGGCCGCTGTCGGTCCGTGTCGGTTGAATCAGGCCATAACGCCGCTCCCAGGCACGCAGGGTGACCGGGTTGACGCCGGTAAGACGGGACACCTCACGGATGGGGAACAGCTCTTCCTGCTTCAACGCGCTGGACGTAAGCGATGTGACGGAGGCGAGTTCGGGCATGGCTTCGGGCATCATGGCAACGAATGTTCGGGAATTGTAACCCAGCTTGGCTGGGCTCACATTGTGCAAGAATTATACAAGATAGCTCCATGCACAACCCGGCTTGGTCATCGAGCCTTTATTTCGGCGGCGACTGCTCGCTCTGTGCGCGTAAGCAGCTAGGAGTGGGGCTATCGACTGTTCTGCCGCCTGCGCCCTCATCTGGCGCAATTACCGCACCCTGACAGTGCGGCGCGCTGCCGAAAAAACGACACCTGCCCGCCCCAACACCCAGCATCAGCTGGCGCTGGCTAATTTCCGCAAAACGGGAATAATCCTTGCTGCATTGTTCGTCGAGCACAGCACCCCGTGTTCGACCACGCCCAACGCCATACCCCGGCTGACGGCAACACCCGAGGAGATACACAATCTCCCCTGTAACCCTGATGGTGGCGCGCCGCGTCGCCAATGGCCGTTATCACGACTTCATCGCCTGGCTGCGTGAAGGCGAACACCTGGCCACCGACTTCCCGGGCTATCTCGGCTCCGGCGTACTGGCACCACCAGCCGGTGACGACGAATTCCAGATCGTTTTCCGTTTCAGTGACGAACAGACCATGGCCTCCTGGGAGCATTCCGCCTCGCGCCAGGCCTGGCTGCAGCGTGGTGCAGGGCTTTTTGCGCAACCGCAGGAAAAGCGCGCAGTCGGCCTCGACGCCTGGTTCGGCAGCGCCCACCGCCAAGCGCCGCGCTGGAAGCAGAGCGTGGCGATCTGGCTGGCGTTCTTTCCGGTATCACTGGCGTTCAACCTGCTGCTGGGCCCCTGGCTCGCCGACTTGTCACTGGTGACCCGCGTACTGTTGTCGACGCTGGCCCTGACGCCACTGATGACCTATCTGTTCATCCCGCTATCCACGCGCCTGCTGGAGCCCTGGCTGCTGGGCAACCAGCCGCAGCGCTTGAACAGGCGAGCCGTAAGCATCGGCAAATCCTGATCGCCCCCGCCCCACCGAATCGGCCAGCCCAGCGCTGGCCGATTTCGTTGCGCAGCCACCAACACCTATACAAAGCACGCAGAACGTACAGGTAACGTACAAATAAACACCGCTCAAACATCCCTACAAAAAGCCTTGAAACTCAGACAAATAGGCCTATCCGCTGATCCTGACGGCAAAACCACATGGCCCGCATGGTTGTACAACCTGCAGCTCTGGTATAGCTTTGTCCGACGATTGACCAACATCGCCTGCCACGGCCAGGTATTGCAGGGGCGCAAGCGCCCTGCCCTCCCATGTCTCACACGAGTTGCACATGAGCGCTGCCAGCTTCCCCATTCTGATCACCGGCGCCGGCCAGCGAGTCGGCCTTCACTGCGCCGAGCGACTGCTCGACGCGGGCCAGCCGGTGATCATCAGCTACCGCCAGGAACGCGACAGCATCGCGCGGCTGCGTAAGCGCGGCGCCATCGCCGTGCAGGCCAACTTCAGCGATGAGACGGGAATTCTGACCTTCATCGAGCAGATCAAGGCGCAGTGCAGCGGCCTGCGCGCAATCGTGCACAACGCCTCGCAGTGGCTGGCCGAAACACCCGGCGAAGAGGCCGATGCCTTTCGCCAACTGTTCAGCGTGCACATGCTGGCGCCCTATCTGATCAACCTGCACTGCAGCGATCTGCTGCTGCAGTCGGCCCAGGCCGATATCGTTCACGTAAGCGATGACGTGGTGCGCAAGGGAAGTGCCAATCGCCCGGCCTACTGCGCCAGCAAGGCCGGCCTGGAAAGCCTGACGCTGTCGTTCGCCGCGCGCCTGGCGCCACGCATCAAGGTCAACACCATCGCGCCGGCATTGCTGATGTTCAACGCCGGCGATGACGACGCCTACCGCACCAGGACCCTGGCCAAATCGGCGCTGGGCATAGAACCCGGCCCAGAGGCCTTCTACCAGACGTTGCGCTATCTGCTGGACACCCCCTACGTAACCGGAACCACCATTACCCTCAACGGCGGCCGCCACCTCAAGTGAGGCGACCGCTCAGGACCCTGCCATGAGCCAACCACTTTCCCAGCAATATCGCGAAATTCTTCTAGGCCTCGGTGAAAACCCGGAGCGCGAAGGCCTGCTCGACACGCCCAAGCGGGCCGCCAAGGCCATGCAGTATCTGTGTCATGGCTACCAGCAATCGCTGGACGAAATCGTCAACGGTGCGCTGTTCGAGTCCGACAACGACGAGATGGTGATCGTCAAGGACATCGAGCTGTACTCGCTGTGCGAACACCATCTGCTGCCCTTCATCGGCAAGGCACATGTCGCCTACATTCCTACCGGCAAGGTGCTCGGGCTGTCCAAGGTAGCGCGCATCGTCGACATGTACGCACGGCGCCTGCAGATCCAGGAGAACCTCACCAAGCAGATCGCCGACGCCATTGCCAGCGTGACCAACGCCGCCGGCGTCGCGGTGGTAATCGAAGCCAAACACATGTGCATGATGATGCGTGGCGTGGAGAAGCAGAACTCGGTCATGAGCAGCTCGGTGATGCTTGGCGCCTTCCGCGAGTCCTGCAACACTCGCCACGAATTTCTGCAATTGATCGGACGGAACAACTAATGCCGCGACTGGAACCCGGAATGGCGCGCATCCGCGTCAAAGACCTGCGCCTGCGCACCTACATCGGCATCAAGGAAGAGGAGATCAACAACAAGCAGGACGTGTTGATCAACCTGACCATCCTGTACCCGGCCGTCGATGCCGTGCAGGTCAACGACATCGAGCATGCGCTCAACTACCGCACCATCACCAAGGCGATCATCGCCCATGTCGAGGGTAATCGTTTCGCCCTGCTCGAACGCCTGACCCAGGAAATCCTCGACCTGGTCATGACCCACCAGGCCGTGCGTTACGCTGAAGTGGAAGTGGACAAACCCCATGCCCTGCGTTTCGCCGAGTCGGTATCGATCACCCTCGCCGGCCATCGCTGACAGCCTCCCCTGGCGGCTTGTCGCTCCCCGGCGAGGCTCTTATCATCGCGCCACCCATTCCCCGGAGAGCCCACCATGACCGAGCAAGAACGCCTCGAGCTGGAAGCTGCAGCCTTTCGCGCACTGGTGCAGCACCTGCGCAGCCGCCCTGACGTGCAGAACATCGACCTGATGAACCTGGCCGGCTTCTGCCGCAACTGTCTGTCCAAGTGGTACAAGGCCGCCGCCGACGACCTCGGTGTCGACGTCAGCGCCGACCAGGCCCGCGAGACCGTGTACGGCATGCCCTATGCCGACTGGAAGGCCAAGTATCAGAAAGAGGCCTCTGCCGAGCAGAAAGCCGCATTTGCCAAAGGAAAGCATGAATGACCGCTCTCAACGCGCTGCGCAGCCGTCTGCAGCAGGACGACTACGCCTTCAGTGAAACCCTGGCCTTCGTCGCCGAGCACTATGACTATCAGCCCAGCGCCTTCCGCAACGGTGACGTGGAGAACGCGGCCGGACAGAACGAAGGCTCCTGCAAGACGCTGGGCCTGGCCCTGCTGGAAGGGTTCAGCCAGGACGAAGCGCTGCGCGCCTTCGGTGAGCACTACCGCAGCGTAGTAGCCACGCCGCAAGGCAGCGATCACAGCAACATCCGTGCGCTGATCAACCATGGCCTGGACGCCGTGAAGTTCGAGCAGCAACCGCTCAAGCCGAGAGTTTGAAGCTGTAGCGCAAAAAACTGCGCAACTGTCAGCAAAAGCTGACAGACATCACATTGCTATCGTTTTATGCTGCGCGCACAAACAACATGGAACACGAGGGAACGTGTTCTGCGCGCAGCAGCCGCCTTCCCTCCTGTTTCGCGCTCGGCATGGAGTCGACCGATGCAGCAAACCCTGGTATGGAAACCCTGGTACACCCCCGGCGTGGAAACCCTGCGCCTGAGCCAGGATGCCAATGGCATCCACGCTACCAGCCACCTCATGCAAGTCATCAAGGGCGACAGCATCGTTGCCAATTACCTGATCGATTGCGACCCACGCTGGCGCTTCCGCCGCCTCTGGCTGAAAGTCGACAACCACGGTCAGCGCAACCTGTGCCTGCAGCGCGATCTGCGTGGTAACTGGCTGCTCAACGGCGAACCGCGCCCCGACCTGCAGCAATGCCAACACGTCATGCTCTCGGCCTCGCCTTTCACCCACACGCCAGCCCTGCAACGCAGCGCACTGGAGACCGGGCAGAGCGAGGAAATGCAGGTCGCCTATATCGACATGTTCAGTCTCAAGGTGGAGTCACGCCAGCAGCGCTATCAATGCCTGCGGCGCCGCCCGGGTGAAAGCCTCTACCGCAGCCAGGCCGAAGGACGCGTGCAGGCAGAGCTGAGCGTCGACGACCAGGCGCTGCTGCTCAAGGCCGACGAACACTACCTGCGCCTGAGCCAGCGCGAGCTGAAGGTCAGCGCGCTGGTGTAGAGGGCCTCAATGCACGATGCGGGTGCCGCCCATCTTCAGATGGGCAGTTGCCCGAACGCCCAGCGCAGCAGAAAGAACACCAGCAAACCACCACCGATGGTCGCCAGCAGATGCCGGGTACAGGCGGCAATGGCGATGGCCGCCACACCCGCCAGCAGATAGGCATTGTTCCAGCTCAGCATCCAGCTCTGTCCATCCGGCATCAGCATGCCGGGTATCACGATGGCCGTGAGCACGGCAGTCGGTACGTAATGCAGCCCTTGCCTTATCAACGGCGGGAAACGCAGATCAGGGAAGGCGAAGAGGCTGTAGCGGGTGATGAAGGTGATCACCAGCATGCCCAGGATCAGCAACCAGATATCCATCAGACCAACTCCTCCTGCAGCGCCGGATTGCGTCGCTCCAACCACACGCCGACGACGATGCCACTGGCCGCAGCCGCCATCAGCCCGAGCTTGTAGGGCAAGGCATGACACAGCAGCGCCACGGCGCCAGCGACCAGAGCGGCAGCCACTTGCGGCTGGTTGCGCAGCATCGGCACGACGATGCCGATGAAGGTCGCCAACATGGCGAAGTCCAGCCCCCAATCAGCGATATTTGGCACCGCCTGGCCGAACAGCACGCCAATCAGCGTGCACAGCTGCCAGTTGCAGTACATGGCCAGCGCCGCGCCAAGAAAGTACCAATGGCGATAGATTCCCTGGTCGCCCCGCGCATAGCGCTGTACCACCACCGCATAGGCCTCGTCGGTGAGCCAGAAGGCCAGCGGCATGCGCCAGCGCTTGGGCAGATGACGCACGTGGGGCTGCATGCTGGCGCTGTACAGGGCGTGGCGCAGATTGACCACCAGGGTGGTCAGCAGCACCACGGCGATGCCAGCACCGCCGCTCAGCAGGCTGATGGCGATGAACTGCGCCGAGCCGGCGAAAACCAGCAGGGACATGCCCTGGGTCTGCCAGGGGTCGAGCCCGGCAGCGCCTGCCAGGCTGCCGAAGATGATACCGAAGGGAATCGCGCCGAGCAGCATGGGCAGCATATCGCGGACGCCGTGGGTGAATTCGTGTTGACGGGACATGGAACCTCCTTGGGACGGCGAGCTTAGCCAAACGCCCCAGGCAGGTCTTGAACGTTCTTGCTCTCAGTAAAAGCCCGCGACCACCTCCTGCAGATACGCCGATTCGCCATCGCGCGGCATGACCACCCCCTCGAGCCCGAGCAGATCGCCGAGATCCGAGTAGATGCCACGGCCACGCTCGCTGACCGCCTTCTCGCTGCCGTCGGCGCACAACAGGCGATAGTCGAAGCTGAACGGCCGCGCACTGCGCACGCCCTCCTGGACGAGACGCCAGATGCGTCCGCGATCCTCGGGATGGATCAGGCTGTTGAAGGTCAGGCTCTGGCTGTCGACCAGCGCGTGTGGTGCGTAGCCGGTCAGCTCCAGGCAGCCGGCGCTGAGGTACTCCATGGTCCACTGCCGATTGTTGCGGCAGCGGTACACCATCAGCGGCAGGCCATCGAGCAGGTTGCTGAGGCTGCGATAACCTGCCTGCAGTTGCTGATTACGCGGCACCTGGGCACTGATGTCGGCCAGGCTGGCCACGTAGCCACCCGCGCGCCGCACCAGCCGGGCCTCGACCCAGTACAGCTCACCACCACGGCCGAGGTAGCGCAAACTGCCGATCCACGGCGGCATCCCCACACTCAGGCCGTGCATGGCCTGCTGCCATAGCCCCCGATCCTCGATATGCAGAAACTCACGGTGATCGAGGCCCAGGCAATCGCGCACGCGATGTCCGCTGAGCACTTCCCAGCCACGATTGCCGCACACCATGGTCCCGGACTCATCCAGCTGAATCAGCGCCACCGGCAACTCATCGAAATCCGGCGTACCGATGGCCCTGGCAAGACGGCCACGCAACGGCCCCAGGCATTGCTTCAGCCAATCCATCACGACTCTCCCATGCCATCGCTCAGGTTCATACGATGCGCCCAGGCTGCCAGCTCCAGGCGCGAGCGCAGGCTGAGCTTGCTCAGCAGATGCTTTACGTAGATCTTCACCGTGCCCTCGCTGATGCCCAATTGACGGGCAATCAACTTGTTGCTGAAGCCCTCGGTGATCAGCACCAGGGTCTGCCGCTCGCGCTCGGTCAGCTCGACGCGCGGCGCCTCGCGGCAAACTGCGCGCTCACGCATGCCGCCGGCCAGCAGCGCCGAGAGCGCCGGATCGAGCCGCGCCTGCCCGCTGGCGCAGGCCGTGACCGCCTCCAACAGCTCCTCCGGCTCGCTGTCCTTGAGCAGATAGCCATCGGCGCCGGTGCGCAGCGCGGCGAGCAGATCGTCACGGGCAGCCGAAGCGGTCAGCACCATGACCCGACTGTCCGGCAGATCCAGCTTGAGCGCATGCAACGTATCCAGCCCATCCAGACCGGGCATGTGCAGATCGAGCAGGATCATGTCCGGCAGCAGACGCCGCGCCAGCTCGATACCCGAGGTACCGCTGGATACGCTGCCAACCACCCGAAATGCCCCGGATGCTTCGAACAGCTCCGCCAGCCCTCGTCGTAACAGCGGGTGGTCATCGATCAACAGCAGGCTGAAAGGCGCGTTCATGTTCGTCCCCACTGCAGGCGTACGCAGGTGCCCTTGCCGGGCGACGACTCGATGGCCAGCTGTGCGCCGATGGAAGCCGCCCGCTCACGCATGATGTTCAGGCCGAAATGCCCTTCTTCTGGCGGCATCGGTGGCAACCCGACACCGTCGTCATGCACCGCCACCACCACACCGCTGCCCTGCGGCCACAGGCGTATCGACACCTGCCTGGCATGTGAGTGACGCACGACATTGGCCAGCGCCTCACGCACGATCTGCAGCACCTGCAACTCCACCTCGCTCGGCAGCGAATGGGCGGGCAGGCGATTATCCAGGCTGAAGACACAGCCATTGCTGCGCGAGAACGCCTCCACCGAGGCTTCCAGTGCCTGGCGCAGGGAGTGGCCGTCCATGGTCAGTCGCGCACTGCTGATCAGCTCGCGCACCTGCCGATGCATGACCCGCAAGCCCTCACGCAAATCATCGAGCATGACATCGGCCGCCGCGTGCTCTCGCTGCTCCAGCACAGCCTGCAAGCGGCTGGCCCGAATCTGCAGGTAACTGAGCTGCTGCGCCACCGAGTCGTGCAGCTCACGCGCCAGTACGCCACGCTCGGCGCTCAGTTCGCGCCGACGTAGGCGCCGCTCCTCGGCGAAGGCCTGCAGGGCCTCTGCCAACGGGCGAGCCATCTCGCGCAAGCGATCACGCTGCCACAACTGCGGGCGGCGGGCGAAATCCACCTGCAGCACAGCGCTATGCCCCTGCTCCTGATAAAGGCCGGCCAGAGCACGATAGCGGCCCTGAGACAGGCACCCGGCACAAAGCTTCACAGCACCTGGCAGCGGCAGTTCATCACCGTGCCCGGGGCAGTCGCCTGCCTCCAGCGCGGCCGGCGCTCCCAGGTAGCGCCAGCCCGGTCCCCCCTGCTGCGGCAACCACAGGCTGAGCGCGGCAGCATCGAGCGCGCGCTGCAGTTGCGGCAGCAGCTCCAGTAGCGGTGCATCAGCTCCGCCCTGCTGCAACAGGCGCAGGGGCAAGGCGGCGAGCGCCTGACGATAGGCCGGCGCTGCCGGCACGCCTCGTGGCCGACGCTCGGCCAGGAAGGTCCGCAATAGCAACTGGAGCATGCGCTCTCCACCAAGGCAGGTGATGGTCAATGGAACCAGCAATTTCCATGCCCCAGGGCGTTCGGTAAAAAACACCATAAAGAAAGATTATTTCCCGAAGAGAAACAAAAACACTCACTCAATTGCACCAGCGAGAGGCCTTCCTGCCCCGCAGCGGGGCAACGCCAGGCGGCCAACTATCTCCAACGAGGTATCTCTTCAGAGCGAATTGCAGGAAGGCGCCAAGCCCGTATCGTATTTCTCAACAGGAACTTTTATTTCCTTAAAGTCATTAGAAATGATCGACACGGGAGACTCTCCATGACCACTCGCATCGCCATCATCGGCGCCGGCCCCTGCGGCCTGGCTCAGCTTCGCGCCTTCCAGTCCGCCGCCGCCAAGGGCGCGCAGATTCCCGAACTGGTCTGCTTCGAGAAACAGAGCGACTGGGGCGGCATGTGGAACTACACCTGGCGCACCGGTCTGGACGAGCACGGCGAGCCGGTGCACGGCAGCATGTACCGCTACCTGTGGTCGAACGGGCCGAAGGAATGCCTGGAGTTCGCCGATTACACCTTCGACGAGCACTTCGGCCGGCCGATGGGCTCCTACCCGCCGCGCGAAGTGCTGTGGGACTACATCAAGGGCCGCGTCGAAAAGGCCGGCGTGCGCCAGTACATCCGCTTCAACACCGCCGTGCGCGGGGTCGCCTTCGACGAGGCCAGCGGCCAGTTCGAGGTCACCGTGCACAGCTACGACCAGGACCTCACCAGCAGCGAACACTTCGACTACGTGGTGGTCGCCAGCGGCCACTTCTCCACCCCCAACGTGCCTTACTTCGAGGGTTTCGAGAGCTTCGCCGGGCGTGTGCTGCATGCCCACGACTTTCGCGATGCGCTGGAATTCAAGGGCAAGGACGTGCTCATCGTCGGCTCCAGCTACTCGGCCGAAGACATCGGCTCGCAGTGCTACAAGTACGGCGCCCGTTCGATCACCAGTTGCTACCGCAGCGCGCCGATGGGCTACAAGTGGCCGGAAAACTGGGAAGAGAAACCGTTGCTGAGCCACGTCAAAGGCAGCACCGCGTTCTTCGCCGACGGCACCAGCAAGCACGTCGACGCCATCGTCCTGTGCACCGGCTACAAGCACCACTTCCCTTTCCTGGCCGAGAACCTGCGCCTGAAGACCGACAACCGCCTGTGGCCGCTGAACCTGTACAAGGGCGTGTTCTGGGAGGACAACCCGAAGCTGGTCTACCTCGGCATGCAGGACCAGTGGTACAGCTTCAACATGTTCGACGCGCAGGCCTGGTACGCCCGCGACGTGATCCTCGGACGTATCGCCCTGCCCGACCACGCCGCCATGCACGCCGAGGACCTGGCCTGGCGCGAGCAGGAGCTGACCCTGAAGAACGCCCAGGAAATGTTCGAGTACCAGGGCCAGTACATCCAGACCCTGATCGACGCCACCGACTACCCCAGCTTCGACATCGCCGCAGTGAACCAGACCTTCCTCGAGTGGAAGCACGACAAGTACGACGACATCATGGGCTACCGCAACAAATGCCACCGCTCGCTGATGACCGGCACCCTGGCCACGCCGCATCACACCCCTTGGTTGGAAGCACTGGACGATTCGCTCGAAGCCTACCTTTCCGATTCGCCACAGACGGCCATCAAGGCCGTGGGCTGAGCCCCCTGCCAGCCTGCGCACGCCCCCAGGGTGCGCCGGGCACACCGGCAGCAATCACAAGAACCAAGGTGCCCTGCATGCAGATGCCCGTGATTTCCCGGCCGCACGAGCCGGCGCTGTTCGCCCGCGCTCCCGGCCTGGAGCGCCATCGCGTCGCCCCGGGCGGGCTGACGGTGATCGCTCTGGAGCCGGGCGACCGGATCGAGGTGATCGACCTCGAAGGTGACCAGCGCGCCGAGCTGCTGGCCTTCGACGCGGCGGGCCGCGAGGCACTCGCTGCCGTTGGCCTGCAAAGCAGCCCTGGCGCCGATTTCATTGCGCGCCTGCTCAGCGATGGCAGCCGCGAATCGCAGCACGTCGCCAGTGGCCTGCGCAAACGCCATATCGATTCCCGCCACCTGCCCGCGGCGGCGTGTCTCTGGCAGCCCGCTACGCCCGCCGGCTTCAGCCGCAGCCTGAGCGCCAGCGCGGCGCTGCTGGTGATAGTCGCGGCGCCCGGCGGCGCGGTCACCGTGGACAGCCAGCAACGCGCCAGCGAGCTGCGCCTGCTCATCCACCGCGCCAACCCCTCGAGCCTGCTGATTCCCAGCCTGCCGGCGCCGCTCGGCGAAGTGGTCGACGAATTCACCATCGCCCCTGGCACGGCGCGTGACTACATCGTCGCGCCGGGTCAGTACATCCAGGTGATCGACGTCGCCGGCCGGCAGTGCTCGGACTTCGTCGCCTTCGACCGCCATGGCCTCGACGCCGGCCGCGAGATCGACCTGGACCCCACCGTCACCCGCACCCTGAACGGCAACGCCTATCCCGGCCCGGGCCTGTTCAGCCGTTTCTTCGATCGCGACCTGCGGCCGATGCTGGAGGTGGTGCGCGACACCGTCGGCCGCCACGACACCTTCGCCCTGGCCTGCAGCGCACGCTACTACGAGGCGCTGGGTTACTTCGGCCACGCCAACTGCAGCGACAACCTCAGCCGCGCGCTCGCCGCCCACGGCGTGCAGGCGCGGCGCGGCTGGCCAGCGATCAACTTTTTCTTCAATACCGGAATCGATGCGCACCAGCAGCTGACCCTGGATGAACCCTGGTCGCGCCCCGGCGACTACGTGCTGCTGCGTGCCCAGCGCGAGCTGGTGTGCGCCAGCAGCTCCTGCCCGGACGACATCGACCCGGCCAACGGCTGGCAGCCGACCGACATCCATATCCGCCTGTATGCCGACAAGGAGCGCTTCAGTATCGCCATGGCCAACCGCAAGACGCCCGACGCCGACCCAGTGCTGACCCGCGAAAGCGGCTTCCATCCGGGCACCAGCGCCCTCACCCGCCAGTTCGTCGACTATCGCGGCTGGTGGACGCCCACCCAGTTCGACGGTTACGGCACGCTGGCCGAATACCACGCCTGCCGCGAACGGGTGGCGGTGATGGATCTGTCCGCCCTGCGCAAGTTCGAGGTGCTCGGCCCCGACGCCGAAGCCCTGCTCAACCTCTGCCTGACCCGCGACGTGCGCAAGCTGGCGGTCGGCCAGGTGGTGTACAGCGCCATGTGCTTTGATCACGGCGGCATGCTCGATGACGGCACACTACTGCGCCTGGGGCCGGACGCCTTTCGCTGGATCGGCGGCGAGGACTTCGGCGGCGACTGGCTGCGCCAGCAGGCCGAGAAGCTGGGCATGAAGGTGTGGATCAAGTCCGCCTCCGAGCAGATCCACAATATCGCCGTGCAGGGCCCGCTCGCCCGCGAGCTGCTGCGGCAGATGATCTGGACGCCCGGCACTCAACCGAAGCTGGAGGAGCTGGGCTGGTTCCGCTTTCTCATCGGTCGCCTCGACGACTATGACGGCGCACCGTTGATGGTCTCGCGCACCGGCTACACCGGCGAGCTGGGCTATGAAATCTGGTGCCACCCCAGCGATGCGATGGTGCTCTGGCAACGCCTCTGGCAGCTCGGCGAACCGCTGGGGCTGGCGCCGCTCGGCCTGCACGCGCTGGACATGCTGCGCATCGAGGCCGGGCTGATCTTCGCCGGCTACGAATTCAGCGACCAGACCGATCCGTTCGAGGCCGGCATCGGCTTCTGTGTGCCGCTCAAGAGCAAGCAGGACGACTTCATCGGTCGCGACGCCCTGCTGCGGCGCAAGGCGCACCCCCTGCAGCAGTTGGTAGGCCTGGAGCTGGACGGTAACGAGCCGGCCGCCCACGGCGATTGCGTGCATGTCGGCCGCGCTCAGGTCGGCGTCATCACCAGCGCCACACGCTCGCCGGTACTGGGCAAGAACATCGCCCTGTGCCGCCTGGCAGTGGACTACTGCACGCCCGGCACGCGGCTGGAGGTCGGCAAGCTGGATGGCCAGCAGAAACGCATCGGCGCCACTGTCGCTGCCTGCACCGTGGCCTATGACCCGGACAAGAGCCGGGTCAAGGCCTGAGGTAGGCATGCCGCGAGCACCGTGCGCGCTGCCGCGGCTTTTGGAAAGAGAATTGCTAGGGAACCGGGCAGCGGCTGCCAATCAGGAGGGCAGCCCTCAACGACCCCCGAGGAGGATCGGCCGATGTGGTTCAGCAATACGACCCGAAACCTGGCCAGTGAACTCAATCAATGGCTCGAACACCTGCTCAGCCAGCGTCCGCCGGCAGGCGAACGACCGCACCTGCAGCAGCAACCGCAATTGCTCGGCAGCCTGCAGCGTCTGCAGCGCGACTGGGAGGAGCTGCAACGCATTCGTCAGCACAGTGAGCAGCAACCCCCGCCGCCCTGCAGCGCAGCCGAATACGCGGCCCTGCAACAACGTCTGGCCCAGGCCGAACAGCAATGCGCCCTGCTCGATGACGAACTGCGAGCCAGCCATGCACAGAACCAGAATGTCGCCGCCGAACGCGCGCAATGGGATGAGGAACGCCAGGTCTGGGAACTGACCAAGCGCACCCTGACCGAAGGCTGCTGGGCCATGAACGTGGTGGACGGCGACCCCGACCACCCGCAGAACCTGATCCGCTGGTCCGAGCAGTTTCGCGAGCTGATCGGCTACAGCCGCGCCGAATTCCCGGACGGCTGGGAGAGTTACTTCCAGGTGGTCAATGCCGATGACCTCAAGGCCGTGATGCAGGCCTTCAACGCCTCGATGGTGGACAGGAGCGGCGACGGTTTCTATGCCGTGGAGTACCGCATGCGCCACAAGACCCGTGGCGAAGTCTGGTACCGCGAGCGCGGCCGCTGCCTGCGCGATGCCCAGGGCAAGCTGCTCTACGTCACCGGCGCGGTACGCGAGATCACCGATGAAAAAGCCGCCGCCAGCCTGCAGGAGCGCGAGCAGGCCAGCATTCAGGCCACCTACGGGCAGATCGCTCAGGTCGCTGGCGTGATCAAGGGCATTGCCGAGCAGACCAATCTGCTGGCCTTGAACGCCGCCATCGAAGCCGCGCGTGCCGGCGAGCAGGGCCGAGGTTTCGCCGTGGTCGCCGACGAAGTGCGCAACCTGGCACGGCGCACCCAGGAATCGGTGCAACAGATCCAGGGCATGTTGCAGAAAAACCAATGACAACGACCCATTTTCATGCGCGATGCCAGCGAGATGAACACAAAGGGGGCATTTTTTAACCGGATGTTTCCAAGCAATCCCAGCCTTTGGCCCGCGGGCCAGCGAGCCGCCTTCTGGCACAAGGATTGCCTATTCATTCAGGGAACTTTTTATAACTACAGATAAATAACGCGCCTGTATGGCGTCCACCTGAAGTCCCACTGCCAAGACCGACCGACATTCCAAGAACAGTATCGAGGATTGATAGATGGAAGAGCAGAAGACCCCCACTCTGGAGGAGCTACAGGCTCTGATAGAGATGACCAACACCCTGAATATGGAAATATTCTACTGGTGGTGTATCGCCCTGATGATCTGCATTCATGTGGGCTTTCTCTCCTACGAGATCGGCGCGTCTCGTCTGAAGAATGCACTGGCCGCGGGGGTTAAGAACATCCTCGCCTTCGGTTTCATCGTGCCCAGCGTGTTCCTGGTCTGCTGGGCGGTCTACAACGGTTTCCCGGACGGCATCGTGCCGCGCATGGACGCCATTCTCGCCGGCATGCCCTGGAGCCAGTCCATGGGCCCGAACATCAGCGATAACGCCACCGGTATCTTCTGGGCCGCCTTCGCCATGTTCGCCGCCACCACCGGCTCGATTCTCTCCGGTGCGCTGATCGAACGTACGCGCATGAGCGCCTTCATCATCATGACCATCTTCCTCGGCGGCTTCCTCTGGCTGCTGGCGGCCTCCTGGGGCTGGCACCCGGAAGGCTGGCTGACCGTCAAATGGGGCTTCCATGATGTCGGTGCGGCGGGCTGCGTACACATGATCGCCGGCTTCTTCACCCTGGCGGTGGTGATCAACCTCGGCGCACGCATCGGCCGCTTCAACGCCGATGGCAGCGCCAACGCCATCGTCGGTCACAGCATGCCGATGAGCGTGGTCGGCCTGATGCTGATCATCGTCGGCTTCTTCGGTTTCCTCGGCGGCTGCATCATCTACAACTCGGGCGCGCAGTGGATCAACATCTACGGCCAGCCGACCAACCTCTCGGCGTTCGCCTTCAACACCCTGATGGGCTTCGCCGGCGGCCTGATCGGCGCCTACCTGACCACCCGCGAGCCGTTCTGGATGATGTCCGGCGGCCTGGTCGGCATCATCTCGGTAGCCCCGGGTCTGGACCTGTACCACCCCGGCCTGGCCTACCTGATCGGCATGGGCGTATCGGCCACCGCGCCGCTGATCAACAACCTGCTGCTCAAGTTCAAGCTCGATGATGCCGTCGGCGCCTTCGCCGTGCATGGTTTCGGCGGCTTCGCCGGTATCGTCATCAGCGGCATCTTCCTGGCCGGTTACCCGAACGTGAACGGCATGCCGGAGATCAGCTTCTTCGGCCAACTGGGCGGTGCCCTGGTCATGGCCACCCTGGGCTTCGTCCCCGGCTACCTGATCTCCTATGCCCTGAACAAGGCCGACCTGCTGCGCGTCCCGGCGCATGCCGAAGAACGTGGCCTGGATCTGACCGAGGTGCCGGCCCAGGCCTACCCGGAATGGGCTTCGATGTATGGCCCGAGCAGCAGCGTCGGCGGCGAGCCGGCAGCACTGGCCACCGCCACACCGAAGTCGGCCTGAGTCTTTTTTGTAGCCTGGCCGCTCAAACGGCCAGCCCTATCGCGAGGAGCGCAGCATGAGCATCACTACCTACGAAGGCGCCAGCGCCGTATTCACCTTCGCCGACAAGCCGGCCATTCTGGTTTTCATCAGTTTGCTGGTGGCCGGCGTCAGCCTCTATGCGCTGATCGCCACCATGATCCACGAGAAGCACAGCTACGCCCTGCCGGACGAAAAGCTACCCAAGCTCAAGTAAGACCATGGCCGGCGGCGCTCGCCGCCGGCCACCTCCAGATAACTCTAGGGACAGCCAGCCCCCCCTCGCCCCCCCTCATCGCTCCCAGACAGCGGCTCGTAAATCGCGCCGTCCGCATGCCATATAACGCCCCTAAAGTAGCGAAGCGGCATACCGATATCTATCCTAAGCTCAAGCCCGCGGCCTTGATCCATTTGCCGAGCGCCAAGCAGAGCGAGACTCAAGCCCAGCAAGCCACAACCACACCCGGCAGACCACAGTACGAGTCGGCCAAGGAGCGCACCTTCAGACGACAACCTCGTTAGGGACATACGGTTAGACGCAGGATGCACATAAAAATAAAACGCAGCCATCGCTCTTGCGTACATCAAGACAATCCGCACAAACGCGTCATATCCCTAAAGGGTGCCTCTATGCCGTCTACCGCAACTGGCTTCTCGATCCGCACACTGCTGTACGCCAGCTATGGCTCTCTGCTCGCCCTGCTGTTGCTGATAGCAGGCGTGTCGCTTTACAGCCTCGCGGCGTCGGACGAAGACTTCTCCAACTACATCAACGGGATAGAAGCTCGTAAAACGCTGGCCAACCAGCTCAGTGACGCCGTCAGTGACAGGGCCATCGTACTGCGCAACCTGGCGCTCAACAGCGAGCCGGCAGAGCGTGGGGCGCAGCGTGACTTCATTGCCCAGAAAGAGAAGAGAGTCGTCGACAGTCTCGCCGCCTTGCGCCAGGCAATCACGACCCACAAGGACGTTTCAAAAACAGGGCACGAGCTGCTCGCACGCATCGAACAACTGGAAGCACGCTACAGCCAGGTCGCGCACAGCATCGCCGAGCACCTGTTCAACGGTGAAGACGTGGAAGCGAAACGCATGGTCAAGGAGCAGTGCACGCCTCTACTTGAGGAATTGACCGGCACTCTGGAGGGCTATCTCAAGCACACCACCGAGATTGCCGACCAACGCTTGAGCGAAAACGAAGCGCACTACAAGGAAGAGCGCAATATCCTCATTCTGATCACGGTGATCAGTTTCATACTCGCCGCCCTGCTCGGCCATCTGATCAGCCGTAAACTGCTGCGCGCCCTGGGCGCCGAACCAGGTGACCTGAACCGCATCGCCCAGCGTGTCGCCGAAGGTGACTTGCGGATGGTGGAAGCCGCTGTCAACAGTGCGGAAAACAGCGTGCTTGCCGCCCTGCTGCGCATGCAGCAGAACCTGCGCCAGGTCACCCAGGGTATCGATGCCTCATCACGTACCGTGGCTCACTCCAGTCAGGAATTGAGCGAGTCGAGCCTGCGCAACGCCGAAAGCGTGGCCCAAGCTCAGCGCGAAGTGGAGCAGATCGTCACCGCGGTGCACGAAATGGCGGCGACCGTACAGGACGTGGCGCGTAGTGCCGAAAACGCCGCCCAAGCCGCCAGCGAGGCTGACGAAGCCGCAGCGCAAAGCCAGCAGAAAGCCGGGCAGGCAGTGAACCTGATCGGCGAACTGGCGCAGGTGATCGACAATTCCAGCGAGGCCATGGGACGCCTGAAAGCCGAAAGCAGCAATATCGGCAGCGTGCTCGACGTGATCAAGTCAGTGGCCGACCAGACCAACCTGCTGGCCCTCAACGCAGCCATCGAAGCGGCCCGTGCTGGTGAGGCCGGGCGCGGCTTTGCCGTGGTCGCCGACGAGGTACGCAGTCTGGCCCGGCGCACCCAGGAGGCCACCACCGAGATCGAAGGGCTGATTGCCAGCCTGCAGAAGATCGCCGACGAGACCGCGCGCTACATGGAACGCTGCCA
>Ga0070754_10000341_pt1 | contig 45256 bp, 33 predicted proteins | sample VirMetDEL_Sep_01_FD_75181 | JGI IMG/M metagenome (GOLD analysis project Ga0070754, IMG submission 75181) | Aqueous microbial communities from the Delaware River and Bay under freshwater to marine salinity gradient to study organic matter... | ecosystem: Environmental > Aquatic > Marine >...
GTCACAGATGGCGAAGAATGGTTCGGAGTTGGCTTGGAGCCGACCAGCAAGGCTATTGTGGGCTCTCAGGAGGTCCCCTTTATCTATGAAGATAGACTTTCAAAGGAGCCTGTAGTTCAAGCGCTTTATGAAATGTGGTCTAAGACCAAAAAGCAGAGAAAAGAAATCGGACTTAAAGGCCGCAAGCATGTAGAGAAAAACTACAACTTTGATAATTTTATCAAGGCTTGGGACGAGATTTTCACAAAAGTACACAAGGAACAAGGATCTTGGGAAACTCGTAATAGAAAACAAAACTGGACATTAGAAGAAGTAGCATGAAAAAGAGAATTTTAGTAAGGGGGCCAGCCTTATCACAAACTGGCTATGGTGAACAATGCCGCTTTGCTCTTAGAGCTTTGAGGTCTAGAGAAGATTTATTTGACATTTATCTTCTTAATATCCCTTGGGGTGGAACAAACTGGATTTTTGAAGACAGTGAAGAGAGGAGATGGCTAGATGAGTTAATCATTAAGGCTAAGCCTTTGTTGGAACAACAAAAACAAAATCCACAGATGCCCTTATTTGACATCTCACTTCAAGTGACAATTCCAAACGAATTACAAAGAATGGCTCCACTAAACATTCTTTACACAGCAGGAATTGAAACAGACCGAGCTTGTCCAGAATGGATTGCTAAATGCCACCAGTTTGCAGATAAGATTCTTGTTATTTCAGAACATGCTAAGGCTGGATTACAGACTCCAATCAAGGCTCAAGATCAGATGGGTAATGAGCTAGATTTTGTTCTAGAGAAGCCTATTGAGGTTGTGCATTACCCAGTGAAGAATGTTGCAACAAAAGACTTGAACCTAAACTTAGAAACTGATTTTAACTTTCTAACAATGGCTCAGTGGGGTCCTAGAAAGAATTTACCAAACACTATCGCTTGGTTTTGTCAAGAATTCCATGATGACGAAAATGTCGGCCTTGTCGTAAAGACATTTATGAAGGGTAACAGCCAGATAGATAAGAGCTTTGTTAGAAGCTCCCTTAAGGAGGTTGCAGACAACTTCCCCAACAAGAAGTGCAAGGTCTATTTCCTTCATGGCTACATGAATGAAGAAGAAATTCATTCGCTCTATGTCCACCCAAAGATTAAAGCAATGATAAACTTTGGCCATGGAGAGGGCTATGGCTTGCCCTTGTTTGAAGCAGCCTACTCTGGATTACCTGTGATTACGCACGACTTCGGCGGCCAGAAAGACTTTCTTTACGCCCCAAAGAAGACTAAGAAGGGCACAGAGAAGTTGAGACCACATTTCAGCAAGGTTAATTATGACCTTAAACCAGTTCAAAAAGAAGTTCTATGGCAGGGTGTTATTGAGCCAGACATGCAGTGGGCCTATCCAAGCGAAGCTAGTTGTAAGTTGGCCATGAGAGAAGCTGTGAACAACTGCGGGCTATTACAGGGCGAAGCAAAGCGTTTGAAGGGTTGGTTGGAGAAAGAGTTTGAGGATGTAGATAAGTTTAAGAACTTTGTAACTGCGATAAACGGCGAGGAATCGTTAGAGATGATCGATTGGATGAATGATATTCACGAGGAGTGTGAATATTAGATGAAAAAAAACACAGTTTTTTTTATTTCTGATTATCTTTTAACAGAAGTTAACGGCGGTGCCGAAAAATTCAATCATATATTAATAAAAGGGCTTCTAGATTTAGGAATAGAGGTAACACAAGTAAAATCAGCAAATTTCACACCAGAATTAATTTGTGACGACAACTATTATTTGATAAGTAATTTCATGCACCTCTCAGAGAAAGCTAAAACGGCACTTGTAGCAGAACAAATAAACTATAGTATTATAGAACACGACCACAAATATATAAAAACGAATGATCCTTCAAAATTTATTAATATGTTGGCGCCTTTTGAAGAAATAATTAATAGGCAGTTTTACAAATCCGCAGATTACGTTTTTTGTCAAAGCAAAATTCATGCGGAAGTTGTTCAAAAAAATTTGCTTATTAACAACATAGTTAATTTAAAATATAATTTATGGGACCACTCAGATCTAGAAAAATTATTAGAAAAATCTAAAACAAAAAAAACTATAAAAAATTCTATTTTTAACACTAGTAATTTAAATAAAGGTACAAGAGCAGCAATCAAATATTGTGAAAATAAAAAAATTTGTAGTTTTCATTCAATTTTTCCAACTTCATGGGAGAAATTTACAGACGAATTATCAAAAACACAAAATTATATTTTTTTTCCACAGTGGCTAGAGTCATTTTGCAGGGTCGTGGTAGAAGCAAAGATCCTCGGGTGTAAAATCACAACAAACAAGCTTGTCGGTGTCACCTCTGAACAATGGTTTAGAGATTCAGGCGATCCTGAAAAGTTGTGCAACTTATTAATAAATAAAACTAATAAAATTATTAATAAATTTGCCAAGTTGATAGACGGCGAAATGGAAAGTTTTTCGAAAATTAATCAATTGGAAATACCAAAAATTTCCATTATAACTTCAATGTATAAAGCAGGCGAATTTATAGAAAGATTTTTAGACGACGTTACTCAGCAAACTATATTTGAAAAGTGTGAATTGATTATAGTTGATGCGAACTCTCCAGACAAAGAATATAAATTTATAAAAGAACAACAAAAAAAACATCCAAATATTTTTTATCATAGGCTAGATAAAACTTTAACCGTACAGGAAACAATGAACTATGGAATTAAAAAATCTACAGGTGATTTTTTAACTTTGTGGAATGTTGATGATTATAGAAAAAATGATGCTCTTGAGGTTCTATCTTTGAATTTAGTTGTTGACAAAACAGTTGATTTGGTTTATGCTGACTGTTATGAAACTACAAAAAAAAATGAGTCATTTTTAAATAACTCTTCTAACGGAAAGCTCTATGAACATTCTAAAAACAAATTTTCTAAAAATAATATGATAAAGTGTCTTCCTGGTCCAATGCCACTGTGGAGATCCAATTTAAATAAAAAATATGGAATGTTTGATGAAAAATATATATTTGCAGGCGACTGGGAGATGTGGCTAAGGGCAGTTGACATGGGAAGTAAATTTAAGAAAATTCCAAAAGTATTAGGTCTTTATTATAAAAATCCGAATGGAATCTCAACGTCAAATAAAAACAGCGTTGAAAGATTCAAAGAGGAGGCTGCTTTATTTACAACCTACAAACATCTTTTTGGTAAAGCTAATTACGAAAAATATAAAAACTACTTTTCTAAAGAGGTATTATGAAAGATAAAAAATATTTAATAATTGATTCTCGCCCATATGGCTTGTTTTCCATCTTTCTACATACTGTAGATAATATTAAGTGGGCAAAAGAAAATGGTTACATTCCAGTTGTCAGATGGGGTCCAGGACGCAGAGATCCCAATCGCGGCAGAGAAGGAGCCAACAAGGCATCTCAATTAGGACATCCAAAATATGTAATAGATAAAGAAAATTTTTTAACAGAAGACAGCCCGCCATGCCTTAATAACACTTCTGGGCTTAAACATTGTAGAAATTTATATTGGAGCCCAGACGGCTGGAGAGGAACTTACAACACTTGGGAATATTACTTTGAACCATTAAACGACACCACCGTTAAGCAAGCGCTCACCGGAGATCATAAAATGTCAGACATCTTTATGGTTGGAGATTATGATTTTGATATATCAAATAAATTTTTAATTTCGAATGTTCATACTTATGAGCCGTTATTATTATGGAAACTATTGGGAACACCTTTGGAAAAAGAGCATCGTAAAAAAATTAATAAAATAATTTCTGATAATATTAAAATTAGAAAAGATATTTTAAAAGAAGTCAATTCATTTTACAAAAAATATTTTAATGAAGAGGTACTTGGAGTGCATGTACGAGGAACGGATAAAAAATTAGAATATCCACATAGAGCGCTACCCATATCATCATATCTTAAGCAGATTGAAGAATATGTTGCAAGAAAGCCAAACTCAAAAATTTACGTCGCATCAGATAATAATGAATCAATCTACAAAATAAGAGAATTAGTTGGAAAAGAAAAGTTGATTGTGTATCCATCTGTAAGGGCAAATAAATATTTTGCAAAAAATCCAATTTGTCTAACATCTGCAACGGGACCAAAGCACGGAGAAGAATGTTTAAAGGAAATGTTACTTTTATCGAAATGCAATCATATTATTTGTACGGACTCTAATGTAGCGGCTACATCAATTTATATGAATCCGGAAGCTGAAGTCGTTTATTTAAATAGAATTGAAGGTTTAAGGTGAATTTAACAACAAAAAAGATAAGAAAAAATATTTTAAAGGCATCGTACTTGTCTCAAGCTGGTCACATTCCAAGTGCATTTTCAATTTTAGAGATTCTTTACTGTCTTTATGATAAATTTTTGGGCGAGGAAGACGTGTTTGTTTTAAGCAAGGGGCACGGCTGTTTAGCTCTTTATGCCATTTTTTTAGAAATGGGATACATAACCGAAAAAGAATTTTTATCTTTTTGTAAGTATGATAGTAAGTTAGGAGGACACCCTCACCGCAACAAACATAAAAAAATTTATGCATCATCAGGCTCTTTGGGTCATGGTTTACCAATTTGTGTTGGCAGTGCTTTAGCTAAAAAAATATTAAACAAAAATAATAAAATATTTTGCTTGGTGGGCGACGGAGAGTGTAATGAGGGAACAATTTGGGAATCAGCATTAATAGCAGAAAATTTAAATCTTAGTAATTTAATTTGTATTGTAGACTATAATCAATCCCAAACTAGATCTTTACCAACTAATAAAATCGTAAAAAAGTTTAGAGCATTCGGGTGGAAGGTATTAGAAGTAAAGGATTCTCACGATTTGCGAGAGTTAGAATCAGCCTTAACAGAGGCGACACGCGCCGGCGATAGACCAACATGTGTTGTTTGTAATACTATAAAAGGTAAAGGAATCTTAGACATGGAAAATAATATGTTTGCTTGGCATCATGGACCACCGACAGAAGAACAATATAATAAATTTTGCGAGGAATTAGATGCGTAAAGCTTTTGCAGAAAGTATTTTAGAATTAGCTGAAAAAGATGAAAAGCTAGTTGTTTTGATCGGTGATATTAGCCACCACTTATTAAAAAAATTTGAAGAAAAATATCCAAATAGATTTTACAATATTGGAATATGCGAACAATCTATGATTGGTGTAGCGGCAGGATTGGCAATGGAGGGCTATCGTCCGATAGTACATACAATAGCCCCTTTTTGTGTCGAACGCGCTTATGAGCAAATTAAAATAGACCTTTGCTATCAAAATTTAGATGTTACTATTATTTCAGTAGGATCATCATTCGATTATGCACACTTAGGTTGTACCCATCACTGTTATTCTGATGTTTCTATTTTGAGACCACTGCCAAACATCGACATTTATGTACCTGGAACATCTGATGAATATAAAAAAATATTTAATGATTCATGGTCAAATGGAAACGCAAAATATTTTAAGCTTAGTAAAACAGAACATAAACAAAATTTTGAAGTTAGTCCTGGTGAATGTAATGTTCTGAATCTTGGAAATGAAGGAACAATTTTTGTTAATGGGCATTTACTGGAAGAAGTACTTAAAATTGAAAATTGTAAAAATTATTCAATTATTTATTGTCCAACAATAGAACCTCTATCACAAAACTGCAAAAAGGTAATGTGCGAAGTTATAAAAAGCAATCCAAACATTTTAGTAGTTGAAGAGAATTCTACTTCTGGTGGGTTTGGAGACAAGATTTCCGAAATCGCTTTTGAAGCTAAATTAAGCATCAAAATGAGAAAATTGGGCATACCAAGGAAATTTTGTTTAAATTATGGAAGCGCCGATGATCATCGTGCGGACTTGGGCTTGATAAGCAAAAATATGAAAAAAATTTTGAATGAGTTTAAAAATGTATAATTTTAACGTAATACTTGATGATTGCATAAGACTAAAGGAAGAGATTAAACTAGAAAAGTTTAAAAATTCAACAATATTAATCACTGGCGCAAATGGATTGATAGGCGGCTTTTTAGCAGACTTATTTTGTCATTTAAATGATTTTGAAGATTATAGGATATCTCTTTATTTAACATCCTACAGTAAAAAAAGTAAAGCTTCAAGAATCGAGCATCTAGTAGAGAGAAGCGATGTAAATTATTTTTCCTGGGATTGTTCAAAACCTTTAAAAGTACAAAAAATTCCTAAAAAAATTGATTATTTATTTTTTTGTTCTGGATATGGACAACCATCCAAATTTTTGAAAAACAATGTAAAAACATCACTTATAAATATTGTTGGCATCGAAGCATTGCTTTCTCATATGTCAAAAACGGGCGGCGGAAATGCACTTTTTTTGAGTACAAGTGAGATTTATGGAGATGTCCCACCTGATAAACTTCCAACTCCAGAAGATTATGGCGGCTACTATAATCTACAAAATAATCGTGAAGCTTACAAAATGTCAAAAAAAATGGGCGAAGTAATTTGCAAAGAGTATAATTGCTTTGATAATATAAATGTAAAGATCGCAAGAGTTGCCCTGACATATGGTCCAGGCTCTTTACTAAATGATCAGCGGGTAATGCAGGAATTTATTTTTAAAGCAAATTTTAATAAAAAAATTAAAATGTTAGATGAGGGTAATTCAATAAGAAATTATCTGTATATAACAGACTCGGTAAAAATTTTATTAAATATTATAAAAGACGGAAAACACTTGGTTTATAATGTTGGTGGTACCGAGGAACCAATTTCTATTTACGATTTGGCATTGAAAATTGGTCAAATCTTCAAAGTTCCTGTAATTAAAGGACAAATTACAAATAAAGAAAATAAGTCTGCCCCTAAAAATGTTAGACTAAAAATGGACAGGTACAAAAATGAATTTTCTGACAACAACTCTTTTATTAATCTTAACGAAGGGATAAAAAATGTGATAAAATGGTATAAATTTCAGGAAGTAAAATAATGACTCAAAAAATATGTATAGAAGACTTGGAAAACATTTTCAATGAAAAAGCAAGCGCGCTTATTAGAGAAAAATTTAAGAATTTAGACTTTTCTTATCAACAATTAGATAGAAAAGAAAGAGACTCACTATTCTTGACAATAATAAAAACCCTAAAAGATGATAGTGTTAAAAAATCTGGAAACCATAGGATTAATGATTGGGTTGCAGGCTGGGGACAAAATCGCGATGAATTTTTAAAAACTAATAAATATGAGTCACTAATCCCAAAATACTTTGGTAAATTTCCATATGTTCGATGGAAACAAGACTTTATCAAACCAACAAACAAGCAGTTTGAATATAATATGGTAAAAATTCTTCAATATTGGATTTTCGAAAAATACTTGTCCGACGTTTCTAATATCTACGAGTTTGGTTGCGGCACTGGTCATAATCTTTTCAGGGCATCAGAAGTTAACCCATCGGCATCAATTACTGGTTTGGATTGGGCAACATCTTCTCAAGAAATATTTAAATATATAAATCAAACGTTTAATAAAAACTTTAATTCTCATCGGTTTGATTTTTTTAATATTGATAAAGATTATAAAATTTTGAAAAATAGTGGAGTTTTTACTTTTGCAGCTTTAGAGCAAGTTGGGAACTGTCACATGGAGTTTTTAGAATATCTTATAAAACAATCTCCACAAATTTGTGTTCACATAGAGCCTATTGCAGAAATGTTGAACCCAGATGAGTCTTTTATAGATTTTTTGAGTGTAGAATACTTTAAGAAAAGAAATTATCTAGATGGACTGAATAAATCATTAAAAACTTTAGAAAGTAATAATAAAATAGAAATAGTTCATAAACAAAGAAGTCAGATAGGCAGTTGTTTTGTGGATGGCTACTCAATTATAGTCTGGAGACCTAAAAATGCCTAAAAATATTTATTCAAAAAAAGATAAATCATTGCTTTTAATGACAATCAATAAATTTTCTGATATAAACAAACAACGAACAGATTTATGTCCGGAAGAGCAATTTTTACAAATTTCTTCTAAAAAGATTCAAAAAGGCATAAAATTTACCCCACATAAGCATAATCCAATTAATAGAAAAACCACAATAACGCAGGAAGCCTGGATTGTTTTACAAGGAAAAATTAGAGCAACATTCTACGACATAGATGATCGTATTATAGAAGAAGCTGATTTAAGTCCTGGCGATTGTGCAATAGTTTACTATGCTGGTCATGGTTTTGAAGTTCTAGAGGACGATACTATTATTTATGAATTAAAAAGTGGTCCTTACTTTGGCGTTGAGAAAGATAAAACGCCCATTATCAATAGCGAGAAAAACAAATGAAAAATAGAAAAAAAAGAGCATTAATTACTGGAATTGGAGGTCAAGACGGAAGTTATTTATCGGAATTTCTTTTAGAAAATGATTATGAAGTTCATGGTGTTATTCGACGGCACTCAGTAGCCGAGAATCAAGATAGCAGAATTTTTCACGTTAATGATCAAATTAAAAGCTATTATGGCGATTTATTAGATTATCCCTCTCTTCACAGAATAATTTCTGAGGTTCAGCCAGATGAAATTTACAATTTAGCTGCAATGAGTCATGTTAGGATTAGTTTTGATATTCCATCCTTTACAATTCAAACAAACGCTTTAGGTGTTTTAAACTTGTTAGAAATTTATAAAAATGTGGTACCAAAAGCAAAATTTTATCAAGCGAGTTCATCAGAGATGTTTGGCAATAGTGTTGATGAGGATGGTGTACAAAGATTAACAACTCCAATGAACCCAGTTAGTCCTTATGGCTGTGCCAAATTGCTAGCATATAACTTAGTAAGGCACTATAGAAATGCTTATGGGCTACATGCTTGTAATGGAATTTTGTTTAATCACGAATCCCCGCGCAGGGGCTCCAACTTTGTTACCAACAAGGTTGTAAAGTCTGCCGTAGAGATTTATCAGGGAAAGAGAGATAAATTAGAATTAGGTAATCTAGATTCTTATCGTGATTGGGGTCATTCCAAAGACTATGTTCGTGCAATGCATATGATCTTAAATCATGACACTCCAGAAGAGTTTATTGTCTCAACAGGACAAACACACTCTGTTAGAGACTTGTGTGAGATTGTTTTTAGCAAACTCGGAATGGATTATAAAGATTATGTCGTTCAGAATCCAAAGTATATGCGACCTGAAGAACTTAAATACCTTAAGGGAGATAGCTCAAAAGCTCGCGAGGTACTTGGTTGGACACCAGAGTACACTTTTGAGACAATGTTGGAAGAAATGATAAACAAGTGGTTTAATAAAATTAATTAATAAGAGAAATAAACAAGGAGAAAAAATGAAATTATCAGATCAAGCATTAGGAGCCGTAATGATGGCTCTACAAAAATCATTACTAGAACAAACAGACATTGTACCAGTTCTTAAGGGTTTTGACTTTGTTTTAGATGGCGAAGAGCTATCAGTGACTAATCCACCAACCTTTAAGGTTGAAGAGCCGCAAACAGAGTTTGTTTATGAATAAGATAATTAAAAAGCCGTGGGGACATGAAGAAATCATAGTTCATACTGACAAATATGTTATGAAAAAACTGTGGATCAATGAAGGGCAACGACTTTCAAGGCAGTTTCATGTTAAGAAGGATGAGACTGTGTTTGTTTCAAAGGGAACATTGCTTTTAGATCTATCAACAAATGACTTAGAAAGCAACATTATGAGACTTGAAGAGGGGCAGTCATGGAGAATTGTTCCAAATACCATCCACAGATTCACAGCCCCTGATGATCAGCCAGTAGAGCTTTTTGAAGTTTCTACTCCAGAATTAGATGATGTTGTAAGACTATCTGATGATTACGGGAGATCAGGTGCCTAAATACAAATTCAACTGCGATTATTGTCACAAACAATGGTGGGAATGGATGAGCATTAAAGATCCACCCCCAACAGAATGTCCTCATTGTGAACAGGGAAAGCCCTACAAAGTTCCCACAAACTTTGTTACAAAAAGAAAACAAAAAGAAGAAAAAAAGTCTGCTAAAGAAAATGTGATTGACCACATCGAAGAGAACAGAAAAATCTTAAAGCAGATGAAAGCCGAGGCAACCAAATGATCGTTACACTAACAATAGCTACAATTACCCTCTCAATCGCTCTAGGATTGGCTGTGTGGTACATTAGAGGACTATTGATGGTACTACACCAAATGACAGCAGATGTCCAACAGATGGAAGATAAGATGGTTGAATTCTCAAAGCACCTAAACAACGTTTATGAGATGGAAATGTTCTACGGGGATGAAACTCTGGGGCAGCTTATCCGCCACTCTAAAGAAGTGGTTGACAGCATTGGCGAGTTTACAAATTTATTTGAGGTAGATAATGACACAGCCAACTAAGAAGAAGAGGCGTAAGAGAACTAAAAGGCTCTATTTTACAAAAGTTCACGAAGAAGCCATCATTCAATACACCCTCACAAGAGACCGCTTCGAAAAAGACCGACTTTATGGAACTCTCATTCAGCCAGCGTTTAGTGAACTGGTAGACAAGATTATCTACACCTACAAGTTTAATAGCCTTCCAAACATAGAAGTTTTAGCCGACGAATGTAAGATTTGGCTAACCACAATCTTAGACAAGTTCGACCCCGAGAAGGGGCACAAAGCCTTCTCTTATTTTAGTGTGATCACAAAGAATTGGTTTATTCAGAAAGTCAAGAAGAACACTAAAAGGTTACAAAGAGAGGTGAGGTGCGATGATGTTTACCACGAAGTGGAAAATGAGCAGTTTGTAACCAAAAATCACTATGAAGACGACAGAGCCCAAAGGGAGTTTTGGGCTGCTCTGACCAGCGAAATTGATGGCTGGAAGCAGATGCCGCTAAAGGAAAACGAACAAAAAACCATTTTAGCCATCGAAGATTTGATGAACAGCATCGAAGACATTGAAATTTTTAATAAAAAAGCTATTTATCTATACCTACGAGAGATTAGTGGTTTAAATACTAAGCAACTTGTAGCGAGCTTGAGCAACATTAAGAAAAGGTATCGAGAGTTCAAGCATGATTGGGTAAATGGTGAGCCGAGATGATTAATCCAGATGAGTTGGCAGAGCAGGCAATAAAAAACATCAAAGAAGATAGAAATCAGGCCGATTACCTTGTAACTCAAATTTTATCAGACATCCAGGCAGGCAAAACAAACCATCAAAGCGCTGGGCCGGTCTTATCTAAGCACTTAGAAACAATGCAGCGAGCCAATGAACAATTAGTCAAGCTCGCTGCCCTATTCAAAAAAACAGAAACCAATCATTTTACTGGGTTTTCCGATTCCGAAAGAGATAAGTTGTTTGAAGAAATCAATAGAAAAGAAGAAGAGGAACCTAGTGAGTAATGTCTGCAAAAACTAATTCCGCTCTAAATAAAAAGACAAGAGTCGATAAAGCGGCTTTCCTTAAAGATGTAGCTAACCAAGTTGACGCCAATATCAATGATGTTCTTATTGAGTTGGCTAGAGAGCAGCTAAAAACTAATGTTAATGCCGGTAAAGACACTTTCTTGGCTGTGGTCACAAAAGTTGTAGAGGGGCACTTATCTGATCCTTTTCTAAACGTTGGCTATGAAGTAGATAGGACAGACGGAACAACCAATGAGCCACAAAAAGACCATAAAATAGTTCTTTTGCACATCCCTTCTTTACACACATTTTACACTGAGTTTGAAGAACAAAGTAGGGAAAACAAAGAAGCCATCCTCAGCACTGACATTTATAAGATAGCTTGTGTAACAAATCAAAATTTAAAACCACAAGAGATTGTTAGTGTTAGATTTGAAAACATAAAAAATTTAACTGGTCCAACAATAACTAAGTTAAAAGGAGATCAAAGAAAGACTCTAATTGGCGATGTTAAAAAGTTTTTAAAAGCTAGTGAGGTAATGAAAAACCAAAATGCTTGCAAGTTACAAGCGATTGATGACGCCCAAGGCTATGCCATTTCAGCAAGAACCTTTTTAAATCCAAGTAACCCTACTGTTGGTTATGATGGCTTTTATAGGGCAATGACAGACACAGCAAAAAAAGATGAAGTTTTAAAACAAATTGTAAGAAATAAAACATCAACCGAGCTAAGCACACTGGGACTAAGTGCCAATCTTTCTTCAAAGGAGGCTTTGGCAGAATTGAATAGTAATCCAGACTATAATTTTTCTATTGAAATACAAACATCAACAACTGTTTCTCTTTATCTTAATCAAGTTGGAGCCTCAACTTATGGGCAAAATTTAATTACACTAAGCGCTTCAACAGACTTGGACAATCCGCTGACAAGAGAAGTAAGAATTATTATTGATTCAAAGAATTCAAAACTTAGATCTTTTATTGCAGAATTTTTAAAAGGTGTTGTAGTTAATGAGCTTAACTATGGTTGGAGCACTGAAAAAACTGAAGACACTAAACAGTTTTACAAAGCGGACATTTTTGGAAAGCCGGGAATTGATGACAGGTTTGCAAATAGCAAAAAAGGCGACACGGCTCTTGCAATAGAATATTCAACAAAAATGCTCAATAAATCAAGAATTTCTGTTGGAGAGCCAACTAAGATTGCAGCCAATGCCCCATTAAAAAGTCAAAAGACGCCGGCTACAAACACACAACAAGCCACAAATCAGCAAACACCGACAGCACAACCAAAGCAGGACATTCCAAATTGTGAAGACGCCACCGCGCTAAATGATAACATTTACATAAATGTGGAGAAACAAACAAACTCAACTTCATTTTTTGAAGATAATAAGAAGTTTAAAAAGGCTCTTGATCTGCTCGCCGCCGACAAGGCACCCGCCACTTTAAAGAATTGGAACTTTCCCCTCGGTCGAGGCGCCGCCAAAGCAACCCGAATAGACGTTATTAATAACTTTAAAGCAACAACGACGCCAAAGAGAGGGCTATTCCCCGGCTTTTCATACACAAAAAACCAAGAAGTTATTTCTGGATTTTCTGAAAGTTTTAAACAAAGTAAGGACGCGCTTAACCGACGCGAAAGAAGAAAAAAATTAAAAAACGCAAAAGAAACAGGGACAAATTTTAACAAAATTCAAGAAAACATTACGCAATTGGTTCGTTTTGTCAATGAGCTTGCAAAATTGGTGGCAACAAATGAGGGAATCCCGCTAGAAAGGGTCTTTGTTATTCCAATTAGCACGTTTAGGCAATTTAAAAAAACTGGCTCAAAGGACGGACAAGACGATAATAGCCGTCACTATTTTGGTAGGGCAATTGATTTTACAATCTACATAAATCCAGATAGCAAAATTGATCTAGAATCTAAGGAGATGCCACTAAAAGGAACTTATGAAATTCCAAATAACATTGTCTACCTTTACGTTCTTAAATTGTTAAAATTTCAAAAAGACAAATTTGGAACTTGTGGGCTAGCTCTTTTAAGGCGTGGCACTAAAAGAAAATCTGGCTATGTTCATTATGAATATATGAGAGAAACTAGCTCTGAAAATGTAGGGCTTCTTCTAAATAGAAGGTGGGTTTCTAAGCCATTAAACAAAAAAGACAAAAGTGTCTATGGCAAAGCCTTTGGTCAGCCAGATACAAGCAAGGATGAGATTATTAAAAGCGAAACAGTGAGAGAGATAAAAGCGAAATTAGGCTTTTTACCAGAAAAAATAGAATTTTTATTAGGATAGTTATTTATAATGTCAACAACTTCTTCAAATCCAAATAGTGAACCAAGCTCTAAGCAAACAGATGCCACTAGAGCTAGATTAAAACAAGCAAAAAAACAAAAGGATGGCGCAGCAGCTAACGAAAACTCGTATCCTAAACCCAAGCTTGTGCTTGATGGAGACTTTGAATTAGTTGGAAAACATCCAAATAAAGCAGCTTACATAATCATGGGCAACAATAAAAAGTACGCCAAACCAGAATTGAACATAACTGTGGGTGTTGGTGGACCATTTAAAGCAGAGGTTGACCCAAAAACTAAAAAGCCCGTCACATATCGTTATCCAAGCCAGCTTGATGCAGCTTCAATTGTAATGTCCGAAGCAACAGACGACACTGGAATCGTCTCTTTAAAAGGTAGTCCAAACTCTAGAGCAGCCATTAGAGCCACAGCGGACACAGTTAAAATTTATGGTAGAGAGATAGTTGAAATTGGAGCAGGAGGCTCTCAGTATATACACGGCACCGGCACAAAAAACAAAGCTGGTCGCCCAGGGCAAGTTCATATTGTCGCTGGCAATAGAAATGAGCCGGGGCAATTTGAACTACAACCTATGGTAAAAGGCGATAATTTAAAAGAATATTTGGATCAAATTTGCGAGAGCATTTCAAATGTAAATTCAAATCAACAAAAAATAATTCAGTTAGTTATTAAAATGCAGGCAATTTTTACTGCCATGGGGACTGCGTTAGCTGCAATTCCTCCAACTACTGGTGTTGGCAGCACCATCTTGTCATTAATAGCACCGGAGATTCCAAATGCAGTTATGGCACTAACAAACAATTTATCTTCAGGGGTGAATGTTGATATGAAAAAATTCAATTTTACCAAGCCCTATTCTGCCAAACCAATTTTAAGCAAGTACAACAAGGTTAACTAACATGTCGTTTGATAATAAAAAAGTTTATGAAATAGCTAAAAAATATGTCAAAAATGAATTAGGTAGTTTTGATTTATTTGTCTCGTCCGGCGACATTACGGGTGGTAACACTGTTAATGAAAATAACTTTGCCCTAGCATGTTTAAGGTTGCTGTTTGGAGGTTCAGAAACTTCTATCGATCCAGTTAACAATGAAAAGGAATTTGCTCAAACTGTTAAAAAACTTAAACTTAACGAGCTAGGCGGAAAAGATTTGGGTTTTGGAACAGGAAATGCAAACAATTTAATTTATAGGCTTTTCATAGCACACATTGACAAATATCTTAAAAGCTTTCCGCAGGGAGTAACGCCAGCGCAAGCAAAATTAGAGGAGCGACAAAAAAGTAAAACTAAAATTGACTTTATGAAAAGAGCCTACAAAAATGAATTCTTTTTTGAAGATTTGGCTGTTGATAGATTAAACGAGCCAGAAGTTTATGAAGTTGTAACAAAACAGGCGTTTTATAATTGGCATTATGAAAATTTTGTTAAATTTTTTAAGTATGATTCTGTAATAAAACAAAAATCTGATTTAAATTTATCTAAGTGGCAAGATTCAAACCCCGGCGAAAATGTAACTTTTTTTGTAGACCAGAGCGGAGGACCTTTTAATAGCGGTGTGCCCACGGTTTGTTGTGTTATTCAAGAAGAGGTTGTTGAGCCAGATAAAATTTTTGATAATAAGGATGCTTACATAAAAAAATGTTTTGATAAAATTTTTCCCATTTTTGGAAAGAAGAAATACAGTGATTTATTATCAGCCGGAGTAAAAAAAGACTTTTTAGAGGGACTTATTTTATCAAAAGTTATTGATCATACAAAATTAGCAGAAAACTATTTGTCATTTAGTTTTGTTAAAGCCAATAACAACCCAAATTCTAATTTGTATAAAATTTGCGTTGGTGCAGATTATGCGAACTTAATTTTTGGCATCTCTGGTGACTTAAAGTTACCTGAAAAAAGTTATAAGCAGATGTCACAAGTAAAACAATTTATTGCCAATAAAAAAACAAGTAGACGGATTATTAAATCAATCCCTGAAGACAAAAAACAGACTACCGACATTTGGAAAGAATCTTCAACAAAATTATCTAACATTTTAAACAAAAAAAATGATGCGATTCAAAAAGGTCCAGCACTATTTTTTGATTTGAAAGGCGGCAAGGAAGTTTTAGATGTCATAAAAGAAAATTTAGAAAAGTACGAATTAGTAGATCAGGACGCTTCAACAGAAATTTTTAAAGCACAGTACTCTCCTAGTGGTGCAGATTTCTCACAGACAATAACAGGCATATACAGCGAACTTCTGTTTGATAGATTTTTATCAAATAGGCTCTATTTTTTAGAATTAATCTCTGAGCCATATTATCGAGAGAAAGTTTTTGAGGACGTTGTTTTTTATTACAGTCATCCAGAGCTACGACTTTTAGCTGTTGGAGCAAAGAAGAAACCATCAAAAGAAATCGAGCCAGACAACATAGAAATCAAAATTCAAAAAAATAATGTTCCCTTTGAATTTTCAGATGTGGTAAACAATAAGTCACAAAATCTTTATATTCCAGAAATTAACAATGCATACTCTGTTATTCCAACGGTGCAAATAAATAATGACAACAAGGGAAAGCTGGGTAGCGGTCTTAGCGGCGAAATTATTTTTACAACAGAGTTTTTAATTGATGACATTTTAAAAAGTGGTGACAAAGCGACGGAAGAGCTAGTTGACAGTGAAACAAAAAGATTTAAGGATGAGTTGTTTGACGTAGTGTCTTTTAAAGAAATGCAGGACGCTTTACCAGCACTAAACAACTCTTTTGCCAATGTCTTATTGACGACCGGCAATGGATTCTTTTTGCTTTCTAAAGAACAGATTTTAGCGTCCGAAAAAGAAGGCGGTGTCATTACTTTCTTAAAAGACTCTCTAAGCACTGGTGTTGATTTCTTTACTTCAAACAACACATTTAAGGATGAAGACGTTATTAGTTTGGATAACATTAGTGCCTACATGCAGCGCTATCACTTTCCCCCGCTCTTGATTAAGCCAACTGTCCCAAAACAAAAGTCTGCAACTGTTGAAGACCAAGATGCAGGATTGATAAAGCCACGAGAACCAAACAGTCTAGGCGCTCCAAAAGAGAAAAAAGAAAAGGTTTATGATCTTGATTCTTATAACTCTTGGTATAAAAACGCTGGGCTACAAATAACTGTTAAAATGGCACAAGTAAGCGAACTTGGATGTCTAGAGGACCTTGGAAAGATAATAAGTCAGGGAACACTAGATCAAGTTTTTGAGTTTCTATTGACTAAATTTCCATGGGATGAGCTTGTTTTAAAGTCTATTTTGGCTGACTTAAAAAGCAAACAAAACCTACTAGACCCTGAAACCAACGCTGCTATGTTAGATCAGATAAACGAATGTTTTGACAATGCAGATAAGTTAATGGCAGAGTTTGCTAGATTTTTAGATCTTTTACAGAATTTTGACAACATTCTTAAAGCACAAATCCCACAAGTTCCATCGATTCCAGAATTACCTTACTTATATGTTTTAGATTTTCAAGCATTCTTTAGAAAGTTTATTCAAGAAAAACTTGAAGATCTTATTAAAAGCTTGATTGGTGAAATAGTTGCTCTGATGCTGAAAGAGATTTTGGGCGATTGTTCGATAGACACAGACTTGGAAAGATTGTTTAACGAGAAATTGAAGGGTGATGAAAACAAAACAGACACTGGGGCAGACATAGCTGCTGATGATCAGGGTGGACTTGCTGGCTCGACAAGCAGTGGCGCTCCAAATGACTTAAACAACTCGTCTATTGACCTAGTAAACATTTTAAGAGCCAGCAGAATTGAAAACTTAGATAATATTTTTAATGGGGTCTATGATTTGTTCCCTGTGCTTAGAACAATAGTTCCAAAAGGAGTTGACAAAACAGTGTTCATCCAGAACTATCTAAGCGCATTATCAGATTCAATGTCTGCTATTGACACTAAGAGTCTTTTAACTGGTGTTGCAGAACCATTCCAATATGATCTTGTAAAAGATTTTACAAACAACTATGGAGAAAACAGTTTAAAGGCTGTATTTCTAACTCAAAGAAACATTGCATTGCTTTTTAAATATTTAAGAAGATTTATTAATTTAATTTTAATTAATCAGCAAATTGTAAACGCTTCTGTCATAATTCCAGACCCTTGTTTTGTCAATTTTGGTAAATTTAGTGATCAGGACTTACAGATTCTAAAAGATTCATTGGGGCCAGAAGTCACTCAGGAGATTATAAACACTGAAATTAACGGACTTACAGATTTGATATCAGGCGCCTGTGATAAAATTGCAAAAGCACTAAATGGTTTTAGTGATGTAAACAGTAGCATTGAGGGAAGTTTTATTTCAGATAGTTCTAAAAAGGCATTAAATCAAGCCGTAGACTCATCAATAGACGGAATTGTCTCTTATCAGAACCGTTCAAAAGCGGCAATTAAAAAGAATGCAGTTGGATTAGTAGAGATTTACTCTTATCTTTATCAGGGGAACGGTGAAAAGGAAAGATTTTCAGTTGACCCTCTTAGCACTGCTGGGCTTAAATTGAAAGAATCAACGTTAAAAACGGCTGTTGATAAACAGTACGCTGTCCAGCTTACGCTTTCCAATAAAGAAGTTTTTCCTAAAGTTAAAGATTTTTATGTTAATAGTATCGGACTTAACTCCTCTGCTGGTAAAAATAAAAACTTTTTAAATAAGCAATTTTCTATTAGTGACGCAAAAGCCCCGTCAGAGGTTCAAGACTTTTTTAAATTTTTAGCGCTATCAACGTTTTTAGTGGGTGGGCAAGAACAATTGAGTTTAAAAAATATAGTTAATTTACTAAGTAGCCTTCAGTCAATCCAAGTTTTGTTTGATGAAGCTGACAAGGCTTTTAGTAATCCAAAAGACTTAAAAGAAAAATACAAGCAGACATTTGATGACGTTGTTGCAGAGGGTGGAAAAAACACAAATGCTTTTATAGCAAACCTTAAAAAGATGAAACAAATAATTAATAATCAAACTATAGAAAGTGGGGGCGAATAATGCTTGGTTTTGATGCTTACAATAAAACAATGTTTTCGGCTATAGTTCAACAAAGAATTGAATTATTTTTAGCAAAGAGAATAGTCATTAATTTACCCTTAGTTATAAAAGCAAAAGTTGATAATGACACAATCTTTCTAAGCGAATTCACAAAAACGCTCTATCCTATTTTTAAAAATCAACTTAAGGAAAAAAATCTTTATTTTCATTACGCACTGGCTTCAATTTTTATTGAAGACCCAGATTACAATTTTATTATCTCAAATGATCAGGACACAATTCAGAAAGCTGAAACAACACTAGAAGAATATTTTAATAAAATTGCAAAAGACGTAATTTTGCAACAAAATTCTAGCTTAGTCAGCCCAGAAACAGAAAAAAAGAATTTGTTTTCTTTTCTTTTATCAACAACAGAAAATCATAGATTTATTCCCAGTTTTACCCCAGAGGGTGAAAAACAAATTAGAAAGTGGACCGAGGTCGGCGCTGACCTTTTACAAATTAAGGAATCGAAAAGAATCCCTCCTGTTATCGCAAAAGCTTTGGGAGATAAAGCTTATCAACAATCTTTAGACGACGCGCTACGTTTTAGCCAGCCAATAAGTAAAATAAATTCGCCTTTTTACATAGAGTATTTTTATAGACCGGCAGACTATGCCAAGGTGCGTAACGATCTTGCCCTTCAGGCGATTGGTGTTTATTCGAAGGAAGCCAAAGAAGCCGAACTTTCCACTCTTGCAACTTTGAAGTATGGTGGCTATCTTGATGCAAGATTAAGCGACTATAAAAACAAGCTAAATCGAGGTGTCAGATTGATGTTCAACATTGGTGCAACGATTCAACAAGACATCGAAGTTGATGCGAATACCGCTTCTACTGTATATTATCATCCAATTAGACCAACCAAATTTACACCATTGACTGGCTTCACTGGCTTTGATAAAACTTTTGAAGAAGACGCAGAAAGCCTAGCTGTCCCGTTTCTAGCGAAATACGACATCATTAGCGGAAGCAATAATGATGGAAGCTTTCTTAATGGGATTGTTATCAAAATGGCAGCAGTTGAATCTTCCAATAGAAATAAACTTAAGGCAGATAAAGCAAACAGACCAGATGCTGATGAGAAACTTAATCAAAATAATATCTTTTCATTAAAAAATGATTTATACCTCACTTGTCCCAGCACAGAAAACAAAAAAACAGGTAAGGGAAAGTCTGTTTATGATGTTAACAAAAATTACTACTCAGCGTACAAAGACCTCTATAAAAATGTAAATCTAGAGGGGATAAGAGCCAATAAAAATTTAATTTCGTTTGAAAAAGAAATTATAACTTATTTTAAAAATCAAGACGGAGAAGGGGCCACCGAAGAATGGATTAATTGCTATTTTCCAATAATAATTGCAGAATATGTTGATGAGGACACCGAGATAGGCGCTTTTGAAGTTAAACTCCCCGCCGCCACCGGACAAATGCCAGATTTGTTAATAGAATCTAAAAACTTTGAACCACTTTATAAAAAAATGTTAGAAGAAGAGATGGGTCAAATAAAATTCTTAAATGAATATATCAATAAACAGGAAACAGCAAAAAAACTTTTTGGAGAAGATGTGGTTAATATTCAAAACATTGTTGAAGCAAACGAAAAAAACATTAAAATATTTGAATCATTTCAAAAAGAAAACGATGCTCAAGAGGCGCTGTTTAACTCGCTACCCGAAGTTGTACAAGATATTTTGTTTCCAGGCGGGTTTAAAGCACCAAAGCCCCAGTTTGTAAAAGTTGGACAATTTGCAAATGACCTTGATAAAACTTTGTTCAACCTAATTACTTTTGACGAGGAAAAATAATGGCAACAGGGATTTCAGTTAAGCTTCCATTACGAGTAACCAAAAATGATGGCCCTTATGGGCTAACTAAAGATTTGGTTAGCACCGTAAAGCAAAACTTTAAAAACTTAGTTTTAACAACTCCCGGCGAGAGAGTTATGGATGTAAACTTTGGTGTTGGAATTTACGGAATGCTTTTTGAAAATTACAATTCTGATGTGCAGCTAAAAATTAGAGAAAGAATAGTTTCACAGACAGCAGAATATATGCCATTTATCACTATTCGATCAATAAATTTTAATGACACCGAGATAGATAGTAACAAGATTCTTGTTGCAGTAAACTATTATGTTTCACCCCTAAATTTTGAAGATGAGATAGTTTTAAATCTTAGTGGAGGGACGAATTAATGCCAACAGTTAAGCCACCAATTTCATATACAAGTAGAGACTTTACTTCTATTAAAGATGATTTAATAAACTACGCCAAGATTTACTACCCAAACACCTACAAAGATTTTAACGAGGCTTCTTTCGGCGCAATGATGATAGACATGATTGCTTATGTTGGTGACATTTTATCTTTTATGTTGATTATCAAACAAATGAAACACTAATAGACACAGCAATTGAAGAAGGCAGCATTGTTAAAATTGCAAAACAGCTTGGCTACAAGTTTAACAGCACACCAGTTTCTACTGGACAAGCAGCCTTCTATGTTTCAGTCCCGGCAAATAGTAGCAACTCTGGACCAGACACAGACTTGATCCCAATCTTAAAAGCTGGCACTCTTGTTTCTTCTGATTCGGGGGCAGTTTACACACTTACAACAGATGTAGATTTTGCAAATGCCAACACAGAAATTAAGGTCGCAACCGTTAACGACAGCGGAACTCCACAAACCTATGCCTTCAAGGCTTATGGAACTATTGTTTCTGGTGAGGAATCCCAAGAACAAATAGATGTTGGAAGCTTTGAAAGATTCTTAAAAATTAAGCTAGGAGAAAAGAACATTAGTGACATAGTGAGTGTTACTGATTCTGACGGTAACGAATACTATGAAGTGGATTACTTATCACAAAACACAGTGTTTAGGGCAATAAGAAACATTAGTGAGAACGATGAAACAGTTCCCTACATTCTGAGAAGCATGTATGTCCCGCGCAGATTTGTAACAGAGCACACGCTAGACAATGACACCTTCCTTCAGTTTGGTTTCGGCTCAGAGACAGAGATTGAGAATAAGTCTTTCCCTGACCCAACTGCTGCAACTTTGCAGCTAAATGGTAGAAACTTTTTCTCTGATAGTAGCTTTGACCCGTCCCAAATCTTAAAAACTGAAAAGTTAGGAATAGTGCCAGTCAACACAACTTTGACCATTTCTTATAGAAAGAACACTATTGAAGACGTTAATGCCGCCGTTGGCGCCGTTAATACTGTTGTAAATTCAAAAATAGAATTTAGAAAAAGCTCTACCGCAAATTCAAATGCGCTACAACAGATTTCAGCCTTTGAAGTTGAAAATGAGGAACCTATTGTTGGCAGCGTTTCTCTTCCAACAGCGGAGGAAATTAGAATTCGTGCAATTGACAACTATGCAGCCCAAAACAGAGCAGTAACTAAACAAGATTACATCAGCTTGATTTATAGAATGCCAGCTAATTTTGGTTCTATAAAAAGGGCAAACATAGTTCAAGACACTAATAGCTCAAAAAGAAATTTGAATTTGTATGTTATTTCTGAGAATGCAGATGGTGATTTAATTACAGCTTCAACAACTTTAAAACAAAATTTGAAAAACTGGTTAAACGAATACAAAATGATTAACGACACCGTTGACATTTTAGATGCTAAAATTGTAAACATAGGGATTAATTTTGAGATTATTGGAGAGCTAGAAAAAGACTTTACTCTTGTTTTAAATGATTGCATCGATGCTTTAAAGCAAAAATATCAAACTAAATTTAACTTAGGCGAACCATTTTACATTTCAGACGTTTTTAGAACTTTAAATGATGTTGATGGTGTAGTTGACACATCTAGTGTTCAAATTGTTAGAAAATCAGGCACTGGTTATAGTTCATATCAATTTAGTGTAGATCAGAACACCTCTAGAGACGGAAGACTAATTAGAGTACCTGAAAATGTTATTTTAGAAATTAAGAACATGGACGCCGACATTGTTGGGGTGATTAGATAATGGCGATTAAGAGATTCTTTGCTACTAAAGACAACACAATAACCAATGCCTTCAAGGATGGCTTAACAACTCGCGGAACCGGCTCAAACATGGGCGCTGCTGACATAATGGAAGTATTCAGCATCTATGGTCAGACTACTTCTACATCAAGTGAGCTTTCAAGAGCTTTGGTAGAATTTGACATTGCCGCATTGTCTGCATCAAGGGACAACGGTAACATTCCAGCTTCAGGATCAGTTGATTTTTATCTTCGCATGTATGATGCCGAGCATGTTGAATCAACCCCAAGAGACTTTACACTTACGATTGCGGCAGTTTCGCAATCTTGGGCTGAAGGAACCGGCCTAGATACAGTAAACTATACTGACCTTGGCGCATCAAATTGGGTAAAAGCGGATTCATCAACCAACTGGACGGCCCAAGGTGGTGATTTTTTAACTGGTTCGGGCGACAGTCTTATGTTTACATCGAAAACTTTTGATGCAGGGACGGAAGACCTATCGGTAGATGTCACTTCAATCGTTGAAGAGTGGCTAATTGGAACCACTGGCAGTTATGGCTTTGGCGTATTCTTAACCTCATCACAAGAAGAAGCAACTCAGTCATACTATACGAAGAAGTTTTTTGCCAGGGGAAGTGAGTATTTTCATCGTAGGCCAGTCCTAGAGGCTCGCTGGAACGACGTTGTTGCTGATGATAGCTCTAACTTCTACCTAAGCAGTTCAAGGGCTCCAGTAGCCGATAACCTCAACACAATCTACATCTACAACTATGTGAGAGGTCAATTAGTCAACATCCCCAGTATCGGCACGGGGAACATCTACCTCAGCGTTTACTCAGGCTCAACAGGCCCCACAGGGGCCGCTCTAAGCCTCCCTGTTGGCGGTGGAGTGGCTTCGGCAGGTGATACTGCGGTTACGGGCGGCTATGTCTCTACAGGCGTATACAGCGCGAGTTTTGCTTATACGTCGTCTTCCATAACTTCAATTTATCCCGTTTGGCACAACAACAGTGGAACGGAGTACTTTAGTGGCTCTGCCATTACTGTAAAATCCCAAGAAGATGCTTCAACTTACCCAATTAAAGATTGGGTTATTAACATCACCAATCTTAAAACAACTTATTCAACAGACGAGGTTGCTAGATTTAGGCTTTATGTCCGTCCAAAAAATTGGAATCCCAACCTTTACACTGTTGCTCAAACTCAAATTGAAACAACTCCAATTGATAAAGCTTACTACAAATTGAATAGAGTTGTTGATAATTTTGAAGTTATTTCTTATGGAACAGGAAGCGGAAATGAAGCTTACACCCAACTATCTTATGATGCCTCTGGTAATTATTTTGATTTAGATATGAGTATGCTACAAAGTGGGTACAATTATCAGTTAACATTCCTATTTAATCTAGTAGGTGATTACCAGGAACAGAGAGCTAAATTTAAGTTTAGGGTAAGTGATGGCGATTAAAGATCTATTTTCAAAACAAAAAGCTCAAGAAGTAAAACTAAGAGGGGCTAACCAGAAAAGCTTAGACGAGTTTCGTCAAGATGTAGAGTCTGGTGAAGAGATCAGACAAATAAGAATTGAAGATTCTTTAGTTGTCCCAGATTTGGATTATGCTAGCGCCTCCAACTTTGTAAAATATGGGTCTGCCAAAAAATACTATGCAGACTCTATTAAAAGAATTTACAACCAATATCCTTACGACGGCTCATCAGCAGAAAAAATTGCTTTCAGAAATGAGATAACTCAGTTAGAGAGATACATTCTAGATAATGAATACCCAAGATCAACTGGCTTTGCTGAATTTGGCAAAGCCGGATGGGGTTCTTATGATGGAGACAGCTCAGTTGGATTTTCCAAAACTACTCTGCCAGAATACATTACTGCCTATGGTTATAAGGCAAATCAGGTTTGGGATGCCGACTCAAAACAACAACAAAGCTTTCGACTAGATTTTACTCAAGGAGTGACTGTAGAATTCTGGATGAAGAAAAATGGCTTTGTTGCCCCATCTTCGCCAACTAATACAGCAGAAGCAATTATAGACATTAGAGATCCATCTTTAGCTTCTTCAAGCTTTAGTGTGTTTGTCAATGGAACTACAACATCTACAATTTATACTGCGCTTAATACCCCAACTGCAAATTCTACATTCTTCATGTTCTTTGATACGGGATTAGCTACTATTGCCGATTCAGAATGGCACCATTACGCCATTTCTTACCATGTGTCTGGAACAAAGTATTATGCTGATTTGTATGTTGATGGAGAATACGCTGATAGTGATAACGATGGTACTACAATTGTAGCCCTTACAGGCTCTTTAAAGGCAACCATCGGCGCACTCGGCGGAGATTATTACAACGAAGACTCAAATATTCCAGCAGGATACGGAAAACTTTCTGGTTCATTGGATGAAATAAGATTCTGGCAAGAAACTAGAAACGCCCAGCAAATAGGTAGAAACTACTTTACAGTTATAAATGGTGGTGGCAACACAGATAGTTCAAAAGTTAATGAAGACAACACTTTAAAATTATCAGCTTATTATAAATTTAATGAAGGCATCACCGGAAATGCCACTACCGATGCTGTAGTTTTAGATTACTCAGGTCGTTTGGTTAATGGTGCTTGGACTGGCTATTCTTCTAACAGTCGCGATACTGGTTCTGCTATCACGCAAGCAGCCGTTGGCACAGAGCTTGGCGACCCAATAATTTATGCGACACACCCAGAAGTAATAACTTTATCAACCAACCTTGAAGCTTCTGGCACACAGCACGATGCTGGCAATGTCGGCAGCTTACAGAATTCTATTCCAATGTGGATGCTGGACGAGGACCAGTTTCAAGGTGGAGAATTAAAAAATCTATTACAAATTATGGGTAGCTATCTTGACAGTCTGCACCTCCAAATTACTCAAATTCCAAAATTTCATGAAGCAGAGTATCAGGATAACAATAATGTTGCCGCAAACCCTCACAACAGAAGATTATTAACTTCTTTAGGCTTTGATGTCCCAGAATTATTTATCGATAGCGATGTTTTAGAAACAATCTCCAATCAAGACGATAAAAGAAAGTTTGAAGACAAATTAAATGAAATAAAAAATCTCATTTACAAAAATGTTTATAACAATTTAAATTACATTAATAAATCAAAAGGAACCGTAAAAGCAATTAGAAACTTGCTAAGATGCTATGGAATTGACGATGATTTATTTAACTTTAATGTTTACGCAAATAATGTTGAATATGTTTTACAAGACGATTCTAAAAATTCATCTGTAAAATTTGATTCATTAGACTTGACTCCGTTTGCTGACGCACAAAATTCTGAAGGTGTAATCTTTAACTTTTCTGAATCTGGCAATTCAAATTCGGCACCCTACATCTCAGGGTCAACAGATGATTATGTTGCGTTTACAGTAGAAGCAAACACAATTTTTCCAAAGACACCTTCAACTTATCAAGATTCGGTCAATCTAACTGACCCCGCTATTGTTACAGCTTCAGTTTTCGGCGTTAGAGAGGCAAACTTTACGGACCAAACAACCGTAATAGCCCCTGACGCCGCCGACATTAGCGTCAGAGTCGTTAAAAATGATAACACGGCTAAGTTCCAACTAAGTTCATCAATGGGCGTCCTGCTTGAATCTGATAGGTTTTACGATGTTTATGATAACTCAAGATGGAGTCTGTCTACAAGAATCAAATATGAGTTAGAGCCTTTTACCGATTTTGCAGGAGCAGGTTATAAACTAGAATTTAATGGCTACAACTACCAACAAGACGTTTTACAAAACTCATTCGCTTTAACTGCTAGTTTGTCTGCCGTAGATGGTGCGGCTTTTATTGCAGCAGATAAAAGAGTTTATGCCGGCGCCGAAAAAACAAACATTACTGGCGCTTTAACTCATAGAGCGAACATGAAACTCTTGAGCGTGTTAGCTTGGGCAGATTATCTTGAGGATGACGAATTAAAATCACACGCAAAAGATGTTACTTCGTTTGGTAGAAAAGAACCTTACGATAACACGTTTACTTTCAGCCCTTCATTTGACAGCATCTTTATTCCAAAGTTTGATACTTTGGCTATGAATCTTGCTTTTAATCAAGTAACCTCATCTGATAGCTCTGGAGAGTTTTCAGTTCCAGACCTTTCATCAGGCTCAACTGGATTAGTATCCAAGTATGGTGATTACTCAAAAATAGTTGGAATTCAAAATACAGCAAAGGGCAAGGGGTTTGCAAACTCAGCAGATGTTAAAGACATTCAGTATTTAAACATTAGCACACAACAAATCCCAGAGAATCTAAATGCAGACAACATGATTAAGATTCTTGAAAGCGATGATGATTTATTCTTTTTAGATAATAGACCTTCTAAGTATTTTTATTCATTAGAAGCCAGCATGTACGATACAATCTCAAGGGAGATGCTAAAAACTTTTGCTGGCGTTCTTGACTATGCGTCAATGGCTGGATCTGTAATTTCAGAATATCAAACATTCAATAAAGAACTTAGAACAGCCAAAAGAAACTTTTTTGATAGAGTTGAAAACACTCCAAGTTTAGAAAAATATGTTAAACTTTATAGACTTTTAGATAGTGCAATTGAAAGCGTTCTTTTTAACTTAATGCCAGCCTCTGCTAACGCATCTGACAGAATTAGAACTGTTGTAGAAAATCATTTGTTTGAAAGACCGGGGCATAAAAAGTTCTTAATTCCCGGCAAGTCAGTTTCGGACGGTCCCAAAATTGGCAAATGCAATAAGATAAATGGTTGTCCCCCACCCGGTGCTGCCCCTTCTTGTTGCAACAAGTATGACATAAGTTGTCAACAGGCAAATCCCACATTACCAATCTGCCTTGATGAAGGCAAAAACTCGCCAGCACTAGAAACAGATGCCGTTATTGAGATTAAATCAAATTATCATTTTGATACAAAGAGTAATATGGGAAGGTACCTCGTACCACTAAACCAGCAAACGTCTAGAAAAATTGATTTACATCTTAATCGTTATGCAAATAAAAGATTTACGGGTGCAGACGACAGCACTGGTAGAAATGCTTGGTTTGCTATTGTAGCACAAAGAGAAGAGGCAGGCTTATCTACACCTACAGATGGGGATGCTAAAACAAGAAATTCGACTTTTTATTCTTTAAAAACTCAAAAAATTATTGAAGCAGGACAAGTTAGAGTTGGTGGAGAATACTATCCAATTGCTCTTTATGGTTCACAAAGATCTAATCAGAACGGAAACATTATCTTACCACTAATTCAGCCAGAGGAGCTAGGCAACGATCTTGTTTTAACCAAAAATGACGTAGTTGTAATAGATGAAGAAATAACTAAAAACTTTATTGATTTTAGCGTTCAGATAGAAAACTCAACTACGGGACGAACAAGCATAGACAGCGACAGATTACCAATAAGATTTACCTTATCTGGTAGTGGTGGCTTCTTTACTGGAGATGCATCTGTAATTGGACATCGCATAGACACTTACTATGGCAGCGACCTCTCTGCGCCAATGCAAGGCCCCTTTACTGAACAGCATGTTGGTGGCTACAAACACAGGCATACAGAAATAGGACAGACTGTCGATAGACCAGAACTCTACAAAATCAGCCCAACTGGTTCTAGTCAAGTTAAAATTTCCAATCCAAGACAAGATTTGGATGGAACAACTTATGATATGAACATTCCTAGAGTTAAGTTCTCTAGAGATGGTCTAACAAAAAGAGTCTACAACACTCAAAACATAAAATCCACAACAGGCTCAAATCATTTAGGAAACTTTCAAAACAACTATGAAGTTGTAAACACTGTTGGCAGACGAGAGAATAACTTAGCTTTTATTCAACAAGGCGGGTTCGGAATAACTGGCTCCGAATCTACTATTGTTTCAGGCAACATTGATTTTGCTTTGCCCAATAGAGCTTTGTCCGATGGAACTCATAACAAAAGTGTCATTGTTAGTAGATTCGCCTCACCCGGCGAAGTTGCAACAATGGCAGAGGGATATTTGGATGTTGACGCTGCTGAGTATAGCCCTTACAACGCACTAACTTACAGAAATAGACTCGCTGTAGATTCTTTAAATGATTTTAGTAAAACTCCAGCTACCAACCAAGGTTATCAGTCAGGATCTGCAACAACAGCATCATTCCACAAAGTAAATCCAAATAGAGTGAATATCTTAAAATACAACTCTGCTGGTTCAATTTTTACTAGCTCATTTAACGACAACAACTTTGTTTCACATCAAATTCCAAGAAAAGATTTTGGCTATAGGTGGATTAGCTCATCAGCAGATCCAGACTTGTCCATGGACGGACTCTATGGCTTTGCTACAAGCTCAGATGGAATTACATTTTATAGCAGTTCTTTGAGGGGTGCGGGTGAAGCAGAGGTAATTAACTTTTTAGGATACTCAACACCACCCAGCAAAATAGGGACCGCAGGTTATCACTATGAATTAACTATGGATAGTAACTTGCTTGTTGCACCAACATCTTACACTGATGGAACACAGCCAACATCAGCAAGCATTTATTTTTTAAATATTAATGGTCCTTATCATTACCCATCATGGAAACAAATAAGAACTGGCGAACATCCTGTTGCGAGACTATTAAGAAAAGAAAACCTTGTTGTTTCAGAGACTGGTGAAGGTAGTGTTAGAATAAACCACTCTCCAATTACTACAAAATATAAACCAATTTTACACAATGTTAAATCAAGAGAAATCGTAGGTTTGGAGCCAACCGATAAAGACGTTTTATTAAAATACACATTTGGAAACAACTACGATTATTTTGGAAATTACTACGACTATAGCGGAAGTAAACTTGATAATGTTTTTAGAGACAAAAACTTTACGACAGCAAATAAAAGAGATTCTTTATTTTACGGTGTCTCTACAATGTACACTCAAGGCAACAATGCTTTAAAATTAAACTCGTTGCTTTATTCAGAAACAATTTATCCAAAAGAGACAAACGCCTATCTTTCAAAGGCAAGAGACAGAAGTAGGTTTGTATTTAAGTGGCGAGATAGTCTTGATAATAGAGTAGATCAGGTCACCGGCTCACAAAACTCAACAAGCTACTCTTATTGGGCCATGGACATCAACTCAACAAAAGATGGCGAGTTAATGGATGAAACCTCTGGTTCTCACGCTTCTGCGCCACAAGTTAGATACGGCAGATACAGACTATCCGGCTCTCTTGTTGGTTATGTTGATACAACGGCTAGTTCACCAAGAAACACGGTTCAATTCGGCACAAATGATTCCGCTGAGCAAGGAGCATTTGAAGACACTTACTCTGAGTGGAATAACGACATTAGGCTCATCGCAAAAGATCACACGATTGTCCCAGAATACAAAATTTCAGACCACATTGCTGGGATTGTCAGTTCTGGCTTTGATGCAACGAACAGCACCTACCAGTCATTATCTTTAACGGGTTCAAGTGCTACACGGGACAATGATGATTTCTTGGAGGCTTACGCCCACTCAGACGACATTCCAGCCATTGAAATAGTCAGAGATGTACAGAAGAAGGATGCTGATAGAATCTCGATTAACGTCAGCGCAGTTAAAAAGCTTCTGCCTTATGATGGTTTTTATCCTGTTCAAAGAACTTTACAGCTTTCAACTTTGTTTAAGGACTCCTTGGAATCAAACACAACTGTTGGCGGCACAGAGGCCTCTTTCCAAACCGTCAATAACACAATCTTCTCTAGATTGACTTATGGTTCAATTAGGGCTGGAGTCGCAACAGACACGGCTATTTGGCAAAGCGGAACTTTATTAACTGATAATAACACTGGTGCCATAGCTGCAACAGCAACGTTTGATGTCACAGACTATACAGTACTATCCCAAGCTACTACATTTGATACAGCTAGAATTATTCTCATTGGTTCATCAGATTGGGATGTTAATTGGACTTCTGCAAAAACAGTCAATGCTGATGCCATTTTGTTTAGTTTTACAGGGCTCGGGTCGACCTCTTGGGGCGCGGGCGATGGACAACTTGGTGCTGATGCATCAACTCCCGATTCCCCATTTTTGATCGACCTCGACGCTCAACCCGGTGGTGGCGGATCGCCCGTCGCTTCTAACGCACAGGCAGCTACAAGAATAGCTGAATTTATAAATTATTGGGCAGAGCCGACGACGGGGTACTTTTCTTCAAAGCCGGTCACTGCTAGTGCTACTAGCACCACAGTAACCATTACAGATTTATTGCCGGGAACTAGTAATCCTTTAGTTGGCAATGATCATATTGTTTTCATAAATGAGGACAGATATGGCGGCTCCACCTATGGCTTGACCGGCTCAGGGTCCCCTCCGTGGAGCACCTTACCAATTGGTCCTTTAGGGTTTGATCCATTATCGTCTGCCGCTTATCAAGTCTATAGCGCAAGCTTTGGCGGCGGGACAGCAGCCGTGACAAACAGATCGTTTAACCCAACTGCTTCATGGAGCCGTTTACCGTTTGAAACAATCATTAGTCCGTCTACTTACTTAAACAGCAGCGCAAGCCTAGTTGAGAACGACCCAGAAAACCCATTCGACTCAACAGCATCTGTAAACTTCGTTGGCGGAACATACGAATTGGCAGCTTCAAACTTTTATGCTGGTGTTATTGACACATTCATAGAAAACAAAACATTAACAACCATTAAGACCAGCCCACAGTCAGAGTGGTCGTTCAACGATGCGACATTAAACAATTATGTAATGGATGTTGTGGTTAGCAAACCAGACGGCTTTAGCAACCACGACGATCCAGCAGCAAACGGGGCTCCCTATACCGCTCATGCCTGCTTCTATCAGCCACTTAACTATGACGGTGAAGAGTGGTGGACAAAGCACATAACTAATGGGTCTTCCAGCATCAATGCTGAAATTCCCCCTGCCGCCTCATGGTCAGAAAACGAAGCTATGGTGACAATCAATTTCGATTACAACACTTTTAAAGGCATTGTGACTGACAGGGGTCCGACATTCAATGACATTTTGAGATTTTCTACAACAACTTTCAAAAACAAGCAAATGTTTGACCAGCTTGGAACGGATGCAGTTTCAACATCTTCTAATAGTTCGCAGTTTATGACTATTGAAGCTGGTGTTGATTTATTTAACTTTGATTCCAACACAGAACAGTGGGTAATCAATACCAAATGTGAATTCCCAGTTCACAATGTTTTTGACGAGGAAGGCAATGCTCTTGATGCTCTCTACCCAGATGGAACGGACGGAAGCGCAGGCACAGCCGCAGGTGACGTTAACAGAGGTGTTTGGCATCAGTTCTCTCCATTGAGAGAAAGTAAGCTAAAACTAGGTGTCGTTGGACCAGACCTTACTAACAACAGAGAAAGTGGTTCGTTAGCGCAAGCTTGTGGTTTTGAGACAGAACAAAAAACAATCAGCCAGATTGCTAGTAGCGCTAAACTAAAAGAGTACTTGGTCGTTATTCCATTTGTAACAAACGAGTGTGATGAAGAAACATTCTTCCATTACCCAATTGACGAGTTTGAAAGAGCTTACGCAGCGATTCCAACCGGCAATCCACAGCCAACAGTATTAGCCACATCAGCAATTCAGACCAGATCTACAACTCTTACTGACTCGCTAGCAAGACAAAGAGAGTTAATTTTACCACCAACTCTAAGTTACATGGCAAAAAGAGATAATCTTGATAAGAGACTAGAACAAGAAGACTACGGACCAATTTTACCTCCATTCGCCATGTATGTGTTTGAGGTAGAACAGACATTGAATCAAGAAGATTTGTCTAAATGGTGGCAGGGCGTCTTGCCGTCAGCAGGGGAAAAGGCAACTTTTGAGAGATTCAACATTAGTCACGACATTAGAACTGGTGAAGTTATTAGCCCTTCAGTTTTAAATAACGATCTGTTTGGTGGTAAGCTGCCCAAAGAGATGAGGTTCAAAATCTTTAAAGCGAAATACCGCAGAAACTTGACTTATAGCGAAGTTAAAAATAAGTCGATCTACGGAACTGAGCCAATCAATTCCACCTTTGGCTACAATTATCCACACGATTTTTACTCTTTGATTGAAATGGCAAAAGTAGACTTAGGATTAGAGTATAAGGGTGAGCCACCACGAGCTATTTCCATCACAGATGATCGAGAAGAAACGGCAGCAAACATTCTTTCAACTGGTGCCCTACAAAACGCCCTAACTCTTTTAAGTGAGGATGAGGAATAATGGCTAGTGTTTTTGATAAAAAAGAAGAGGTTTTAGACATAATCTTAACTCGCGAAGGTCGAGAGTTAATGTCTAAAGGCAAATTCAAGCCTACCTATTATGAATTTTACGATTCAGAAATCATCTACGAAGCAGATAACAGTGAGACACAAAATGCCAGCAAGGAAAGAATTGAAGCTGCGATTTATCAAAAAAACATCCCTTCAATTGACTCTATTAACGAGCTTGGTGGAACAGTAAAGAACGATAACACCAACATGCTAAAAAATCCACTAGGAAGCTACCAAGTACAAAATGAATATGCGCCTGCTTGGAACATTAAATTTGAAGAAACGGGACATATTCCAGAGGCATTTTCAACTTCACAGAGAGAGATAATCAAAACTAATTTATCAGATGCAGTGGTTTCCTCTGGATCATTAAAAAGTGTGGACACATTTGAGGAAAGAATTCCACAATTTTATGTAAATGTCAACTACGTTTTACATCAATATGTAGAAAAAAGAAAGAACGCACCAGATGTAAGAAAACTATACTTTGACAACCGCAATAAAGATCTATTAATTACTCTTGATGAACAAAATGCTTTTGAACTAGAAGAGCCTAGAGAATTTGAAATTGAGATTTTTAGAGTAATAGATGAAACAGTTGAACAGGGATCTAAAATTGAAAAGCCCTACACGCTAGAAAGGCTTTACTTTGATTCTGGCGATTTTGAATCAAAAACATCAGTGGAAAAATACTTCAATGTTCTGTTTGATGAAGAAGCAAGATTAGAGAGCAATTTTAAGAAAAAGAATATTTATAGTGATATAGTTGCCGACCCAGAAGAGGTTTGTGAATGATTGTTTTAAACCAGCAAAATAATTTAGAAGAGAGAAGTTTTGCATTTGTTGTAAATAAATATTATTACAATGGAGGAGCAAACACTTCAGTAACAATTGATGCTACAGCAGTGGCTGAAAATTTTAAAGCAAACAATCCTTTAAAAATTCAATTTTTATTAAGTAACACAAGGTTGGAAGCTCCAGATTTTTCAGATGTAGAACAGTTTTATTTAAATGATTTGCTACAGGACAACTCTTTAACTGTTACCATACCGTATAATGTAGAACCAACAAGCTTATATCTTTATGTTTATGTGTTTACAGAGTTCGGAGGACCAGCTACAAAGTTCACTTTAACTTTGTTAGAAGAGGTTGTTCAGGGCGGTGAAAATTTTTCAAATAATTTTGTAGATTTAAGATTGTTTGATCCCTTAACTCGTAATGATTTTGAAAAAACGCTACAGCAAACAAAGGTAGAACAAAACATTAAATCACAAATTAAGCTTTACAACTACACATTTATAAGCGATCTATTTTATTCTTTATTGCCTAATAAAACTATTTCAATTTTATACGGCTTTGATCAAAAAAGTTATTTTTTGCAAGGCAATTATCTAAGCATTTTAAACGGCTATGCTGATTTTGAAAGTTACATAGAGGAAAATAATTTTATAAATGCTGCCTACGGTCTAGTTTACAGTGAAAAAAGTAACCTACCTGTAACAGCAGAGCAATCATCATTTAACTTAAAAAACGACATTGGAACTGGCTATGAAGTAAATTTCAAGCCAAACACAGTTATTTTAAATGACGAACTGCTATCTTACAAGGCGACGTTTAAAGTCTCTGATGCACAAAGCAGGTTTGTTGCAGATGTGATTTTGCCAGAATTAAAAAATGAATTTAACACAATAAACAATGTAACTGGCACTAGATTGATTTTTGCTAGTAGCATAAGCAGAACTATTTCTTTACTTAAACAAGCTCTTGGTTCAAAGTTTGAAGGATTGTTTGAAATTTATGATAGTTCTAATCGAGTTGTAGTTGATGAAAAATTCAAAACATTATTTATAAATGTTAACGAGACTTTTTATAGTTTGTTTCAAAAAAATGTTTTAAATAAAATAAAGGGTAAGCCCTCCTACAACATTGTAGAAAAAGATTTTGTTAACGTTATCGACACAAAAAATTTAGAACTGGCTACAACATTTGTAGATTTTGGACAATCGGGAGACGACCAAGGCTTTGCGTCTGTAACTGTTAATGGACTAACGGAAAGAAGAACACAAGAGGCTACAAAATATTTCCCAGATGGCGAAACCGCTATTGAGGTAGAGAAGCAATCTGGTGCAGAGGTAGTAGATTTAAACGCCCTTACAGGAGTTTATTTTAGTCCAGAGAGTGTCTCTTTAAATAATGAAAAGATTATCATGAACAACAAGGCTGTTGACTATAAGTTCAATAATGATGACTTTTTAAAATATGGGCAAGCAATAAATAAAATTGCCGCTTACAACAACTCACTAGTTTTAAAAACGAACAGTTTTATTTTAGAAGGTGTGACAGCAACAGAAAAGAAAACTGAACAACAAAGCATTATTGTCAACTCTGTTTTAAATTCTTTAAAAGTTAAAAATCTAAGAGATTTTAGAACAACGGAAGAGGCAGAGCGAGAAATTACAAATTCAAACAATTCTGTAAAAACTTTTGAGATTCCTTCAACTCTTAGAACAGACCTGTGCTCTGATGATGTCGCCACAGACATTCAAAGAGAAATTACACAAGGAGATCTGTTGGAAACAAAATCTTCTTTTATAGGAAACAACATTTTGTTGTTTTCAATTTTTAATGCTGCTCAAAGTTTTAACGACAATGGCTTCTACAACTTTTATCGAAATTATTTAAATCGAGAACTTCTATTAGAGTCCTTGCCAATTCAATCATTATTTTTGTATAAAATTTACAATGAAAGAAAAAACATTCCCGACTTTTTAAAGCCAGACGAGATATTGAGACAGTTTTCAACCTTTTCTTTAATTTATTTTATGTTTAAAAACTTAGTTAAAGTTAAAATTTACATAGCGGAACAAAAAAGTTTTGTTAATTTAAACGAAGAGGTTATTGCAGATTTAGATCTAGAAAGAGACTATTTGTGCAGAATGGAACTTTATGAAAGTGGTCAGCTAGGGATAAAGACACCAAATCTTTTTAAAACTTCTATTTACAATAAGCATTTTATACTTACAGCATAATCATGGCAACAGACTTCAAAATTAAAAAAGAATACATCCAAGACCACACGATTAAAATTGCTGGTGTGCAGGATGGAATTGCAACATTTTCAAAACAAAGTAGTGATCCAATGAGAGACTATTTTGAAATTTTATATGGGTCGGTCAATTCTGCTCCTCAATTCACACAAGAAGTAAGATTGGAAAGATACGGCTCTGGCTATAGGGCAAAACCAACGGTGCCAGCCAATAACGGACCAGCTTTGATTGAAAAGCTAGAAAGTTTAAAAGAAGAAGTCGATGGTAAAATTTACGCAGATTTCAATTTTAAAATTGATGAAAATTTTCAAAAAAACTTTTCAATTTCGTCCAGAACAATTAGAAAAGGACTAAACAGTTTTGACATAAGATCTACTGATGATTTTTTTACAGGCGGTGAATTACCTCAATTAAACGACAAGGACGAAACTAGTTTTAAGTTTGCTTATGCTTTTATTACCACAGAGACAAAAGAAGGTGTTGATTTAATAGTTAGAGATGTCAAGGTAGCTACCCCAGATCCAAAAGAACTTCAAGAAAACGCAAATAATAAGAATAATACAACAAATGTTCTAAGTCGGCTAAAACACATTTTGTACGATGGAGACACTAGTAGCGCTGTTGAAAAAACAGTTATTGGAACAGGCGGCGAAGATAACTTTAAAATTGATAAAGTTTACAACATTATCACGGTTGTTGTTCCAAAAGAGAATCCACAACCAAACAAGGGCTTTGATTATTACACCTCTTTTAAAAACATAAGAACACCTATTTTTGATAATCAGCTTGGACCACCCTTACAGCCTAATAAATTATCTGAACTCTACAAAGAATTATCAATAAATTATTTTGCTAGGGCGGCAAGTGGTGTTGACGATGGATTTGCTTTTACTTCAATCACACAAGGTGATTTAGCAGGCAGTAATATTTACTCGATACCAGATCAATTTATAAAGCAGTTTACGCCAGAATCACAAGCCGCCAATAATTTTGAAATTATTTTCAATAATGAGATATTAAACTCTGCATATGTCAAGCAGCAAAAAAACATTACAACGTCTTATAGTGATTCTAATAGCCCATTTACAATTGTAAAAGATGGCAACTTTTTAAACAGCAATCTTAGCCAAGCAGAACTTAGAGAGACAAACTTATATTATGCTGGTTATGATTATGTCAGGGCACCATTCATGCCCAATCAAGCACCGAGCTTTAATAGTCCACAACCACCTTTAAATGATTGGACAATATCTGAAATTTTTAGATCATCAATTATCGCTGGTAATGGAAAGAGGTGGTTTTCCAGTGGCGAGATAAATAAAAATTTAATTCGAAAAGCCAAGTTGGTCGGCATCTCTGTAATTAAAAGCAGAAGAGCATTTGATACCGAAGTGCCATTTAAGCCAGAAGAGATAATTCAGACATTCCACATTAACATTCAACAGAGCACAGAAGATAAAAAGATAACCATATTTGATTCACAAGTCGCCTATGGTGAGCAATACTTCTATACCGCTCTTGGCGTTTTTGCTGTAGATGGAAAATATTATTTTTATGACAAAACAGAAATAAACACAGGGCTTTTTGAAATAGGACAAACAGTCTCTACTGTTACAAAAATAAAAACTACACAAGTAATAAAGAACAATGTTGATCTTGCCGAAACTAAAAACGCAATTAATAAATTAAAATTAACCAACATTGACGAATCAAATGATAATAATAGCGCAGTGGTTTTTACAAACCCATGTTGTCAGTATAAGGACGAAAAATTTAAAGATGTCGGCGGCGGTGGCAGCAGCGATAGCGCCTACCCCGATAATGAGTTCTGGGGCATTGCATCACCCGGCTGGAATTTTCCCGGCTATGGCGAAGAATTGCATTTAAAAGTTGAAAACCTTGTTGGGGCTTCAAAAGCGGGAACAGCGCTGTTTGGTGAGAACCCAAGATTTACAGAGCTAAAAAAGGCAGTCAAACAAATAAATAATAGTCCATATGGAGATGCCATTAAGTGCTGGGTGTGTAGAAGAAGACCAGAAGGAAAGAGCGGAAAATCAATTCTTGCATTTTTAGAAGATCAGTTTAATGATGAGGAATTTGACTTTTTATTAAACTCTTTACAATGCCAAACTTGGGGGTGGACAAGTAAAAAAGGGAATATAGGCGGCTCACCAATTAAAGAAAATTCTCTAGCTGACTTATCAAGCAAGACGTTTCCCGGCAGCATCGGTTCGAATCGTTGTACCCGTTTCGAAACTCAGACCTTTGAAGAAGATGTAGTGGAAAAGGTAAGCGAAAAACGCCTACTAGATTTTAAATTTAGAATAAAAGAGACAAACACAAGAGCAATTTACCAAATTCCAATTAGCAGCAGCATTGATGCTACGCCGCTTGAGGCAATTCCATTTGCACCAATCCCAACCTTCATTTCTTTGGCTGGTGTGGACAACAAAATAAAAATTAGTTTTCAAGAAGCTGTAGCTAATCAACTAGAGCCAGTCAAGCAAGATGCGGCATTTTTAACTTTTAATGGATCTCAAGTTCCAAAAATAATAAAAGTTTCTAAAAAGCTCTCTAAGGAGTTTGGAATTCCTTTACCAGAAGACCCAACAACTTTAGTTTCTAGTGTATTTGCTAGAAGCGAAGCGGACATTTCTCAAATTCATGTGAGAAAGTTGGGCAGAAGACCAGAGTCACTACAAGATTTAATAGACAACGGTGAGCAACAAATAATTAATTTTAAAAAGCAAACGTCTTATTACAGCAAGATAAGACCAAACCAAAAGTACTATTATGCTTTTGTTTCAAGAGACATTGCAGGATTGTTCTCAAAATCTACACCAGTTTTTGAAGTTGAAATTGTAAATGATTCTGGTTTTGTTTACACAAAAATAACAAACTATGAGTTCCCAGAAAAAGAAAAAGGTATAACCAACAAAACATTTAAAAAGATTTTAAAAATAAAGCCAAGCTTTGAAGAGTTGCAGCCAACTGGTCAGCCTGCATTGCTGAACTTTATTGAAACAATCGGCACTCAAGATAAATTTCCAGATAAAGTTTCTATTTACTCAAATAAAACCGCAGACAACGAAACTGGAACTAAACCACCAAAATTTAAAATCAGAGTCAGATCTAAAAAAACAAATAGAGTTTTTGACATAAACTTAAAATACACACAAGAGACAAGACTAGTTACTTCGATAGAGGGCGAACAACAAGTAAAAGAGTTCTCTGAATTAATTGATCAAAAGGACATAGCCGGAACCGATGATTAAATTATTAAACTACTACTTATTATATCAAAAAGGAGAAAATTAATGGCTTTTTTAGATAATTCTGGTGACATCATATTAGACGCCGTTTTAACTGATCTAGGAAGAAAAAAGTTGGCTAATGGTAATTTTAAGGTTACAAAGTACGCTTTTGGCGACGATGAGATTGATTATGGGCTCTATGATAAAACAAACACCTCCGGTTCAGCTTATTACGGTCTAACTATTCAAGCTCTACCAATTCAACAAGCTTTAACGAATGGTGCTGCTTCCTTAAAAAACAAACTTTATACCCTAACAGGCGAGCCAGACGAGCTTCTTTATCTACCAAATCTAAAATTAGATCAAGTAACTGGACTTAATCTTGCTCTTGCAAGCGGTAGAAATGCTTACGCTGTTATTGCTGATGAAACAACCTACAATAATCTTACAATTGATTTAGAGAAAAATATACCAGCCGGCGTTATTTACGGATTAGATGCTGAACAAGCAATGGGAACTGTAGCCATTAGAACTCCTTTAGGATTAGACAACGGAAACCCCGGAAAGAGAGACACTGATTTAGACGCAACCTTAGACTCTTCAGAAGGTTATGCTGTTGTGGTAGATGGAAGATTTTTGCAGGTCGCAACCACAGATGAAAATGGTGCAGCCACGCTTGCAACATCTCAAGCAAGCACAAATGTCTTTTCAGGCAATGACAACTTAGTGGTTTACAATTTTGAACGAGGAGCCGACCCTGGTGCATTTGACCGTCGAATTTCAAACACTAATTTATTTAATGGTCCAAGCACAAACAGCGTGTTGCGATTTTCTTTAGTTCTATCTAGCAAAGTAGACGTGGACTTTCTTTTCACAAACTACAAAACAAGCTCTGTTTCAAACTATGTTGAAACAGGCTTTAACGTTGATGTAATTTCTACTAATGTAGAGGTAATTGCTCTTTCAACTGGCGAGTCACTAACAATCCCAGTTGAAGTAATCAGGAAACAATAATAAGGACGGAGACCATAGATGAGTGTTTATAAACTTTTTACAGAAAATCCAGCAGGAGTTGCAAGTAAAACAATTTTACATGAGGCAATTCCAATTACAGGAACAATTATTTCTGGAACTTACGGATCGTTTCCATCAGAAAGTAACATAAAATATTTTAGCAGTAACGACTTTATCTTAGTTACCGATTACCCTTATGCTAGTTCATCAGCAAACAATCTTTTTACTTTAACTGCCGGTCAGGCATCTGGCACCGATAGTCCAGTCGCGAACACTAACTGGCAAAAAAGAATAACATCTATCGTCTTTACGCACAACAGTTTGTCGGTTACGACGTAAATCAAGACTTTGTTCCGTTTAATGTTTCTGGTGTTTTAAATCCAGCAAACACTTGGGATCCTGATAAAATATCAAATTTAGTTTTCCTAGACTTTGATAGAGTTATCGTAAAAGATGGGATCCAAAAAGGAAGTTTCCAAATAACAATAGGCACAGCCTCTTATGCTGATCCAATGGCAGGTACAAAAATATTTTCAGATGCTTATGTAAATTCTAGTGATCCGTCTACCTATAGATCAAATTCTCCAATGGGGGATTATGCTTTCTTGCAGGAGGGCACTCAAACAGCAACCGTGCCAACAAGCACTACAGTAGGTTTTGTTTTTTATGATGCAGGCTTAGTCGCTCTGGTAGCCAACACGGCAGTTTTTGGCAATGAGTTGACAAGTGGATCAAGCTTTGCTACTACAACCGCTCTAACACCGTCAGGATCCATACTAAGTGGATCAATTAACGACACTGTTAATGGTGTCAGAGCCCACATTCAAAACATTGAATTCAATAACAACATTGAACTAAATTCAACTTACTACTTCTGTAGGGCAAACCATGGCGAATTTAACTACAGTTCCAATCCTTCCTACACCAGCGGTAGTAGAATGGTTGTAAAGAACGTGGCTAGCGACCCAGCAAGAGCTTACATTACTTCTGTTGGATTGTATGATGACGAAAATCAATTATTGGCGGTTGCTAAATTAAGCACTCCTTTAGAGAAAAACCCCGAACAAGAAATTACTTTAAAGGTAAGACTAGATTACTAAAAATGGTATGTACAAATTTAAAGAAAACGACATTATACAGAACACTGTAGTTTCTAATCCAAGGTATAAATTTACTTTTCATAATGGCGTTGCCTATATAAATGATCAAGTTGATAACGGTGTTTATGAAACTGGTTCTCTTCACTTTAACGATTTAAATGTTGCAAACGCTTCTTTACGCAAGGTTACCACCAATTTATCACCAGATTTTAATCAAAAAAATACAACAAGCGTAGACGACTATCCAGTAACAGGAGCAGCAGCGCAGTCTTTCTCTTTGGTCAGAGATTTTATTAGAAAAAGTGGCAACACCTATGATGAAACATATACTACTGGCTTTGGTTCCCCCGCAACTTCTTCAATAACAAAGTTTATTGCCTTGCAAGGTACTATGAATAAAAAAAAAGTTAGTTCTCCTAATTTTGATTTTGAAAATTATTTCACAAAAACTTTATCATTTGCAGGGACAGGATCTTCTGAAGGGTTCTTACAGCAAGACATAAACATCTTAAGTTTAACAAACTTGTTTTACGGATCTTTAATTAGTCCCGGCAGCGTCAGTTTAGAATTTTACAAAAGTGGGTCTATTCTAGCAAAAGCTCAAGACACAAAAAAGAATGGTGAACTGATAGAACAAGAAAACTCAACCATAGGAACTGGAACGGTAGTCGGACTAGTCCTTTATGAAGAAGGTGTTATCCTTCTTACCAACACAGCCAGCTTGGGTGGGGGACAAGAGTACTTCTTACAGCCAACAGCGTCAGCGGGGTCAGCAGTGTTAGATGATCCAAAGTGGATTCATTTTGGTTCTTACATAAACGTTTCGGGAGCAGCAGGCACAGCGATCACAGGGTCCACCTATGTTATAAATCTACAAGGAACAGTTACAAGACCAACGCTAACTATGTTTGCACATGCACCCAAGACAGAATTGAACTGGAGTAACAACCCAACTTTTCTAGATGCCACTACAAAAGCAGCCTACATTGATCAAACTTCATCGTTTAATTATGTTGAGAACGAATATACAAAAGTTAAAAACGTTGTTTCAAGCTCTTTTTCAACCTATTCAGCAAGTTTTCAACCAACCACTTACATAAAGACCGTAGGCGTTTACGACGAAGATAGAAACTTAATCGCTGTAGCAAAAGTCGCCAATCCGGTTAAAAAAACCGTTGAACAGGACTACACTTTTAAGTTAAAATTAGATTTATGATTTTGGGACTGGACATTTCCACAAGCATTACAGGCTTAGCAATTGTTGACAAATCAGGCAAACTGTTGTATACTGATCACATCGACACAAGAAAAGAAAAGAACATCTTTGATAAGGCCAGCAAAGTAAGGGCCGTGCTGTTAGAATTAAAAAATTCAAACTCAATAGAACACATTTTTATCGAGCAGCCGTTCACATTCTTTAATTCAGGTGGGTCATCTGCTAAAACGATGGCGACCCTGCAAAGATTCAATGGGATGGTAAGTTGGATAGCCAATGAGGTGTTTAAGGTTGAGCCAGACTATATTGGAGCCTCAGAGGCGAGGAAGTTATGTGGTGTTAAAATCGCTCGCGGCCAAAACACCAAGAAAATCGTGCTCAAGGCAGTTGTTGACATGGAGCCTACTTTTGAGGTAGAATACACTAGACACGGCAATCCAAAGGCAGGTTATTGCGACCGAGCAGATGGAGTCGTTCTAGCAAAGGCGGGGTCTATCAAATGTCAGGACAAAAGAAACTAAAAATCTTGAAAGAAATTTTAGGCTCTCCTTCCTATCGTGGTAAGGAGAATCTTTTTTATTGTCCTAAGTGTAAGCACCACAAAAAGAAATTGTCTATTAATCTAGACAAAAACTTCTTTAAATGTTGGGTTTGCGACTTCTCAGGCAAGGACATCACTTATCTTGTCAAGCGTTATGGCTCAAGAGTGCAGAGGGAAGATTGGTATACTCTTTGCAACATTTTTGACCATTCAGACTTAGAGCTACAACTAACAGAGATGTTGAATCCCCCGGTAGGGCAGTCGGCCACAGGACAAAAGATTGACTTGCCAGAAGAGTTTGCCACATTGACTTCTAACAAGCTCCCTGCCAGTGCTTTGCCAGCGCTCTCCTATCTCCGCAGAAGAGATGTTGAGAGAGAAGAAATCATAACTTGGAAGATTGGCTATTGTTCTAATGGGATTTACAAGGATAGGATTATCATCCCGTCCTTTGATAAAGATGGAGACATTAACTACTTTATTGCTAGGTCATTTACAAGGCAGGCCTTTCCAAAGTACAAAAATCCAAGCGCCTCTAAGAAGGTTATTTTCAACGAGTTGTTCTTGGACTTTGACGAGCCTCTAGTAATCGTCGAGGGCGTCTTCGATGCCATCAACGCTGGTGGCAATGTTGTTCCCATTATGGGTTCAACATTAGACGAACAACACCCACTCTTTCAAAAGATCACAGAGCACAACACAAAGGTTTACTTAGCCCTGGACCACGATGCTCAAAAGAAAGAAGTCGCGATAGCTAGATCTCTCCAATCTTATGGGGTTGAGGTCTACAAGATCGACACAAAGGGCTATCAAGATGTTGGTGTAATGCCAAGAAACATCTATCACAGCAGAAAGCAAAAGGCTAGGAAGTTCACTGAGACTTCACTTTTGAATCACAGGTTAGCATAATGAAATTCGCTCACATAGCAGACACACACATTAAAAATTTAAAGTACCACAAAGAGTATAGGGCGGTCTTTAAACAGCTTTACGCTTCCCTAAAAAAACAAAAGGTGGACTACATTATCCACTGCGGCGACATTGCTCACACCAAGACACAGATTTCACCAGAATTTGTTGAGCTATGCTCCGACTTCTTGAAGAATCTAGCAGACATCGCCCCAACTTACATCATTCTAGGTAATCATGATGGCAACCTACGGAACTCTTACCGACAGGATGCCATTACTCCTATTGTAGATGCTCTAAATCACAATAACTTACATCTATTAAAGGATGCTGGCGAGACACACTTAGACGATAAGTTTTGTCTAAATGTCTTATCAGTGTTTGATGAAGATAATTGGGTTAAACCGACCAACCCAGATAAAATTAACATAGGACTTTACCATGGTGCGATCAAATATAGCCGTACAGACATTGGATTCGTTATGGAACACGGAGAGCATAGCATTTCTATATTTGATGATTGTGATTATGCTATGCTTGGGGATATCCATAAAACTCAAATCCTAAACAAGGAAGGCACTATTGCTTATTGTGGCTCTACAATTCAGCAGAACTTTGGCGAGACAGACGACAAGGGTATCTTTATCTGGGACATTCAGTCTAAAACTGAATTTAGTAGAGAGAAGATTAATTTTGTAAACCCAAAGCCATTTATTACAATTCGTCTAACAAAGACGGGGAGAATCCCAAGAGGCTTCAAGTGCCCAGACGGCGCGAGACTACGATTAGTAGCGGATTCAAACATCCCCTTAGAACGCCTCAGGAGAGCCGTAGACATCGCGAAGCATAGGTTCAAGCCCGAGAGTATTACTTTCCTTAATAAAGCCAGCAGCAACGATTTAACGGTGGAAAATAGTGTTGACACAGAACTGTTTGAAAACTTACGAGATGAGAAGACACAGCAAGATCTAATTAAAGAGTACCTTAAGGACTACAATGTCGGGGAGGACACGCTGAATGAAGTTTTCGCTCTTAACTCAAAGTACAACAAAGTTGTTGAGGAGAGCGAAGACATTTCCCGCAATGTTCATTGGCGCATTAAGAAGTTTAGTTGGGA
>Ga0070754_10000348_pt1 | contig 44615 bp, 69 predicted proteins | sample VirMetDEL_Sep_01_FD_75181 | JGI IMG/M metagenome (GOLD analysis project Ga0070754, IMG submission 75181) | Aqueous microbial communities from the Delaware River and Bay under freshwater to marine salinity gradient to study organic matter... | ecosystem: Environmental > Aquatic > Marine >...
AAAGACATTGATCTTTCATCGCTAAAAGAAGAGATTGGCATTGCTGAAGCCTCACCAGAATACAATGGTAGTGATTCAACGCCCTTTGTTGGGGAGATGACTGAAGCTGAGTTAAACGAGCTTCGTTCGTCGCTTAAATCTGTAAACTCTGAAAACTAATAACTTTTGGTGGGGGCGTGTCTAAGCAACGCATTGCTTTAGCAAGCAGGCTATTTGAAGTACTGGATAAAGATCCGAAGGCTTTGCTTGAGTTACTGGAAGCTAAACACTTAGCTCACCATGGCGGTGCGCCTCATCGTGATCTTTGGGTGAAAAGGCATCACGAACGCTATCCGGCTAATAAGGAAGAGAAAGAAAAGAAGAAGTCTAAGCAAGCAGTGTTAGCATTAGCGGCTCTTGCTTCATTGATAGCCTTGATTAACAAAAGACTACTTTCAAACTTTTTCAACGCCGCCAACCTGATTAAGAGAATGCGACAAGCTGATGCTAGACAGCAGGCGCAATTTAAAGCCCGCTTTAATGCGGAAGTCGCCGCGAGTAAGAAGTTTCTTTCTGACGCTTATAGAAAGAGTTACTTATATGGGCTTCAATCTACCGGGATGCCTGTTAGGTTTGGTGCGCCAAAGGCTCTTTCTAATAAGGAGAGGGAGTGGCTTGAGAGCGGTTTAAAACAAGAGTTAAAGTTCTTTGACGGTCTGGTAGATGAGGTAAAGAAGGGTCGAAATATTTCCGCGTTAGTCCCTAGAATCAAGATGTATTCAGATGCACTTACGTCAGCGTATTCTGCTGGTCAGGTTATCGGTTCTGGTACTGAAACTCTAATACACTGGCACCTTGACCCAAATGCTCAGCATTGTCCAGATTGCATAGAGATTGCGAATGCTTCTCCCTTTACTAAGGACACTTTGCCTACTCAGCCAAAAAGTGGTTGGTGTCAGTGCAAATCTAATTGCAAATGTACATTGTCTTTTGAGCCCGTTAGTAAAGAGACGGTGGAGAAAATCAAGAAAACAGCGAAGCCTATGTCATATTGGAAAGCTCGATTGGCTGGTTTGAAGAAGAACTTTAGATGAGACGCCATGGGGGTTAGGCGATGGGTAAATTAGAGAAAGACGAAGAGTTAGTGGTCGAGACGTCTCAGATTAACGTTAACGGGGAAGATTCCCTACCAATATTAGCTTTGGAAGATTACGATATTCCTGAGGAAGAGGAAGAGACCGTAGAGAATACGGTCGGTGGTTCTGTACGCTATGCTTTTGTTGGTAGTGGTCAAGGTGGGGGCAGGCTCGCGGAAGCATTTTACTCGTTGGGCTACAACAAGACTATTTGCGTGAACACGTCTCCTCAAGACCTGCATGGTATATCTATTCCAGAGAGCCAGAAGATATTACTTGAGGCCGGTGCTGGTGGTGCTGGTAAGGATATGTTGGCTGGGGAAGATGCGCTAGTTAAGAATCAGCAGCATGTCTACAACGCCATGAAACAGATATTTGGTAGACACGTAGATCACGTAATCATTTGTGCTGGCGCAGGTGGTGGTAGTGGTGGTGGGAGCTTGATCCCGCTCATTATGATTGCCAAGAAGTACATGCAGTTTTGTGGGTATGTAGAGGATGTAGACTCTAGGGTTGGCGTACTGCTGACGCTGCCAACGAATGGCGAGTCTACGTCAGTTAAGGTGGCGACGAACTCTTACACGCTTGCGAGCAAGGTTTCAGACCTAGCTGAAGCTGGTTCAGTTTCTCCATTACTTGTTCTGGATAACGACAGGACTCAGAAACTCTACGGTAACAGCAAGAAGCTCACGATGAAGAACTTCTGGCCTACGATCAATGCCAACGTGGCAACGCTGTTCGACATATTTAATCGAGTCAGCACAAAGCACTCGGCTTATACTTCATTTGACCCGGCTGATTACCAAACTATTACTAGAGCCGGTGGTCACACGATCATGGGGGTCACAAGTATTCATCCGGCTAAGCTAGGGGATGAAACTGAGGTCTTTAAGCAACTCAAGGAGTCACTAGGTAAGACGTTATTGGCTGATGGCTTTGATCTTACAACGGCGACTTGTGCAGCTGCAATCATCGTTGGTGGTAAGGATACATTTGAAACAGTTGAAGGTCTCCCAAATATAATTGACTACGCATTTGACATGTTAGCCACTATGACGGGTGCCGCTACGGTTCATCGAGGTGTGTATGAAGATGACCGCCCCGGATTGCGCGTGTACACGATTATAAGTGGACTAAAGAGGCCTAGCTCGCGTTATCGAAAACTTGAAACTTTGTCTATGGAGAGATATCCTTGACGGCTGAACAAGCTGTTAGCTTTGTTAAGACCGCTCTTTCTCAATCTCGTAATGTGAAGGATGTGGTAATTGCCGGTGGTTCAACCGTTCGCGTTACGGTTGACTTTAGATACAGGGATATTTCGACCCAAGAAAAACTTCACATTACAGAAGTAAGCTTAAAGAAGGCTTCGGCTAATAAGTTTGGTCTTATTGTTGTGCCTTACAAAAATGTGCAAGTGGTTGAGTCTAACCTTGGAGTTACAAAGTCTTCCTCTATGCGGGTAGTAACTGCTATCGGGAGCAATCCTCCTAACTAATAGGTCTATCTAACTAATATGTCTATGCCTGACGATTTTGAGAGCCGTATTCCAGAAGGAATGGTGGAGAAGTACCGCAGTATGCGAGGGGTAACTTCGGATATCGAAAGTGCTGTTCACCATCAAGATGTCGAAGGCGGCTCGAATAGAATAGACATTAGCTGGAAAGATTATATTGAAGATTTGGAAGAGTTGGCTTTACGTGTAGGTCAACTAGGCAGCTTTTCTAGCATCTATGGCATTCCACCCCACGGTATTTTTCCAGCACTGTATCTTTCTTACCAGCTTGGTCGTAGACTGGTGATGGGGGCAGAGGTTATAATTGAGACGAACGAGTCGCCTGAATCTCTTTTGGTTGTTGACGGATCTTGCTCTAATGGTGCTTCTCTAATACCTTACCGTGTAAGTGTGAAGACGGCAGTTATTTACTTAGAACCATCCCAACGCAGAATCTGTACGCCTGAACTTGCAGTCCTTGAGGTGGCTGGACAAGTTAGGTTCCCATATGAGCAAAAGGTTCATAAATAGTGTGGCTCTTAAACTTTTTTGATGAGGACACTATTAGAGAAAAGCGTTTAAGGCGCTTGGAGAAGTCTCTTTCTAAGTTAGGTTATGCTTCATTAAAAATAGATTGGGAAATACATAAGGGTCAGCCACCACAACAAGATAAATCTGTTCGAGTGACTAAAGTTACTTTGGTAGACTGACTCGCGCTAAGCTAAAGGGGGGGGGCTCTTCAATGTGGGGTTTGGCTTTAGTGACAGCATTAACTTTTGTTTCGGGTGTAGTAGAAATACCTCAGGTAGTTAATGGGAATGATTTTGAACCCGGCTCAGTGCCTTGGTTAGTTAGATTAGACGGTACGATTGGCCCGTGCTCAGGTGTGTTGTTGTCACCTTCTTGGGTGCTCACCGCTGCTCACTGCGAGGCTTCCGCAGAGACTGCTTTGATTGGAGCAGTTACTCTAGATGACCCAGACGCGCCCAAGATTCCAGTAGCTGAGTGGCACCCACATCCTAACTGGGATGGAAAAAATTATGATATAGCAGTAGCTCGTTTATCTACCCCATTTTGGGGTGTTCAAAGCATTTCATTAGCTCGTAGTAGACCAACAGTAGGTTTATGGTCTGGCACTGCGGGTGGTTGGGGCGAAAAAGTCTACAGCGGTGATTATCCGTACTTAGATGTTGATGAGCCTCAGTGGTTGGAAATAAACGAGGTGTTAGATTGTAGCTCTGATTTGTATTGGCGTGACTATGAGCCGGTAGTTTGTGCGGTGTCATATTTATCGTCTTCTTGCAACGGGGATTCTGGCTCACCCCTTGTTGGTTTTGACGAAAAGATTTACGGGATTGCAATAAGAGGTAGGCGAGGCTGTGGTATAGGCACACCTACATTATTCACGGACACTTCGGACCCAAGTGTACGTGATTGGATCCACAAAACAATTTCCGGGGGTATTGTTGCAAATATGGAGTGGCCTAATCATGCTGCCACAGGTATTGAATTGGTAGGTGGGTGGGCTTTTTCTACAGATGGTAAAATTGTATCGCTAGTTTCACTTTGGGTAGATGGTTTATACTCAATCTCGATGCCGTGTTGCTACGACAGGGGCGATGTACGTAACGTATACCCAGAGGCAGACCTAATGTCTGGCTTTGCTGGTCTCTACAACTGGACTAAATTAGTTGGTGCAGGGGATAAACTTGTTTCTTTTAGAGTACAGGATTCTCAAGGTAACGAGCTTAGGCTAGAGCGTCGTGTTTATGTTGATTAGTCGTTCTTTTTGTATTGTTGCTCAAGTAGCTTTTCTACACGCTCTAAAATACTCGCTATCTTTACCAAAGAGTTAGCAACTTCTTTTAAATACGTAAGTGGTTTATTTCCTAGTGAAAACAAATCCATATTACTTACCCCTTTAAGTTTTAATTCATTATCCCATTTTTTCATTAAGACTGGCACATCCTCGTTTGTAATCCAACACTGGAAGTAATTTCCTGAAGCAAGTCCAAACTCGATAGATGCCATATCTATACCTTGCACCTTACGCTGTCTCTCCACACAGATTGTAATTACGGAATCCCACCTAATTCTAACTTCTTTGACTGGCAAATCTTTTTTCTCTTGAAGTGCCCTGATGTCCCGAGACCTACTTGCCGTGCTCTGTTTAATTTGGATGGTTGTCATTGTCGTATTTCTTTTAGTGGTTGAATCCAGTACTTAAGGTTAGCTTAATCTGTATTGGTAGTGCCTAATGCCTTTGCGGTCGCGGACAGAGCCTCTTTGGAAGCCTTACCTAACCATAGCACGACTGTTACGCCATCGTCGATTTGGTAGCCTTCCCAAGATTGCTCCATCAGCGTAACCGTTTATTTCAGTTGAAGTATTCTTTCAACTTAGATTCAGGGTTAGTAGCGAGGTGGATCGAGAGTCTAGCACCCAACTTTGCGATCTCGTCAGCAAACTTGTAGGACAGGTGGTCACTGACGTTCTCGTGTGAGTATTCGTGCAGCAGAAGTTCGACTACCGATGAATTGATTTGCCTAAAGAACTTCTTTCCCAGTCTTCCTACGTTCACTACGAGGTCAGATCCGGGTCCAAAGGTCGCAGCCACGGGCCAAGTCACATCGGTAGCGAAGCGTACTTGTGGCTCTCTTTCGATGAGCAGCGAACCCAGATCTTGGGCGAACCTCTCAAAACGCTTCTCATCTTCGGATTTGGCACTTCGAGTGACGAGAGGAGTTCCATTTTCGTCATATGGTTTAGGGCTAGGAGTTACCTTACCAGCAGCCTGAGTCGTTCCAAAGCGTTTGTTATTGGCGTGCTCACCAGAGGACTGGCTACCTCCGTAAACGATGGTGTAGCCCTTCGCCATGGCGATCTTATTCGCCTCTGGATCTGACGGGTCGAAGTTGACACGCTTCTTTCCGAAGCGCTCATCTTGCACCTTCGTGTATGCAGCCTCAATGATACGTTCGTCAGAAGCTGCCTCCCTTACCCAACCTGAGCTTGCCGATTCATGGTTAAGGGTCTCATAGAGTTCATTTGTCGCAGAGACTCGCAGAGTGCGAAGGTAGGCAGGTGTGACTGAGTCACGGTCAAGACCAAGGGGAACCTTTTGCCCAACGTCGTAGTGGTAGTTGTCATCTCCACCCGTAGTGCAGATGGGAATCCCCATCTCGAAGATGGTCGCCTCCTCACCTTCCTTCACTTCGTAGAGGTCTACCTTGGTCTTACGTACCGTTCGCTTCAGGTTACCTTCCTCGTCGCTCAAGACAGTAGGCAGTGGTGCCTCGAAGGAGGAGGTTTCCTTTCGGTGACTAATCTTGTTGCCGTTGAGCGTCAAAGTGATGCCGGGAGGTACGATCAACCCCTTACAAGCTTCCAAAGCTTCCTTAGCCTCTTGCTGCGTACATCGAAGCAGAAGTTCGACTGCGGTCCCCGCCTCTCGAACCTTTCTCTTGGAGAGCTTGCGGCCAGCATCGTTGAATACCACGGTGCCCGTCACACTCTCAATCTTCGCCTCCTTGCACAGTGAGAGTACAAACTTCTCACCCGCGTCGAAACGTCCACGCTTCGTCGCGTCACCCTTCTTCGGACTCTCACCAAAGAGAAGCCACGAGTGCTTCAAGTCCTTGAACCCCTCCGGCGCATTATCCTCTACCGTGACCCTTACGTAACCACGGTGATCTGGAGCAGGGTCCAGTTTCACATCTACCTGCGTCACACCATCCTCATCCAATCCATTTTGAATGAGTTCATATAGTACCCAAGCCTTCCCCTTGCGAGACAACTGCTTCGCTAGTCCTGCACGGTCTACTTCGATCCACTCAGCCATAAATATATCTCTCTCCTTTGTTTTGTGCCTTCCCGTGACACTATCCTGTATCTAGCAAAGCTAACAACACCTTGCAAGCCAACGCATTTGTTTTCCATAGGTTGAAATTGTTTATCAGCTTTGCTAAATATAGGGGACGGGTGATTGGGCACCTGAAGAAAGGATGAGAGTGTGGGTGTAAGTTTTTTGAGTGTGGACTTTGACTTCTTCGTCTGGAATGGTTTGGAGTCCAAAGACGAAATGATGGATTCTGTCTCACAAGAGACTGGTGAAGTTGTCTCTATACCTAGCGTATACTACTTCGACTGGGGCCACTCAGAGAGTTGGTCTCCGTCTTTGCAGAGTATTCTTTGGGAATCTCGTTATGGTGCTCTTCTGAGTGCGGGTGTCGATCCAGTAAAGGTCTGCGATGCTCACCTTGAGAAGGGTACTGTTAGTGTGGACGAGTTTGTTAATATACTCAGTAACCGTTTCAATTTGACTGGTTTGCACAACTTTTTTTTCGCAGATTCACACACGCACGGTTACTCCGCGCTTCGAGAGTCTTTTTATGGGGTGCCTATAGAGGTCGTACACTTCGATGCTCACGCTGACCTTGGCTACAGCACGGATGCGATCAATAAAGAAAAGGATAAAGGTGTTCTTGATTGTGGTTCGTGGCTTTATCATTCGATTGACGTGGGGATGGTTTCTAAGGCTACGATTGTTTACCCAGACTGGCGTGAGTTGAATGAGTTCAAGGATTCAGATGGGAACTGGTCGCCGCCTTCACATATCAAAGACCTTGAGTCGAGCGGGGTTGTCTCCTTCCACTCGTGGTCCGATTGGCTAGAGACTCCAGCGCAAGCACACGAGATCGATACCGTGTTTGCTTGCCGCTCCTCTGCTTGGACTCCCCCTTGGCTCGACACCCAAGCGGAAAGAATATTTAATTTACTATCAGGCATCTCCAACGCCTGCTTGGATTGTGATAATAGCTACCCATCTATTGGTGGTTACGATGCTTGTGAACCACGAGTTTTTAATGCACCCAAAACGGGGCCCGGAAAAAAAGTTGCTTGAGATGGTTTGAGATGGTTGCGTAGTCGGAACAACTATGCTTAAAAGGTGGTGGCGGTCGGGAGAACCCGCCAGAAAGGTTGAGAGATGAATATTGTAGAGAGAGTGAAGGGTGCACGACGTGTGAGTACCCCGATAATTGCGATCCGCACACCTGACCCTGCGGCGACGTTGCAGGCAGTCTCGGTTGGGGTTAACGGCGGGAGTCCGAAAATTCGCTGGGACGCGGCGGCTGGATTTGCTGCCGTGAATGAAGAAGGTCTGGCTATTCTGGAGAATGCCCTTGATGGAGCGGAGCCGGGTACGATTTCTTCGCCTGCTGATGCTCTTGCCTACGCTAAGGCGTTCCCTCCGAAGACGGTCTTCTTTGCCATCAATCTGCACCGTTACTTCCAAGCTGGAAGTGGGAACGATAGCTTGGCCGCACTCGTGACTCAGGCGATCTGGAACTTGCGCGATGAGTTCAAGGCGAACCAGCGCACCCTGATTATCCTGTGCCCCGACTGTGACCTCCCCGCTGAAATCGTGCAGGATGTGATGATCTTGGACGAGGAGTTGCCGAGCGAAGATGTGCTCCGTGGAATCATCCGCGAACTGCACGAGGCGGCTGAGTTGCCCGCACCTGACTCTGAGAACGAGGGACGCGCCGTTGATGCTCTTCGTGGTCTGGCAGCATTCGCAGCGGAACAAGCTGCTGCTATGTCATTGACGAAGGATGGGCTCGATCTCGACATTCTCTGGGAGCGTAAGCGTCGTCTTGTCGAGCAGACTCCCGGTGTCTCTGTTTACAGCGGACCTGACACCTTCGAGTCCATTGGTGGCTGCGAAGCGGTCAAGGGCTTCTTGAACAACCTGATCGCTGGCAAGCGCCCACCCAAGGCTGTCGTCTTCATTGACGAGATCGAGAAAGGTCTCGCCGGGGCTACGAGCGGTACTGGAGACTCGTCTGGCGTCTCTCAAGCTCTCCACGGCGGTCTTCTTGGCTTTATGGAGGACAAGAAGGCACGTGGGGTGATCTTTGTTGGGCCTCCGGGGGCGGCAAAATCTGCGGTCGCGAAGGCTTTGGGTAATGAGGCGAAGGTTCCTACTATTCAACTCGACCTGTCTGGACTGAAGGGCTCTCTCGTGGGTCAGAGTGAGCAGAACCTCAGATCCGCACTGAAGGTGATCGAAGCAGTTGGTGAGGAGGATGTGTTCTTCGTTGCTACGTGTAACCGTGAGGCTGATCTCTCCCCTGAGATTAAGCGCAGATTCTCTTACGGTACGTGGTTCTTCGACCTTCCTAACAAGGAGGAGCGAGAGAAGATTTGGCCTATTCACAAGAAAGCGTACGGAATTGAAGACGAGAAGGTGCCTCTCGATGAGGAACTTACTGGTGCAGAAATCCGGAATGCTTGTGACCTTGCATACTCTCTGAATATCTCTCTGAAGGATGCTGTTGGTTACCTTGTTCCGGTTGCGGTTTCTGGGGCTACACAGATTGAAGCTTTGCGTAAGCAGGCTAACGGTCGATTCCTTTCCGCTTCCGTGAAGGGTGTCTATCGACCAACCATAAACAAGAGCGCCAAACGACGCGCTGTGGAGGTGTGAATATGTATGATGCTGAAGATTTGGAGCTAACGAATCAAGCGGATCGTTTGCTAGAGATGGCAGCGAAGAATATGGGAAAAGACGGGTACCTAGTTCCTACAGGCGTTATCTACAAACCTGATGGGGAGGCTATGGTTTGCGGGCTTCCTTTTGCTTCGACTAGTGGCAAGCAGAAATGCTTTCAAGTTTTTCGCTCGATAGCACGTGAGAAAAATGCGATAGCCGTAGCATTTGTTTCTGAGGCGTGGGTTGCTACGCGCAATGAGAGCACCGTGGATTTGGGTGAAGTCGCCTCACCTTCTCAGAGTCTGGATCGAGAGGAGGCAGTCGTCGTTACGGTCATTACGCCCGACAACAGCGTTGTACGGATGGCTCCGATTCTGCGTGACGGGGAAGAGTTCCGATGTCTGGGTGAAGTCGAGGATGGCGACGTGATAGATGCAGAGTTTTCTCGTGGGATCTGGCAGCACACTATTCACTAAGGTTGCAGTGGTGTGCTTTTGGTGCTAGGTATATACGTGTCGGTGGGAGACTGACAGAAAGGTGAGGGAAAGAAATGCCATGTTACACAGTGAGCCGAGCTTCAGTGAAGTTGAAGGTAGAGAATGCTGCCTTGCTTCAGGAAGCTCTGAAGAGTGACACAGTCGAGGGCCTGTCTGTTCGACGCTCGAATGAGTACGGGATTTACGGCGAGTATAAAGGCTACTCGTACGAGATCAATCGTGAGGGTCAGGTGGTAGCTGACGAGTCAGTTGCAAATGATGTAGCTAATGCGATCAACAGAGCGTACTCACGTTCCGTGATAAAAAAGGCTAGTCGTAAATTTGGATGGGCGTTGAATGCAAAGAGCGACGTTGAGTTCGTAGCGTCGAAGAGAGGGCTGTAATGGACAACATTGAATTTGAAATTCTTGAGGATGGGACTATCACTACACGTATCGGCGGTGCGGTGTCGGATTCTAATCACCTTAGTGCTGATAAGCTTCTGCGTCAGATAGAGACGCTTGCTGGTGGTGAAACCTCTCGTGAGAAGATTGCGAAGGGTCATACCCACGCTAATCAGGGTTCTCACGCACACAACGAAGCAGGAGTATAAATTATGTGGATTTGTACCAAAGACGGTTTTTTCAGCATTACGCGAGTTCCAGAAAAGTTGGATCGCGCTCAAATTAGAGCTAGATCCGAACGCCACCTAGCTAACTTAAAGGCTACAGTGCGTTCTGCTTACGGTGTGGTCGATCAAGGCATTTTGGATGAGATTACCAGGGCTGAGATCGTGCAGAAGCCGCATGGTGATTACAAATACAGAATTTTTGTCTCGCCGGAAGCAGTACCTCAACTAATGAACCTTTATGGGCAGTTGGTCACGTATGACAACTTCAAGAACGCAGTGTCGGCATCTCAGCAATCGAGTGATGACGATAACTATTATCAATTCCTGAACACTGTTTGGTCCTTCGGTTTTTCTCTGGAAGACTGACATCTAGGGTTGACAAGCGTCTACACACAAGCTAAAAGTACTGGAGACGTGATTGGGCACGTCGCTGGAAGGAGAGAAAAATGGAAGCGTTGAAATTAAAAGAGCAACGAGAAGAGGTGGAAAATCTCGTACCCGGCAAACGTGTTGGGGAGATCAACCTTGCCGAGAGAACGGTCGTTCTAAGTGTTAGAACTTCTATCGTGGGGATGCAGCGTAAGGTTTCCACCGATGAGATCGAAGCTGAGGCAGATAAGAAAAGCCTCACTGTTCAGAAGACTCTTATGAAGAGTCCCTCGCTCGATAGGCTAAAAAGCCTTCGCGGTTCGATTAACCGAGAGGTGAGCAAGTTGGCTCTTCCTGTGTCTCACTTCCGCAAAGGGACGTACCTTTTGCCCGTGCAGTTGGTTGAGTTGATGGAGAATCGACTCAACAAGTTGTCGGTTGAGTGGGATCGTAGTGTTGCAGCGTTTATGGCCGAGTATCCTCAAGTAATCGATGAGGCTCGCGAGCGACTCAATGGCCTTTTCAATCCAAACGACTACGCTAGTGAGGAGGCTATCAAGAACAACTTCCGCTTTGATTGGAATTACTCCGTAGCTTCGACTCCTCAGTCGCTTGAAGGAATCTCGAAGAGTCTTTTTGAGAGAGAGCAGCAGCGTGCTGCACAGCAATGGCGAGATGCGGAGTACGAGATTCGTAGTGCTCTTCGTGAGGGGTTTGCTGGTCTCGTGGATCACTTTGTTGAACGACTGACGCCCGACAGCGATGGGAAGAAGAAGCGTTTTCACACTTCGTTTGTCGATGGGTTCCGAGACTTTCTTGATACTTTTAATGGTCGAAACCTGACGGATGACGTTCAGTTGAATAACCTCGTAGTAAAAGCCCAGAAGTTAATGGAGGGTATCGATATAGACTTGCTCCGCAAAGATGAAGGGCTGCGAGAGCGTGTGTTGGGCTCGTTCGAGAACTTGAAGACTTCCTCTGATGGTCTGGTGGTTAAGAAGTCTCGTGCGATTTCGTTTGATGACGACTAAGTGTTCACCGGGTTGGTGGGGGGGTTACCTCACCAACCCTATAGGCTCTTAGCTAAGTTGATTAGAGCATGACGGGACGGTCGAAGGTTCAAGTTTTCAGGGGACTTACATATCTATTTTTCGAGCGGACAACAAATGATTGATCTACGAAAGATTGATTAGTGCCGCTCTTTAGGGGGGGGGAGAAGAATGAGGAAAATTACGATCAAGATTTCGGGTTGCCCGTACACTTACGTTCAAGAGGGTTTTCATCACAAGGTGTACGATGAGACTGGTAAAGCATTGCACTTCATTAGCCGTAAAGCGGCCATAGACTGGATGGATTCGTGGAAGGGGTTTTTCAGTGTCAGCCGCTAGGCACTTGAAGTCTAATCCCAGTAGATTTAATAGGTGGGGTAAAAGACCGGACGACAGACTGAGGCGTTAGCTCAGTTGGTAGAGCAACGGCCTTTTAAGCCGTGGGTCCGGGGTTCGATCCCCCGACGCCTCATAAATGTGATGGTTCAGTACCTGCGCCAGTAGCTCAGTTGGATAGAGCAACAGCCTTCTAAGCTGTAGGTCACAGGTTCGATCCCTGTCTGGCGTGTCGTGGGAGTAGTTCATTGGGGCCTGTAGCTCAGTTGGTTAGAGCAACCGACTCATAATCGGTAGGTCCACGGTTCGAGCCCGTGCAGGCCCACTTTACAACTTAATTTGGATAAACTCTCGTGCTTCCATTGGGGTGCGAGGGGCCGTGGGTGGTTCGGTTTGTGGGGCAATCTACCTACTCATGTGGGTGCCTCCTCTTTCACGGGGAATTGGTTGTTCTTCGGAAGTAAATCACCAACAACCTGCTAGGCGAGGAAGTCGTTCATAGGGGGGCGACCTTCTCGTTTCGTATAACTTTGGTAAAGGGTGTGAGTAGTGTGAATGGTTTTGTTCTTTACAAAAGCCCTCAATATGAAGACTCTTACGAAGTAAGTAGGATAGTCAAAGAAGGAGAGTCTTTAGGAGTAGAAATAGGTGTTTATGCTCCCGCTCAATTTGACTTGGTGGTATCTAAAGAAGTGAATCGAGTTTTGGTTGACAACGTAGACACGAAGACACCAAATTTTTTCTTACCTAGAATGGGGTCTGGTACAAATTACTTTGCTTTGGCAATCATAAGACACATGGAAAATCTTGGTTGCAGAGTTCTTAATTCATCTAGATGCATAGAGATGGTAAAAGACAAGCTTTGGTCTATTCAGGTTTTGTCTCAGGCTAATATACCAATACCGAAGACAGTATTGATGAAGGTTCCATTTGATGTTTCCCAAATTGAATCTACTTTATCATACCCAGTAGTTTTGAAAGCATTGAGTGGTTCTCATGGTAAGGGAGTTTTCCTTTGCGATGGCAGGGAGACTCTAATTGATGTAGTAGAGCTTATTTCTCACACGCAAAGTACTGCGAACTTTATCCTACAAGAATTTATTTCATCCAGCCGAGGTAAAGATATTCGCGTGATAACTATAGGCGGTAGGGCTATAGGTGCAATGCTAAGAGAGTCAGTGGATGGCTCTTTCAAAGCGAACATATCGCGTGGTGGGAAAGCTAAAGAATTTGTTTTGAATCCAGAGGTAGAGTGGTTATCGACCGAAACTTCTCGTGTGCTTGGTATGGATGTGGCTGGGGTTGACCTATTGTTTGACGGTGAAAGATATGTTGTTTGCGAAGCAAACTCATCCCCCGGATTCGTTGGTTTTGAAACTGCCACTGGCGTCAATGTTGCCAAGCAGATGATTGAATTTGCTCTTCTCGTAAGTGGATCAAGTTCAAATCTTTAACTAAACATAAACATAGTGGAGGCTTGTTAGATATGGTCAAGGTTAGGGTAATTTTTGTTTTTGCATTTGTTTGTTTTTCTTTTTATGCGAAACCTTCTTTTGCTGAGACTGAAGTTTCTTGTTACATTGTAAAGTCTAGTCCTCTCAAGTTTCGTAAGGTTGATATGAATCCAATTCTTGGTGATTGTGAAATTGACTTTGCTAGAATTTCTAGGGACAGTGTTCTCAAGGTAAGGTGTATTGACAATGACGAGACCCGTTACATCTACATTGATGGGATGAGTTGTGTAATTTCTACAAGATAAGATCATTTGTCTAATGCCAGAATTAAATTCTGATTTCCCAGTGCTTGAGTGTTACGCTCGCGCAGAGTTTTTCCGTCAGATGGATCCCTCTTGGGAGGGTAGGTTTGAAAATGTGGTTGTGTTTGGCGTGACTGCTATTCCGGGTAGGGCGCTAGGTTTTCATGTACTTTCTGATTGGGGCGGGGTATGGTGGAGATTACCGATACACGCCCTCTGCACTGACAAAGATGCTCCGAGGCGAAGTCTTAGTGAGTTAGAACCTTGGAATTCATTCTCAAGCAAATTCTCTGTCCATGCGTTCGATGTGCTGAGTGAAAGTAGGTCAGTGTGCCGAGTTGGGGGCGATAGCCTAGAAGGTAGTTACTTAACTACTATTGATTGGTGGGGAAGTGATTACGCTAACAATGCGGGCTCATTTGGACACAAAGCGGCCCATATTATTCTTCTTGATGACGGTAATATAGCTGCTTTACCCGGTAACTTTCTACGTTGGAAGAACAAAGCTTGGGTGACTAACAAAGTTCCCGATGGTAATGATATGTGGTTACTCAACAGGCACACTTGGAACTCTGAGACGGAGGGTGTAACTGAGGATTCAGAGCGATGGGACTATGCTGTGAATAGTGATGGCCCTGTGTCAGATGATAACGAAGATCCAGTTGGTATAGTTAAGTGCAAAAGTTCAGAGATACAATGATGGAAGCACCAGCAGAAAAAGAGATCAGAGAAGTTTGCACACTCGTAATGGATACACTTCTAGCCAAAAATAAGAAGTATGGCAATTCTGCTTTAGAGCCGTTGAATTGCTTTGCTCGCACCACTAGTGCCCTTGATCAACTTTATGTTCAGATTGACCACAAGCTTGCCCGCATAGCGAGGGGTGATGTTAATCGTGAGGATGAAGACGTACTATTGGATCTTGTTGGTTACTTGGTTCTAGCTATGATTGCACGGAGGAGTAAAAAAGAAGATGGCTCGTGATCCAAACAAGTACATTGTTGATGGATATCGTTACGTTTCAGTGACGGAAGTTCTTCAGTTTTCTGGGTGGGCGCGTTACGACAAGGTGGACCCAGTCATACTCAATAGGGCCGCTGAGAGAGGTAGCTTAGTACACGATGCCACTGAGCTAGTTGATGACGGGACTTTTGTTGAAAGTGAGTTTCGCGAGGATCTGAGCGAATACATTATTGGCTATCAGAAGTTTGTAGAGGAGCATGATTACAGTGTGCTTGAGTCAGAGATTGTAGTCTTCAACCACAAGTACAAGTACGCTGGTCAGTTGGATCGCATATGTATGCTGGACGGCAAGAAGACACTCCTCGATATAAAAACGTCATCGCAACGTAAACCCGAGTGGGGGCTTCAACTAGCAGCTTATGAGATGGCCTATGGGCAAACGTTGGAACGTCGAGTTGCTCTCAGGCTGGGTCTTGGCTTTTACGAGATAGACAACTATCAGAATGACAATGATTACGTAAGATTTCTTGAGGCAGTGAAAATTGTACAAGATCAGCGGAATGCAGGGGTCATCGAGATAAAATAAAAAATAGTATTGGCTTGCATCTAGATGCTGGCAGTGCTATTTTAGTACCTGAGTCAGGGAGAGACTCAGAAAGGTAGAGAGATGAAAAAGATTTGGATTTTGAGGATTTTGATCATTGCTGGGTTGCTGGGGCAAGCAACCGTTGCGTGGGCCCACCACGAGGAAGTGGTAGCGGCTGCTCCGGTTCTTTTTGCAACTTTTCATTGGGCATATGCGGCACTATGTGGTGCGGGCTTTGCAGTATTGAATTATTTTGGTTTCCGCAAAGAATAAGGGTTGCATCGGAATTGTGTGTCAGCTAAGATTTGAGCATTGGGGACATGGGAGTCCTCAAAGTAAGGAGAGAGAAGATGGATAAAGCAATTGTAGAGAAGGCAGCGTCGCTCGCCGCGAAGGCATTGTACGCCGAGTTGGTTGCCGCTGGGGAAGAAAAGACTTTCCGAGGCCGACTGGACTTCGAGGTTTCGTTGAAGCGCGGTGAACCTCACCTCCGCTCCAACCCTCAGAAGGCTCGCCCTTGGGCACTGGTTCAGGTGCTTTTGAGCAAGCTCAACGCCGTAGCTGGAGAGGCTACGGTTGATAGTTGGCTCGAAGAGGGCATCAAATCCGCTCAATTCTTGGATGGCGATGCCGAGTCTGACGTGAAGAAGCGCGTCGAAGCTTCTATCAATAAGATTCTTCCCGCTATTCAGGAGGAGCGTCCGGGGAACGTCACGATCACGAAGAAAGACGGTGTCTTGGTCGAGGTTCCTGTCGATGCTGACCCCGGCCTCTTGAAACGTATTGACTTTCCGGTTAAGCTCGCTGGCTAAGAAATAAGGCCAGCGATGCTCAACCTTCGTATTGCTTCCCCGCAAGGGGATAGGCTTTCGTGTCGTAAGGACATACGCTTAGTTCGTGTGTCACCTCTCCGATGCGTCTGACCGAGGCCCAGACACGGGTTGGGGGCTGTTGCTTTCTCCCAAATTGAGTAGCAGTCCCTGCCCGTGTCGATTTAGTTAGGAGGTGAGAGATGAATTTGCGAGACTACGGTTACGGAGATTCACCAGAAGTAAAAGGAGTGCCCAAAGTTTTGGGGGAAGCCAATAGTTATGACTGTCCTCATTGCGGGTGTACTCAGACTTTTCTTCTGCAAGTAGAAGTTGTCAAAGCAAAAAAATTGAAGGGCGGTTCAGGTTTCGGTTCTTACATAGGTTGCCCTGCTTGTCCTTGGGCTAGCCCGATGGTCACGGTAGCTACAGACGAGAGTAAAAACGACTAATGTCGAAGAAACTAAGTAAGAAGATTATTGGTAAGGCTATAGGTAGCTCCCCTCGTTTCATTCTTCTCAATGATTGGGGCGATGACATCTTCGTCAAGTTGCAGCCGAGTCAGGATGCGGTATTGAGTGAAGAGATTGACCTCTATGGGCTAACCTTGAGAGATACTAGTGCCGGTGGAGTGATTGGTTACGAAGCAGCCGGATTTATCTCTACAGAGGCATTGCACCGAAAGATGCGTGCGTTACGCTGGTTGGAGAAGAAACTAGAGTATTTGTGTGAGCGAGTGGGAGATCCGCTCAATTTTGGTTCCACAGTAGCGTACTGTGCATATGTTTTAGGTGTAGAGGAAATTTTGATTTCTGGTGAAGCCTATCCCATTAGAAAAGCAGTGCGTCAATTTCTAGGAGAGAGTGCGGATGGAAAAACAAGACCAGATGTTGAAAAAGTTTCTTCAGAAGGTGAACAAGAGCGGGAAAACGGGTTGCTGGATTTGGGAAGGGTCGAGGAGATCGATGACAAGAAAGTCAGCAGTGTGCGGAGTATTGTACAACCCGGAGACACAGAAAGCGGAAGATGCTCATCGGGTATCTTGGAAGTTGTTTCGGACGCCCAAGAAGATCAATGACCTTTTTATTCGGCAGTCTTGTGGTAATCGGCTCTGTGTCAATCCAGACCATTTAACTTTAGAGAAGCATCAACTTCGCGGTGATGAACATCCTTCGTCTAAGTTGACTGAAGAAGATGTTCGAGAAATTCGAGCTATCAAACGACGCAATGATAAAAGGAAAACTTTACAGCACTATGCTGAACAATATGGTGTTAGTCGAGAGACTATAAGAAAAGTCTTCTTGAAGAGGACGAGTGGCGATGCGACTCTGACGCCAGAGCAAGTGAAATCAATAAAGAAAAATTACCGACCTGCCGAAAACTATAAAAAGTTTTTAGATGCGGGTGTGAGTAAAGGTGCTATTGCAAGTGTTTTGTCAGGTCGTACTTGGCGTGGAGTAAGATGAATGTTTTAGAGGAAGTAAAGTTTGCTCTTCGTAGAGATGGTGTAGTGAGACGGAGTGACGTTGAGTGGCTCGTTTCTGAAGTAGATAAGTTGACACACTCGCTAACGTATTTAGATAGTCGGTGTGAAAAGTTAACGGACGCACTGCAAGAGGCAGTGGTCCTTCTGGGGGCTCACCCAGAGAACTTAGAACTAGTAACGAGGACTAAAAAAGAGTTGCTAGGTGGTGGAGAAGAGGTAGACTTAGAGAGTGCCGACAATGTCGTCAGTGCCTCTAAAAAAATTATTAGCCATGAAACTAATACAAGGAGAAAATAACATGGCAATTCATAGTATCGTTGAGGATCTGAAGGTTAGCCGAGAGAAAGCTGCTGGTGAGTTGAATGCAATCAACCAGCACCAAGAGGTATTGAAGTCTGTCGTAGATCGACTTGATATTCTTATTTCTGAGGCGGCTGATGGCAACGCAACACCGGCAAGTGTGTACCCGAGCAGCATCACGAAAAAAGTGGTTGCTCGTCGTGGACGCAAGCCGGGTGTAAAGGCTTCTAAGCCTAAGAGTGAGACGAAGGCTCGTAAGCGCAAGGACGGAAGTCCGACTCTTACTCAGGCCGCAGTTGATGTTGTTCTTGCTGGTGAGGGTGACGTTACCACTCGTCAGGTGATCGATCAGTTGATCTCTGACAAGCATCTTGATGGTGATGATCGCAGCGTGGCTTACGCAAAGGTTCACACTGCACTCAAGCGTCGTTCGACCGGTGAGGATGCTCCACTCAAGTCTGCGGGCAAGGGTCTTTGGGTTAAATCTTAACTGCTACACCCCTCTGACAAGGGCGGGCCATCTGTGCGAAAATAGGCGCAGATGGCCCGTGCTGTTTTGGAGGGGGTTTATGTTCCTTAGTGACGATGCACCTTTAGAGTATACGGATCGATTAGACCGGTTGGTCTCGCAACATTGGGTGACCCTCGCCAATCTTGGTTGGAAGGGTTACCAAAAGTTTGGTAGAGGTTTCGTTTGTGTGCAACAGAACGAAGCTTTGTGGTGCATTCCTTGGGAAGGTAGTGTTTCTTACTCAGTCGAGTTAGGTAACTTAAACGAAGAGTTGAAGGAGACTGCGAAGTTGGCAGTTTCTAATTACAATCCCAATGAGGAGATTGTGGTTTGTTTTGAACCATTGAATGGTGTGCATAGAGTTGTGGCTTTTCGTTCACAGATAGCTCGTCCATCAGAGGCTGCTGATAGAGAAGATTTACCCTGTTAATTAAGTATGGTGAACACTTAAAAGCTGCGACGTTATCTAGACATCGCTGAGTCAACCTATATTATGTGACCCATGGCTTTTGGTCGTCTAAATGGTGAAAACTCAAATTTTAGTGAGGGTATATTTGAAGTAAAGGGTGAGCATAGGTTGCTTGCCAATATACTTCACCGTGCCCTTGAAGATGCGACGAGCGGTACGTCGCACCCAGAAATACGAAGAAAAGCCCTCTCGTGGATATTTTCGGATTCGAGGGCAGTCAGTAAGGATCCCCAAGGCTTTGACTTCAACTCGCTATGTGAGCATTTACGCTTAAACCCAAACTGGGTTCGCAGGCTGGTGAGAACAAACAACTTTAGCCTGTCCTCGCACACTTCTGTTAGGGAGGTACGCTCTGAAAGAAAGGTACGCTCTGAGAGAAAGAGAAGAGGGCCAGTCAGTGGACTTTATTATTAGCCCTAGACGTTAACTTAATGAGTAGCTGTATCGCTTACAAAACGCCTTTCTCCCTGATAGTCTGGTTGGGTCAGACAGGATGGGAGACACGGTTTGAGTACAACTATTCCTTTAGTTAGGCTTTCACGTACGCGGTATTGCCTGCTCTTTAGCGACATACATATTGGTGCTGAGGAGCACGCTGAGAAGCAGTTTGATGAGGCGTTACTATGGGCCAAAGAGCATGAGGCTCTTCTCGTTCTCAATGGCGACATTGTAGAGAACGCCATTATCGAGGGGTCTGCACCGGGCGAGAAGTTGCTTGGTCAAGCACAGTTCCCTACTGAGCAGTTCAAGATAGCCCTCGATAAGTTCAAGCCCTTTGCGAAGAAGGGTAAGATTGCCGGGATCACATTGGGCAACCATGATGCCCGCACCAGACGTAGTAGTCTGTTGGATCTGTGCGATCTTTTGAGTCACGCACTAGGTGTCCCGTACTGGGGCATTGGCGGTCTTTGTCGCTTTCTTGCCGGGGAGCAGTTGTACCACGGCGCTATCCAGCACGGTAAGGGTGGCGGGAAGAACATCTGGCTTGAATTGGACAAGCTGCTTTCGCTTTATGCACAAGCGGAGTTTGCTGCTCTTGGTCACAACCACAGCTTTGCTCACCGGGAAGTTTGCCACCTTGGCGTTGGCAAGAGTGGTGATGAAGTTATTAGTACACGCCACCAGATACGAACTGGTTCGTACTTATACTACCCTTCTTATGTTCGAGAGATGGTTGGGTTACCTCAACCTATCGGCACTCCCATCTTGCGCTTTGGGAACAAGACGCATGAGATTGAAGTCGATACTTCGACACTGCGTTGGTACGAGTGAGATGAGAGATGGCGCACGGAAAGAGGCGTTCACATAGACTCGATGCCGTCTCCGTTGAGAACTACGGCTTGGTGCGTCGGACCACCAAAAAACCAAGTCCAAAGAGCGATCAACGTAGACCTACGTTAAGTGACGCAGTAGCTTCACGTTCTACTCAACGCGATGTCATTGCGGAGATGAAGGATGGTAGTCGTCCTTCAAGGCGTCAGGGTGGTAAGGGCGTTACGTTCACCGCGAGTTTCACTCTGTCGGGTGAAGTGGATGAACTAATTCACGAGTTAGCAATCCAGCAGAACGTGTCGCGCTCTGCCATTGTACGTATTGCGATCCTACGCTATGCATTTGACCAAGGTTTTCTAGGTGAGTCAGAATGACTCTCTCTATTGGGTCGAAGGTTTGGACTGTTGAGGTTGTTCCTGATATTCGTGAGGAGATGATTCGAGTAGCTGGTCCTAAACACTCTCTTGCCGAAAGGAATTTAGACGGGTGTGTAGACACGGAACGTGGTAGAATACTAATTGCTGCACATCTGAATGATCGAGACAGAGCATCGACGTTACTACATGAAATATTCCATGTCATTTCTCCTAGTGCTTCCGAGAGGCACGTGCGGCGACTTGAACGATTGCTCTTTCCGTTAGTATGGAGGCAAAAATGGAGACCAAACCTGATGATGGCTTACCCAAGGGTGAGGAAAAAGAAAAAAGTGTCACGTGCGAGGAAGAAATAGAATTAGTTAGCACTGATATGGACTTTGAAGATATTGAAGAAGACGAGGGTGGTTATTGCCTCGCAGCAGATTCTGAAAAGCTTTTACCATTTAATGGTTTACCAATTTTGTTGATACATGATCGTATTAGTTGTGGAGCGTCACCGCACTGGTGGTTACCCTTAACTGAGTTTGAGCCAAACATTGTTGTGCGTGCTGCTATATCGAGAAGCTCGTATATCTTTCTTGGCGTGGCGACTGCTCAAGTTTATTTACGCTTGAAAGGCGAAAAAGATGCCGAGAGTTTAGTACTTGCCAAACAAGTTAGCGAGATTATTGGCAGAGAGTTTTGGATGATTTGGAAAGAGAGAGAACTACCGGATTTGCCCGACGACAAGATTGAGTTGTCCCTATCATTGATGGAATTGAGTATCATCTGTGCTTCGGTGAGTTGGGCCGAGCATAATGTAGATAAAATAGTTACCGAAGCGAGTGTGGCTTTGCCTAATGCTGACTGGCACTCGTACGCAGATGATCTTAGCAACGTTATGTCTGGGCTGCGTGATTCGCTTGAGCGAGTTGTTGATCTTCTTTGCACAGAAGCATTCGGGCAGACCTGCGCCAAGTACAGCGACAAGGAGAAGTTTCATTAGGCTTGGCTCGATTACGTATAGGCAGCTATTGTAGATAAAACATCTTTGAATTTTCTCCATTGACTAAAATTCACAGTATTGCTAATGCTCAAAAGTGTGTCTGGGAGAGCCACACAGTAGGAGGTAGAGAGAGAGTGCGTGAAATTGAAATCTATGTAGGGGTAGTAGAGTCTGCTCGACTCGTGATTACTGAGGAGCACGGCGAGGCCAGTGCGAGAGAGGAGTACGGGTTTTGATTACCCGTCCGATATACAAGGACGAGTCGAACCTCGTTGAGGAGGTCTAGTCTATGCGTTATATCTTAGAGTTCGAGATGCCGAAAGATCGTGAATCTTTCATCGACGCAGTAAACGGTACGAGTCTGAGATTGCTTCTTCAATCTCACGTTTCGGAACTTGAGAGAATCGCTAATGAGGGTAAGAGGAGCGAGTCCCGTATCGCTCAGAATCTATTGGCGTCACTCAGGGGTGCGCTCGACGAACAGCTACGTCTCCCCGATTGACGTGCGGGCGATCCCGGTCGCTCTTCTATACTTATACAGTGTAAATAAAGGGTAGATTTTATAGGTTAGATAGGGTCAGGATAATGGTTCCAAAGACGGTGACCCCGACCAAGATATTGATGATATTGTATAGTTCGTGACGCATAGCGTTATCGTAACACTTGGAATACTTCTCCGTAAGTGGTTCGATAAAATATTTTTTGAATTTTATTTATTGACTGAAGTTTACAGTGCTGCTAGAGTATTTACGTGGCCGGGAGAGCCACGCAGAAGGAGGTAGAATGAGTGCTGCGGCTGAGGCACTAGGAGAGGCTATCGACGCGGCTTGGGATCTTCTCCCATGGGAGGAGTGGGGCCTGATCGTAGAGGCTCTGCGGGGTAGAGCCCCCCGTGGTCGAGACGAGGCTTCGGTAGCCCTGCGTCGTGTGCGTAGCGTGTCGAAGAGGAAGGGTCTGGAGAAGGAAATTGAACGATGGGTCGGCGTGGTCGAAATGAATCACGCTTGGGCTCTGGAGGAAGAAGGATGAGGCGCTCGATTTTGAAGGACATCAGCTTGAGGCATCCTGACGACGGTGAGGAGGTGTGGACTCGTAGAGTCGCTTGGGAGGGGGAGTCGGATCGAGAGGAGTACGAGAGTGCTCGATCTCGACTGCGAGACGAGGTACTCGACGCCTACGCGCAAGGCGTGGTAGAGGGGGTTCGAGTCCTACGTGGTGAGATCCTCTACGTTTGGGACTCCGACGCGGTCCGAGCAATTGAGACCGAAGCAGCGGCTCATGGCGATTTTGAGATGGTTTCTATATGCCAGCGATATCTTACGGAGGATTCATATTCGGAGGAGGATCGTGATGCGATCTGGGAGGCACTCGACCACTCCTTTCAAGAGGATGAGTTGGTCGTCGATTAGATTAGATCGAGTCACGTATACGTTACGTATAGTTTATCTTTCGTGTATTGTAGATCGTAGTTGTTATATACGTCACGTATAGTTGCGAGGTCGAAATCAATGCTCGAAGAAAGTAAACAAATACTACGTGGGGAAGAAATAAAGACTCTTCGGAAGCGTCTAGGGATGACGCAGGAAGAATTTGCGAAGCTACTTGGAGTTACCGCAAATACGGTCGCTCGCTGGGAGCGGGGGGAACTTGGACTTTCCCACTCAACCGCAAAACTTTTCTCGATCCTGAAGGGGTGGACCTCCTCCTCCGAAATAAGAAGGCGTCTTCGCTCGGCAAAACTAACGGCAAGGGGAAAATGAATCGAAATCAGACATTGCTCGTGAGAGTCTTGGGTATGTTGCTCTTTGGTTCGTTTTTTGTTTTGTTCGTTTACTCCTCGTAGAGAGAGATTATCCCTCCGGGCCGGGGTGGCGAAATAGGCAGACGCAAGGGACTTAAAATCCCTTGGGGGTTTCTCCCGTGCGGGTTCAAGTCCCGCCCCCGGTACTGACATCTTCCTGGGTAGTGGGTTCGCGCTCACCGCGAGGAGGGGTGCAGGAGGCTCTGAGCGGCGCTCTGCCGGTCGTCCAGCCGAGGCCGGTGCCTCCGGGTCTGCCCTCCCGTAGGGGGCTCTGAGGCGAGCCTCGCTCGTCGCCCCAACTCTCGTAGAGAGAGAGGGCGTCCCGACTTATTTTCAATTTCGTCGCTCTAGGGGGTTGCGCGGCGCGCGTAGCTGTGGTTAGCTGTCTTTCGTCGGCAGGGAGAGCCGACGCCAACTACAACCGAAGGAGAGAGAGCATGAGCAAGATCGTAATCACAGTCGAGGGAACTGAGGTTGTCGCAAGGCCGGGGAGCTACCTTGGCGATGAATTCCGCTCTTACCTCGCCGCCACCCGTGCGGCGGGGTTGAAGTTCGACCCTGCGACGAAGTCGCAGCGTGGCCCGAAGCGTTACTTCGACGATGCCGTCGAGGAGTTGATGGCGGCTGGTTTCGAGGTGCTGGACAAGGCCCCGGCGAAGGTCGCCCCCAAGGGCACGCCGGTTGCCCGCATCGCGGCCCTCTTCGCGAAGGCTTCGGAGAAGCTTCAAGCGCCGAAGGTGGTCTTCGGTTCCGGTGCCGGTAAGGTGGTACTCTCGCAGAGCAAGAACCCCAAATGGGCTGGCATTATTTGGGTAGGAAACGGCGTTTTCCGTGGCCCGCAGTACGGTCGCATCAAGGACGGGCAGTACCTGCGAGGTAAGGACGCCTCGCAGGAGGTCGTGGATGCGATCCTCGCCTTCGACGCCGACCCGGAGGCCACGGCCAAGGCGTACGCGAAGCGCGTCGGGGCGTGCAGCTTCTGCACTCGCGATCTGGTCGATCCCCGCTCGCTCGCGGTCGGCTACGGCCCGATTTGCGCGGAGAACTACGGTCTCCCGTGGGGCGAGGAGAAGATCGACACCCGTGGGATCGAGGTGGCGGCGTGACTCTCGATTGGTTCGGGCTGGACGGCGAGGCGGTCGGGGATCTCGACCGCTTCGTCGCGACGTTGGTTGAGGCCACCGGCACTCCACCGTGTCGGTGGGCACCCGGCCTCGACGTGGAGTGGTACGCGGGCGCTGAACTATCGACCGAGAGTGGCACGCTCACGCTAGAGCTAGGCGGGATCGACGTGACTCGACTCCTCCACGAGCACGTCTCAGGTGCTACCCTCGCTCGACTGGCGGGCCTCGTGGAGGCGGGAGAGGTGCCCGTGTCACTCTGTGGGCTCTGGGACGCCTACGTCGAGCAGGCGCACGCGGAGGTATCGGTAGACGTGCCCGACGTGAGGGGGTTGCGCGTCCTGTAGGTGTGTGCTTATAATCGATGTCTCGGCAGGGAGAGCCGACGAAGCCAAAGGAGAGAGAGATGAACTTGATCGAGAGACTGGACGAACTCCGTGAGCGACAGTATCAGGCAGGGAGTTGGGTACCTGCCTGTGGTGGGGCCGAGGTGCCGTTCGTGAAAAACGGCAAGCGTTACCTCTACTGTTGGCATACCGGGGTGGGTAAGCACGCCTACCTTGACCTAGACGCGGACATCGTCCTGACCGACGAGGAAGCCTTCAGATTATTTTCGACCTGAGGGTTGCCAAGATCTGAGAGGTGTGCAAGTATAGCTTCTTCGGCGGGGAGAGCCGACAAGCCAAAGGAGAGAGCATGATCGACGCAGCAGCAAACATCGAGAAATTCGGGCAGAAGCTCTTCGACTACCAGAAGAGCGGTGTCGAGTACCTCACCGGTCGCCAGACGGCCCTCTTGGCCGACGAGATGGGTCTGGGGAAGACGGCGCAGGCCCTCGTCGCCCTTCCTGAAGACGCTGCGGCCCTCGTCGTCGTACCTGCGTCGGTCAAGCTCTCTTGGGTCCGTGAGGTCGCCGCATGGCGACCCGATTTGAAGGCCGTTGCTCTCAAGGGTCGCAAGAGCTTCCGATTCCCCCAGCCCGGTGAGGTCGTGATCGTGAACTACGATATCCTCCCGAAGGCAGAGCAGGAGGGTCGCACGTGGATCGTCCCCGGACTCCCGACCCCGGTCGAGGGCACGATTTTGATCGCCGACGAGGCCCACAAGGTGAAGTCGCCCAAAGCCAGACGCACCCGCTCGCTGAAGTGCGTGGTCGAGGCTATCCTGAATGAGGGTGGTCGTGCATGGGCCCTTACGGGCACCCCGCTTCTGAACCGCCCACCTGAGCTGTGGACGGTCCTTGGGGTCTTCGACCTCGACCGAAAGGCCTACCGCCATTTCGGCGCGTTCAAGAGCATCTTCGGCGCTGTGCGCGGTCGATTCGGCCTTGAGTGGCCGACCCGCCCTGCCGACGAGGACGCCGCAATCGCGGGTTTCCGCAACGTTGCTCTTCGCCGTCAGGCGAGCGACCACCTCGACCTCCCCTCGCTCCGTGAGTCGGTCAAGTACGTCGAGTGCGACCGCAAGACTCTCGCGCTCTGCGACTCGCTCCAGCGCGAGATCGAGTCCAACGGGATCGGTCTGGACGACGCGGTGGACGCGGCAATCGCCGCCAGAAACGGTGTGGGCTTCGAGGAGCTGAGTGCGGCACGTGCGGCGTTGGCCACGGCGAAGATGCCCGCCCTCCTCGACCTCGCGTCGGAGTACGAGGAGGCCGGTGAGCCCCTGATCGTTTTCTCCGCGCACCGTGCGGCGATCAACACGCTTGCAGAGCGTGATGGTTGGGCCCGAATCTCCGGGTCGGAGGACGCCGACCAGCGTGGTGAGATCGTCGCCAAGTTTCAGGCGGGCGAACTTCGAGGTGTCGCGATCACGATTGGAGCCGGTGCTGAGGGTATCACTCTCACCCGCGCTCGCACCGTGATTTTCCTCGACCGTGCTTGGACGCCGGGGGTAAATCAGCAGGCCGCGAAACGCGCCCACCGAATCGGCCAGACTCGCCCCGTCGAGATTATCGACCTCGTGGCTGATCACGGGATCGACGAGCGAGTCCACGAGTTGCTCTCTGCGAAATCGAATCTGATCGCTTCGGTAGTCGAGAAGGCTTCGATTCGCGTCGCCGACGCCGAGGTGGTGGACCACACCCCTGCCGACGTGAGCGAGGCTGCTATCCTCGATCAGCTTCGAGCGATTGCGGGTGCGCTTGCTGGGATCGACGCCCGTATCGCGACGAAGATCCTCGACGCCGGGGCGGCTGCGACCGACCGCCAGATCAAAGTTGCGGAGCAGATTGTGGGCAGACACGGATAGCGGCCAAACAGGGGGGGTGTGGCCCCCTGAGAGCCTCTCTGAGAGGTTTTCAGGGGCCACCCGGTACCCTGAGTCGGGTAGAGCGATAGGGCCCTCAGAGGGCAATCTAGGACGATTTACAAACAGGAGGAGAGGACATTGGACTTCGAGAGCGCATTGGAGGAGTGGCGACGAGTCGGTGGGGTGATTCAGGCGGTTGGCCCCGATTACCAGACGTTCGTCGTGCGAGGGGTGATCGACGGCGAGGACTGGCGAGCTACCTGCGAGTTCGCCTTGGCCCAATCCGACCTGACGGCGGCAGAGATCGAGGAGGAGTTGGGGTGATATTTCTGCACCTGAAGGGTTGACACGGGCTGTCACGTGTGAGTATACTCTCTTCGTCGGCAGGGAGAGCCGACGGAGCCAAAAGCGTCTGGGAGAGACGCGGAAGGAGCAAGGAAATGGGAGCATTGCGAGAAGAGGTGTGTGACCTGATCTGCTGGGACGAAGGCGAGGCGAGCAGACCTCACGAGGTGAGCCGCCCGTGCCCCTGCGGCACGTGTCAGCGAGAGACGCCGGATGGTGCGGTGGGGATCTTGTCTGGGTCGAACAAGAAGGGTGAGGGGTTCTCGATTTGGATCTTCGATCAGAAGTCCTACAAGCACTTGCGAAAGATTTTCGGGGGTGCAAAGTGAGCGATCCAAGCGATCCAACGGAGGGGCTGCGACGATTGGCGGTGGCAAGTATCAATGGCGCGGTCGAGTCGGATGACGCGACTGCCGAGCGCACTCGACTTGAGAGCGTGTACGGGCAGGTCTGGAACACGAGGGAATTGAGCAGCGAGTACGACGTGGTTGGTTTCCTTGCACCGTTCGTGGAGGTCAAGCGAAAAGCAGACGGTGCTCACGGCACGTTGAAGTTCCAGCACCGTCCCCGATTTTATTTCAACTTCGTCCAATCGTAAGGTGTCAGAAGCGGGTAGACCGAGCGTCTACCTAACAGAAGGGAGAGAGAGTAACGATGAAGGCAATCAAGATTGGGATCGAGAGTGTGGAGTGCGTAGAGATCGAGCCGACGCTCGACGCTTTGCAGGCGCAGGTGGGTGGCTACATCCAGTACCTTCCTGTAGTTGACGGCATCGCCGCCTACATTGACGAGGAGGGCAAGTTCAAGCCCGACGCGAAGGTGAACCCGGTAGCGACCGGGCTGGCACACAGCGTGATTGGTATCGCGAGTGACGACGTGATCGTCGGTACGATGCTCCTCGTCGGTGACGACGGTGAGGGTGGGGAGGCAGACGTGCCTGAGTCTGCACTGCAACTTGTAGAAGCCTGCCGCAGCGGCGTGCAGGGTAACGCCTAGAGGGGGTGTGAGATGATTGTGATTCCTGAAATAGTGAAGGCATCGATAGATCGCTACGTTGAGAAGCGACAGCCGGTGGGAGACTTCCTTCGCGCAGTCCTCTCGAACGATCTGCGAGAGGCGGTGATCCGCGCAGACGAAACCAACCTGCGCGAACTGAAGCAGATCGTGGGCTACTGTTACTGGGAGATTCCGGGCAAGTGTTGGGGGTCGCCCAAGGCGTACAAGGAGTGGATCAACGGTGGCTGACGCAGATGCAGTCATCGAGGTGGACGAAATCGTAGTTGACGCTCGACCGAGAACCGCGCTACGAAACTTCGCTCGGAACGTGTCGATACTCTTGATCGTAGCTCTGGTGAGTAGTGCGCTTGGTTTTGCGGGCGGCGCGTCCTACGTAGTTAGTAGAGTGCTGTCGGATGGCCCTTTGCTCGGCCAGCGCATGATGGACCTTGGAGTAAGACTACAGGCCTTCGATCCGGCGAGCGACGTCTTCCAGTGGCACGTACAGGGCCAAGGTCTCTTCGCGGGGAACTGGGAGGAACTAGAGAAGCGACTGGAAGCTAGTAGCGACAAAAACAAAAAGAAGAAGAAGTGACAGTCGCAAGGTACTCGACATGGGGAGCGAGACAGTGCTGTTGATTACGAAGGGCAAGGGGTTCCAGATGAAGTTCGAGAACGGGAACACGGTGAGTGTTCAGTTTGGTGGGGGCAACTACTGCGAGAACCGTGACAAGCCGTTCGGGAGTGGCAGTGACGCGCTGTCGGACGCGCTGTCGAAGGACGCAGAAGTTGCGGCATGGGACGCTGACGGCAAGTGGTACAACTTCGGCTACGACACCGTGCGCGGCTGGCTCACTGCCGACGAGGTTGCCAACTTCGTCTCCTTCGTCTCGAAGGCCAACCTTGCGGAAGACAAGTGGGAGGTGGAGAGGTGAGGGTCAGGGTAAGCACGGGACGAGGTGGCTCGCACCACTCGGTCGAGTCAGACCATTGGAGCCAGGTGCGGAGGAGAGGTGATAGCCCCTCCTACGAGGTGCTTGCTCTGGCGGTTTGCGAAGACGCCTACCTAATAGCTTCGCAGTGGGAGCGACAGCCTGTGCGGGTGAAGCGAGAGTTACGCTCGTGGATATTCCTTCGTTCGTCGGAGTGCTCGCTCGCAGACCCAAGGAGTCGGTTTTGTCTTGACGTGATCTGCGAACACTTCGGCTGGGACTTGCAAGCGGTTCGCGGTTCTTATCTTGACGCTACCACGGGTCCGTTGATCGAGGGGAGACGCACCTTGGTGGGCCCTAGCTAGAGCTAGCAATATTTGCAATTGCAATACGGTTGTCGGTGTGGTTAGATTGGGTTGTCGCGGGGAGAGCGACAGAAAGGGAGAGTGATAGTGTACACTTTGAAGGTGTCAAACCCGGAGGGGTATCGAGTCGAGACCCCGGTATTCGAGTCGAAGAAGAAGGCCAGCGACTTCGTGGGCGAGTTGGCCCACGTGGGTTTCTTCGACGACGAGACCGACTCCCCGCGAGTGGTCGAGTTGGGCGATGGGTTCGTCGTTGCTGTTGACGACACCGTCGATGGCGGTGTCAACTACGTTGACGCGCAGGTCGTTGGTGCGCTCGTCCAGAAGTGGGAGGTGAAGCAGTGAGTGTCGTAGTCAACAAGTTCGCTCGTGTTCGGCACTTCGACCCGAAGACGGGGTACAGCCAGTGTACGTTGGGCGAGTCGGTGCTGTGCACTGCGGTGAGTCAGGTACTCGACGCGGGTGGTGCGCGACCGGGTTACTGTGACGGCGTCCTGCTCGTGTCTCTTCTCGCGGAGGGGTTCACCTGTCCGGTAGTGGAGTTGGTCGAGGGTGATCGACTCGTGGGGGTTTACACCGCACGCCGAGCAGGGGAGGAGCCTCGCAAGCAGGTGCAGGTGGTACGTGCTGGCGCGGAACAGGCTCCGGCGAAGTCGGTCGAGGTGGTCCTGTACGCGAGTACCCTCCTCGCAGAGGATGGCGACAACGACCTTGAGGCGGTCGAGGGCAACTTCGAGATCGTCTCGATAAACGCCAGCGTGGACGAAGGTGGCGATGAGCCGATGGCTCCTGAGACGCTAATGGCTAACCACTTTGGCGAGAGCGGCGGCACAGACACGCAGATGAGCGACAAAGAGTTCGTCGAGGCACTCCGACGCTCTCGTGAGTTTTGGCGAGGGCGAGCGTTGCTCTCGACTGGGAGAGTCGCCAGAAGGAGAGAGAAAAGGTGGGACTAGATCAGTATTTGTTCGTCGAGGAGTGCGCTGACGAGGAGGCCACTGAGGTTTTCTATTGGCGAAAACATCCGAACCTTCATGGCTTCATGACGGCAGAGTGGTTGTCGCTACCGGAGAACGAGGGGAAGTCCCCCGGTGACTTCAATTGCCAGCGTCTCTATATCACGGCTGAGATCGTGGAGAGACTCGACGCCTGCACTCGTCCTAACGCACAGAAGGGCTTGCCACCTACGTCCGGGTTCTTCTTCGGGGAGTCGGACGGGTACTACGACGAGCAGGATCGCAAGGCCGTCGAGTTCATGCGCGGTGCGGTCGAGAGAGGTCAACGAGTCTACTACGACTCGTGGTGGTGATAGTCATGTGGGTAGAGTTCTTTGATATGTGTAGCGGAGGTTTCGTGAAGCAACCGCCGTACGACCGTATCTACATCGAGGCGAAGAGTGAGGCCGAAGCGTCGATCATCTTCTTCAATCGATTCGGTCACAGTCCTGATCGAGTTACGTGCTTGTGCTGCGGTGAAGATTACAGCGTCTATAGTGAAGAGTCTCTGGAAGATCTAACGGAGTACGACCGAAGGGGTTGCTCTCTGGTAGAGCACGCAGAGAGAGATGGAGTATTAATTATTCGCAGCGACGAAGTGAGACTTGGTGAGCGCAAGGGGGAGGTTCCAGTGCGCGGGCAACTGTGGGGGAGCTAGCAATGTTGTGTCACGAGGTGAGAGTAACTGTGGCAGTACCTGAGGGTGGTCGCAGTGGTGAGTTGGTCGCACGTACACGTTGCGGCGACCTAGCTACGGCAGATTCAGTCCACCGTGGACTGACCCTGCTGTTTGGTGAGGGTTACGAGGTTGCGACCCTTCCGACTGCTGACCCTATTCGATTGGGGTAGACACGGTCGAGATATACAGTTAAGGTTTTCAATTTGAACGAGCGTCTATCGAACATGGAGGGAGCCATGGATAACGTCTGGAAGGGTGACCGTCGCACCATTCGCACTCGCATCAAGCGAGAGACGCGAAGAGGGGCGCAGGAGTAGGCATGGCGACGACGTGGGAGGCCCATGAGCGCACGCACGGGTGGGTAGTGGTCGAAGTTGGTAGTCGAGGGTCGAGGGTGGTCGCGGCCCAGCTACGTGAGGACGACGCGAGGCGAATCGCAACGGCCCTAGTGGATAGTGAGGATCGGGAGGACTGAGTGGTCACGACGATCAAGCTACGTCTCAAAGACAAGCACTCCACTGACCTGTCTCGACAGTCCCGCACCGTGAACTTCGTTTGGAACTTCGTGAACGAGACGCAGCGCGAGTCGGTGCGAAGGTACAGGTTAGGCGCATCGGGCAAGTTCCTGTCGAAGTATGACTACGCGAAGCTGTGCTACGGAACGGGGAAAGAGTTAAGTGTCGCCTCCGGTACTATCGAGGAGATCACCCGCCAGTATGAGACGAGTAGACGCACCCATAGGAAGCCATGGCTACGTTGGCGTGGTCGAAAGTCGTTGGGCTGGGTACCGTTCCGTGGGAGGCAGATCCGTTTCGACGGTGAGCAGTTCATCTTCGCGAAGCGCAAGTACCGACCTATGCACTTGAGAGATACCCTGACGCCTGAGACGAAGGTACTGACGGGGAGTTTCAACGCTGACGCTCGTGGACGTTGGTACATCAACGTGACTGTGGAGCTACCTGACGACACGCACCCAAGGGCACCGGACGTACCTGTCGGGGTTGACCTTGGCCTGAAGGATCTCGCCACACTCTCTACCGGGGCGAAGGTACATAACTATAAACCGTATAGGGAGCGGGAAGAAGAACTCGCAAAGGCTCAGAGAGCGAACAAGAAAAAGAGAGTGAGAGCGATCCACGCGAAGATCGCTAACTCTAGAAAGGATACTCTGCACAAGGCATCTACGGAGATCGCGAGGAACCATTCGCTGATCTTCGTGGGTGACGTGTCGAGTAAGCAACTAGCTCGCACCAGAATGGCGAAGAGTGTACTCGACGCCGGTTGGTACGACTTCAAATCAATGCTCACGTACAAGGCCATTAGGCATGGCGGGAGGATGGTTGAGGTTGATGAGCGTTACACTACCCAAGGCTGTTCCCACTGCGGTTTGGTGGGCGGGCCGAAAGGCGCGAAAGACCTTGGAATGAGAGAGTGGACTTGCAGCGGTTGCGGTACAAACCATGACCGTGACGTTAACGCTGCGAGGAACATTCTCCGTGTCGGAACGGACACGCTCGAAGGAGGAGCCTCGAACCAAAGTTAGTGGGGAGCGTTCAACTGGTCATGATCATTCACTGGTAGTCGGAGATCGATAACGAAACTCACCCTAAGTATTCGAGGAGTGTTCATACAGGCGGTTACATTACCGGGCTTGGTTCGGGTCAGGAAGCACCTGCCTCGACGACTAAGAGTCAGTAGTTCTCTCGATTGCGGTCTCGCTGGTTTCAAGAACGGGTAATCGTAGGTCGATAACGAAACTCACCCCAAGTGTTCGAGGAGCGTTCAAGGGAATGTCGTGGTGGATCAAAGAAGCGGCGAAAAGACAGCTTCTACCTCGACGGGTGCTGGAGTCGTCTGAGGAGTAAGTCGATGTCACGAGGATAGCTCATGCTCAGACTCAACGTACGTACGTTCTGAACTCTTAACGAAGCGGAACGATCATAGGAGGTGGAGGAAGGTGGAAGCCAAGGTAGGTGACAAGCTAGTCAGGACAACGGAGGAGGGTAACTCTATCTTCGCAGTTGTCATGGAGGTGTACGAACCAGATGAACACGTAGAGCATGGGGACGAACAACCAATGCTCTACCTCGACCTGTTTGACGATCAGCAGGGGTACGGTTTCACGCAGTGCGCTCTACTGGATGAGTGGGTGGCTGAGGTCCAATCACGTAACTGGAAGCCATACGACGGTACCGTGTTCGAGTGCGTCACCCACGGTGTCCACGCAGACCCAGCTACCAGACCACCAAGAGGTATGACCGCCTCACTGGGTATGATCGATGTAGATGAGTTCTTCAAAGTACTCAACGAGGACTCGCCTAAGCAGATCCTGCTCGATCTCTGAATCAGTCGAAGTTGTGTGTGCACTCTATCCTGTAGGCTACTAGAGTTACGGCATGGGTGCGGCGGTGGAGAATGGGCGCGATAGTGATCGGGCCCTCGTGGTTAGGTATATGGGCAGCATCGAGAGAGAGAGAGAGGGGTATAGGCGTGGAGTTTCCGACGTGCTACTACGAGGAAGATATGGATCGAGTTGAATCAGCAGAGAAGAAGCTCAGTGCTTGCTGCGACGCCGAGGTGGTGCAGTGCATGTCCTGCGGTGACGACACACCTGAGCACACGGAGTGCATTCGGTGTCACAAGCTGGTGGAGCGGGTTGGGGAGGACCGTCTACTGAGTAGGGACGCTAGGCTAGCCGACCGTGGGGCGACGGTGGAGCGGGTGATCTACTCCTCCCCGTCGAGTAAAGATTACCGGTTAAGTGCTCCCTGTGCGGTGGGGCAGGGACTCACCCCGGAGTGGTGGGTCGGTACGACTGCCGAAGGTGCAACGGCACCGGGATGTCCGTGGGTAGATAGCCCTCGGCTGACGGCTGAACTAGCTCCTCGGAATGGTTACTATCGGTCTATGACCACCGCTCACGATGTCGCCGCGTACATTCTGGCTCAGCAAGGCCCGATGTCCGCGATGAAGCTCCAGAAGCTCTTGTATTACTCGCAAGCGTGGTCGCTCGTGTGGGACGACAAGCCGCTTTTCGGCGAGCGGATCGAGGCTTGGTCCGGCGGTCCGGTCGTGCGCGAGATCTACAACTCGCACCGGGGGAAGTTTGGAATCGACGATTGGCCGGAGGGGAATGGCGACGCGCTGGACGGTGACGAACGCGAGACCGTCGACGCGGTTCTGAAGTTCTACGGCGACCGCTCGCCGCAGTGGCTTTCGGACCTCACGCACGCGGAGGAGCCGTGGCAGAAGGCTCGGGGCGACTGCGCTCCGAACGTCCGGGTGGCGGGGGAGATCACGCTGGCGCGAATGGCGGAGTTCTACGGCAGCTTGCCGAAGCCGCCACACTCCAGCGCTCTCCAGAGACAGACCGGCAGAGACACCTCTCAGAGTTAACCGTATTTGGTCCTGAGAGCCCCCGTGAGAGCCTCCCTGAACGGTTAAGGCTAGAGGCAAGGCTTCCCCCTGTACGCCCCTCTCAGAGGGACTCTGGTGTGGGTGATATTTCTACTTCATAGGGTTTGACTCTAACTGTCACCTATGAGCATACTCATCTTGTCGCAGGGAGAGCGACACCAACCGAGGGAGAGATCATGACGAAGCGAATCGCAATCTTCACTCAGGGCCTGCCGGGAGCGGGCAAGAGCTTCGTCATTGCAAAGGAGTACGGCGAGGCTGACCTCGTCATCGACCCGGACGCGGTCAAGGAGTCGCACCCCGACTACGACCCCAAGTGCCCGGAAGCCCTCCACGCATGGAGCAAGGAGATCACCGAGGGGCAGTACCGTGCGGCAATAGTCCACCCGGTCAACGTGCTGGTGATCGATGGCACCGGGAACAACTCGGAGAAGATGGTCCGCAAGATACGCGAAGTTCAGGCGGCTGGCTACGAGGCTCACCTCCTGTACGTGAAGGTTTCGCTGGAGACTTCTCTGGCCCGCAACGCAGCACGCGAGGGCAACGTGCCAGAGCACGTGGTGCTTGAGAAGGCTGAGGACATCGAGACTGCTCACGAGAGCGTCGCCGCCTACGCGGACGTGACCAAGATCATCAACAACGACTGACTGATAGGAGAGAGATTCATGGATTTTTATAGTGCGCTGGAGGAATGGAGACGAGTCGGTGGAGTAATTCAGGTCGTCGGCCCTGACTACCAGACATTCGTCGTTCGAGACGTTGAAGAGGGCGAGGACTGGCGAGCTACCTGCGAGTTCGCTCTGGCCCACTCCGACTTGACGGAGGAGGAGATCGAGGAAGAGTTGGGTTGATATTTCTGCACCTGAAGGGTTGACACGGGCTGTCACGTGTGAGTATACTCTCTTCGTCGGCAGGGAGAGCCGACACCAACCGCAGACGAAGGAGAGAGCATGACAGATCTCAGCAAGAAGACACCGGCCCAGATCGACACCGAGATCGCCCGAATCGGTGGGCTGATCGGAGCGCAGACCGGTCGAATCGGTGATGCACGTCGCGCAATCGCTCTGGCGAAGGAGCGCATCAATCAGGGGGCTTCGGACGCGGGTAAGCAGCCCGCCGCCATCGAGGCTGCGGAGGCCGAAATCGCGGCTGCGGAGGCGGCAATCGTGTCGCTGCGCGAGGAGATCGCCCCCTACAAGGGGCAGTACGAGGAACGTCGTTGGACCCGCTACTACCTCGTGAACAACTCGAATGGGCACATCCACAAAAACCTGAACTGCTCGACCTGTTTCGTCACGACCGAGTATAGCTGGCTCTTCGAGTGTTCCGGTCGCACCCCGGAGGATCTGATCTCGGAGTACGGTGAGGACGTGTGTAGCGAGTGCTACCCGCAGGCTCCTGTCCTCGCCAACGGCTTCCGCAAGTCGGTGGCCGACAAGCAGGCCGTGTCCTGCGACGGCAACGGGGAGTACCACGGTGACGTGGCTCGTCCCGGTTGGGCGGGATTCGTCGTGGCACCGCAGGTCGCCTGCAAGGTCTGCGGCGAGCGAGCCGCGATCACGAAGGGCGGCAAGATCCGCCGACACGACACCCCGGCAGAGCGTCTCCGCAAGGAAAAGGCGAAGAGCCCGGAGAAGATCGTCGTCGGTCGAGAGACCTACAAGACCCGTCGTGCGGCAGAGATCGCACTTTCTCAGGGCTGCAAGGTCGAGGGTGGCAAGCTTGTCCCCAACGAGCACGCGCAGGCTATCGCGGACATCCTCGCAGAGCGCGACGGCGTGCTGGTCGAGGTCATCCTCAAGCCCTTCGCGAAGAAGGTGGTCGCCCGCGATCTTCGCCACGCTCGCGAAGGGCTCAAGTACCTGCGTGGTAACTGCCTTGCGTACGGGGAGGGCACCAGCCTGCACGCCCACGCGCTCAAGCAGATCCCGGCGGTCGAGAAGGAGATCGAGGATCTCAAGGCCGCGCAGAAGGCTCTGAGAGCGGCGTAGACCTGAGAGTACCCGTATAAGCCCCTGAGAGGCTCTCTGAGAGCCTCCGGGGGCTGCACTGGGGTACTAGGGTGGGGTGGACCTAGAGGCTCCCAGAGAGGGAATATGAGAGTTGGTTTTTTTCGATCTTTTTCGATCTTTTTCGATCTAGGGGTTGCACTCAAATCACAGACATGCCAGAGTGTCTTCGTGGCAGGGAGAGCCACTGAAAGCAAAGGAGAGAGAAAATGAACAACGAGAAAATCGCCAAAGCCGTCGTTCAAGCATGCGGGTTCAAGCTCCTCAACGCCGAAGGCGAATGGGTCATGTTCAAGGTCGGCGACTTCACTTTCAACGCCAAGGTGACCGACAGCGACACCATCATGGTTCACCTGCCGGACGCCGAGCGCAAGGAGTTCAACACCACGTCAGACGCCATGCGTTGGCTCGCGCAGGTTTGTTGATACTGATACTGATACTGATAAGTAAGGAGAATTTAATGAACGTACAGGTATTTGAGGCGGAATTCGACGGCGGCGTGAAGGTTCGAGTCGAACGTCACACGGAGGGTTCGTTTCGTGCGGTCCGCACGGAACGAACTACGGAAAATCCGTGGGGAGAGAGTGAAGTACGCTGCTTCGACTTCGTTGTCGATGGAGGCCCTTGCCTTCTCAGTGAGCAGGGTGGGGCTGATGTCCCCATGGACTCGATGGTCGATGCTGTCGTAGCTATAGCTGACCTCGTCGCTCGTCGTTCGGCTATTATCGTGGAGGGCAACTGATGGACTTCTACGACTACTCTGGATCTCCTTCTGGATTTCCTAGCGAGACGACGGTGGTGGTCACCCGCCACCCTGCATTGATCACCTATCTCGTGGAGGTGGGCTTGGTGCAGGAGGGCGTGGAGGTGGTGAGCCACGCGGACGAGGACGCCGTGCGCGGGAAGCACGTCATCGGCGTCCTTCCGCTGCGCCTCGCGGCGCTGGCGGCGACCATCACGGAGGTGCCGTTGACCCTCCCAGCGGATCTTCGAGGGGTCGAGCTTACCCTCGACCAGATCCGCTCGCACGCGGGCGAGGCCACTACCTACGTGGTCACCCGACAGGAGGTGTGAGGTGGGTCACGAGCTGCGCGTCTGGCTCGACCCTACCTGCCCGGAGGGGGTCGGCTTCAAATGGGCCTTGGCAGACGGTGTAGTGCGTCGAGCACGCACAGGCCCCGGAGGTAGCGGTCTGTGGGTCGAGCACGTGTCCCGCACGGTCTGGCGTGAGGACGGGACCGCTGTGCTTGAGTGGGTGCAGGTGGAGGGCACCTGCGATTGGACGTGCGCTGGGCTCCAGCCCGCTAGCGCACGAGCGAAGTTCCGACGCTGGTTACTCAGTTAGGCGACGAGCCCAAACACACCCGTGTAAGCCCCTGAGAGGCTCTCTAAGAGCCTCCGGGGCTGGGGTGGGTACACTGGGGTAGGTCAACACAAACGGCCCTCACAGGGCAAATACGGGCCATTTCAGTCAGGGGACGACATAAGGGCGACATGGGGCTACACCAGTAGGGGGCGACATGGGGGCGACATCGAGATTCTTGCGCTGTGGGGTGTCAGATAGCGCACAGTAGGAGGGTCTACAGGGCATGGACAGCAGACTGACAGAGGCAGAGGCACGGGCATTCATCGTAGGTAGAGGGGCCACCCCACCCGGTGACTGGTACTGGTACTGCGTAGGCGACCTTGGGCTGGGCGAGTACGCTTGGGCTCACAGGCACAGACAAGAGGCTATCGTCCATTGTGTCACCCTGCTGGGCTACGAGCCTGCGGATCGACAGGAGCTAGCCGACATCGAGGCATACTACGCCCTAGAGCGTGAGGCCCAGAGAGAGATCCGTCTGCTGGGTACCGTGCTCCACCACACCCTCACCCACCACGTACTGGGTGACGTGCCTACCTTCACCACCCTGTGGGCTGAGGTGTGGCCTAGCCACAACCTCGCCGCAGACGAGTCGGAGGACGACACCCACGAGACCGTGGAGGTGGAGGACTGGCACTATGCCTACCTCGACCAGAACCTCACACCCACCGGCACCATGCCCACCATCGCCAGAGTCATCTGGAGACGTGCCCTGAGAGTCCTCCTCCACGCCCACCCAGAAACCGCACTACAGGGGGTTGACGTGGACTGAGCGGTGTGCTTAACTAGCAGTGGCGTCAGGGAGAGACGCCAGAAGGGGGGACGAGAGTGAGCGAGAGAGCGTAGCGACGATACGGCAGACGACCACCGGGGACCGACCCCGTGGCACCCTGCACTCACCCCCGGCTGCGGCCAGCAGCGCGGGAACGCGCCAGACCTACCAGACCTAATAGTTTGGTGGGGGTACGGGGGTCGAGGAGGGGGGCCCCAACAGCCACTTATATATCGGAGCGAGGTTCGGCCCTATTTAAGAGTTAGGGTTCGTTAGTTTAAAAGCGATGAAATAGAGTTGAGTAGTTGGGGTGTGTATCGTCAGGCATAACTATAATAATTTTTTGTGGTAAACTTTAACTATGCAACTGCCCACCGCTACAGAATTGATTGAACGTATTCTCTACCATGGTACGTTACGCTTGGATGAGGAGAAAGAGCCACGAATAATTCCCGGCTCTGGCGATGCCCCTGACCACATGGCTCCCGGCACCCGCCCCATACCTCCGGGGCACATCCGTTTCTTCCACTTCACGCGGAAACTTGACACAGACGACACTCATCCCGATGAGAAACTGGAGCGGATCGCGACAGAGGGAATTCGACTCAGTAAGGCTACGGGTCACAAATCTCAAGAACCAAACGCAGTCTGGGCCGCAGCTGGAAACAGCAAGTATTATCCAAGAGACGGCTCGTTCGTTGAGTTTAGCCTCCACCACGACGACCCACGGTGGGCGGGCGCGTTAAATGGTCTGTGGAAGGCCGACAAGCCAGACGGGTGGAAAGAGGAGCACAGTCGGGAGATGGAGAGAAGTGGCGACCACATTGCCATCTATCATGACATCACTCCCGACGACATCGTGGCCGTCCACAAGTCTTGGCACGAACAGGCTCGTAGTATCGCGGAGATGCCGGATGTGGTGAAGACTATTCAAGACACGGATGAGCACGATTGGATGAAGGACGACCCTCATTACAGCAATATCTACAACTGGATTAGAAATAACAGGCTTAGAAATACCAATAATGAATCGGTCGAATTAACCGTCATTGAGAGTGAGGAAGAGCCTTACCGCACACAGACTTTTGATGAAGTTGAGCATGGTAAGCCAGTCATAATCCACGCGCACCACGGGACGACCTCATCCATTGCAAGTGATATTGAGCAAAGTGGGTTTAGGTTCGGTAAAGAGGTCGAACGGCACGGGTTCCCCGATGCCACCGCAAAAGTTCTTGGTCGGAAGCATCTTCTGGGTGACGGGGTATACTTTTCTGATAGACCGAGAGAGTCAAAGAAATACGGGCCGTCAGTATTGAAAGTCGAGATACACTTACGCAACCCGTACGTAATCGGTCATGGTAGATGGTCCGAATTTAAGGAGTTAGATCCTCAAGAACTTCAACGTCTGGGCCACGATGGGATCGTGGTGAAAAGAGGCAGGTACGGTTTATATCGTGGTGAAAACTATCGACAAGGGGTAGCGTTCAACCCAAGTTCGGTGCGTGTCGTAAAGAAACACGCTGCGATTGGCCGATTAGCTGTTGGTGCAAAGGTCCGTCACAAACAGACAGGTGAATCAGGAACTGTGGGGAGTGGTGGTTACCAGCCTCACTCCGATGAGCACTTAGAGTGGCGGCGTAGTAACAACCGAGATGACGGCTCCATGGGTCGGGTTCACGTTCGATGGAATGGCTCAAAAAAGGCTGGCACGAAAAAACGGTCAGACCTAAACGTGGGCGACCACGAGTTGGAGTTGATTGAGTCCCGCGCCGAATTCATGCGTTTACCCACCGCTACAGAATTGATCGAGGCTAAGCTTTCCTTGCCGAGTGGTGTCGAATTACACCCGGAAAGCGAACTAAGTAAAGTAATAGCGTCGGGCAGGCATAGCCATCTGGAAGCAGACTCGCATGATCATGGTTATGATCTTACGCTACACCCAGAAGTTAATTCAGAGGTCGCCACGTTTACTAACCCAGACTACGGTGGCAGTACTCGTACTCACTACTATAACCCCAAGTTTGCAGATGTTGTGACAGATGAGTCACTACCCGGTTACCCGAAAAAAAGGGCCGTGCTGAAAACTGGCTATTCTTCTCGGCTACCTGACTCTGAGAAAAACGACGATCAAAAACATTTGTACCGGGGCATTTCACACGAAGAGTGGTTGTCTATAAAAAAGACGGGCAAAATTAAAAGTACTGGGTCGATGAACTTTGCTGGACAAGAGAGGTCTACTTCTTACTCTACTGACCCTCATGCAGCGGCGCATTATGCGGCTGGCTTTGCCCCGGCTTATCATAAGCCCACATTCAATAAGCCTGCTTATGTAGTCAAAGTGCGTAACCCCGGTGGGGGTACTGCTTTGCAAGGGTCTTCAACTCACGAGAGAGACATACTTCACGACATTGACGCGAGTGATATAGTCGGAGTTTATAAGGGTGAAGTTTACCATGCTACGCCGCTAGAGCGTGAAGTAAGAAAACCAGACTTGATGAAACCTCGTTGGCACGAGGGCTCAGCTTCTGGTGGGGACAGTGATGTCGTCTGGAGTAAAATAAAATGACCCCACTCACCGCTACAGAATTGATTGAGGCTAAACTTGGTGGGTTGTGCTCACCGTGCCTATAAGGGTACTTAAGAGTTAGGGTTTACTTAATGATTGTCATCGACGTTGCGACGAACCAAATCAGAAGGCGGCAGGAAGTGTTGATACAGTTTGAGCCGGGTACCTCCGCACACGAAGTGGCCTTGTATGCACGTGCTCTCCGTAAATGGGACGAGGATACCGCAGAAGACTGCCACGTCCTACCTCACGCCAACTGTGCCGACGTTATTAGCGAGTGCTTCTCAGTCGGCGTTGAATGCTCTTAAACTTTTTACTATTTAATTCTCTTGAAGATGCGCGATGGGAGCAATTTAGCCGCATTTCGGTAAGCGGTATCAAGGTTTATAGCGAACGCATCCGCAGAGTTTTTTACAAGCATGTGAGTACCATCTAGGTTAGGCTTTTTCGTATTCACTTGCTGTAGACGAACCGCGTCCGCTAGCATATTAAGGTGTTTGGTCATGGCCTCGCCGCGTTGTGATGCGTCAGCGCCTAACGTTGCGTGCTCGTAACTATCGTGACCCGTTACTCCTAAGTAGGAGCGCCTGTGGTACTCATGGAAATTAGGTCCGGGGGTGAGTACCTTAACTTTGATTTTCTTCCCCGAACCCTTTGGGTGTTCAGGGTGATCTACTTCATGGTCTACGGTAGCGAAGATGCCTGCCTTTACCGCAGACCGGACAATGTGCTTATGCAACCTGTTTGACTCTCGCTTTACTTCTGGGTGAGGGTCTTCGCCTTTGTGCTGTGCAACCGCTCGTAGAATAGACTGCGTGCGAGGGTGCTGTGAATAGTACAGGCCAAGTTCGTGGTGCCCCAAGATGGTACTGCGCTGTTTTCGCATACTGTCTGTTGGGACATCGGTTAAGAAACCCGCAAGCTCATCTGACTTGCCGCTTGGACGCCCAACGAGCATGGCATTCGTCTCCAAGTTAACGGCAGATGGTACAATAGTGTTCGGTATGCGTTGGGATCTTCGTTGGAATTTTGGGTTCCATCGAAGTGCCTGATAGCTGCCACCCTGTGGGTTTCGATCAGACGGTTGAACGTTGAGCTTTGTGTGTAAATCAGTAATTGGGTTGAGGTTCATTGGGTCAGCCGTCCCAACCCCTTTGAATACTACACCTCGTTCAGTGGGCTTCATTGATTGAGCGACTGGGAGAAGCCTTCGCGACTCCAAAACTGCGTCAATTAATGTCTCTGCTCTTTTCATTACTTCACACTCTTAGATAAGAGTTTTGTTATTAAATGTTAAGCCCACCATCGTAGTTTTTTTTAGCTAAGACTCTTCCTTATTGGTATAGCTGTAGACTCTTGAGACCTCGTTTCATATTGCGCTCCGTGGAGCCATTATTATACATCAAATCCATCGTCTAACTGAGTGCCACCATGTCGTCAACGACACCCCTCTCTCTCCTATGAGACCTCGCACTCCTGTAATGTACCGCATAATAAAACCATTAGGTTGTCGGTATAGTGGGGAGGTTATAGGGGTATTTAAGGGTTAGGACTGTGTTAGTTCCAAAGCGAGTGAGTTGAGTAGTTGAGTAGTTGGGGTGTGTATCGTCAGGCATAACTATAATAATTTTTTGTGGTAAACTTTAACTATGCAACTGCCCACCGCTACAGAATTGATTGAACGTATTCTCTACCATGGTGCGTACGGATTGGCTGAAGCCCTAAGCGACACCGCGCTGCTTGCTGAGGTGCGGGTTCGTGAGATGAAGCCTCTGTACCACATCGGAGATCTTTCAAAGTTAGAACCTAGCAAAGCCTCTGAGGGGAATTATGAAGGTAAGGGACTGAGCGTTAGCCACTACCCAGACTCTTGGCGTAAAGTTGGTAAGTTATCCGGTGACGTTTGGAGTCTCCACAAGCCCGATGCCCGTTTCCATATGGCTTACTCTGGCCGGAAGAAGGCCACCAAGTGGGCACACGAACAGGGCTTGATAGAGCCTACCAAAGTTTATCAGGCTTCCTACTTTGATGATGATATTGGCCGTGAACTAGCGTTCCACTACCCTTCACTTAAAGAACTTGAGCAAGAGCATGATCCTGATGATCATCCTGAAGTAGAGGTAGAAGTGGTCGATACCTATAAACTTACAAAAAAAGGGCACGCGAGAGCACGCGAACTTGGTGGCAAGGGAGACTCTTTGACACTGGCTAGTTTAGCTTATGCCCACCACCACGATTATGATGGTGTTTATTGGCACCATAACCATGATGTCTTAGGTTTAAGTGCTCCGGCTGGGACTATATTCCAACACAAACTTTCTGGGTTCAAGAGAAAGAAAGTTAAGGAAGGCGATTGGCCCCATACACCTTTGAATGAAGATAAGAGGGGCGAACTTGGAAGTTTAGTCATGACCCCACTCACCGCTACAGAGTTGATTGAGGCTAAGTTGGGAGATAGAACAGCATGAATTCCCGTGCGGACAAATTGATTTTGGGTATTCTTCACGGTCACAATATCCCTCTCGATGAGTCTGTTTCTATCTGGACGGACCACGAGTCCGAAAAGCCTTGTGAAACTTGCGACGGAAAAGGTCACAACAAGGATGAAGATTGGTATGACATCCGTGACTACGCCCCGGAGTATCGTCACGACGATCCGACCCCAGATCAGCTACAGCAGGGCTTTAAGACGATTAAGAATCCCGAGCACGCCCCTCACGGGGCCTCTACTTGTTTCCACTGTTACGGTAGTGGGTCGGTCAAGGGATCTACGGCTCAGATAAATCTGAGTAACATGAATGCCGATTCCGTATTTAAGTCACTTGGAATACATTCGGGGGACTCCGATGGTCACTCTTATGGACGCTGGGAGCCGCATGAGTTGCCCGATATAAACCGTCGTATCATTCGCACGTTGAATCAGCCTAAGCGTCGTAAGGGTCTTACTCGTGATTCTGTGGACACTGGTGGCCCCGGTACAGGGCAGGCTCGTTTTGTCGATACAGGAATTGATGATGACTACATCACAAATCGCGTAAAACAGATCGGAAATATTGTTCAGACTGCGATTAAGTACGGTGGTGGTGTTAACTGGGGTTGATTAATTCATGACACTACCTACAGCTTATTTTTTCCCATAAAGATCAGTCAGATGCTCGCCCATGGCACGTTTCATGTCAGAAACAGTGACTCGCTGGATAGTAGTTCCCTTGAGGAACTTCTTGAACCTGCCGGAAGAGTGGGCGTGTTGGAAAACGTATCTAAGGAACTTGGGGTCAAATGCATCCGTGTTCGCTCTTACGGAATACGTCGTCGCACTTGGACCGTCAGCAGGTTTTCCTGCCTTGTCCCCAATGGAGTGGATATGGAAATGCCCCTCATCTCCGGTAGAGATAGAGAACAAGTCGTCCACGTCTTCCCTCAGGGTACTACGGGTGTTCTCAGCTATTGCAGCCTTGATCAAATTGTCGGCACGGGTCATTGTATTTATCACTTGCCCCAAACTTCAGTAGCCGAACGCCGCCTT
>Ga0070754_10000357_pt1 | contig 43938 bp, 50 predicted proteins | sample VirMetDEL_Sep_01_FD_75181 | JGI IMG/M metagenome (GOLD analysis project Ga0070754, IMG submission 75181) | Aqueous microbial communities from the Delaware River and Bay under freshwater to marine salinity gradient to study organic matter... | ecosystem: Environmental > Aquatic > Marine >...
TATGATTATTATTGCAAAACGTGTGGTTTAGAATTCGAAGAAATATTACCTATTGATCAGAGAAATAAACCTTGCACAGCACCTTCTACTTACTGTCAAGAAATAGAATCTCAATGTGAAATATTACTTAAAGTTTCCACTCCTTTTGTAGGCGATGCTATGAGACAAGGTTTGAAAAAACCTGACCGAGCATTTAACGATAAACTCAAAGAAATTAAAAAAGCACATTTTGGTAATAATGTAAGAACATATGATTAGTAAAGGAGCAACATCAGCGGATTACGATATTAGCATATCTACTTATTGCAATGCTGCTTGCCCATCCTGTAAAAGATATGATAATTTTCATACAACCGAGTATGTCAATCCTAAGAATGTTACTAAAAATTTAAAACAAAGAAATATGAAATTCGATCTATTTAAAAAAATGATCGACAATAATTGGCATAATTTTGTTGATAAATTTGTGATGTTTGAAGGTGAATTGGGTGATCCTATGATGAATACTGAAATATTGAAATTTATCGAATATGGGAGCAAAGTTTTTAAGGAGTTATTGGTTGTAACAAATGGTGGAATAAAAAGACCCGATTTCTATACTAAAATTGGAAATGAATTTAAAAATGTGAGATACTGTTTTTCTATTGATGGAATGGACAATGAAGTAAATAATATTTACAGGAGAAATGTTAATACTGTAAGAGCAATTGATAACATGATTTCTTATAGTGAGACAAAATATGGAAAATTTAGAACTATATGGCAATATTAATTTTTGATCATAATTACTTTGAAGTTCCTGATGTTTTGATGTTCGCTAAAAAACATGAATTAAAATTAATATTGAAAATCAATGTTAGAGAAAGATTTAAAATCAATCAAGAGAGGTTGAATTATGTATTAAAAATTTATGAAAAATATAAATATTCAAACTCAATTTTAATAGAGGCGAATTAATGACAGAATATGTTGTAAATTGTTCATCTTTTCATAATAATAAATTTGTAGGTATTGAAATATCACCTAGCGGTGAAGTTTATATTTGTTGTATGCTACACTATCAGAATGAAATTAACGACACATTTTATGATGAACATTTGAATAATTTGCCTGAAAATTGGAACTCTCTTGAACATAATACTATGGATGATATTTTAAGACATTACCATGCACATATAAATCCTGAAAAATGGTTAAGTTTAGATACATGTCCTCCATGCTGCTCGAAAGGTTGTCTTAAATATGAAGAAGTTTCTGCATGAAAATTTATTAGAAGATATAGAACTAGAAACTATTGACTTGAATGGTAAAAGAATGTATATAACTCCTGACGGAGAAAAATATCCTTCTATAACTACTATATTATCGCAATACAAAAAAGAATCCATTATTAAATGGAGGAAGCGTGTAGGTGAAAAAGAAGCAAATAAAATTTCGACAAAAGCTTCTAGAAGAGGTACAAAAGTTCACAAATTATGTGAAGATTATTTAAACAATTCTAAAAATATTTTTGAAGGATATACACCAGACAACATAGAAATGTTTAAATCAATACAATCTATTTTAGATGATATTGACATTGTGTATGCGCAAGAAAAAACTTTATTTTCTCATCATTTAAAAACTGCCGGAAGAGTGGATTGTGTTGCTAAGTTTAGGAATAAGAAGTTTATAATAGATTTTAAAACTTCATCAAAACCTAAGAAAAAGGAATGGATCGATAATTATTTTATGCAAGGTGCTGGTTATTCTGTAATGTGGGAGGAAATGACAGGTATTCCTATAACTAATATCGCAATTATTATTGCGGTTGATCAAGAAGATCCTCAAGTTTTTATAGAAAAAAGAGATGATTGGATTGACAATTTTATTTCTCTTAGAAATGAATTTAAGTTTTAGTTTTTAAAAATGAAAAAAAACACATTATTAGACCATAATGATAAAAGTAAATTTATAATTTTCAATTTTGAAACAACAAAGTTTTGTAATGCAAAATGTCCAGTGTGTTTTAGAACAAGAAATTTAGAATTGTTGAAACGTATAAAATCAAATCACCTCAGTATTGCAGATTTTCAAGATTTTATTTTAAATAATTATGATTACATAAAAAGATTATCTAATTCGGAAAAGTTAATAACAATTATAAAATTTTGTGGTGAATTGGGTGATCCTATGATGCATCCAAATTTAGATGATCTTATTCGTATTTCGAATGATGTTTTTGATAGAGTAGAGATTTTTACGAATGGTGGTCTACGTTCAAATAAGTGGGTATCAAAAATGTTGATGCAGTATAATAAACTTGAATTTACCTTTGGTATAGATGGATTAAGCGAACCTATAAATAATTTATATAGAGTAAACGTGAATACAAAATTAGCATTATCAAATATGTATACCTCATCCAAAATAAAAAAAACAAGATGGGATTATAATATTTTTACACATAATTATCATGAAATTAAAGATGTTATTAAAATAAAAAATAAATTTGAAAATCTTTTAGTGAATTGTAGATTTTCGGGAAAAGGTGAGACTAAAATTGTAGATGACAAGCTGATTGAAGATTGTTGTCGAATGTTGAAGGATAACAATATAACATATTACGTCTGTCCTCTATGATAAAATGTAAATTTTACGATTATAAGTTTAAAAAATTCAATCAAATTGAAATTGATTTAGATATGAATGTTTTTCCTTGCTGCCACTATTATATGGATTATGCTGAAAATAATTTCAAGAAAAATCATTATTTATCTGATATTGATATTTCTTTGAAGAATAAGTCTATGGAAGAAATATTAAATAAATTTTCTAATAAATTTAACGATGAAATTTGGGAAGGTAAAAATTGTCCAGAAATATGTAAAAAAACATGTGATTGGTAAAATTTATAGATGTATCAAATTTTAGATTTCACTAAAAATAAAATTGATTCTATAGAAGATTTTAAAAGCATAATTGATTTATCATCAAATTTGCCTGTTATAATTATAGACAATATCGAGGCAGATAGTTTTTGGCCTTCTCAAAAATTCGGTAGAAAAATTGTATACGAATTATCTACTTTTTTACAAAATTATAAAGGTGATGTATACTACATTACTTCGGATTTAAATGCAAAACATTTATATGATGATTTTTTGAAGATTACGAATTTTGATAAAAAAATAAAAATAATAATTTATCCTTACTCATCTTTTATCAAAGAACCCGAACATCATGCTTTAGATGATAAATTAATAAAAAATTTAAAATTTTTTGATAATAGCATTGTTTATGGTAGACGAAATATAACTCTAGAAATAGATAATAATTTCATTAGCTTGATATCTCATCCAAAAAATTATAGAATATATTTTTTGAATATAGTTAAAGATTATAAAAATTTTAATTATTCATTTATACCTCCAAAAAATATTAATAATAATTTTGAAACTATACATTCTATGAATGATTTAAGGGAAAAATTATTATTAAAAATAATAAATCCTTTTGAAATTAATCCTAAAGCGGTGGAATTTAGTTCTTTGAATTTCAAACAAATGACTGAAATTCCTGATTTTTTACATCCGAAAAGCCGAAAATACGATAACCCAACATTTCAAGATAAGTTACATTTAGTTCCTATAGAATATTTAAAATCTAATGTTGACATAGTTTGTGAGTCGTATTGTAGTGAAAGTTTATTTTACAGTGAAAAAACTTGGAAACCAATTTTATTTAAAAAACCTTTTTTAATTTTGGGTTCTAAAAATCAAAATAGATCATTAACTAAATTTGGTTTTAATATTTATGATGATGTGTTTGATTATTCGTTTGATGAGGAAGAAAATTTAATAGATCGTATAGATGGACTTGTTGCTCAAATTCAAAAATTTATTAATATACCTCCATTAGAATTTAGAACAATTTTAAAAAAAATAAGAAATAAAATTGATTATAATTATGTATTATATAAACATCTTCTTATGAGAGAAAATAAGTATATTAGTTGTTTTATAGTCAATGATTATGAAAAAATAGAAAATTTGATTGAAAGGATGAATTAAAATTATGTTTCACTCTTATGATGAATGGTCGGATTTGCAAGAAATTATAGTCGGAAATGTCAGGGGTTCCATTATTCCCACGGTGGATCAATCGCTTAGAAATTTCATGTATGCTAATTTGAGTATTGAAAAAATTAAAGAAATTATTAGACCTTATGATAAAATGATTATTGAAGAATCTATTGAGGATTTAGATAATTTATCTAATAAATTAACCGAATTAGGGGTGAAAGTTTATAGGCCAGCAGATTTTGATCATCAAAATGAAATAAGAAATTCTTACTGGTCAACAACTGGTTGGTCTAATTTTTGTCCAAGAGATATTATGTTAATTCTGGGTGATGTATTAATTGAAGTTCCATCTCCTATGAGGAGTAGAATTTTCGAAGTCCACGCATATCACGATATTTTGTATCATTTTATGAAAACGGGTGGGAAATGGATTTCTTCTCCAAGACCAAAAATTAAAGATGACAGCTTTCAATTCGACAATTTAAAAGTATCTACTTTAAAAAATAAAGAAATATTATTTGATGCTGCAAATGTTATTCGTATGGGAAAGGATATACTCTATCAAGTTAGTAATAGTGGAAACATTTTTGGATATGAATGGTTAAAATCTATTTTTCCAAAATATAATATACACCTTGTAAAAAAGTCATATTCTGGAGCCCATTTAGATAGTACAATAATACCCATAAAACCTGGACTGGTTTTGTTCAATTCGAATCGTGTTTTTCATAATAGTTATCCGGAATATTTTAAAAATTGGGATAAAATTTTTTTCAACGATATAGTAGATACCAAATCATTTGATTATGGTATTTCGACTTCTGCCATTGGTTTGAATATCCTTAGTGTGAACGAAAATCTTGTTATTGTTGATGAAAATCAAACACCTTTAATGAAAAAATTGAAATCCTTTAACATTGAATCTATTCCTATGAAAATGAGACACTCTAGAATACTAGGAGGAGGTTTTCATTGTGTTACTTTGGATTTGAGACGTAAAGGTAATTTTGAAAGTTACTATTGATAAATATTTTTTAATATTGTTTCAATATTGGAGGAATTATGAAATATTATGAGAATTTTTTAGATTCTCAACTTTTAAATGAATTGGAAAGAGAACTATCATCAATAACCGACTGGAAAGATTTTGATAGAAATACTAGCCATATGAAAGAAACTTATAATGAAAATGCTAAGGTTTTTAATGAATTAAGATCTATACTGCATTCAAAAAATTTTATTCAATGGGTGGAAGAAGAGTCTTCGGTGAATGGATTGATTGTGGATTCATTTGGAATAGGAGAAGGTATTTCATTAATGGAAAAAGGAGATAAACTGAATTCTCATATAGATTTCAATTGGAATGATAGAATTAAAATGTATAGATCAGTTAATTTATTAATTTATTTTGGTGATTGTCAGGGTGGAGAATTTCATATATGGGATGATAATAGAGAAAAAATAATTTTTGAAAAAAGTCCAAAAAATAATTCGGCTATTTTATTCAAACATAGTGAAACAAAATCGCATGGAGTTAATAGTGTGTTATCTGGAAAGAGATATGCGATAAGGCAATTCTATTATAAAAGTGAACTATCAGTCGATAATCCTCATCAATCTTTATATTGGTTTAATGTCAACAAAAACATGAAAACTAATAGCAAAGGTGACTATGAAAATAAATGATATTTTCATATTAAAATATTATGAGAATTTTTTAAAAATAGATGAAGCGAATCAAATACTAGAAGAATTGAATACTGTAGAGAAAATTTATGAAAATGAATATCAAGATATTACGACTGATAATCTACAACATTTAAATAATTTAAGAGTCAAATTAAAATCAGATGAAATGATAAGTAGGATTAGTGATGAAACAAAACTTAAATTTTTAAAAGTAGACAATCGAACAATTGCTGCCTCCTCAGATGGTATAAGATTTTTAAGTTCAAATCAAAAAACAAAAACACATTTTGATTATTCTTATAAAGCAGATATTGATTTGTATCGTGTTTTGGTTTTATTGGTTTATTTTGGAAATTTTGAAGGAGGAGATTTTATCATATATGATAGTGACGGTAGAAAAATATTATATAAACAAAAGCCTAAACACGGTTCTGCCATATTATTATCAGGACAATTATATTATCCACACGGAGTTGAAGATGTATTGACTGGTAGTAGAATAACATTGAGGCAAGGATATTTGATGAGTGAAGAAGATATGACTGATAATGAAAGAACTATTTTTTGTGATAATGGAATAATTCCTCAAGTATTTGCCTGGAGAGCTGAACCTTATTTTGTAGGAGAAAGTGATGATTAGTTGGGGAATAACTAGTGGATCGCATGATGGTTCCTTGTGTGTTTTTGATAATAGTGAGTTGGTTTTTGCTACGGATTCAGAAAGATTTTCAAGAATTAAAAATGACAAAGAAATACCTATTAATTTAATAGAGTACGCTAAAAAACAATATGGTAATCCGCAAAAAATTTATTTTTACGAAAATTTAAACATAAAAGCTGAAAGAAAAGTTTTTTCCGGTCAAAATTTAAAATATGAAGTAAATAAACCGATAATTTTTGATTATTTTGATGATATAGAATATACGGATCATCATTTATCTCATGCATCTTATGGATTTTATACTAGTCCTTTTGAAGAATGTCTTATATTAGTGATTGATGCTATTGGTGAGTGGGAGACATTAACACTATGGGAGTCAAAAGTTGATAAAACTGAATATGATTTGAAAAAAATTAAAAAATGGAAATATCCAAAATCTCTTGGATTAATGTATTCGGCATGTACTCAAGCATCTGGTTTTAAACCAAATGAAGAAGAATATATTATGATGGGGGCATCATCAATAAAACCTGAAAATAAAAAAGTAACTGAAATGATCAGAGATTTATGGGAAAAGGAATTTAATTTTCATAAGGGAGTCGAATTAAATTGTGAAATAAATGACATACCATCTTCAGCACAAATAGTATATGAGGAAATATTTAAGGATATAATTAAGGAAGTCATTGATCATAAAAAAAATAATGGTAATCTAGTTTTCTGTGGGGGATGTGCATTAAATGTTAAAGCAAATAGATTCTTAAAAGATTTCGATAATGTCTATATACCTTGTAATCCTGGAGATGGAGGTTCTTCAGTTGGGTGTGTTCTAAGTAGAACAAGAAAAAAAATATCTCCTAATCCTTATTTAGGACATGAAATTGACGGTGATTATCCAATTGCTGAAATTATTCAAAATCTAAACAAATCTTCTATGGTAGGTGTAGCAAAAGGTAAGGCGGAATTTGGGCCGAGAGCATTAGGTAATAGATCTATCTTTGGAGATCCTAGAGTCCATGAACTCAAAGATATTTTAAATACAATAAAAGGACGTGAATTTTTTAGACCTTTTGGTGCTATGATATTAAAAGAAGATCTGAAAGATTGGTATCATGATATAGGAGTTTTTAGTCCATATATGAATTGTGTTTACACTGCAAAAGATATTACAGTTCAAAAATATCCATCACTAATTCATTTTGATAAAACAACAAGATTGCAAATCATTGATAACGATAATTTAAATTTAAGAAATCTTTTACAGCAATGGAAAAAAGAGACTGGTTGTCCATTCATAGTAAACACTTCTTTAAATGTAAAAGGTCAACCGATTGCAAACACTAAGGATGATTTAAAAAGTTTTAAAAATTTAATAATTTTATGATGAAAAAATTAAAAGAAATAACCGATATAGAGTGGGAAATCACAAACAAGTGTAATTTATCATGTCCTATGTGTCCACGTAATAATTATGGGGGTGAAACAATTCCCGAATTAAAATTATATGATTTTACATTAAATGATGTCAAAAATATTATAAATTTTGACGAAATTGATTTAAAACATGTTTATTTTTGTGGAACATATGGAGACCCATGCGCAAATAATAATTTGTTAGATATTATAGAGTGGTTAAAAAATAATCAAGTGCATATTGGTATTCACACAAATGGCAGTTTAAGAACAAAAAAATGGTGGTCTAAACTTTCTGAAGTATTAGATGACAATGATTTTGTGACTTTTTCAATCGATGGTTTAGAAGATACAAATGCACTATATCGAAGAAATTCCAATTGGGATAAAATACTTGAAAATGCTATTAGTTTTAATGGTGTTAAACACTGGGATTTTATAGTTTTTAGGCACAATGAGCATCAAATAAATGATGCTAGAAAACTGGCTAAAAAGATGAATTTTTCATCTTTTAATGTTAAAAATACTTGCAGATTTATAAATAAAAAGCATCAAAAAGTTGAATCATGGAATGTCAATAATGAATATGAAATATTTCCTCCAATTAATGAAAAATATATAAATGAGTCATTGAGATTCACCGATAATAAATACTCACATATAAAATGTTATTATAATTCTATTAATAAAATATACATCGGAGCTGATGGATATGTTTTTCCTTGCGGATGGCTACATGATAGATTATATGGTGTAGAAGTTAAAAATGACGATGATAAAGAAAAAATATATAACATTTTTAATGATGAAAATAATGTGTTTAAAAACAATTTAAAATTTATTGTTGATAATTGTTTTACTGAATTAGAAAAAACTTTCGAAAAAAATCCATTGAAAAGATGTCAATTTATTTGTGGAAATACTAATAACATGATTAAAAATCAAAATAAATTTGTTAAAGGATATTCTTGTGATAATTGGACAACCAGAAAATAGCATTACAATTTATTTTAAATTTATTAGTAATTTTTCCCCTGATTACCCTCCTAATATAGATTTCAAAATTGAACACACTGGTGATTTTTTTGATTTACATATTTTATTAGATGATATATTGAACAATCATGAAAAGTATGGAATGAAATTATTTTGTAACTTATTGAATAAGTTTGCAGTCAAATATGAGAATATTCAACAATACCTATTAGGATCTTATTTCAAAGAAAAATATACTGGCCATGTGTATTGTTCTTATACATTTCAAAATCATGCAGATTGTGTTAGTTTTATTGAACAAATTCACTCTGCTTTAAATATTACAGATAAAAATAAATCATCTCTGGAAATTATACTGATTAGTAGTGAAGAATATTATGATATGAAAAACAATAGCATTGATTATTCAGAATTTAACTATTATATAGATCATAATTCAATGAATGATGATAGTGAAAAACTGAACGCTTTTTGTCATGCTGGAGAAGAGCATGAGGAATATTGTCATAGAAATATCATCTCTAGAAAATTTTTATATGATGAAAATTATCCAAAAATAAAAAATATTGAAGAATTGAATAAAATATCTGACTATGTTGCTGATTTGGATTTGATAGGAAAATATGAAGAATGTCGGTAAGAGATCTTTGACCGCTATTCCTGATCTGGAACAGGAAAAATTTTTAAGATCTTTGAATATAAATGATTATCTAATGGACGAAAACATTTCTGTAAAATTTAAAGATAAATTTTGTAAATGGATTGATGGATCAACATTGAATACAATAAAGAATTTAAATATTTTTAACATGATCACATTGACTAATGGTTCAATACAAATATTTGATCATTTTTATCTCAGGCATTATGATAAAAGAATAAGATTTTTTAAAGGTGAATTCATGTATCACCAGGCAGTATTGAAAAATAAGTTGAATTATGATTTCATAGAAGATGATTTACTTAAAAAGAATGATGTTTTTTTGGTAAGTGTACCATTTACTAGGACAGGTTTTATTCATGATAAATTTTTTGATGTTATGGAAGAATGTGAAAATAAAAAAATACCAGTTTTATTGGACTTTTGTCATTTACCTTGCTCAAAAAATGTTTACTTAGATTTAAAAGAATATGATTGTGTCGAAACATTATCTTTCAGTTTATCTAAATTTTATCATAACGCAGAATTTTTAAGAGTTGGTGTTAGGTTTCAAAAAGAAAAGGATTTCATTGATGATGGTATAGATGTTTTTAATTCTGATGGAATACAAATGCATAATCGTTTAGGTATAGGTATTGGTAAGAAAATAATAGAAAATTATCCTATGGACTATCTATGGAAAAAATATGATAAAACATATCATTATTTATGTCATAAATATGATTTTAAATGTACTGATAATATAATTATAGCAATTTGTAATACAGATAATTTGCGTGTTTGTGTATCAGATTTAATTCAAATGGAATATAGAAATGAAAGCAATACTGTATAATCTAGATTTGCATGAAAATAGAATTATGGATTTATTGCATACATTAAACACAGATGATATCAAAATATATTGTGATTTTTCACAAGGATTATATACAGAATACCATAAAACTCATCATGACGATTATAGAAATTCTGTTAACAGTGTTAATGTTATATTTAAATTTTTAGATAAAAAATATTCGGATAAATTAATTTATCTGAATAATGATGCTAATATAGATGAGAATTATCAAATGGTGAAAGATACATTTGATTATGATTATGATTTTGAGTATAAATATTATCCTTTTATTTTTTTATCAGAAAAACAATTTAATTTTTATGATAAAAAAATAAATGAAAGTGAAGATAAAAAATATAGAATTATATCTATGAATAATCAATCTAGAATTATGAGAGATATGGTATTGGCAGAACTTCATAATTATGAAAATTTTTGCTATTCGAAAACTAATGATTACTCCGATCATAGTCATATAACAAGAATTAACAGAAAAGATATATATTTCATAGGAAACTATTTAAATTTAGCTAAAACAATCAATGATCCATATCACTCATTATATTTTTTAATAGATGAAAAAAATAATTATGATGGTTCAAAAATTAAAAGTTTAACTAATGTGAATTTGACTGATAATGACAATAATTATTTTTATGATAATTGTGCTGCAAACGAATATTTTGAATCACATTTGGATTTAATAGTTGATTGTCATATGGCACATTCTATTTGTTTTTCTGAGAAAATATTCAGACCATTATATTGTCAGAAACCATTTTTAATTTTGTCAACAAAACATTATTATAAAAAGTTAACTGATATGGGATTTTTATTATATGATGAAATCTTTGATTATTCGTTTGATACACAAAATTTGAAGAAAAGATATCAAAGTGTTGTAGAACAATCTAAAAATATTTTAAAAATGGAAGAAAAAAAATTTTTGAAAATATTGGATTCAATTCAACCTAAATTAAAATTTAATAAAAATTTATACTTAAAATATTACAAAAATAATGCATTTGATAATGAATTGCTTATAAATAAAAAAAGTTTTGTAAATTATCATGATGTAATGAAAAAAATAAATCTTAATAAGGAGATCGAAAAATGACAACATTAGTCATAAATTATAAAAGTAACCATGAACATAATGAACAGACAATATTAGATTTTTTTGAATACCACACGGTCACTAATTTTTTGAACATCAAAGATTACATTTTAGAAGCATGGATAAATGGAGTTTTTTCAGGTAGAGAAGTTATGGATCTAGACAATTATTCAGTTGTTTGGAAAATGACTTTTACAGATGAGGATCAAAAACAAATTTTCGTTGACTTGATTAATGCTCATTTGGGTATCACTGATATTAATATAACTTCTTGTTTAATTACTATAGAGGATGAAACTTATTATGATAATGTTGCTTCGACTGTTCAAGATAAACCTATTGAATTAATTATTCCAACACCAGAAGATTAAATTTAAAAAAATATGTTTGTATCGGGAATTATGATTGATGATCGAGATTTGATCATTCAAGATATGTTGAAAAATAATTGGTTTTCAAAAACGAGTAATGAATATTTAAAGGTCATAACGGAAAATATAAATTTTATTGATAATGATCAAATCTCTTTACTAGATATTGGTGCACATCTTGGGTTGTGGACTATTAGAATAGCAAATTTTGCATTTAATAATGGTATAAAATTTAATGGTTATCTTTATGAACCAAATTCTGAAATAATACCTTCATTACAATATAATGTAAAAAAACTTATTCCATATTCTAGTAAAATAAAAATTGATATTTACAATTATGCTGTTGCAACAAATGACACAGATGTGTTAAAGATGTCCTTTAATAATGAAAATAATTCAGGATCATTTGATTATTGTGAAGATGGAACCATCGTTAAGTGCAAAATTCCTAATCATGATTTAAAAGAGTGTGCTATAATTATTTTACCTTGTATGAGTTTTGATTTTGAAATTATGAAAACTCTTTCTACTATGTATTTTAATCAAAATATTTTAGTGGTTTCACAATTGATTGAAAAAAACATGGTAAAAATAGGATCAAAACGTCAAGAAGCGATAGATTTTATGATTAATAATGGATTTAAATATAAGAGATATGATTTTGAAAATGAATTGGTGTATTTGAACCACACTTTTTTTGCTTTTAAAAATTATGATTAAGATAATCACAACAATAACAAATCCAAAAATTAAATTTAATAGTAAAGAAGAATTTAAAAATTTTTTTGCTACCAATTTAGCAAATGAAAAAACGGATCCATTAAGAGTGTATAATTTCAAGTTAATGGAAAAGTATGGAGAAAAGTTTTTTTATTTAATTTTTGAAAAACCAAATACTGGGCGATTAAATCATATCTATTTAACTGAAGAAGAATATTTAGAAAGTATACCTCTAAGAAATGCGCAAAAGCATAAATTTGAAAATCTTGGAATATTATATCATGTAAGTGAACCTCAAATTATAAATGATAGAGTGATGACAAAAGAGGAATACTATTCTTTGCATACTCACAATTTAGTTCCTCTTGATATAAAAATAGATGTTGATCATTTCCTGTTAGAAATTGAAAAATATCCTAATTATTTTCAAAGATGGGGTGATAAATATAAAGAATATCCTAGATATGCCATACCTCTTGTTAATTTAAACGGTAAAATAGATAATATTGATGATCCTGCTTGCTACCCATTGGATAGGTGGAATTTTTTACAAAAAAATATTGAGAAAACTCCAGAAAATTTTACAAATTTTATTCAAAATATAAGTCACTTTGAAAAAGATAATTTGTTTGAGTATGATTTTACAGTGAAAACTGAATTGATGGATTTAAGTAGTTTGAAACCATTGAATAAGATTAAAGAATTTATGACTAGATCATGCATTTTAAAATGGGATACAATGGGACATCTTTTACCTCATTTTGATACTTGGCATCCTGCAAAATGGTTAAGGTTATGGGGTACTACTAATCCAGAAAATATGAGATTAAGGTATAAGATAAAAGGTGTAAAAGGTAATACTATAAACAAAATTACTGGAGATATGGAACATTATGAGACTGAAAAAAATATAGAACCGGGTAGATTATATTTACACGATAGTTTACAATGGCATGACGCTTTTGCCATTGAAGATAATGTTTATCAATTTTTCATAAGCTTAAATTTGAACAGTATAGACACCATAAGAAAAAGTATGAGGATATGATATGAACGGAGTTACTAAGATAGGAAATTTTGATCAGAATAGAATGTTAGAGGAAATAGAATCTTTGAATATCGATGAAGATCAATTTTGTTTGCAAGGGGTAAAAGGTATTGATGATTATTTATATGGTTCTAGAAAAATAGATGAAATGAATCATTTAGAAGAAGAATTTACAGAATTTTTATTTGACTTACCTTATACAAATAGTTTATTGAAAAAATTTAATGTTTATCGGGCAAGAGTTATGTCCTTGCCAAAAAAATATTGCATGACATATCATTATGATCCCACAAATAGAATCCATTTTCCATTAATATCCAATGAGGATTTTTTTTTCATAGTCGATGACTTTGTATATAGAATGAATGAACAAAATTCAGTTTATATTTTAGAAGCGACTAAAAAACACACTGCCGCAAATGCATCTTTGAAAACCAGAATTCACGTAATCGGTTGTATAAATGAATGATAGAATAATAGAGTTAGATAGAATAAAATATGAAAGAATGGAACATTTGATTGATGATTATGATTTTATTAAAAAACCTTATAGTGGAAAAATTTTTTTTTATGATTTAATGGAGGCGGGACATTATTATCCGTATTCTAATACTGAGACTTGGAGATTCAATGGTCTATATCACATATACAAAAATTTAAATCCAAATAACTATCAAAATACATATTTTTATAATAATGATATTAATATATTTCATAATCATAAAAAAATTGTGGAATTAATGAAATTGAAAAATCAAATTAATGTTAGATCATTTCCTTGGTATGCGGTATGTAATGGATACAGAAAAGGTAATTATTTAAATTCAAATATGAATAAAGGTATTCTATATAACGTAATTTTTTTAGTTGGAGAGCAAAGATTAAATAGAATGATGATTTTAAACGAATTACACAATTATGAAAATTTCTGTTTTTCTAATAGGAATCCTAAAATAAATAACCCCGAAATAATAACAAAATTTAAAGTTGTAGATGATGAAATATATGTAAATGATATAGTGACAAATTCCGATTTAATTTCTCCTCATTTTGTTTTTAGGAATAATAATTGGTGCACATCTCAAAAGAAAACATTGACTGAAAAAAATAAAATCAATGGTGATTTAGAATTGAATATATTAGGAGATGTTCCTCTTGAGTATGAGTTTTCTGGAGTCGAATTGGTTGGAGAAAGTTTTACTGATAAGGGGTGTTGTTTAAGTGAAAAAGTTTTAAAACCTCTATTTTACAAAAAACCTTTCCTAACAATGGCAGGAAAAAATTATCATTCATTTTTAAAACAATGTGGTTTTAGATTGTATGAAAATTTATTTGATTATTCATTCGATACACTTAATTTTAAACAAAGGTATGATTCTATAATACATCAAATTAAAAATATTCTAAATTTATCTAGAGATCAATTATCAAGAAAAATAAAAATGGAGAAAAATAATTTAGAATATAATAATATTTTATTGTTGAATTTGATAAAAAAATATAATATTGAATATAAAGAATTTTTTGAGTTTAAAAATATATAAAAAGTGGAGTATGTATGATAATAGATAAAGATCCGGATAATTTACCTTCACAGACATTTTGCGCATTACCTTGGATGCACATTTCTACTAGACCAAATGGACATATGCGTGTTTGTTGTACCGCAAATGCCTCTGCGGTTCAAGATAAAGATTCAACTAAAAAAACAGTTTCTGAAGCAGGTGTTTTGAGAAGAGATGACGGTAAACCTGCAAATTTAGCAACAACGAGTTTATTAGAGGCATGGAATAATGACTACATGAAAACGGTTCGTAGAATGATGATGAGAGGTGAAAGACCTGCATCTTGCATTAAATGTTTTAAGGAGGAGGATTCGGGTCATAGAAGTAAAAGACAATGGGAAACATCTAAATGGGTGCATGAATTGGGTTTAGATGATATTATTGAGGGTACTTTAGATGACGGTTCAATACCTCCAAGAGTTAGATATATTGATCTAAGATTGGGCTCAAAATGTCAATTAGCATGTGTGATGTGTAGTCCTCACGATTCTTCAAATTGGGTTAAAGAATATAAACAAATTTACCCCACATTAAAAAATGATAGATTAAAAAAATCACAATTATGGGAAAAAGATTCAGGTAAATTGGCATGGTCTGGAGGATCTTATGCTTGGCACAAAAATAATCCAACATTTTGGGATGAGTTTTGGACACAAGTTCCTACCCTAAAACAATTATATTGGGCTGGAGGCGAATCATTGATAATGAAAGAGCATTACATGGTGCTTGAAAAAATTATTGAAATGGGCTATGCGAAAGATATAGAAGTTCGTTATAATTCAAATGGACTTGAATGGAATGAAAATTTATTTGACTTGTGGAAGGAGTTTAAAAATGTTATATTACATTTTAGTATCGATTCCTATGAAGATAAAAATCATTTCATTAGATATCCTAGTCCTTGGCGCAGGGTTGTTCATCAACTTGAGTTACTTGATAACTACCCACACGGAAACCTCAGATTAACAACTGCGACAACAATTACGGCATTGAATATTTTTTATCTTCCAGAATTTATTGCTTGGAAATTGAGCAAAGATTGGAAATTACTCAACAAGTTTCCAGCAGGAGCTGGAATGATTGATTTACACTTAGCATACTGGCCCCCACAATTAAATTGTAAGGTTCTTCCAAAATGGTTCAAACTAGAAGTGGCTAAAAAATTTGAAGAATTTTATGTTTGGTTGAAAGAAAATTGGAAGCAATGTAATGGTGTTGAAGATATTACTTATGAACAATGGTTAGAATTGCCTTATGGAATAAAAAGACTAGAAGGGCTGATTTCATTTATGAATAGTGAAGATTGGTCTGAAAGGCTTCCTGAAACCGCCGAGTGGTGCTTTAAAATTGCAGAAAGTAGAGAACTTGATTTTAAAGAAATATTTCCTGATATGGAATGGTTGGAATGGTATATATGAAAATCAAAACGATCACAGAACAAGAAATATTTGGGGATATAAATGAAATAAAAAATTTAAAATTGGGATATAGTGATGTGACATTTACACATGAAGTGAATCAAAAACAACATCTAAAAAAACATAGATTGATGTTATTAGATCATGAAGATGTTGATCATAAGGTAAATCCTATTGATTACAAATTTCCAGAAAATGATTTTAAAAAATTAAGTTATTATCGTGATTGTTCTGAAATTTACTATAAAAATTCTGAAGTAGGTGAAATTGATTTTTTAGATGATATAATATTTTTAGATTTTAAAGTTTCCCATAAGGCAAAAACTGACAATACTTTTAAATTTATTGAAAAATTTTTCAATAATTATCAAAAAACTAAATTGCTGCATTATGTCAACTTTTTCATGCCTCTTATACCATCTGAAACTTTTGATAATTTTTGTAAATATTTTAATAGCAAAAAAATTAAAAAAGGATGTTTTTTAGAAATATTTAACATCGCACTTTGGAAAAATGAAAATATTGATAATTGTTTGAATGATTTGATAAAAATAAATTTTTCAAATTTTATCGGTATAGAATATCATCACATATATGACGATAAAAATGCAGTTTGTGTTCCTCTCAAAAACAAAAAAAATCAAAATATTGGAAGAATGATACCTTATAATCCTAATGCAAATAGAGAAAATGTGTAATGGAAACATCTAGTTTACCTTTTGGTACTGATGAATATCATTTTAATTACGAAGAAGGTGTAAATAGTTTTTGTTTACACACTAGATATTTTAAAGGATTTTTTTGGGACTCTTGTCAATTTATTCAAAAAGTTGATGGTACAGAAGCGATAGATTATGATGTTGTTAAAGTTTTAGATTTTAAGATAACGAATGAAAAACAGGAAGAACGAATAACAGAAGATACTCTATTTAAAATAGAAAAAATTTTAAAAAATAAACAATTTATAAAAACATTACATGTTACAAATTGGTCCTGGACAAAGGAAAGAGAGAGTATATTTGATATGGAAGATTTTCAAGTCTTGGTTGATTTTTTGAATGAGTTGGACTTAACGGATGACTATGTAAAATTAGAAGTTGTCAATAAGGAAAATTATATATCAGAATATTATGGTTTTGAGAATGGGCTTTTACATTTTTTAGAAAACAAAAATAGATTTATTGAAAGTCTGAAAAAAATTAATTTTAATAATTATTTAAAAGTTGATTTTTTTCATTATATAAATTCTGATGATTTTTCTTGCTGGATACCCTTAAAGGGTGAAAAGGAATTGACACATGAAAATATATTCTATAATCCAACAACTAAGGAAATAATTAAACCAGATGTATAATATTGAAGATCGTTCAAATAGATATCAAATAATTTGGGATTTAGGTAGAAGATGTTCTTATTCGTGTTCTTACTGTCCTCCTCATAGAAATAATAAAACCTCTTCTTTTGTGACATATGAAAAATTATGTAAAACTATGGATAGTGTTGCTGAATATGCTATTTTATATGATAGTTTTCGTAAAAAACCAGCATTAAAAAAATTAAGTTTTACTGGCGGTGAACCTACTGTACATCCTGATTTTTTTAATTTTTTAAATTATTGTAAAAACGAATACCCAGATTTTAGTAGAGGACTGACTACTAATGGTTGGTTTCATGATTCTATATTAGAAAAAGTTTTAGAATTAACTACCGGTGGAACATTATCTTATCATTGCGAAGCGACAGATAAGCAAAAAAAACAAGTTGTAAAAAATGCCATAGAATTGAAAGATAAATTCAAAGTTAATGTGATGTTTCATCAAAAATATTTTTGGGAATGTGTAGAGGTTTGTGAAACTTTAGAAAAAAATAATGTTGAATATGTACCAAGAATTATTGGTGATGATGATCCTGAAGATACAAAATCAATTGAATTAGGTTATACACATAAGTATGATAGAGAACAGATGAAATGGTTTCGAGACTATTGGAAAAGAAAAGGGCAAAATGTTTCAGAAACAGGAAATACTCAAAAAGGACTTGGAAGACCATGTTGTGGAGGACGTTGTTTTCAAGCAGACGGTGTGGATTCTTACTTTTTGCCTAGCACTAATTTTTTGGGGTGGAGTTGCATGGTTAATTGGTATTTTCTTTTTTTAAATTCTGAGTTGGATATTGTTTATACTCATCAAACCTGCGGAGTAAATTTGGAAGGAAATGTTGCCCCATTGGGTAAAATTTCTGAGTTCAATGATATAATTGATAATTTATCTGAAAAATTATTCAACAAAAAAGTGCCGATGATTACATGTCCAAAAACATTTTGTGGATGCGGAATGTGCATTACAAAATCTAAAAATGATATAACCCATATGTTTAAAAAACATGTTATTGAAGAATTGAATTTTGAAAAAGTTGCTAAGAAGGAAAGTAATTATGTTGTAGATTTAACAGTTAAGAAATTATTTGAAAATGTTTTGTAAAGCTCCTTTTAATCATTTATGGCAAGAAACCACAGGAAAAATAAAACCATGTTGTGTTTTCGATTCCGATTATTACTCAGGTTATAGTTCATTACAAAAAGCATTTGATAGTGAAGAAAATAAAAATTTCAGAAAAAAAATGCTAAACAATGATGAAATTGAAGGTTGCAATGGCTGCACAATGTATCAGGATTTTGATTCCTATGACACGGAAAATCCAAAATTAAGATTTATAGAACTATCATTAGATAATAACTGCAATTTTAAGTGTGTAACATGTGAATCTAAATTTAGTAAATTATTATATGAAGATGATTTAAAATTAAGAGAAATGGGTTTTGATAGAACACCAATGAAAACCGTAATAAATGATGTAAATTTGGATGAAATAGATAAATCCGAATTACAGAAAGTTAAATTTGCAGGTGGGGAGCCTTTTTTAAATAAAAAAATATTGCATTTTATACAATCTTTAAATTTATCAAATTTAGTTGTTGAATTAAACACTAACAATTCAATATTTCCTACAAAATGGATACCGACATTAAAAATGCTGAAACGTTTTAGGTGTATTGTTAGTTTAGATGGTGTCTATGAGGTAGGAGAATTTTGTAGATATCACATGAAAATGAACAAAATGACAAAGAATTTAATGAAATGGAAAGAATTGTCAGGTAAAAGAATAATAGTAAGTTTTAATTATGTTTGCCATTCTTTAAATGTTTTAAATATTAATCAGACTAAAAAATATATAGACGATTTAGGTTTTAAAAATGATCAATATGATTGGTATATTAAAAAATATAATGGTAAACCATGGAATTTTAAAATATTCAAAATGGATTTTTGCAAATATCCGAAACATTTAGACATAGGTATTTTACCAAATGAAACAAAAAAAATGATAGTAGATATTGCGCAAAATAATGAAGTTTCCGATTATATATGGACAAAAAAATTTAATCATGAAGAATGTCAAAAATTTTTAAAATATTGTATGTTTTTGGAATCAACGAGAAAAATTTCTCTACCTAAAGAATCTGAATTAATTTTTAACAATGTAGCGAAAAATATATCATGAAAAATTTATGTTTAGCGCCATGGAATCATATACAAATAAATGGAGATGGTGTCATAAATCCATGTTGTGCGTTTTCTCCAACAATTTACAATAAAAAATATGACAGTTTACAAGATGCATTTGATGGAATCGAAAATGATTTTTTAAGAAAAAGGATGTTAAAAGATGAAAAAATAGCGAGTTGTGAAAAATGTAATATGTACGAAAATCTAAATAAGTTTTCTTATCGAATGCATTTCAATAAAAAATATGATAGAGACACTATAAAAAATCCAAAAATAAGAGAACTAGAACTATCATTGGATAATACATGTAATTTTAAATGTGTTACGTGTAGTTCACGTTTTAGTTCTAGATGGTTTAATGATGATAAATTAATGATTAAGCATGGTTTTAGTAGACATTCTAATGCTCTTTTGCAAGATAAACAAGTGATTAATAATTCTGGAGATTTGAATGACTTGGATTTGAGTGAATTGAATTATCTTAAAATAATAGGAGGCGAACCATTTATTAATATTAAATATCAAACAATTTTAAAAAATATTTTAATTGAAAATACAGATTTAGCGATCATTACTAATAACTCAGTATTTCCTGTTAAATGGTTGGACACAATTCTAAGATCTAAATCCTTGAGAATTTTTATTAGCATAGATGGCGTTTACGACACCGGTGAATTTGTTCGATACGGAATGAATTTTAATAAATTTACTAAAAATTTATTAAAATGGAAAAAGATAGAAGAAGAATGTGAAAATGTATCAATAGTTTTCAATTTTGTAACTCATTCAATGAATGTTTTAAATTTAAAAAATACCATCAAATATTTAGAAGAATGTGGATTTCCAATCGAAGTCGATGAAATGCGAAATGAAAGATTGGAAGTGGATTTTTTAAAAGAACCGTCTTATTTAAATATTTCTTATCTTCCAGATACTACTAAAAAAATGATAGAAGAAAAGCTAGATTTTAATTTAAATGGAAAACGTGATATGATAGTAAATTTTATGTATTCCCATAAGTTTAGAATAAACGAATGTCGAAATTTTAAAAAATATGTTCTTTTTTTAAGTCAATTTAGAAATAAAGAGATATCAAAAGATTCTGAAGATGTTTTTAATAGTGTTTGTATGAATTTGAGGTGATGTGACAAAATTAACAACAAAATATTTGTATCAAAATACACATGATAATATTGTTATAGAGTTTTGCGAAAAATGTAAAAAATTAAATTACGTAAATAATTCATCTCTTGATAAAATGAAATGGTATTGGAATCAAGTGCAATGGGTAGGTACTTTTTTTGATGATGAATTGGTTTCGATAAGCGGTATACATAAATTTCCTGAAATTAATGAAGATGCTTTTAGGGTAATGTTTAGAGGAGCAACCTTACCCGGAAAAAGTAATAAATTTTTGAATTTTGAGCAATTACCGTTAAAAAAAGAATGGGCATATTTAATATCTGAAAATCCTCAATTTTATGTTACTTTTAATGTCGATTCAAAAATAGGTGCTAAAAGTAGTAAAATGCCTAGAGCATTAAAAAGATTGAATAAAATATCTTATCACTCTACCATTGAATATTTTAATGTACAGCAAGAAGTCTATGTCCTATTGTGATTTACCTTTTAAACAAATTGTCATGAAAGAATTTTCAAATAATAATTGCGTGAGTTATTTACCTTGCAATCATATGTTAAAAACTGAAGTTAAAGACGCCTGCACTGTTAGAAAAAAAGATAAAAATGTTTTAAATTATTTAAATCTTGACGATGCTTTTAATTCATATGAGCATATTAGACAAGATATGCTAAAGGGATTGAGATCAAAAGATTGTGAAGTTTGTTGGAAATTGGAAGACGCAGGTGAAAAATCGTATAGACAGGATATTGAAAATTTTATAAAAGATTCTCAAAAATATATTATTGACATAAATTGCGGAAATGCATGTAATTTAGCATGTAGGATGTGTACTCCTGGTTTGAGTAGTAAATTACATAGAGATCTTCAAAAATTTAAAGATAATAAACAATTAGATCAAATTAATTATGCGACTGATAATTTTTTCAATGATGATATAGTTTTGGATCCTACTAATTCACAGGAATGGCAATGGATTTATGATAACTCTGATAAAATAGGAGGTTTGAAATTTGCAGGAGGTGAGCCTTTTGTGAATAAAAAAGTTTTATTACTTTTAAGATTTTTAATTTATAAAAATTTAGCAAAAAATATAAATTTAAGTTTTTACACTAATTGTCTAAGTTTTGATTTAGAAAAAATTAAAATACTTGAATCTTTTAATGGTGTATATGCAAATGTATCCGTTGAGGCAGTTGATGAATTATATGAATATATTAGGTATCCTGGAAATTTCAACGATTTTATTAAGAACTTAAATTTATTAAAAAGTTGTTCAAATTTAAAGGAACTGAAATTCAATGTAGTTGTTTCAATTTTAAATGTTTTAGATGTAGATTTTCTTTTTACTTCACTAAAAGGTTATGATATTGGTGTTGTAGGTGTTTTTCCTATGAAAAGAGGAATAAATATTTCTAATTTACCCGACCACATATTAGATTTTGTTAAAAATAATACCAAAAATATGAAATTAATAAATTTGATCGATGAAATTGATAATATTCCGAATAGGGAAAAAATTTTATTGGAATTAAATCTTTTTGATTCTATTCGTAATCAAAATTATAAGGAATATTTAAATAATTATTTAATAGATTGGTTAGACGAAAAATGAATGTAATTAAAATAAAAAAATTAGATACCCTAACGGCAGAAAAAACTGTTGAGATTTTGCATGAAACTAGATTGTTAGTAATAGAAAATTCTAATGAAGTTTCTGAAAACGAATTAGTAGATTTTTACTATAAATTAGGAGATCCTGTGGTCTTTGATGATGAATACATGTCAGAAGAATATGTGGATACTTATTCGAAAGGTCATAGAGAATTAGTTCCTGTTAGAAATCGTGAAATTTCTGGTTACGGAGAACCTGGATTATTTTCAGGAGATGATGATGGTGAAGTAAAGTGGCATTTGGAATCTCAAAACAGAGATACGCATGATGATGTTGTTGCTTTTGCTATGAAAAATTTATCTTCTACAGGAGGTGATACTTGGTTCATGGATCAACAAGATGCATATAATAATTTACCCACATCAATAAAAGAAATGATAAGGGATGTAGAAATTGATTGGTCTAATAGATATAGCAAAGAATCCCCAAGCGAAGAATTTAAAAACATTCGTTACAATCCCTGGCAAGAATGGGATAAAAAGTGTGTTAAGGGTGGTGACGGATGGATGTATGTTAAAATGAAGGATATTGATGGAAAATATCTAGTTGATAAAGAAGTAAAATATAAACCTCTGGTTCCAAAAAATACTATTAGCGGAAAATTAGGTTTGGCTTATCCATTAGAAACAATTTATAAATTTAAAGATATCGATTTTGATGAATCTGAAAAAATTATGAAAATATTGAACGATGAGGTCACAAAGGAAAAATATATCTATAGGCATGTTTGGAAAAAAGGAGACATTTTGATCAATGATATACAGCATTCATTACACAGAAGAGATAAGTACACTGGAGATAGATTAATATATAGAACTTCTATTTATTTTAAAAATAATCCAAAAGATCCTAGAAAAATCAAACATGAATGAGAATCAAGTAAAATGTTTAGCTCCATTTAGAGGATTTTATCAGGGATATAACGGTCAGATTTCGGTTTGCTGCAAAACACCTATTGTTATGTACGGAGACAGTTTTGAAGAATCCATGCAAGATCCAAAAGTCAGAAAATTGAGGCAAGATTTTTTGAATGGTTTTATACCAAAGGAGTGTGAATTTTGTACTGAGAGAGTTAGATCTGATCAAACTGAAATGATGATGATGAACAATCAAGATCAATTATCGGTTGATTATCATAAGCCTGTTTTGATGGATTTACTATGGTCAAATAAGTGTAATTTTGGTTGTATGGGTTGCAAACCTTTCATTAGCACCACGATATACGAAAAGTATTTAGAACCTGTACATATAGCAAGTCCTTTTGGAGAAAAATTTGAATTAGGTAGATGGAAATCAGATCATGATCAAGATATGCGTATAGATTATGTTTTAAAAAATTCAAATACAATCAAATACATTCATTTAAATGGAGGTGAACCTTTTCTGCAAGATGGGTTTTATGATTTGTTAGAAAAATTAATTGAAAAAAAGGCCACACATATCGAAATTTTAACACATACAAATGGTAGTGTAAAAAAATATAAAGGTAAAAGTATTATAGACTTGATGAAACAATTTAAATCCGCTAAGATTTATATGAGCCATGATGGTATAGGAGAAAAAGGGGAATACGTTAGGTATGGACTGAAACAAAAAATATGGGAATCTAATTTTAGAGAATTTAAAAAATCAGGCATAGGTGTATATGTTAGAATGAGTTATAATATATTTAATTGTTTAGATTTAGATAATATGGCAGATTGGTATAATGATGTTTTAGGTGTAAAACCTTATATGGGGTTATGGGATTATCCTCCTTGTTTTTCTGCAAAATATATTAATAAAAATCCAAAATTATATGAAAAGGCGATGAGATTATTAGAAGACAATTCAAAAAGATATGAACAGGTTAATTTTGTTTTAAATTATATGAAAGAGCCTGTATCCGAAGAAGAATTAAAAGATATGTCATGGAGATTTAGTGAAAGTATATCCAGTTTTGATAAAATTAGAAATACAAATTTTTTAAAAACATTTCCAGAATTAGAAAGTTTATACTATTGATGCAAAATAAAGTAAAATGTTTAGCTCCTTTTAGAGGTTTTTATCAAGGATATGATGGTCAAATTTCAGTTTGCTGTCAAACACCAGTTTTAATTGATGAAACTGAAAATTTCAACGAAACAATGCATCATCCTAAAATAAAAAAACTCAGGAAGGATTTTTTAGAAAATAAAATTCCTAAAGAATGTGAATTTTGCACTGAACGTGTTCGATTAGATTCCTCAGAGATGATGGAATTAGATGATGAGGAAGAATTATCGTTGAATTATCATAAACCCGTATTCTTGGATTTATTATGGTCGAACAAATGTAACTTTGGATGTATGGGCTGTAAACCTTACATTAGTACAACAATTCATGATAGATATATGGAACCAGTTAATATAGCGAATCCTTTTGATCAGACTGTTAATTTGGGAAGATGGAAATCTGATTATGATCAGGATAAGAGAATAAATTATATATTGAACAATTCGGATACAATTAGATTGATACATTTAAATGGAGGCGAACCATTTCTACAAGATGGATTTTATGATTTATTGGAAAAATTAATTGAGAAAAAAGCAACTCATATCGGCATTACGGCACATACAAATGGAAGTGTAAAAACATATAAGGGTAGAAAAATAATCGACCTGATGAAGCATTTCAAGCTCGCTAGAGTCAACATGAGTCACGATGGTATAGGGGAAAAAGGAGAATATGTCAGATATGGTTTGAAACAGAAAATATGGGAATCCAATTTTAGGGAATTTAAAAAATCAGGCATGATGGTAAGAATTCAAGTTAGTTACAATGTCTTTAATTGTTTGGATTTAGATAACATGTCCAAATGGTATAATGATTACTTGGGAGTTAAACCAAAAATGAGTTTATGGAGTGATCCTCCTTGTTTTTCTGCAAAATACATTAATAAAAATCCAAAATTATATCGAGAGGCAATTGATATATTGAAAAATAATTTAAATAATTTTAATCATGCAAATTTCGCATTGAAATTTATGAAAGAACCTGTATCCGAAGAAGAATTAAAAGATATGTCATGGAGATTTAGTGAAAGTATATCTAGTTTTGATAGAATTAGGAATACAAATTTCTTAAAAACATTTCCAGAATTAGAAAGTTTATATTACTAATGTCATATTTTTCTTATAAACCTATCGATACTAAAAATTTTTGTTTAGCTCCATGGCACAGTATTTTTCAGCATTATGACGGAACTATTTCAGTTTGCTGTCAATGTCCAGTATCTATAAAAGACAAAACACTGGAAGAGGCAATGCAAGATGAGAGATTAAAAAAAATTAGAAGATCATTCTCCAACAATGTTATACCGAAAGAGTGCGAGGGTTGTCCGACACAGATGAGAAAAGATATTACAAATTCAATTTACATGCATTTGGATGAAATTAATTTAAGTGAAGATTTTTTTAGTCCTATATTGACTGATTTTTTATGGTCTAATAAATGTAATTTTGCATGTATAGGTTGCAGTTCTTCAAAAAGTTCTACCATTGAAAATAAATATATTGATTTATTTAATAATATTTACACACAAACTACCGACATAAAAAATAATTATTCAATTGAAGAAAGATTTGATTTTTTATTGAAAAATCGTGAAAATGTTAAATGGATTCATGTTTCTAGTGCTGGTGAACCTTGGATACAAGATCAAATTCATGAGCTGTTGAATTTTTTACTTAAACATAATTTTAATAAAAAAACTAAATTAGCGAGTCATACAAATGGTAGTATTTTGAATTATAATGGAAAATATCTGATTGAATATTTCAAAGAATGGGGAGAAGAAAATTCAATTGTCATTATGAGTCAAGATGGTTCTGGTGCAAGAGGTGAGTACGTGAGATATGGATATAAAGATAAAATTTGGTTGAAAACTTTTGAATCATTGAAAAAGAATAATATTAACATGTATGTGCATTATTGTTTAAATTTATTTAATTGTTTATATTTAAAGGAAGATGTCGAATGGTTTAAAAATAATTGTGGTGATATTGATGTACACATGAGATATTGGGAGCATCCATTTTATTTTTCGGTAAAGTACTTGCAAAAAATACCAGAAATATACGAACAAGCAAAGAAAGTATTTTTAGATAATGAATATTTTTTTCACGAGCCTCAATCAGCAAAGGAATTTTTATTTTCAAGTGTTGGTTTTGATGAATTAAATTTTTTAAATAACAACTTCACAAAAACTATATTTAATTTTGATGAAACAAGGAATACCAATTTCTTAGACACCTTTGATCGTTTAGAAGAACTTTTTTTGGTTCATTCATCAGCAGCAGAAAAAACATTTAATATTCAAAATTTGCATTAAAATGTCATACTTTTCATATGATAAAACAATAGACAGTGAGAATTTTTGTTTAGCGCCTTGGTATAGTATATACCAACATTACGATGGTTTAATTTCAGTTTGTTGTCAAAGACCAGTTGAAATTAGAAATAAATCATTAAATGATGCCATGCAAGATGAAACACTAAAAAAAATAAGAAGATCTTTTGCTAAAAATATAATTCCCGAAGAATGTTCGGGTTGTCCAAAACAAATGAGAACGGATCTAACAAATTCTATTTCATCACACCTAAAAAATTTTGAAAAATTGACATTGACTGATGATTATTTTGAACCAATTATAACAGATTTCATATGGTCAAATAAATGCAATTTTGCTTGTATGGGATGTAGTGCGACAACAAGTTCTGCGATTGAGTATAATTTTTTTGACATTTATAACAATATCTTTACTCAGACAAAAAATATAAAAAATAATTATTCTAAAGAAGAAAGATTTCAATATTTTTTAGACAATAAAGAAAATATAAAATGGATTCATGTTTCTAGTGCTGGTGAACCTTGGATACAAAATCAAGTCCATGAATTATTAGATTTTTTACTGAAAAATAATTTTAATGAAAAAACTAAATTAGCGAGTCATACAAATGGAAGTGTTATTAATTATAATGGTAAAAATATTGTTGATTTTTTTAAAGAGTGGGGAGAAGAAAATTCAATTGTCATTATGAGTCACGATGGTGCAGGTAAAAGAGGAGAATATATAAGATATGGATATAAAGATAAAATTTGGTTGAAAACTTTTAATTCTCTTAAAAAAAATAATATTAACATGTATGTGCACTATTGCCTGAGTTTGTTCAATTGTCTTTATTTAGATGAAGATGTTGAATGGTACAAACAAAATTGCGGTGATGTTGATGTACACATGAGATATTGGGAGCATCCATTTTATTTTTCGGTAAAGTACTTGCAAAAAATACCAGAAATATATGAACAAGCGAAAAATATTTTTTTAAAAAATGAATCTTTTTTCCATGAGCCTCAATCAGCAAAGGAATTTTTATTTTCAGATGCAAATTTTGAGAATTTGAATTTTTTAAATAATAGTTTTACTAAAACAATATTTGATTTCGATAGAAAACGTAATACTAAATTTGTTGAAATTTTTGATAGAGTTGAAGAATATTATTTTGATGGCAAGTATTCTTCAATTATATAGATTTCCAAGTTTTATTTTCATTTATAATTTCTCTTTTTAAAAATTTTGTTTCTTTTAAATCAAAAATGTCATTCGTGTTAATATCATTAATATATAATAGTCCATTATCTTTAAATTTTATGTTGAAATTTTTATTATGATTATTAAAATCAAATTTTGTCGAATTTTTTGATATAAAAACTGGAGGTGAAAATTCTGTAGATCCGTATACATTCCAAACCACTTCTCCTCCTATTTTTAATATATTTTCAATATCATTCTCCTCTACTATATCTGAACCCGTTAGAAATTGAGGTTTCCAATCTAGGTATTGATCATTTAATTTCAATAATGTTCTAAGTGTATTAATTGCTAATGGTATAAAAGTTGGTTTTATTTGAAAAACAAGATTCCAAAATGTTTTAGGATTAAAAAAAATATTATAAATTTTTGATCCAGAAACTTTGGAATGATAAAATACAAAAGACCAATATGCAATAGTTGCGGTTGGAAATGCATTCAATATTATATCATTTTCATTTAATTTTGTGTGTTCATGTAAAAAACAAGAAGATTGCATAATTTCGTTTTCATTTTTATGAATTATTTTATGATTACCTGTTGAACCACTAGTTGTCAGTGTTATCATAGCCAATTGTTAACCTTTTCTTTTAAATTTTCATTTGATGGATAACATATTTTTGTTATTATTTTTCTTTCGAAACCGTATGGTTTTATCACTTTGTGGGTACAAGATTTTAATTTTCCGTGTGAATATTTTTCAGCATACTCTCCGTTTAAAATGCATATTTTATATCTGTTGTCAAGTAGTTTCCATTCTTTGTCATATATATACATACAGTTTGGCGAGTTGTCTTGTATAACTATATTAAATATACCCCAGTCATTGTGTGATTCGTGAAATCCGCTTTCTTTTGAGTAATAAATAGAACTAGTTAAACTGTTTTTTGAATTGAAATGCATTTTTAATGATGTGTTTAACAATTCCTCATAGATAGGAAAAATAATTTTTTCCAGTTTTATCATGAGATCAAATATTTTTCCACTATATATTTTTAGAATTTTTGAATTTATCCATGATTTTAATTCGATGTTTTCAAATTTTTCCATATCTAGTTGATTAAAATAAAAATTAAAATCTATGTTTTCATCCAATATTGCAAAATTTTTTTCTGTTAATTGAGAGTAAATATCCATAATGTTAAAATTTGATAAAATTTTTGAAATTGAATTATCTAGTTTATGTAATGCAAAATGCAGTGGATGTATGAGAACTATGCTTGACAATAAAGGTATTGATTATTATAAGGGAAATATATCATATGATGAAATTGTCAAATGGTTTAAGCCTCAGGATCTATCAGAAACAAAGATTAAACTATGCGGTGTTCTTGGTGATCCAATATCCAATCCGGAATTAGAAGATATTTTAGATTATTTATTATATCGTAAAAAAGTTAAAAATATTGAACTTTCAACTAATGGCGGTATGAGAACTAAAAAGTTCTGGACTAATATGGCCGAACTTTCAAAGTTTTCGAATGGAAGACTAGAAGTGCATTGGGCAATTGATGGTGTGACAAGAAATGATTATAGGGAAAATGTTAATTTAGAAAAAGTATGGCAAAATTTTCATACCTATGTTCAAAATGGCGGTAATTGTATTTGGCAATATATTGAATTTGATTATAATAAAGATGAAATATATTTAGCGAAGAAAAAAGCTGAAGAAATAGGCATTAAATTGTATATAAGAAAAAGTTGGAGAAATAATGCTGACGAAGCAAAATATAAATCAAAAGCGGCAAAGGAAATCGATTCAAGAACTTATGAGCAATTAGAATATAAAATTCGTGTTGAACAAGATTATTCTACTGAAGATATTAAGTGTAGACATAAAATAAAAAATGAATATTTTATTTCAGCAAATAGAAAACTATGGCCATGTTGTCATTTACATGACGAGTATGTGGCAAAAAAAACAGATAGTATGGAAAAAATTTTAAATTTTAATGGTCGAGATTTTAATAATTTGAATAAAAGAAGTATAGAAGAAATTACAAATAGTGTATGGTTCAAAACCATTTTGGAAGAAAGTTGGAATAAAAATCATCTTTTACATTTATCACGATGCTACTTAGCGTGCGGTGATGGTGGAAAAAGAGCGGTGATAAAGAAAGAAATATGAATTTCGTAAAACAACCATCTGATCCAAAGTTACTTGACCTTTTAGACAAAAGAAGAAAACAATGTGGAACAATGAGACCATTGAATGGATAGATGTTGAATTGACATCTTTTTGTAATATTAAGTGTCCAGGATGTTTGCGTCAAGTAAAAAACACCAAAGTGAATAATATACTGAATAAAGATGTAATTCCATTCGATCAGTTAAAAAAGTGGATCACAAAAAAAGAATTTCCAAAACTGAATTTGATAAATTTTTGCGGTTCCATAGATGAACCAACATTGCATCCTGAATTTTTGACTATTATAGATCATTTTTCAAACATTTGCAATATTAATATTTCAACTAATGGATCAACAAAAACAAAAAAATTTTGGAAAACAATTGGTGAATATGGCGTATCTGCATTTTTTGGTATAGATGGTGTGGATCAAAAATCTCTTGAAAAATATAGAATAGGTAGTAATTTTAAAAAAGTTCAAGAAAATTTTAGAGAATTCATCAAGGCCGGTGGACACGCTACATGGCAATTTATAGTATTTGAACACAATCAACACTTATTAGATGAAGCAAAAAAGATATCTAAAGACGAAGGATTTAAACATTTTAGAACAATTTATTCGCATAGAGAAGGTAGTAACGAAAAGAAAGTTCATAGAGAAGAAGAAAACGAGATAGTATGTAAATATGCTAATCAAAAGAGGATATTTATAAATCATACTGGAGCGCTATTACCATGTTGTTTTTTCAACTCAGAATTTTTGCAAACATATGCTGGTAATCAAGCTAAAACTATGTTTGATCATGCCTATGAAAAAAATGGAGGAGTTTTGTTTAATAGTTTGAAATATATCAGTCCATCAGAAGTTATAGAAGGAGATTTATTTAAGGAAATTGTTGAATCGTGGAAAACAAAACCAATGGAAAGGTGTTGGAACACATGTAAACGAGCAAAGCAAGATATTTTTATTCATGAGGAGATAAAATGATTTTTAATATAGATGATAAAGTGGTTAACGTTGAAATACCAGTTACCGTGCCAAAATTAAAATCAGAAATTATAGATTATCTGTATAATAATTGTTCAATAGATGAAATATATGATAAATTAAGAGATTATAAACAAGAAGATCATTATGAAAAAACTGTTAAAACTATTGGTATTTGGATGTCTGGAGGGGCGGACAGTTCTCTACTGACCTATGTTTTAGCGAAAAAAATAAAAGAAGAAAAACTTAATATTGAAATACAACCACTTTCAGTCAGGAGAGGTAGAGGTTGGAATCCAATTTATGCAGGACAAGTAATAGATTTTATTGAAAACGATCTTGATATAAAAATGAAAAATCATATTATATATTATCCCCCTATGGAAGATGAGAATTATAGGGAAATAGAGGTCTTTAGGGAGAAAGATAACATAAATTTTAGAGATGGTCTATTTGAAATTTTATATTCAGGTATAACTTGTAATCCTCCTGCCAAAGATAAAAGTATATCAAGAAATAAAGAACGAACAAGAGATGAAGAATCTGAAAGACCTTTAATTACTTATAACGGAATTAGATATTACATGAATCCTTTTTTCGGTATTAATAAAAAACATCTAAAATTAATTTATGATGAACTGGATTTGACTGATCGTTTATTTCCAATTACGAGAAGTTGTGAGGGAAGCGCAGAGGATACTGGCAGTTTCACATATCATTGTAAAAAATGTTGGTGGTGTGAAGAGAGATATTGGGCATTTGGTAGATATGAGTAAACCTTGTTTTTATAGTTTTTCAACACTTAGTTATAAACATCAATATGCCAGTTGTTGCGCATTTCAAACAGATCAATTGATCAGATTTGACGATGATTTATTGCCATCCAAAATTCACAATCATACTGGTTTTAGAAATATCAGAAAAAACTTAATGAATGATAAATGGCCCGATGGTTGTTTACATTGTAAGATATCAGAAGAAGAAAATTCAAAATCTTCTAGACAAGATTATTTATTCAACGGTATAAAATTTGAAAATGAAGATGATAATTTTACATTCAGTTTTTATGATGAAAAATCCGGAATTATAAAAAATGAGGGATTGAAAAGAATAGAGATTCGAATGAATAATGTTTGTAATATGTCATGTTTACATTGCAGTAATGGTTATTCATCTAAATGGAATAAGATAGTTAATGATTATACACCTGATGTATTAGATTATGAGTTAGACATCTCACAACTAATTGAAAAAAATGATCAACTTGGTTTGACAGAGAATCAATTAATAGAAATAATACAAGATGTTAATAGAAATTTTATTAACTTGAATAGAGTTATTTTATCTGGCGGAGAACCTTTACTAAATAAATCATTTTTTAAAGTTTTAGATTTGTTGTCTGAACATAAAAATTCAAAAAATATTAGATTGACATTTTATACTAATTTAAATGTCGGATATGATATTGATTTTGATAGGTTGAGTAAATGTTTATCTAAATTTGGTAAAACTGAAATTGCTATTTCTATTGATGCGGGTGAAAAAATCTACCCGTATTTTAGAGATGGTTCTTGGGATAAGTTAAATGAAAACATAAAAAATTTAAAAAAAACAAACAATTTTTCCAGTTTAGAAACTTCAATGAGTTTTAGTGCTTTTCAATTGTTGGATTTGAAAAACATTATAAAAGATATATTAAGTTTAAAACTTTCAGAATTTAGAACTGGTTTAGTGTGGACGCCAAAATATTTAAATCCTTTAGTTTTAATGTGTCGATACAGAAAAGAACTTTTATATGATTTTGATAATATTTTAAGTTATTTGGAAAAATTACCTAAAACAAATTTAAATAACAGCATATATTATTATCTTCAAAATTTAAAACCAAGAATTTTTGATATTCGTTCTGATGAAAAAAATTATAAAGCATTTTTAAGATACATTTACAAAATTGATAAAATTATGAATAAAAATTTTAATGATTATTATGATAGATTTAAAATAATTGATAATGAATTGGTAAAAATTTATGAGTAACATATGTTATTATGCTCTTTCGGGTATCAACTATAAAAATGAGTTTTCAACAGTTTGTCCTATCAACTCGGAAAGATTGGTTTATTTTGATGAAACTATTTTACCTTCAGAAATTTATAAACATGAAAATTTAAACCGTATTAGAAGAGAACTATATAATGGTAATTGGCCTGAAGGATGTCATTTATGTGAGGAACTCGAATTAAATAAAACTCATTCCATGAGAAACGACAGACCATTTGATGGAAAAAAATTTTCACATGAACTAAAATCATCGTGTTTTGATCACTTTGATATAAAGACCGGTAAAATGTCTCCTTTAGGGTGTAGACATATTGAATTAAGATTTAGCAATTCATGCAATATGTCATGTTTACACTGTTCTTCTGTGTATTCCACAGGATGGGGAAAAATATTAGAAAATTATATTCCTGATGAAGAAACTAAGAAATATGAATTATTGCAATTGACAAATGAATATCATAATACTGATGATAGAAGAAAATCTAAATTAAAATTAACTAACAAAGAAGTTGAATCCATCTGTAATGATTTGAATAAAAATTTTCCTAATATTGATAGGATTGAATTTTCTGGTGGTGAAGTTTTGATACAGAAACAATTTTTTTTAGCATTGGAAATTTTAGCAAAACATCCAAATAAAGATAATATTTTTTTATCATTTTATTCCAATTTTAATGTAGAGGTAGACTATACTAGATTAACAGAATTGTTAAGACCGTTTAAGTATAGTATTATAACAGTTTCGGTTGATGGCGGAAAAAATATATATTCATATTTTAGAAATGGTAATTGGGAAAAATTAAAAAATAATATAATAAATTTTAGAAAAATAAACAACTTTACGGAATTAAGTTGTGTCAATACTTTTTCAGCATATCAATTTATGGATTTGCAGAACACATTTGAATCATTGTTTGAATTAGATTTTAGATATATTAAAATATCTTTGGTGCAAACTCCAGAATATCTTAATCCATCAATTTTAGCATTTGATTTTCACGATGAATTACTATCTGATTTTAATGATGTATTTAAAATTATAGATGCTGAAAATAAAAAAAGAAAAAATGATATGAAAAATTCTATGAAATTAAATAGCAGTATTAATTCAAGATTTTCAAATTTTTTTAGAAATGAAAATAAAAATCAAGATAGAGTTATATTTTCTGATTTGGAATCAGCAAAACATCAATTAAATTCTGTCAAGAATTATATTTTCAATAAAAAAGTCACATCTTATAAAAATTATAATAGATTTTTAATTTACATTAAAAAAACAGATGAGTTGATGAATAAAGATTTTAATAAGCATTTTGATAAATTTAGATACATTGATGGCGAATTAATGAGAAAAAGATAAAAATTTTTAATAAGGAAAATTATAAAATGATTGCATGTTACTATGCATTAGGAGGCATAAATTATAAAAATGGTGTTATTACAACATGTCCTAGACAATCAGATCAGTTGGTTTTTGCTAGGCAAACCATAATCCCATCTGAAATTTATAATCATGAGAATTTTACAAATTTGAGAAAAAAATTATATAATGATCAATGGCCTACAGGATGTAGCACATGCCAGGAGATGGAAAAATATAATTTAAAATCAATGAGACACGATTATTTTTTAGACAAGAATAATGTTTTCAATAAAAATGATGGTGATTTGTTTACTGAACCCACCGATTATAAATTAATGGATTGCTATGACCCAAGTACACACAAAGTTGCTAAGGAGGGGTTAAGGCATTTGGAATTTAGATTTAGCACAGCTTGTAATTTTGCATGTTTACATTGTTCTGAGGTATATTCATCTGGTTGGAAAAAGAAATTAAATAATTTTACCGTTGATGCTGAAGTTAAAGCGTATAATTTGAGACAATTGTTGGGCACAGAACATAGACACGGTCCAAATGACAAAGAAGAAATGAGATTGACTACAGAACAGGCATTAAAAATATGTGAAGATTTAAATGAAAATTTTCCTTATTTACAATACATTGACTTTGCAGGCGGAGAACTCTTATACCAAAAACAATTTTTTCCGACTTTGAGAAAATTAGCAGAACATCCAAATGCAAAAAATATGCTTATTTCTTTTCATTCAAACTTTAATGCTGATTTTGATATTTCGGAATTAACAAGTTTGTTAAAACCATTTAAAGAATCATGTATTATTATATCAGTGGATGCTGGCAAAAACATTTATCCTTATTTTAGGCATGGAGGTAAATGGGAAAAATTAAAATCAAATATAGAAGAATTTAAAAAAATAAATGATTTTACTTGGATTGATACTAGTATCACAACATCAGTGTATCAGATATTAGATATTTATGATGTTTTTGAATCAATATTAAGTTTAAATTGTAATCTGGATGCCTCTCTTGTACAAACACCGCAATATATTAATCCTTCAATTTTAAAATATGATTTTAAAGATGATGTCTTAAAAGATTTCAATAAAACTGAAGAGATGTTGAATAAAAGTAAATCAAAAGTTATAGAAGGTACAAGAGGAGCTAGATATTGGTTGAAATATATTTTTGACTATATCGATAATACCAAATTAGATTACTCGCATTATAACAGATTTTTAGTTTATAGAAAAAAATCAGATCAGATATGGAACCAAAATTTTAATGATTATTTTGTCAACTATCAGATTGATGATAATGAATTGGTTAGGGTAAATTAACATGATTGTTAGTGATTATGATTTTACAAAAATTCCTTGGAATGACATAAAAAGTGTTGGCACTTTTAAGATGTTGGAATCTGATTTATTCACTGTATCATGGTTGTTAGGTAGATTTTGCAATTATAGATGTTCTTACTGTTGGCCATATGCCAGGAGCAATACAAAAGATCATAGGCCAACCGAACTTTGTTTAAAGACAATCGATGAAATAAAAAAACAAGCAAGAAATAATGGTTTTAATAGTTTTCATTTTAGTTTATCTGGAGGTGAACCTACATTTCATCCTGGATATTTAGATATTCTAGAATATCTAGCTGATGATATTGAAAATACGAATTATACCTCAGTTCACATGACTTCTAATTGTTCAAGGCCAATGAAATGGTTTGAGAAGTATGTTAATTATGCAAATAAATTTACTAGATCTAGTATCACAGCATCATACCATAGAGAATCTGTTAATGATGATGAAAAAATAAAAGAATATGCTAATAAATTGGATTTTTGTCAAAAAAATGGAGTTAGAGTTACTATTAACTCGGTGATGGTTCCTGAAAAATTTGATGAAATATATAATGAATTATTGTATTTTGTCGAAAGAGGTATTAATGTGACATTAAAGCCCCAGAGCGATCCTACTGCCAGCAGGGTAGTTGATGGTTACACACAAAAACAAATGGAAATCTTGCATAATGGAATGCCTCAGATAACTAACATGGAGGTTAAGTCTAATAAAATAAAAAATATTAGACAAGAGTTTGAGATTGTTATGAAAGATAGTAATAATAATGAATGGTATTTAGACCAAGCTGAAAGATTTAATGCATTTAATTTTAACAACTTTAAAGGTTGGTATTGTAGAGCAGGATATCAAAGTATTGTTATTCGAGAACCAGATGGCAGCATTAAGAGAAGTTATAGTTGTTCTGATGTTCCTATAGGTAATATTGAAACCGGATTTAAATTATTTGACAAACCAGTAAAATGTATAACAAATGCCTGTGTTAGTTCAGCGGATAGCAAAATTCCGAAAGAAAAGTAATGGGAAAATATGAAAAAGTTTTCTGTTCTTTGCCTTTTACGTATGTTTATGTTGATTCTTTAAATGAATATAAACTGTGTAGTGATACAAATATAAGTTCAAAAATAAAATCAACCGATCAATCTATATTAGAGTATTTTAATTCTGATTATTTGAATAATATTAGAAATGATATGATTGATTTTAATATGACGGATGAAATTAAAAAAACGTGTTTAAAATGTATTGAGAGAGAGGAGTTGGGCTTATGGTCAAGGAGAGAAAAATATGTAAAAAAAATTGTATTAGACAATTATAAAGCAGGAAATTTAAATATTCCCACATCAAAAACTTTAAAATTAAAATTTGGTAACGTTTGCAATTTGATGTGTTTGTCATGCGGACCTTATTCATCATCAAGATGGTTGTTGGCAGAGAATAAAACAAAAAAGATCAAAAACGAATTGTACGATAAATTTAAAAAAATGGTAGATATTGAAACCATCAATAAATATCATGGATATTTTAAACCCTCAGAGTTCAGAAAAAATGATATTCATTCTTTCAACTTTAATGAACAATTTTATAAAGAATTAAAAGTCATTATAAAAAATTTATCTGATATTGTAATATCTGGTGGTGAGCCTTTTTTGAGTGATAATTTTTATTTTTTTATTGAATGGTTGGTCAAAAATTCATATTCAGAAAAATTGAACCTGAATGTATTTACAAATGGCATGAAAATGCCAAAAAATTATAGGTTATATAATGACAAGTTTAGATCTTTTAATATTAGAATATCGATTGATGGTATCGGTAAAAAGGATGAATATATTAGAACAGGAACAATTTTTGATAAAAAAGTAGAAAATATAAATTTATTGCATAGATATTTTAAAGTTGATTTTTTCACTACAGTCAGTATGTTAAATGTAGGTTACATGAATGAAATTAAAAGGTTTTGCTCACAGTATACAAATGTATCTCTACACTATAATCAATTAATCGAACCATTTTTTCTTCAAGTAATTAATATTCCCAACATAATTAAGAATAAATATATAGATAAAAATGAAAATCATAAATTATTGCACGTTGAAGGTGATTTTAACTATTTTAAATTAGGAATGTTATATTTAAAAAAATTCGATCAAATCAATAATACGTTTTTATTAAATGAATGGCCAGAATTTAATGATTTTTATTAATGGGTTTTAAGATGAATACGGGAAATAATTTTTATATTTTTGGTGACAGTTATTTTGATACTAATCTTTATTATGATCCTATGAATGAACTCTGGCAAGATTCTCATGATTTGTGGCCAAATGTTTTAAAAGATAGATACAAAGAATCTCACAACTTTTACAATTTTTCAAAATCAGGAACTGGTCCTCATTACGCATTTAATATTTTTTATGAATTATTATTCAAGGAAAAAGACATTGTTTCTGGTGACATTATTCTATTTCATTTATCAAATGGAGACAGAATAGATTTTGCCTGCTCAGATGATTTAAAAGGATACTTAAATAATATATGCTACGATTACACGGATAGAAATTCGTATTGTTTGGTAGATATGTTACCCGAAGAAAAAAGAAATGATAGGTTAAAAAAACTTTTTAATTATTATAATGATTTTAGAAGCGAAATTGATTTTTGTTTTCTGACATTTGAAAAAGAAATTTTGTATTCTGGTCAGAAAGCAATTTCGTTTTTATATACAATATCTAGACTTTATGATATAAAAATCATTTTATTTTCATCAGAGATTATGGGTAATTTTGTAAAAATGTCAAGTTTAAATGACAAAAATTTTTTCATTTCTAATCACAATCTTTTCACATTAAGTTTCAATGAACTGTTCGAACAGGATAAGAGAAAAGTTGCTGGTAGAACAAAGATAGACAAAAGATATAATCATTTTTCAATAGAAAATCATGAGATAATGTTAGAATATATTATAAAAATTATAAAAAATGATTATAAAAATTTACCAAAATTTAAAGAAAATTTTAAAACTTATGATGAAGTTTTTGAATACGTTTCGCCAATTAGAGATGATAAAAATAAAAGGTCATTTATTTATGAGTGATATTCAGAATTCTTTAAACCATATAGTTGATGATTATTCGCTGAGAGAATTGCAAATTTATTCATCTAAAATATTATCAACACACGAATCAACAAGTAATTTTATAAAACAATTTAATTCAGATCATGACAGCGTTCAATTTTATAAAAACGTAATAATTTGGTATATTAAAAATTATAAAGAATTGCCTGATGAAAAATTTAATTGATACTCATACAACTGTAGATTTTAATATCACTAATTATTGTAATTCTAATTGTCCGACTTGTAAAAGATTTTCTCTTGAGCCTGGTCCTTTGAAATTAATGGAACATTTAGAATTAGTCCATATGGATGTTGATTTTTTTGAAAAATGTCTTACACAAAATCAATCATTTTTCTTAAATAAGAATTGTCAATTTTGTGGTGAATTTGGAGATCCATTATTACATCCAAAATTATTAGATTTAATTTCTATATCTTCAAAATTTTTTAAAACTTTGCTTATTAATACTAATGGAGGTGTTAATAGAAAAAAATTGTTTAATGAAATCATTGAAAAATATTTAAAAACTAGGATAGTTTTTTCAATAGATGGAATAGATAATGAGATAAATTCAATGTATAGATATGGTGTTGATACAGAATTAGCAATGTCAAATATGTTAAATTTTGCTAAAAAAACAAGAGGCAGAACACACTGGGATTATATAATATTTAAGCACAATATTCATCAACTAGAAGATGCTATAAAAATTAGTTCTGATAATAATATAATTTTAAATATTAAAATTAATGTAAGTGAGAGGAAAGATAAGGGAGTGTATAAAATATCATATGAAGATTTAGAAGAAGCTAAGAAAATTTATAGAAAATACAAAAGTGATTTAAAATACAAATATAAAATATTTTTTAATTGAGAAATATGGAAAGTAAAAATTTATTAGTGAATTGTTTCACTAGAATAGACCAAAATAGTTGGAGAGATATTGATATAAGTTTAGATTTCAAAGTTTATCCATGTTGTGCTTATCACGGTGTACATAAAATGCGTAAAACATTTGATGATGATAGGTTAGATAATTTGCCAGAAGATTGGAATAGCTTGAAAAAGCACTCAATTGAAGAAATTTTAGAATTTTGGTCAATGTATTTAAATGATGAGTACTGGTCTGATATAAATCTCTGTCCTAAATTTTGTATAAAAAGTTGTGGTAATACAAAAGTAGATAATAGAAAAAAATACGAATAATATGTACAATTCAAAAGATATAACACACATACACCTGGAACCGACACAAAAATGTCAAGCAGCATGTCCTATGTGTGATAGAACAAACAATCATCATATTAAAAATTTAGAATTGTCTATATATGATTTTAAAAAAATTGTAGATGTAGAGTTTGTCAAACAATTAAACAGTTTAATAATGTGCGGAAATCATGGAGATCCTATTGCAGCGGTTGATACTCTAAAAATGTATCAATATTTACGTGAAAATAACCCTAAAATGTATCTGCATATGACAACGAATGGTGGCGCAAGAAACGACAAGTGGTGGAAAGAATTAGCTAAAATAATGGGTAAAAATGGACGAGTTACTTTTTCGGTCGATGGTTTACAGGATACTAATCATTTATATAGAGTTAATGTAGATTGGAATCGTGTTGAAAATTCAATGGATTCATATACTAGTGCAGGAGGAAAAGGATTATGGACATTTTTGATTTTTGAACATAATGAACACCAAGTCGAAGATGCTGAAAAAATGGCAAAGTTGTTTGGTTTAGAATTTGTTAAAAAGAAAACAGGAAGATGGGTTCAATCCAATAATAAGATATCATCTAAAGAAACCGGCAAAGGAAATGTTATAAAACCACCAAAGAAAGAGGAATATCAAAATAAAAGTGTAAATTCATATGATAATGTTGTTTCTGAACATGGAACATTTGATGAATACCTAGATAAAACTATAATACAATGTAAATCTTTAAAAAACAAGGAAATATTTGTATCTGCCGAAGGATTAATTTTTCCCTGCTGTTGGACCGCCGGAAGATTGTACAAATCTTATCACAAGATTGGACAAGATCAAATTTGGAAGTTTATTGATGATATCAATAATATTAACGGTTTAAAATTACCATTGAGGGAAATTATAGATGGTAATTTTTTTAAAAAAATAGAAAATTCTTGGAATATTTCGTCATGTTCTAGGGGAAAAGCAAAAGTTTGCGCACAAAAATGTGGTGTAGGTTTTGATGCTTTTGGAGATCAATGGAAATAAAAATATGATTTACATATTTGGTGATAGTCATGCATATCCTGGTGAATATGATTGGAATTGTTTTTCTCATAAAGGATGGTATGAATATTTTAATGAAGAAATTGAAAACTACGCACATCCTGGCACAGGACCGCAATATTCATTTAAAAAATTTGATGAAGTTTTAAAAAAATTAACCAATAAAGATAAAGTAATTTTTGTATTATCTTATCCTTCTAGATTCGATTTTGATTCACCAAAACCAGGACACTCTAATGATATTTCAGAATATGTTGTTAATAATAAAGAATTATATGACACAAGTTGTAAAGAATATGTAGATAAAAATTATGAATGTATCAAGTATCTCTTTAAAATAATGGCAAATGAAATATCATTGATTAATTTAAAAAATATTTTATATTTGAAACATATTTCTTACGTCACGAAAGTTAAATTTTTTGTAATGACGGTCAATAAAATTTTACATATTATAGAATATATAAATGATGATAATTTTTTTTTATTAAATGATTTATTCAATATTTCGGCAAAAGAAATTATGAATTATAATATAGAAACCAGTTTTAATCTTAATTTTAGAGATAGAAGAAAAAATCACTTGAGTCGAAAAAATAACGAAAATTTATTTCATATTATAAATTACTTTTTCAAGGGTAACAAAAAAATGATGATTGAAAAATTAAATTCGTTTGAAATAAATGCATTTGAATTTGATGAAATATGTGAATCTACTAAATTTATTTACGATTAATTCTGAAATTTTTAATAAACCGGATTAGATATATGACTAACTTTTTTTGTTTGAAGTGGGGAGACAAATATACTTTTTCTTATGTGAATAGATTATTTAATTCTTTGAAATTAAATTATAAAAACCCTTTTAATTTTTATTGTTTAACAGATGATTCCAATGGATTAAACCCTGATATAAAAATTGATAAAATACCAGAAACATTTTTGAAATATCCTAGGACAAAAATTTTTACCTCTGAAAAAATGTGTTATTTTGATACATATAAAAAAATATCTGGAAAAAAAGCGTGGTTTGATTTAGATATTTTAATTCAAAATGATATTACTGATTTAATCGAAATGAATCATGATAAACCCAGATTTATTATGAATTATTGGAGAGATCCGTTATCTCATGTTAAAAATTATTCTTTTATGACAACTCCTTTAAATTCATCGTTTGTTGCTTGGCAAGATGATGTTGGATATGATATGTTTTTAAATTTAAAAAATAACGAAGAAAAAGCATTTTTCACTTATCCGTCTTATGATAAATATGTTTTTTACCAGTGCTATAGAAAAAATATGATAAATTTATGGGACAAAGGAATTGTATATAATTATAATATAGGCGTAGAATATCCGGATAATTTAGTCCCCAAAAAATATCAACCTGATTATAGAATATGTTTGTTTAACACATCGCATAAAGCATGGGCAAGGCCCAATGAAACTCAAATTGAATTACATGAAGCTGATGGTTGGGCAAAAGATATATGGGAAAAATATGATGCTATCTGATCAAATTAGTTATGATTATTTAATAAAAAGATTTAATAGAAAAACACATAGGAATTTAATAGATAGAACTCTAAATCATTTAATGGCATTTTTTGAAGTCGGTAATCTTAATATATTATGTTCATGGTTTTGCGAAAGAGATGTTTTTTTATTAAAAAAAATGGGATATAATTTAGAGAATTGTTATTTCTATGATTTTGATGAAACAGTTCATGAAAAAAATTTACAATATTCAGATAATTGTATAATGAAAGATGTTATTTTTGATGATATACCAATGAAAGGTGTTAAAATCCACAGATACTGTGAATATACTTTTCCTATTGGTAGAATATATGATGGTGAATTTATTCTAACAGGATGTGATGATGATTCTTTGCATATCTGTAATCCAATAAAATCGGTGGATCAATTGATCGAACAAAATCAAATAAAAGATGTTTATCATTCCGAGTCTTGGATATGTAAACGAGAATTTGATCGTAAAAATATTAATTATTATATGGTGATAGGATGCAAATAGAAAAATTAAAAAAAATGGAAGAAAGAATCAAAGATTCTGAATTTGAGATTAA
>Ga0070754_10000358_pt1 | contig 43909 bp, 66 predicted proteins | sample VirMetDEL_Sep_01_FD_75181 | JGI IMG/M metagenome (GOLD analysis project Ga0070754, IMG submission 75181) | Aqueous microbial communities from the Delaware River and Bay under freshwater to marine salinity gradient to study organic matter... | ecosystem: Environmental > Aquatic > Marine >...
CACCAACAGGAGATATTGATGTAGATAATAATGTAAATGTAGATCAAATAGGTACTACTGTAGATCCAGTTGTAGATCCAGTTGTAAATCCAAATGTCGTAGCTGATCCAGATGCTGTTGACACAAATGTTGTAGCAGATCCAAATGTTGTAGTAGAAACAGAAGAAGTAGACTTAGAAAAATACAATGCAAATCAAAAAGTATTAAAAGACAGTAAATTTAAAACTCAAGCAGAGTGGGATGCTGCCTTAAAAAAAGCAGAGGATAGAGTTGAAAAGGAAAAAAATAACCGTGTTCTTATAGGAGGTAATCGTGATGATGAGGGATATTTACCAGGGTATGAGCCAGAACAAGTAGAAAGAGCTGAAAGAGAATTAGCAGAAATTAAAGCACAAAAAGAAGCTTTTCAAAGTGCAAATAATTATAATAGTAATTATGGTGCTGATGACCCTGCAACAGAAGATGAGTGGGAGGGAGTAGAAGGAAGTGCAGAGCATATAGAATGGAAAAGAATAAAAGCAGAAAAAGAACAATCTATAATTGATGAGCAGAACAGAATAAACCAAATTAATAATGAAATAGATAATGCACAAGAAGGAGAGGTTGAATCAACTGTTGTTTTAGACGAAAATGGCAATGAAGTAGAAATACAGACGGGCCCAGATGTTACAACGTCTGATATAGAACAAAATCAAACTGGCGAACAATCATATGAAAATTGGCCAGACGCTATAAATAACGATGAAAATCTTGACAAAACTAGACCATTAAATATTGGAGAGAATACTTATGTATGGAATGAAGAATCTAACGAATGGCATGTTATAGATAATAATGGTAATCCAAACCCAACTTCAGATTTAAATGAAATACAACACACAACAAGAACTGATATTAATGCTAACGCAACAACTGATGTAGAAGAGGAAGAAGTGGTTATACCTGAAACAACTACAGATAAAATAATTGCAGAAGAAGAGGTGGTAGAGGAATACCCTACAATTGATCCTGAATACAGAATGAAACAGCTTGGTAAAGCTGGAGACGCATTATTTAAAGGGGCTAATAAAATACTAGATTATGTTGGAGGCCCAGGAGGTATTATATCCTATGTGATGGGTAAGAAAGGGTTGAAGGAGGCAATGAAAGAAGTAAAGCCTCAAGCAAGCGCACAGTTATCACCTATGTTTATGCAGCATCTTAGACAAAGTAGAGAGCTTGCTAAAACAGGATTTAATCCTGATCAGACTAGACTGCTTAGAAAAGAAATAGGTGGTGCTTATCAAAAAGGATTAGAAAATGCAGTTAGAGGTTCTGGAGGTCAAAGAGCAAGATTTTTAGCGTCTTCTGGGATATTAGATGCTCAAAGATCATCTGCATTATTACAATATGCAGCTAAAGACTCTGAATTACAATCAAAAAATCAAGAGAAGTATGAAAAACTTATGATGTTCAAAGAAAATTTTGATATACAACAAACAGAAAAAGAAAGAGCAGAGGACATGGAAAGACAGGTTGCTAATAAAAAAGCAGCAGCTACATTTACATCAGCTGCATTTACAAACCTTATGTCTAATTTTGGAGGAAATAGTTCGCTTTTAAATAAAAAAAATGTAAGTAATATTTATAATACAATAGAGGGAATGATGAATAACCAAGGGAACACAGGAACAAACGAATAATTATGGGAATAGATTATGGATTTTTTGATGCTCTAACGGGCCCAATGAAAGCAGCTGGAGATATCCAAGCAAATCGTGATGCTAGAGCATTACAGCAAATGCAACAGGAGCAGCAAATTAAAAATCAACAATTACAAGAGTTAAACAGAGACCAAGCATATCAACAACAACTATCAGCATCTACAGATAAAGCTTTACAAGACATATACACTGATAACGGATTTGCAAGAAAAAAAGATGTAGATGATTTTACAAATTGGCATACAGACTTATCTGGATGGAAAAACATACAAGACGTATTAAGACAACATGGATCTATAGATAACGCTAGACTATATGGTAATTTAGATTATTTAATGCAAGAATATAAGGCTAAATTAAAAGACAATCCAGTATCTAGACGAATCAACCAAAATAAAGTTTCTTTAGAGGCATATCACAAGCATGCTTTAGATCCAAAAAATAAACAATTTATAACATCAGGTCAAACCGCAAGATACCAGCAGTTTGTAAATAACGAAACAGACAATTTTATTTTTCATGGACCTAGAAAAGATTATTTAGATCAAGCTAGTAAAGCGTTAAGTATTTCTGATCAAGTAGATTTAGATGAAATAATAGGAAGTAATACTTCGGATATTATAATAGACATGGTTAATGATCAGAATCCTGATGATCCACAAGCATTTATGCAATCATTAAGTCAAGAAGATATAAGAACCTGGTTAGCAAGAGAATTAAATTATGATGAATCTTCTGGGTTCTTTAATGATAAAGGTATATATGGTACTAAAGAGATAGATACAGAGTTTGCTACAGAATTGGTTAGATCTTTAGATTCTGTAGGAAGCACTGGTATTGCTAAAGGTAGTGATTATTTTAGAAATAGAGATCAAGGCGTATCATTTAAAGAATTATTTGATGGAACAGCTGCTATAGATTGGGATAGATTAGGGGGTTATGACAAGAATAGTGAGGTAAAAAGCTACAAAGGTATGAAGGCTCCTTTTGCTAAAGGAACACAGATGGTTGCTAGTGGTCAAGTGTTTGCTAATAATATAATGCTTGAAAACGCTATAACACAATCTTGGGCTGGTGATTATGGAGATGAAGCTAAATCATCTAGATATAATTCTAGCACACGTCAAGTAAATGATATCTCTATGCACGGCTTATACACTTCAAAAGGACATAAAATTACAGACAGCGACATAGCGTCTACTTGGTTAACAGGATCAGGCTCATGGCAAGAATCAGAAACAGATGACTTAAGATTAACTGGATATCATATTGCATTAGAAGGTAAGAACAAAGATGGTGATTCGTTTTTACTTACAGACGTTTCTAATGAAGAGGATATGAATAAGTTAAGAGAACAATACGCTAATACAGTATTTGATTACGTTATAGTAGCAGAACTTATAGATGACGATATGGTAAGTCATGATGATGCTTACTATAAGAAGATAGATATGGGAGACGCTACAATTCAAACAGCTTTAAATGAAACGGTTGACTCTACAGATTTAAATAGAGTCAAAACACAAATGGCAACATACGAACAAAGCTTAGCTCAAAAAACACATAACAATAAACGAAGAGCGTCTTTTAATAATATATTGCAGAAACAAATGAATTTACCTTCTGCTCCTGCTGTTGATGAATTTGTAAGTGCTTATGATCAGTCCTTATCAATAGGGCTAGGTATGGCTAATGTGCCTTCAGCAAAAATTCAACAAGTTATTCCTTTGTTAATGGCAGATTTATATGTAGATTCGCAACAAGAAAGAGAGTATCCAGTACAAATTGGAGATAAAGTAGCAAGAAACTCTTCTGAGTATATGGCTTTATCTACACAAGTTCTTAAGAAAGGGTTAATTAATAAAAGCCCAGGAGTTTTAGATATGTTAAAGGCAATACAAGAGGGCAAGTATGATGTATATAGTCAAAGTATAATGCCTGAAAGTAGGCACAAGAAAAGCAGAAAATTAAGTAAACAACTATCACAATACCAAAATTAATTATGCCAGCAAGAGGATTATACGCAAACATGAATGCTAGAAAAAAAGCAGGAACTTCTAGATCAAAAAAGAACACTACAATATCTAAAAAAGCATATTCTAATATGAAGTCTGGATTTAAAAATAAAAAGAAGTAATGGCAGATGACTATAAATCAGGGCTGAATATACTGTTAGGTGATTTAGCAAAAAACGATGTAACAGTACCTAGTCCAGAACAGGCAATCAACCAGCAATATGATGCTCCTATGGAAGGGACATCTACATTAAGCTCAATGATACAGGGACTAGACAATTCATCACAAGAAGATATAACTTTTAATAGAATGGCTCAAGGGCAAGCTGCTTCACAGTTAGCTGCTGATGAGTATGGTAAATTAGATGAATTAACATATGGCTCTGCTCCTAATCAACAAATAGTAGATCCTAATGCTATGATAGGTTCTGCTGGAGAAAGAGTTGAAAGAGGATTAAAAGCAGGTTGGGGTGATTTATTATATGGTACTGGTGAAACAGTAGATTTTATTAATGCTTGGGCTAGACCAGGAGATGTAGAGCCTTCTACTTCTGTTGGTGAATGGTTTCAAAAAATAGGTACAGAATATCAAAACGAAAATGCATTAATTCTTTCTGAAGATTTAAAAGACATTACCTTTCAAGATATGTTTAAGGGAGAATTTTGGTCTTCTAAGATTTCTAAACTAGTTCCTTATGCTATGTCATTTGTTATACCTTATGGAGGAGGTGCTAAAATAGGAGCTTCATTGTTAGGAAGATTTGGAGTGTTCTCTGCTAAAGGTATATCTAAAGCTAATAAATTAGGAAAAGTAGGCGTTCCTGTTGGAGCTATGGGTAAAGGTATAGGAATGGGTGGTAACGGAATAAAAGGATCTGGTATTTTAGGGAAGTTAGCATATGATGGTGGTAAAAAAGGATATGCTCAAACAAAGTTTATGCGTAATATTGGAGGTTTTGTTGGTGGTGGTGCTGCTGCAAATATGGCGGAGGGAGCTTATCTTTCAGGGGAAGCGTATACTGAAATGTTACACGAAGTAAATCCTGATGGAAGCAAGCGATTTACACCTAGTGAAGCGGCTGATCATGCAGCTGGCGTGATGACTGATAATGCTAAGTGGATGGGTGTAGATATGGTTCAATATGGATTACTATTTGGTGGAATAGGTAAAAATATGGCTAAAAGGTTATTACTTAATCCTCTAAAATCAAATCCATTTAAAGCTAGTATAAAAGGACTTACTGCTCATACTGTAAGAAAAGTATTACCTAACTTACCAGCAGCAGGAGCTTATGCAAGTGTTGAAGGTATAACAGAAGGTATACAAGAAACATATCAAGAGTGGATTAAATATACTAACATACAAGAAGCTAAAGGTGAAGATTACGAATCTATGACTGATTGGGTTAAAGATGAATACGGAAATTATAAGCCAGAAATTAGAGATTTATTCTGGTCTTCTGTAGGACTAGGAGGAGCTATGGGTGGTACTAGAGGTTATTTTGACTCAGCAGCAGCAAGGAATAAAGCTCTTAATGAGCATCAAGAAGCCGTTAATACTAATGCTCAAATAATGGATGCGGCTAAAACACCTGATCAACAGTATGTTGCAGAGCAAATGGTACAAGATAATATTATATCACTTAATGTATGGAATTATAGAGGTGACGGATCTATTGTTATGGAGTATGTTAACAATATGGTTAAGGATAAAAAGATGGACCAACAAACTGCTGATGAATACATTCAAGCAATAGAGCAAGCAGAAAAGAATTACGAAAAGCATACAGTTAATAGTATGCTCACTGAAACTGGTGCAAAACAAGCATTTTTTAGAGAGACAAGAAAATCTAGAAACCAAGCACAACAAGCATTACAAATAGCTTCTTATGAGAACGATAAAGCTGTTACTATTGAAAACATTAAAGACGAGAAAAAACAGAAAAAAGCTCTTTCTATTTTAGAGCAAAATCATTTATCTATAATGGAAACATTAGATCAAGATATGGCTGTTTTAAATAGAGAAATAGAAGACATATATACTTTAAGGGTAGATAAAGCTCCTACAGCTAAATCAACTGGAAAAAGAGATGCTAGGTTTAAAGTTCAAGGATTAACTAAAGATGAGATTAACATATATGGCCAAGAAGGAGCTAAGGAAGCTGAAGCAGAAGCTAAGAAGAAAGCAGACGCAGATCCTTCTATTATATCTAAAGTTGTAAAAGGTGCTAAAGAATTAGGAGGTAAGGCTGTAGAAGGAGCTAAAGGTTTATTTGGTAAAGCTAAAGATAAAGTTACATCAAAAGAAACTAAAAAAGCTATAGAAGACGTTAAAAAATATACTAAAGAAGAAATAACTCCTTCTGCTAAAGAAAAATTAGTTAAAGCTTTAGAAGCTGGTAAAATAGGAATAAAGGCTGCATTAAAAATTATTGGTAGTGGGGTAAATAAAATCATTAACAATAAAGACGTAAAAGAAGCCATAGAGAAATTTAAAGAAGCTAAGAAAGAAACAGTAGAAGCTGCTGAAGAAAAGAAACAAGAGTCTGACAAAGACGTAAAAAAAAAAGACCAACCCCAAGTAGTTCCTAAAACAGAAGAGTATAGCAAGACAGAAGAAGCTCTTAAAAAGAAGGGAATACAGTTAGAGGCTGCAAGCATATCTAAGGTAGTAGATAAAGAAGGTAAGGCAAATACTACTAGCTATATGTTAAAAACAGCAACAGGAAAAGTTATTAAGTTTTTTACATCTAAACCTTTTGGAGCAGAAGCCTTAACAAAAACACCACAAAATATAAAGTTAAATTTAGTAGAGCCAGTAGCTGGTATGGCTGATGTAGTTGAGGTAAATGGTAAACTATATTTTCAGTATCAAAAAGGAGCTCCACTATATGAAAGTAAAATTCAAGTTATAGTAGGAGATAAAGTTATTGGTCAATTAGAATACCAGTCCTACAAAAAAGATACAGGTCCTGTAAAAAAAGCAAAGAAAACTGATATTCGTACTATAGATAAAGTAATAGGTTCTGTTAAGCAAACGAAAGAAAGTTTTAAAAAATTACTTGATAAGTCTTTTAAGAATATTCCTGCACAAGAGGATATATTAATTAATCGTAATTTAGAAGTATACACTCATTCAGGATTAGGAGCAGCAGCACTAACTAGAAGTATTGTACAAAAACAATTCCCAGGCGCGCGTGGGTATGTAATATCATCTAAACTAGCAGACGACTATGGACAAGAAGCTACATCTTTAGCAATAGGTTCTGTTGTTTTAATTAATGAGAATCAAGTAGAACAAACTGATTTAATACACGAATTAGGACATGTGTATTACGGCTTAATGGAAGACACTCCATTAATGAAAAGAATTAAAAAGCTCTTACCTAAATCATCTTTATATCAAAAAACTAGAGAAGAATATCCTGAGCTAACTTTAATGAGTTATAAGGGTAATAATCTGACTTTAGGTAGTATTTATAGAAATGCACTTAATAATAAACCAGACGCTACTAATGACGTTATAAGCATTGCAGAAAACATTGCAATAGCAGAAAGACAAGGAGATAGCGCAAGAAGTACAGAGTTATTTAATAACTTAAGAATACAATTAAAAGCACAAGGAGTTAAGGATGTTAGAGTAGACCAACAAAGACATTTACTTGAGGAAACATTTACTAGAACGCTAGAAGCTTACTCTAAAGGAACAGTTGATTCAGTTGTAAAAGGATCAGAAGCTCAAGAATTATTAAAGAAAGATTTAATTGAGTTTTATAAAAAGACTAAGAAGCTAGCTACTGACGAGGAAGCTAAAAGACTTTTAGATTTATCTGTAGATAACATACAGTCATTAGACTTAGAGGCTTCTATTAAGCACATCTTACTAGATTTTAATTCTGGAGAGCGTACTATACCTGTAGTGCAAAACTCTGCTTATGGTGATATTAAAAGAGCTAATAAGAAAGCATTTGCATCTAGAGCTACATACTCAGCAGTATCTTCTTATATAGGAGATTTTATAGGTAGAAGTTTAACTCCTACTGTTATGACTAATAGAGTTATGAAAAGAATAGCAGAAGACTCTAACTTAAAAGTTGCAGATGTTAAACAATTAAGAGAGTATGTAAAAGCTATTATAGTTCAAATTACAAGACCTGCAGACTTAAAGTTAGCTGACAAAACATTAGATAATCAGCTTTCCGATATAGGATTAGATTTAAATGAAAAAGAAAACATGGATCAGGCCTCTGAGTCAGATCAATACAAAGAATCTAATAAGATAATTGCACTACCAACAACTACATCTAATTTTATAAAAAAGATAACAGAAGTATATAACTTTAAAAACCCTGACAATGTAATTAACAGAAAGAAGTTGTTATATGATATGTATGTTATAGCAAAAAGCACACAGAACGATCCATTTGATTTTATTCCTACATTAAGAAAGTCTGATAGTGCTGAGATTATGGCTATGTTAAGGGTGTTAGATGGTGTTTATGGTAAAGACAAAGTTCTTACTAATGCTAAACTAATGGAGCTTAAAGGCCCAATAGAAGGTATTAATATAGAGGTTTTAACACAACAAGCGTTAGAGATCGGATATATGGGCGCTAGAAAGTGGAAAACTTATAAAACCATGAGTAAAACTTTAGAGGCTGGTGTTATAAATGATGTTATGAATAACCTTAAAGAAAACACAGGTAAGGGTAAAAGAATAGCCCAAATATATGATAACTTATTTTACAACTCTAAAGAAAATAAATTTAAAGAAGTTCTTGATGAGAACGATATAAACACAGCTGCTAAAAGAGTTTTGTCTGAAATTTTAGATGACACTAACAAGGGTGTTTTAATAGACAAGGACGCTTTATTAAATGCAAGGATATTATTTAAAGGCAAAAGACAAACATTAAGTCAGATACTTTTTAATCATACTAGATTTAAAAATGGCAAGCCTAATTTAGAGAACCAATCTTTAATGGGTATAACTAAAGAAGGTAAGTTTGCTGCAAAAATAGGAAAGTATGAGGCTAAAGGATTAATATACGGCAAGCAGGGTGAGTTAAAAGTAATACTTACAGAAGGTCTTGTAGCTTCTAGAGCTATTAACTATTTATCTATGGTAGATAATGTAGAGGGAGATGGCATAAGTGTGTTTAATAAGGAGAATGGTTTGCATAATAGAGCTAAAAATGTAGCAACTATTATAAACAACGAAACTATTATAGAGTCAGATAGCGTTATGCACCCTAATAATAATATTTATGCTGATATGGCTTTTAGAAAAAAGCAAGCTGGAGTATTATCTAACAGTGAAGGCAAGGTAACAACTAATCCTTTTAACTTTACTATACACTCAGGAATGATGAGGACATTAGTCACAAGAGCTGATGGCGTTAAGTATGAGGGTAGAGCATCAAAATTAAATAGCGTAACACCTAGTGAGTTAATAGCAGGTGATTTCTTTAGCTTCTTATCTAAGTACAATGAGTTAATGGCTGGTAACGAAGCAATGGGTATATATGATCAGGCTATTGCAGTATTTTCTGATAAAAGTAGAAGATACTATGTAGAGAGTATTATAGCTCATAACGATAAAATGAAAAAGTTATTGCTTACTAAAGTAAAAAACAATCCTGCTTATAATGCTAAGTATTTAAAAGGAAGTAAAGTCTTTCCATATACTATAGAAAATGGTAAGATTAAAGAAATGCCTTCTCTTATAAAAAAATGGAAAGAATATGCAAATAAAAATGCAGAGTTATTTAAAGGCAATACTGATTTAAAAGAGGTTAAAAATTTAGATTCTGCTTTAGATGCTTTCTTAACATCTTATATTGCTAATAAGTTTATGGCTCAACAATTGTTTGTACATGATCATAGGCAATCTAAAGACCAAATAGACTATATTAAAAGAGCTGCTGGTTCAATAGCTAGTCATATTGTATTTGATAGAAATACACAAATAGAGCCTATTATCATTAAAGATTACTTTGTTGATGAGGAGGGTAATATAGGTACTGATGAAAAAGAAGGTACTGCCATTGAGAATGATGCAATGGGATATGTTCTTCCTGAGCAAGCTAAATACATTAGAGCTAAGTATGGAGAAGTACAAAAGGTAGGTAATGTATTTAAGTTTGTATATCACTATACAGAAACAGAAGGTAAGCTAAAAGGGAATACAACATACTTAAAGTTTGCCGTACACACATTAACACCTAAGCTAGAATCAACAAGTCCTTATCTTAAAAACATAGGAGATATGCTTAGAAAAAGACAAGAGCAAGTTCAAGAAATGTCTAACACTCCAGGTAATCTTGTTATAGCTGCATCTGAATCTGCTGCTAAATTATTCTTTGATGGACCTTCTGGTAAAACAGGAAGTAAGTATGTATACGATGTTTCTACATCTGAAAACATAGATCAAATAATGGCTAGTCAAGATGAGATATATAAAGGAGACAATGGTTACCAAGCATTATCAGGAGAGGGATTAGGTATACAGTTAGAATTAGATAAGCAAGCAAGTGAAAGATTCTTTCCTTCTCAATTATTCTACAACTTAGCAACAAACATAGAAACTAAAGAGGAGCAAGCAATTGTAGAGGAAATGTTTATATTACGACAAAGAGTAATGGAAGCAAACAATTATTCTAGAAATAATGCTGGAGAACAAAATGGCCTTATTGTAGATAACATGGCTACAGAATCACAAGTCCTACAAGAGAGAGATGGATTTAAGTCTTCTGTAAGCGCAGATGTATTTGGTGTACTACTAGACTCTGTTTTTCCTAAAGTTGATCCTAGATATCCTTTTGTTAGTGCGTCTTATAACTCTATAGCAACAGGACGTATAACACACAAAGGTACTAAAATGTACACTAAAGGTTCTATTGCTTATCAATCTGCAAGTCTAGGTATGGGGCTACAATCTTATAAAGAAGGTTTATTTAAAGGAGATGAGAGTGTAATTGCTTCAGAAGCTATTGTTCCTGGTTACTTACAAAAAGACGGAGTTAAAAAAGGAGATTTGTTTATTGGAACAAGGGTGCCTGCTCACGGTAAAGTAAGTAGTTCTATTTTTGTAGTAAAAGATTTTCATGATCAAATAGGAAACTCACCAACATCTAATATTACTATACCTGCACATGTAAGTAAGAATTGGGGAGCCGATTTAGATGGCGATTCGGTTCACATGAATTTTAAATGGACAAACGCAGAAGTTAAAAAGAAAGGTAAAGAATGGAGAGAGTTTTCTAATGAGTTTTTTGACAAGTATGTGCAGTTAATTAGCCAACCTAAAAGACAAGCAGAAATTAAGGCTGATATTAATTTTGAAAACGCAGCTAAAGAAGCTATTGCAAAAGCAGAAAGTATTTACGGGTCTAAAGCCAAACAAGAAGAGTCACAGCTCACACCTATGGGTGATGCGCAAATGTTTGAGGACAATGTGCCAGCAAAGAACTTAGTTGGTATAATCGCAGCATTACAAAGAACGTTTAATATATTTTCTAACACAGAAGAAAAACTACCTTTTAGTATAAAGATTAATAATAAAACGGAAGACAAGTTTTTTGATGATTCTTCATTAGAGGGTGGTGTAGGTAATTGGTTTGGTGTAGCACAGCTTCTTAATATAGCATTAGATAACGCTAAACATCAATTTGCTGGTAAGCTTGGTATAGATATGCAGAGTGTATTCCCTTATGTTACTTTAAGAAGATTAGGGTATTCCTTAAATGATTTATCAGTATTATTTAATTCTCCTATAGTAAAAGAGTATATGGAGTTTAAAAGAAGTAGAAGTAAAAACTATATATCAAAAGATAGTGATATTAAAGAAATGTTCTTAGAAGATCAAACTATAAACTTTAACGAGTTAGTTATGTTCTTAGAAAAAAGAGGTGTAAAAGGATTAACTACAAAAACTGAAAAGGGCAGAGCTTACAATCAAAAGGCTTGGGATAAGTTAGCTAATAGAATTACAGGGGGTGTTGAGATAAATTTAGACGCATTGTCTAAAGAGGACGCAACGGCAGAGATTGACACTATACTAATGCTATATGGTTTAAACAAATACAATCAAGATATAGTAAGGCCTTTTTCTAAAGCGTTTACTGTACATCAAACTATAGAAAAGAATCCTTTAGAGCTTAGAAAGATAAGAGATGATATAGCAAGAATACAAGCTGGCCCTGTTATTATAAACGAAAAAGCTAAGGCTGGTGGATTAAATATATCATACACATTAGGAGCTAGTTCGCGTAATAGTATTGTACAACATGCTATGGGATTATTTGACAGTGTATTAGAAAGAGCACAAAGAACTGATATAAGATATACTCAGTATATGAGAGATATTATTAATGATGCTACTTTTCAGGAGTTAAACCAAAACAAATTAACTAAACCAAAGATTATAAATCAAATTATAATAAATAACTTAAAAAATAAAATTGAGTTTTTAAATCCTAATGCACTAAAAGACGGCTCTACACTAATAGAGGAATTTAAATTATTACAAGGACGTAATAAAGAGAATAAATTCTTAAATAGAATTATAGAGGTTAATGAAAAGGGTAATAAGGTAGTTATTAATAGGGCTGAAATTACAGAGTTTACATCTTATAAGGCTATAGAGCAAATAAAAGAATCCTTTAATCAACTTACTGAAACTGAAAAAGATTTTGTGTTTGCATTAGAAGCGCAGTTTAATGGATTTGGATTTACAGGAGGAGCTGGTGCTGCTGGATCTTTTGTGCCTTTCTTTGATGATGTGTATATAGAAAAGATAAATAAATCTATATCTGCTATTATAGAAGAAAATCAAACTAGAGAAGCAAACTTAGTAGGTTCACTTGCAACAGAGTATACAGACGCAAGAAGCATGCTTGGATTAGGTGGTATAATATCTGGAAACCAGAAATACTCTACTGAAGATAAGGTAGACATAGCCTCTAAGTTAGATAATTCTTTTGTAGACCCAACAAGAAAAGCTAAAAAGATAATATCTTCTGATACTTCTTATAATAATGATTATTTAGGAAGCGGTGTTAGAATGCTATCTATAGATACTTGGGCTAGAGATAAAGGAATTGATTTGTCTAAAATATCTCCAGAATCAGATACATTTACTATACTAAGAAATAGATACGACACATATAGAGAGCAGTATAGATTAGTTAAAGAGTTTGAAGCTAAGTTAGAAAGCAAGCCACTATCTAGCTATAAAATGGATAATCTATATAAGCTAGGGGTTAAGTTTAGAAAAATGGACAACTCAGCTACTAAAGGTATTGCTCATACTATAGAAAAAGAAATAGGTCAAAGAGCATTTGCAATACAATCTGAAAAACTTAGAAGACTAGGGGCAAAGCAGGGTTATGAATATAATACTCCTGGTGTTGATGGTGTAGCACAAGAAGACATTAGTAATTTTCAAAAATGGTTAGGTTCTAATGATATGACATCTAAAAGACCTGAGATACAATATTTAATTAACGAAGTACAAGAACAGTACAGAGCTTACTTAAGAGCTTTTACAAAATACAAAAACATTATAGAAAGTGCTAACAGGTCTCTTAAAAGATCTAAAATGAAAAGCTTAAGTATTTTAGAAAGAGTTAGGCAAGGCTTTGATGCTAATGCAAGATATGAGTTTATATACGGTAATATAGCAACATTAGAAAATGGCAATATAAGATTGCTAAGTGAGCAAGAAATCAATGAAAAAGAATTAACACAAGAAGAGATTAATTACTACAATGCTTTTAAAAAGATAGGAAGTGATTTATTAAATGTACAAGATGTTGTAGTGCCAGGTATGCAAATGGGCAATATAGAATCAATGTCAAGAAGTGGATTGTTTGGATTATATAACACAACAATAGACTCTAGTGATTACAATAGAGTTAGAGTAAGAGGGGTTGACAAAAACGGAGACAAAGTTTATAAAACTTTTTACGAATGGAAGTATGATGTTTATAAAGGTAGAAGTGGTTCTATTACGCTAGAGTCTGGTAAGAAAATAAATGAGTTAGAAAAGTTAAGAAAACTAGCTAAAGACTACAAGTCTAGAGGTATGCATATGGACGGAGAAACTATTATGCTATCTGACGCAGAGTATGACGCGTTAATAAACAACGGCTCAAGACTTAAGAGAATGATGGGTGATAGTGATACTATTAATAATATAGATGCAGAGTTAATACAAGAGTATGAAAGAAGAAGAGGCGTTAAGGCTGCTACTATTAGTTATGATATACATTCTGGTATGTTAGAGTTTGTAAGAAGCTCACTATTTATGCATGGAGAGAATTTACAGAAAAATCCAGATGGCTTTAGTGGTATGAATAAGATGGCTGTCCTTACTGATTCTATTATAGGGTTTAATAAAGGCTTAGATAATAAAAAGGCTGTAGAGTATTTAACTAAATGGTGGAAAGAAGGGTTCTTAGAAAAGAAACAGCAAGAAGGTGTTCTTGGTAAAACAGGAGACAAGATTATAGATGGCTTCGTTAGATTAACATCCTTGAGATTACTTGGTTTTAATATGGGTGTTGGTGTAGGGAATATACTTGCAGGTAAATATCAAGAGTTACGTAAGCGAGGTGGTAAGCAGTTTATATTAGGAGAAAAAAGATACTGGGTTGATGGTAAGGATAAGTCTTGGAATCTATTAAAAAAACACAGGATAGTAGAATATAGTTTTGATGAATTTATACACTTATCTGAAAGAAAAGGATTGTATGGAACATTAGAGAGGTGGTCTTATATATTTATGGATAGATCAGAAAGTTACATACAAGGTGCTGCATTTTTAGGCGAGCTGACACAAAGAGAATATGATGGTCTTGATCCTATTACAGACAAACGAGTAATGCAGATTAATCATAAGATATCTACACTACACGGAGAGGGGTATACAGCATTAGACGCAAGCACACTATCTATGTATTCTTATGGTAGAGCGTTAATGCAATTTAAAAAATGGTTTGTTACCACCTTAAGAGATAGATTAAAGCCTGAAGACATAAATAGATTTGGAGAAGTAAACATAGGTAGTTATAGAGCATCAGGCGAGTTTGTTGTAAATCTATTTAGGAAGTATTTTGCTGGAGAAATAACAAAGAAAAACATTATAGATATATTCAATGAGTCTAGTAAGGTAAGACAAAAGGAAATTATCAATCATTTAAACGGCATAGGTATAGGAGTAACTTTATTAAGCTTGATTGCACTTGCAGAAGATGATGACGATATTGACTCTACAACACTGAGAACAATGAAGAAGTTGTCTCATGATGTATTTGTAACTACAGATATTAATAGATTTACAAATTACACAATTAAACCCTCTTCTTATAGTACGCTAAGAAATGCTACTAAAGTTATAGGAGAAGCAGTTAGAGGTGATAAGGTTAAGAGAAGTGGTCCATACGGTGATAAAGGAGACTCACAAGCTATGAAAACACTTAAGTATGATATAGCGCCTTTATCTGAAGCTAGAAAAGATATGCAAAATATTTTCTTTGGTGACAGTGAACCAAAAAAAGAAACAAGCTCATTAATAAGATAAAAATTGTATATTTGTAAAAAATTAAAATATGAACGTAAACGACTTATTTAAAGCATCTTTTGGCAGTTATGGTTCTGTTTATTTAGAGAATGATGGGGCTATATTAGATTTAAATGGATCTACTGCTAATAGATTTGTATTAGCAATTACATTTTTGTCAGACACTAAGTTTCAGGCTATACAAACTCTTGATGGGGTTATAGGGTCTATAAGTACAGATGACACGAACGAAACACAAATAGATGATGCTTTTGGAGCAGTTACAAATTTAGGAGATAATGATTCTATAGCGATAGATAACACTGTAAGATTTCCAAAAGGAGTTACAATATACGGAAAGTGGGATTATGTAGAATTACATGAAGGATCATGCTTGTGTTATTTAGCACCAGTAGGATATTAATATTAAAACAATAATAAAATGGCAAACATAGATGATTTAGTAAACAAAAATTTTGGACAGTATGGATCTGTATTCACATCAGTGGATGGGGCAATTACCCCTCCTACAAATAAAGTTTTTATAGCAATAACTATATTGGGTACAACTACATTTGATACTAACGGTGGGTTAGTAGCTGAGTATGATGGTAGCGAAAGAAAATATCCTACAACATTAGATGCTGCTGGTAATCCAGTTTACGCACAAGCAGGAGGTGGTGATGCTGTAGATGTTGCTGATGAGTTTCCAGCAGGAATTACTATTTTTGGAAGATGGTCTTCCATTAATGTAGGTTCTGGAATGATTATAGCCTATATAGGAGATTAATGTTAGGCTTAGGTACAATCATATCACCAAAAGCAAAATCACATGTATTGCCTGGTTCTTTACAGACTAGTGGCCAGAGAGGGTCTTATATTACAATACCTATAACACACAGCCTTTTTACAAATAACCATAGTTGGAGTGCTTGGATAAAACTTACAACTTCAAATATAAGCACAACAAGTTTTGGGTATACGCACGCTGATAGAAATACTCGTCAAGGATATTTTGTAAATATAAATGGGCAAAACGAAAAAGAGTCTGGGCGTGGAATGATTTTGGTTAGACAAAATTCAAATCATCTTTCTCATAAAGGTGCCGCTACTGATATAAGTAAAACTGACTCACGAGCAGGAAAATGGTACAACATAATAGTTACATCAGAGTTAATAGATGGTGTAATAAAAAAGCGGATTTTTGTTGATGGAGTGGAAGGAGTGATTTTTGAACGCTCAGATATGACTGACTCTGAAAGAAGATCTTTTAACCCTACAGGCCCATTTATTTTTGGAGGTCAAAACAGCTCAAGTGATAGTAATGTTATACATTTAAACCCACACAGTATAAGGCTGTCTGGATTTTCTGCATGGGACACCGTGTTAAGTGTAAATGAAGTTGCAGCTATATATGAAGGGGGTAGTGGTATAAAAATGCATAAAAATATTGGTAACTATGTGTCTTCAAATAGATTAGTTCTTGATTATAATTTTAATTCTGGAAACAAAAACGGTATATTTGAATCTACAGGCTCTAGCAATGACCCAGCAAGAGCTTTTAAATGCAGGCACGTTTTAGATCATCCGTCATATAGTAAGGGTAGACTGCAAGGTTAATTATGGGATTTATACAAAAACTAGCTAAAAGAAAAATTAAAAGCAAAGCAGAAATTTCAATGCATATAATAAAAGACAATACATTATATGTTAAAGTAATTCCAAAAAAAACAATATCATATTATATTAATCCTAAAAATTGGATTAAATGGCTTTAGGACTAGGACTAGTAAACTCTAAATCAGACTATACTGTAGGATGGGAGCCTTCTGATCAAGATGATTTAGTATTGTGGTTAAAAAACGATATAGACGTTTCTCCTTCTATGTGGAAAAATCAAGCTGATCTTACCAGTCCTTTTATACAGGGAACAGCAAGTAGGCAGCCTGATATTGCGTTAATTGATGCAATAAACAGTCAAGAAAAAACAAACGATTTAATTTTTGATGGGACAGATGATGTTTTAGCTATTGATGGAGCTGACATTACGGTTAGTGGAGCCTTTACGTTTGTTATTGTTTTTAAGCCTGACGCTGCTCAAAGTTCTACTTTACTTTCAGGTGAGCCTGCTAATAGTTATTTAGCATTAGGACCACAACATATAACAGGAAACAAAACTATGACTTTTAATGCTGATGGGCAAGGAACTGCATTTGATCATGGTAAAGCATTTGTGCCAAATGTTGGAGATCCAGAGTTACAATATTATATTATACAAAGGGCTAGTAATGGAAATATGACTTCAGAATCAAGCGTTTGGGGATCTCCTAATACTATAATTGGTCAAGGTAATGCCGAAGATTTTACTATAAATAAGGTAGGCGGAAGTGTTGGTGGTTATTATGATGGACAAATAAAAGAAATTTTTTTATTTGAAAGTATATTTGAAAATACTAATGATTACAGGCTAATACATAAGTATTTAGATCATAAATTTGGGATTCCAGCGTATTCTTAAATGTTTTTAGTAATTTTGTAAATATAAAAAATTTAATATTGATAAATGGCAACTGCAGCCCAAGAAATAGCGTTAATGAAGAGAGATATAGAGACTTTAAGCGGAGACGTTAAAGAAATAAACGACAAGCTAGACATGCTTATGGTTAAACTATTAGATCCAGACGAAGGTTTAGTTGTTAGGGTTAACAAAAACACTAGTAGGTTAGACAGAAGAGATGTTGAATTACCTGTATGGTTAGGTAATTTAGAAGAGTTTAAGCAAATGAAAAGATGGAAATCAAACGTAACTAAAGCCTTGTGGGGAATATACACAGCTATTATAGGTTATGTTATTAAACTAATATTTTGGTAAAAAATGAAAGGACTTATAAATTTTAAAGATTTTGCAAGCAATCCTGTTTCAGGAGTTTTACTTTTATCATTAATAGCAATAGGATATTTATACGTTGACAATAAAACAACTTTAACAAGTCATATCAAGGTATTACAAGAAGAGGTTATAACTCTTAGAGATGATTATAAAAAGCTTAACGATAAGTTTATAGAAACATTAAAAAATATAAGGTGAGAAAAATATGTTATACCTTATTATTTATTCTATTTTCTTGCTCTGGATTAGAGACACCTCAGGGAGAAACAAACGTAATAATTAATAATGATCTAGATAGTTTAATAAAACTAGCAGACGAAGCAATAGATAATCTAAATAATAAAAAAGAACAAACAAAAGAAGCTCAACTAAAACTAAACAAAAGACTTTTAGCTATATCTAATTTAAAAGATCGCTATAAGGATAGTATAGGCGATTTAACAAGTTTAAAGTTAATAAACAGAGATAGTGTCATATACGATTATAGAGTTGAAATACATGAGATAGTTGACAGTGTTGAAATTACTATACATATACCAGATTCAATATGCCATGTTTGTACGCGTAAAAAAGAAAGATCATTATTAAATATATTTAAAAAGAAAAAAAATAAAAATTATGAAAAAAGCAATTTGTAAACTTATAAAAAAAATAACTTTTGGTAGATACTGTTTAGGTTACTGCTATAATAAATAAAAAAATAACATGAGCTTATTAACTAGTATTGGAGGTATACCACTATATAGCACAGTTGCAGAAGCATTAGCTTGGGCCGCTGCAAATAATAAGACAGGGTTTCACACGCATACATATCAAGGGCAAACAGGATATATGGGTGGAGCAACACATGGTGCAGCAGCATCATCCTCACAAGGGTTAAACGGTAGTAATCAAATTATAAATAATACTACAAACAATAATACAAATAATAATTATAATTCAGGATATTAATATGTTAAGTAAATTATTTTCAAGCGGTGCTAATGAGTTGGTAAAAAGTATAGGAGGCGTAATAGATGAGTTTCATACAAGTAAAGAAGAAAAGCTTGCTGCTGAATTAAAAGTAAAAGAGCTTTTATCTAACTATGAGATAGAAATAGAAAAACAGGTAACTGCTAGATGGGAATCAGATATGAAGTCAGATTCTTGGTTAAGTAAAAACGTAAGGCCTTTAACTCTTATATTTTTAGTAGTTAGTTCTGTATTGATGATATTTATTGACTCAGGAACAATTAATTTTACTGTAGATGATGAATGGAAAAGCCTACTACAACTAGTATTAGTAACAGTAATAGGAGCTTATTTTGGTGGTAGGTCTTATGAGAAAATAAAAAAATAGTATGAGTAAAGAAGATGATAATGACGAAAAACTTTATCATGAAAGCATGCAAAATGCTTATATACTTATAACAAAGAAGTTAAGTTTTAATGATTTATTTGAATATAACGGATGTTCATTACCATTTCCTCCTAAAAAAAAAGTGTCTAATAAGGTATTTGACAATTTAATTGATTATTTTTGTACATTAGAAGAGTACGAAAAATGTGCAGAGCTAAAAAAGATTAAAGAATCTAAAAAAAAGATAACAATAATTTAAAAATAATTTATTAAATTTGTAAAAATATAAAATCATGCCACAAAATTATACATTCTCAGCATCAACAAATGTTACAGCAACATCAACTACTGGATACTCACAGAGCGCTTCTGGTAACTTTAGTTTAAATATAACTGGTGTAGATCAAGTAGCTACAGGAAGACTAGATGTAGCTCATGATGGTGACGCTACTATTATGGCCGCTGCAGGTTACGGTAGAGCAATCTATGTTCGTAATTTAGATGACACAAATTTTGTAACTGTTTATAATGGCGCTTCTAGTGGTGCTGATCCTATTGCAGTGTTAGAGCCAGGAGAATTTTGTTTTACAGTTTTACGTTCTACTACTACAACAACAGCTAAAGCTGATACAGACACAGTAACTGTAGAGTATTTTGCTTTAGAAATAGATACAAACGCTTAATTAATAACATTAAAAAAAATAGACATGGCATCAATGCACACAACATATACAGCTTCAGGATCTTTTACATTGACAGATGAAAGGGGAGTTGTTGTATTTTCATACAATCCTGCTTTTACAGCTGAAACTAATACTACAGCTCATGCATTATACGGAGGAGAGCATTTAGTACAAACTGGTAATTCTCAATTAGAATGTGGTTCTGATATTAATGTAGATAGAGTTTACACATTTTTAAAGCACGTAGATACAGACTATGCTATTACAGTATTGCCTGATTCAGGACAAAATGTTGAAATAAGTCACTTAAAACCAGGAGAGTTTTTCTTTGCTCCTGTAGATTTAAATGCTGATGGTTCAGGAACTTCTTTAAGAGTTACTGCAGCTACAGCTGATCAAAAATTACAATACCTTATTTGTGACGCTTTAGACAACTAATATAAATAAAATATGAAACTTAAAGTATTAAGATTTAGTAGCCAGGAGGATAGTACTTCTGGCTTACTTTTTTTAGATGGAGATCTTGGTCTACAATTCTTATGCTATACACTAGAGGATGAGAAAAGAGCTTTAAAGGTTAAAGGTGAAACTAGGGTGCCTGCTGGTACTTATAATATAGAATTAAGAAAAGAAGGAGGATTTCATAATAAATACAAAAAGAAATATGGCGGCCTACATAAAGGAATGCTACACGTTACTAATGTCCCAAATTTTGAATATATCCTTATACATACTGGTAATACTGATGAGCATACTGCTGGATGTTTACTTTTGGGTGATTCGCAGGAAAACAACAACATCATCAAAGATGGCTTCGTTGGAAAGTCCGTTAATGCGTACAAGAGAGTATATCCAAATATTGCTAAAGCATTAGAGTTGAATCAAGAGGTTACTATTGAATATGTAGATTTTGATGGAATAACCGATTAATTACTATGAAATGGATTGGTCAACATATTTGGGATTTTATATCTAGATTTCGTAGTGATGTTTATATAGATGATGATGCAACTTTAAATGTAAAAACAATAAAGTCTGCAAGCACTATAAACTTAACCCTACCAGACCAATCTTATGTAAACCTTTTAAATGGATCTCAATATTTCGGACATATTGGATCCGATATTGATTCTAAATTTACGGTTTTTACATTGTATGAAAGTATTGCCTCACCAGTAGATAATTTTAATTTATTTGTATATGAGCATGGTAATACAAAAATAACAACACATGATGCCGCTGGAACGGCAGCTCATTTTGAAATAGAAGCAGATGGTAATATAACATTAGATGCTGAAGGTGATATAATCTTAGAGGCTGCTGGTAATGATATTACAATGGACACTGATAATCTACATTTAACATCTTCTACACAATATTACCCACAACTTATTTTAGAGGGCACAGAAACATCAATAGGTGCAGGCCCTATGATAACGTTAAGAAAGAATGCGGCTGATTCTGCTGATGGAGAGTTTTTAGGTTATTTACTATTTCAAGGTGAAAATAGTGCTGGCACTAACCAGTCCTTTGCAGGTATAAAAGGTTCTATAGAAGAAGTTGATAGTGGGGATGAGTGTGGGGAAATAAATATACAAGTTGCGCATGAAGGATCGCTTACAGATGCTTTTGTAGCATCATCCCCTACAGCAGCTTCAGCAGGAGAGGCTAGCAGGGTTAATGTTACTATAGCTAATGCTATTGGGTCAACAACAACTGTTGCTGGTAATTTAACAGTCAATTCGTCTATAAGAGGTAAGTCAATATATGTAGAAACGTGTAATTTTTCTGACAATCTAGGTACTACCGAACACTTTATACCATTTGTAACTGCATCTGAAAATACAGCCTTTACTAATGTCGCTGTTCCTTGGATAGCTCCTGCTGCTGGTAAATTATTAAAAGTTCACTGGAGATCTTCTCAACACTGTAATATTAGTAGTAACGAAATGAGTTTTAGATTGTATAAAATTTCAGATGGTACCCGTTGGTCAGGCACTAATGAATCTCTTTTAGGTACAAAAGTTGTTACTGGCCCATCAAGATTAACTCACGCTATAGCTGATTTTACAAGTGGACTAGAATCGGGTGCTGGAAGTGAAACAAATGCTTTTGCAGCTAATGATATTTTAGGTGTAAGTATACAGCATTCACAGGCTCAAGGGACAGTTGAAAAAGTTACTGTTACATTAGTCTTTGAATTAGATTTTAGTTCTTATTAATAATAACTTAATAAAATAAAAATATGCCTATAATAAAAGACAAATATAAAGCTAAAAGAACTAGAACAACACCTATCGTTCAAAGAAATCCTAAAGCTCAGGATATTGATAGAAGCGCTGACGGAAGCTCTGTTAATTTAAACACATCACAACTTCAGGCTATATCCACACAAGAGTCTCGTAATAATAAAAATATTATAGGAACAAGAGTTCCTGATACCAATAGTGTTGCTGCTAAAATTTCAAATGGAAAAGTTTTAGGATACAGGCTAACAACTGTAGATTCAATAGAAAATTTATTTGTTTTAAACCCTGATGAAAATTTAAATAATATAATAATTAACTATTTACACTCAACAAGCTCAACGAGTAATATAAGTTTATATTGGAGTTTGTCACCTCCAAGCGATTTAGAAAATACAGTTGAAGGCGGAAGAGTTACTTCTTTAGATAGCAAACTATATAGAATAATATCATCAACTTTTAATAGCGCTACAAGTTTAAGTTTATATGAATTATGTCAAGGTTTTGAGAATATAAATAAAAAGATTTACTTTTATGGAGTAGCTCACACTGTAGATAGTAATGGAGTAATGTTTACGTTTTTAGTTGGATAAGCCTACTAAAAGATATAATATACCTATTTGGTTATCTCAATGGACTTTTATTGATGGTAATAAAAAAAAGTACTTACTAAATAACTTTATTGTTAAAGGACATAATAAAGGAGAGATTTTTACTAACAAAAAAATTGTTAATAAAGCAGTTAATAAATTAAAAAGAGGTCGTAAAAAAGGAAAGATAGTTCCTGTAAATTTATCACTGATAAGCCAGCATGGATTTGGCGTTAATGATAATTAATAAAATACAAAATGTCTTTAAATGATGAAATCAGGGAGTATCTATTAAACAACCCACACTTAATGCGTAGCAAATACGCAGACACCGCTAAAAAATTTGGAACTAATTATGAGCAAGTTAGATTAGTAGCTAGAAGGTTAAGAGCAAAAAATCCAGATACAGAGCCTAAAGAAAAAGAAGTTATAAATTTTCAAGAAACCAAAACTAATGCTATATTAACAGCAGAAAATTGCACTAGAGTAAAGTCTTTAGAGGATCTTTTATCTGCATGTGAAGTTGATTTAAATAATTGGGAAGTAGAAAAATATGACATTGGTACATATGAAGTTACAGGTTTTGATAACGATAGAAATCCTGTTACAGTTACAATGTTTAGGACAAAAGCATTTCTAAAAAGAATCAAAGCGGAACTTAACTTAAGTAAACTTAAGGAAGAACTTATTGAAGATTTACGTAATTTATCTCCAAAAGTTTCAAAAATTAAAAGAAAAAGACCTAACGATAGAAATGATTTACATTTATTAGAAATCTCAGCTTTTGATTTACATTTAGGTAAGATTGGTATAAAAGGAGATGAGTATAGTATGGAGATAGCTGAGAACCGTCTTTTAAGCGCTATAGAGCACTTATTATACAGAGCTCAAGGTTACTACATAGATAAGATACTTTTTATTGTAGGACATGATTTATTAAACTCTGATAAAGATTGGCCTATACCAGCAACAACAAGAGGCACACCTCAATTTAATTCAGACTACCATATAGATATGTATAGACAAGCTAGAAAACTTATGATTAAAGCTGTTGATATACTATCTGAAGTGGCTGATGTTCATGTTATGGTAATACCAGGTAATCATGATAGAGAGTCTGTAATGCACTTAGGTGATACACTAGAGCTTTATTATGATAAAAACAAAAATGTTAAAGTAGATAATAGTGATTGTTTAATGAAAGCATTACCTTATGGTAACAACCTTATTATATCTGATCATGGTGACGGGCCTAAAACAGCTAACCTTCCAGGTATTATAGCTCAAAGGTTTAAAAACTTATGGAGTGATACTGTGTATGTAGAAGTACATAGAGGGCATTTCCATACTAATAAAGCCATGAAGTTACAGGCCATAGAGGAACTTAACGGTATAACTGTTAGAAATCTTTCATCTATGTCTGCAACTGATTATTGGCATGATAGTAAAGGTTTTATCGGTAATATAAAGAAAGCACAAGCTTTTATATATAGTAGACAGAACGGTTTACAAGGTATACTAAACTATAATGTTAGCGTTTAGTAAGATCTTCCTCTAGAATTTTGATAAGTACATTTTTATTATGTAGAGGTCTTGCATTTTTACCTTTATGTTTATTAAAGGCATAATATTCAGAAGGATTGTATATTTGCTTAACTTCTCTAATAAGTCCTTTCTTATTAAATTTTACAATCCACCTAATGTTATCATCTTGATTAGTAGATTTTAAATGCTTTAAGAACCCCATTACTTCTCTATTTTAGCTATGATCTGAGTTTCATAAAATAAGAAATACTCTTCTTCTTCATAAGTTACTGGAGTTATTCCCATAGGATCAAATATAACATAATCACCTTCATTTAACTCTTCTACTTTTTCACCTACAGATACTACTACTCCTCTGTCAGGTATATCAGGCAATACCTCAGTTAATATAATTCCTGATTCTGTTGTTTCTTTTGCTTTGTCTGGATTAATTATAACCCTAGCGCCTACTGCTTTCATCATAGTGTAAATTTTTTGTGGGTATTACCCGTTATTAAACATAAATAGTCTTGCTCTGTAGTATAGACTCTTCTTCTGCAGCTAGGGCTGTGAAACCCTAGTCTATGCAGAATGTATTTTATTTTATTTATTAGCTTAGCCATATTACAATTAAATTAAACGTACCATGTTTTGTATACTTTAGTGCCATTAGACGTGGTACATACGAGTTCTTTCTTTTTTATTTCTTTTTCTTTTAGCTTGCTTTGGTCCCAGTATTTTGGATTTTTGCTGTTTAGTTTCCTCTTTTTTGGCATACTCTTCTAAGTTTTTTATTAATTTATTATTTTGTAATTCTAGGTTAAATTTATATGCATATATAAATAAACTAGTAGTTGCTAATATAACTATTATTAATGTAAATATTCCCATTTTAAAATATGTATCTAATTTTATTCCATGGTATTACTTTACCATGTAGTTCTTTGAATTGATTAATATATTCTCGTTTAAGCTTGTAATTATATCTAATGTTTTCACAACCATACTGGGATGTTTTAGTTTCCTGTATATTAGGAGTCCATATATCTACTTCTGTTTGTGGGTGATTTTTTAAGTTTAACGTATGCCTTTCAAAGTTATGAGTTAAAAATATACACTCTGAAAATACTTGCTCTTTATACTGTACATAATCATTCATCATGCTAAAAAGCTCAAAGTAATCGTTTAACCATCCTTCGTATACTATAATAGGGCTATAGTTCACATGAACATCATAACCTGCTTCTATAAAAGCATCAATAGCTTTAATTCTGTCTATAATTTTAGATGTGTTAGGCTCGTGTATATCAGCTTTGCGCTGTGGCATTAAGCTAAATCTGATACGTATTTTACATTCAGGATCAAATTCAATTAAATCTGGATTAACATACTTCGTTGCAAAACTACCCATAATATCAGGATGATTTTTAAAGAATGTAAATATTTTTTTCCACTCATGATGTTTAGCGTGAAGAGCAAAATCTTCATTACAACTTATATCGTAAGTTATATATTTCTCATGTGTTTGGTTTGGTTTGTCAACTACTGCAAATGCAGCATGACTATTAATTTCAGTTAAAATATCTTCAGTGTTTGTAGCTACAGATAACCCTCTAGGTTTATGGCGTTTCATATAACAATAAGAACAGTTATACAAACAGCCATAACCAAAGCTAGGGGATATAAAATCTGTAGACCTACCAGATGGTCGTATTTTAAATGTTTTTCTGTTAACTTTTTTGATCATCTATTTTTTCTAATTCAAATTCTAAATGCGCTATTGCTTTCTTTAAACAATCAACAGGAGTATCGTGCTTATGGTATGCGCGTAAAATGTAAGTTGTGGCTGTAGCTAAATGATATGGTAAATCAAAATTATCACAAACTTTTCTCGCTTCATATCCATTTCTACCTCTGTAGTAATCTGGAACTCTATTGTCTTTTAATCTTAATTCTTTTTTAGACATTTTCATCTTAGGATTTATATTTCTAGTAAAGTCCATATTTCTATCAAATTCATAATAATATTTATTGTGTTTACCCATTAGTCTAATTTTGTTTTAAAGTGATCAATTATTTTATTCATTTGTCTTTTGTAAAATAAATCAAAATCTACATATTCTATTTCACCACTATCTCCATTCATAGTTTTAGGTTGTGTTTTCTCCCAAAGCTTATACAATACACCTCTCATTCTTTGACTAGGCGTTTTCTCACTAAACTCTGCGTTCGTTGTAGCTTTCTCAACTGCATCTATCTGATCTTGATTGATAGTGTTTGTTGATATTAATACGTAACCAGGCTTCTTAATTAAACCAAATAAGTTTACCATTGTTTCGTTAGACAGTTCAGGAGTTCCTAAATAAACTCTTAAGCTACCGTCTGCTAAGGTACTAACTTTATCAATACCTCCCTCAAATACTACTGAATTTTTCATACTTTCTTTTTTAATTGTTTTGCTATATTTTCTGCGTTTTTATCATATACTATTAAGTATATAGGGTCTGATTTTATAACTTTATCTTTTTCTAAAGTTCCTTTACAGCCGTATATACAATTTTTAATAGTAAAATTTTCTGTAATACTATCTACTATTTTCTGTGTTTCATCATTTACTGATGTAATCTTATCAGAGCATATTATATAAGCTATTCTTACCTTTTCTTTATTTTTAATAACCTGATATGCAGATACATATTCATTAGTTTCTTTTAGAATATTATCTGTTTGCTCCCATTCTTTTAGAGTTTCAAAGAAATGCTTTTTAGTTATAGGGTCTAAAGTAGGTAGTATAGAGTATCCTGTAAGATATATAGCGTCTATATCAAAGTCTTTGTTGTACCTGTATTCATTACAGCCATCAGGCCTGTAGTATATCTTGTCATAAACAAAGTCTTTTTCTTTATACTTATATTTAACAAATATCTCTCCTTGTAATTCAGAATGCTTAGAGGGTCTACAGATAAGATATACAGAATGCACGTTACCTCCATGCATCCTGATATATCCTGTATTGTATTCTGTCATTTCAAAATCCCCAAACTCCTTCCTTATGTTAGCTGGAATAAGCTTAAATAAATACTTTATAAACTTTTGTTTGAATTGTGGATTCATTATAATATATTTTCATTCATTATATGTATACTTCTTTCTGATTTCTTATCTAGATAATCAAATCCTTGACTAGGCCAATAATCATTATCAGTACAGTATTTATAAATTTCTAAATCTCTATTATATAATTCTCTACCCTTGTCTAGTAAGTCATCACCTATTTGTATAATGTTAATACTAAATGGTGGACTTTTTTCTATTGCTACAATATAGAACTCATGAGCCTTTACAGCATCCATGTAGAATGCAGCTTGCTTATAATACTTAAACTTCCTTACAGAGCTTGCAAAGCCGTAATAAGAGCTATCTTGTGTTGTTTTTAGGTCTACTATAATATTAGCATCTTTATTGTATACATCAAGCATACCTCTGCACTTAACATCATGCTCTTCGTTTTCCCATACTATAATTTGCTCCTTAAGACCATTAGTTAGCATAAGCTTAGCATCGTCATCTCTCATTAGCTTTTCTGTCATTTGTTCTATTAAATGATAGTCTTGTTCTGATATAACAGTTTTAAATATATTGTTTTTTACAAACTCTGCGTAATCCGCTTTTCCTTGCTTAGTTCTTTTATCAAACTTAGGAGATACAGCGTAATGTTTATTGAACTCTTCTGGTTGCAATACATTCATGTGTAATGCAGATCCAAATTTCATTGCAGGTGTAGACGGTTGTGGATTATCTAAAGCAAATCTAAAATATTCTGGTGATTTACCAGTAAGGTTGCACAACATACTGTTAGATACATATTCAGTATCTTCGTAGTAGTTGTGATGTGATAAGTTGTGATCTTTTATTAATTTCATTTTTTTGTTATAATACATAAAAGCCCTCCCGAAAGAGGGCCTCTATGCAATTAAAAACAAACTAAGAAAGTTCTACAAAGTAGTTACTACTAATTTGCTCCCTGTTCTTTCTTAGGCTTGTCTTCTTTTTTGTAAAACTCTTCAGCACTAATTCCTTCTTTTCTTTTTTCTGCATCATCTAAATGTTGCTTGTCTAGCTCTACCATTCTTTTTAGAATATTTTCAGCTTCAGGTATGTTCAGACAATACTCATTTAATGCATCTCTAAATCCATTTAAATCATAAACTTCAGCTCCATTATAATCTTTGTGTGCCCAAGTTAATAACGCAACCTCATGAGAATGCAATGCTTCTGATAGGGCTTGTAATGTTTTATTTACATCTTCATCTACTTTGTACTTTGATCCCATAATGTTTACTTCTACTTTTTTACTTTTCTTTGCCATATAATGCTTTTTCTAAGTTATTAATTTTTTGTTTTAATTTTTCTTGATTTCCTAATAGTATGTCTACTAGTTTTGTTTCTCTCTCATACTTTGTGATATTTATATCATAAGTAGAATGTAGTTGTATTTTAAATTTCTCATAAGACTGTACAGCGTGGCTGTATAAGACTTTTATGTGAGGGTATACTACTAAGAAATTTTCTATAGCTTTGTTATAATGTATTACAGTTGCATGATCTTTATTAATACAGTTTCCTGCCTGCTTGAGCGTTAGCCCGACTCTGTTTCTTAATACATGCGCAATAACCATTCTTCTTTCTACTATATTTCTTTTTCTGCTTCTAGATTTCAATACATCTAGTGATATATCAACTCTTTCACAATAGTCTGTAATAAAGTTGTTCAAAATTGTTGTATTTGTCATAATACTTTTATTATTACTCCTGAATCTTCTTTGTTGTATTTGTATTCTCCAAAACTAGGGATAATACAATCACAGTTGTCATCTTGAATATAATCATATTTTACCATTAAGTCTTGAACTGTTTGACAAGGATTTATATAGTCAAATTTTCTTCTACTATTTCTTATAAATGTAAATTCTATTTTATATGGTATCTCCTTGCCTTTCACTAGTTCTTCAAATTTGTTTTTATTATTAACCCAATCCTCTTTTGTGTTTTTTATGTAATTCATAACTGTTTTAGAGTGGATTAAATACTTTCCCGTCCATCGTTTTCCGTTCTTACTAGATGGGACGTTTCCTGCTATAAATATCTCTGCCATAATGCAAAGATAATAATAAATTTGAGAGTTTCACCATTGGAGTTTTGGCGCACTTAAATCTTAAAAGTTTAACCTGTCTAGCAGGACACTTACCTGATCCTAGGGATCTGTTATCTCTCTCATTTACATATCTTTAGAAAGGCATGTCATCATCTGATGCGGCAGCATTCATAGAGCTATTTGCATTTGACCAATCAGAATGTTGCTTACTAAAATCAGCCATTTGATCATCAGTTAGAGTCTGGTTCATGTCATTATTATATGTACATTTACCTCCTGACTTAGCAGACCATCTATACTTAGTAGCAGTTCTAATTACAGGCTCTTGATTATCTCTGTTTTTACTAATGTATTCTTCTGATATAAACGTAACCATTAAGCTATTACCTATAGCTTCATTCATAGCTTTACTGTCATCACTGAAGTCTTGTACTCCTGAATTTACAAGAAAGTCTTTAATTTGCTTACTTTTCCATTCTTGTGTTGATTGTTTATCAGTTTCTTTTACCACCCAAAATCTACATCTACCAACCTTACCGTTACTTGTCACGGCATATTGTATAAATGGAGACCCTTTGTAGTCTTCTAATTGTTCCGATGTAGTTAATCCTGTTATTTTACATTCGTGTGCTCCAGGTGTAATGTATTCTACTTTTTCACCTACAGCTCTTTTTGTTGTTGTTGCGTTTAAATTAAACGGTAATGCACTCATTATTTATTGTTTTTAATTTTCCAGTTAATATACTTAGTTAATGTATCTCCATCAAAGATAATCTTATCTTTCTCTGGAGCATATGGATAGTCTTTACCCTTCCATTGTTTTGTAGTTAAAGTTTGTATTGGTAATCTATATAAGAATCTACCTATACCCCATGATACACATGCACGTTTAAATGCATCTGACACATGACCCTTATCTTTTTCTACCTTAGACTCTGATCCTGTGTCTGATTTCCACACCCAGTTATCACCTGTTAATATACCTATTTTACAAAACAATAAATTGTTTTCTTCATAGAACATACTCTGCCATTTATCTGGACCTACTACCTCATCTAATAAGTCTTGACAATCTCTAGCATCTATATACGCAACACAAGTTGTTTTTCCAAACTTAGTAGATTGCACGCGCCACTTGAATGGCAGTTCTTTACTTAAATCTTTTAAATTCATTTTTTTTCTTTTTCTAATTTATCTTTTCTCATTTTGTTTGCAGCAGACGCAGCTACTACAAATTTTACAAATCTTCTTATCATGACAGGCCTACCTCTTAATATTAAAGTTACTGCTATTTCTTTAAATGTTAACAGTAACACCTGTCTGACAAGTTTTTTATCAATACCTAAGTCATGTGCTATCTCTGAAACTATAGCTCGTATTGTAGTTTTCTCTTTATTTTTACCACTCATATGCTGGCAAATATAAGTATTTAATCGTTATCTCCAAACAATTGAACAGCTAAATACATTGGAAGTACAATAATACCTGCTACAATCAATGAAAATAATACAGGACCTACAACAAAAACTGCTGCCGCAATAAGCGTTACAGCTATCATTGGGTATTTACCTATAAAGTTATATTTTTTCATAATCTGTAAATTTAGTTATTTCACTTTTAAAAGTTAAAGTTACTTCACCAACACCTATATTCCTACCCTTAGCAAATATGATGTTAGCAGTTCCTTGACTTTTTTCTCCACTATCGTTAAATTCTATACCATAATACTCAGGACGATATATAAGCATTACTACATCAGCAGCTTGCTCTATTTCGCCTGATTCTCTAAGATCAGATAATGTTGGCTTACTATTGTTTCTCATACCAACACCTCTGTTTAATTGACTTAAAGCTATTATAGTGATATTTAACTCTTTAGCTAGATTTTTAAGAGTTCTAGCTACTTGACTAACTTCTTGCTCTCTAGTTCCAGATTTACTTTTACAACTAACTAACTGTAAGTAATCTATCATAACAAGCTTAACATCTTTATTTTTTACATATTCTTTAATCCTATGCACTAAATAATTTAATGATGTTATATTACCTTCGTCAATATGTAATGGAGTTTCTTGTATAGCATAAATTGACTCATGTATTTTCTTAAGCTCATCATCGTTTAGCGTTCCATTGGTAATATATCTATTACTAATACCAGAATCCATAGATGCAAGCCTTCTAAGCAATTGTAATGCACTCATTTCGTAAGAAAACACAACAGTAGGAGTATTAGTGTATAAAGCAGCGTTATAAGCTAAGGCAAGCGCAAAACTAGTCTTACCCATTGACGATGCGCCACCTACAATAATTAAATCTGTTTCTTGCCAACCACCAGTAAACCTGTCTATAGCTTGAAATCCAGAAGCAATTCCTAGCAAACCATCACTATTCATTCTTACTTGTATGTCATCTAGGAAATCTTTGATCTGAGAATTTATATCTCCTAAGACCTCTGGCTTACCTATTTGTAGCTTTGACATTTCTGTAGTTAAATTACCAACTATAAGCTCTAATTCATCTCTGTTGCTTAGTTGATTATGTACATCATGCACTATACCAGTAAGTGTGCGTTTTTGAAACTCTTCTGTTAGCACGCCTACACATGTTATTACTTCCATAAAATCAAAGGCTCTATCAGTCATCTGTGATAATCCTAGCACAACCTTATCTCCTTTAATTAGTTTAGATACTGTTAGTATATCTATAGTTTTACTTTTACTGTGCAGTTCTATGATAGCGTGGTATGTAGATTTATTAAAATCATACTCAAACAAATCTTCGTGCAATAGCATACTGTATTTATCTATTAATTCTGGCTTTACTATAAGCTTGCCCAGTAATGTTTCTTCTATTTCATTGTTATCCATAATTTTAAATTTTAGCTAACAAATATATCATTATTCGCCATACTTACGCTTAGCATCAGCTTTTTCTTCAAGATAATTTTCTTCCATTCTTGCATCGTATTCATATTTTTCTTCTAGATCTTCAGTCCAATTTCCACATTCATTACATATATATCCTGTTGTATCTGTATGCTCCTTACAGGATGGGCATATATCTGAATCAGAATACATTTCTACACTACAACAGTCTGATATCCAACTATCTTCAAAGCTGCTTCCACAGCAAGTAGTAACTTCATCACTCATAATTATTATCTTTTTTAAATTCTTGAATAGCAATTTCTTTAGACGCACATATAGAATCCATTAAAGCATCATATATATTTTCAATAGTTTCATCATTTGATTCATGCATAGAGTTGTCTATTTCTTTTTCATAAAGTTTTGCAACTTTAAGTAATTTATTAAATTTTTGCTTAACCTGATGAGAATGAGACCACTGCATAGTATGCAGCTGCTCACTCAAACATTTCACCAAGGCTAATGTAAAATTAATATCTAAATTAATCTTAGCATCTTCTAACTTCATGATGGATTGTTGCTTAACCATTCTAAAGCATGTTCAACAGCTCCATCTTTTTCTTTGCTAGGAGCTTTGTCTACTATAACATTCATTAAATCTAAGATAACTCTTTTAGCGTCTCTTGTTACACTATTATTAATGCATTTCATTTGAGAATTGTATAATTCTTCAAAATATTGATTGTGTAGTTCGTCTATCATTATATTACTGGTATTATTTTTAATTTTTCAAATGTAGTGGATATAGCCCCACCATCATTACCTTCATCATCCATCATTGGCACTAACCAATATTTATTATCTAATTGAATAGCTATTGGCCTTTTATACCAGCCACAGTCTTCCATTTCTGCTCTATTCATATATTCAACATTTGTTATTTTCTTTCCAACTAAATGTTTAGCAGTTTTTTCTGTCCAGTATTGTTCTACTGGTTTTCCTTCAATTTTGTATTCCATAATTCATTTATTTTATATTACCCAACATCCAGTGTCGGTTTCTTTTAAAATGTAGAAATCTTGTAGACCCTGAGCTCCCATTTCTAGGAATTGTACCCCATTTACTACTATATTATCAATGTTTAATTCGTTTAAATCTACATCACCTTCAAGTAAATAGTCCATAAGCTCATCATAATACTCTCTATCTATTGTTACGCATCAACTATCCATAAGTCGCATTAAATTAAATTCTTTCATAATTTTATTATTTTAAGATGCTGCCCATCCAGTAAAGTAAAAAGCTTTGATACCTTTTTTACCTTTATAGCCATTTCTTTCTTTTAGTCTTTTTAAAACTGCTCCTGTTATTTCTACACAAATACAATCTCCCCATTTATCTGCAAATTCAAGCATATTATCTTCCCACTTACTAAAAGCTTTAGTTCCGTACCTAGGGTTATCATCACGCATTTTAAAGCCTGATGTTGTTGATATTGTACCATTGTAACTATCATGACCATAATCATGTAATGCGTCTTCTACTAAGCTATTATAAGCTTCTGACGCGTTTTTGTATCTACCTACTGCTAGATCTCCGAAATTTGTTGCTCCCATAATTTTATTATTTTAATTAATTAATAATAGTAAAAGGGGGCGTTAGCCCCCTCTCATGTTGTTTAATAATTTAACAAAAACTTGTATGCGTTTTCGTTCATTTTACCAGCAGATCCAGTAATAATACTTTCCTGTCTACCATTATCTCTTAATGGTGCAGATTTCATATGTGTAGTATACTTAGTTACACCATTAAATAAACCCCATTTAGTTAACCCTACCCTAGAGGTTTCCTCTATTATACAATGCTGTAAGTCATTATATATATTCATAGATCTTGTAGAAAAACTTTTTAGTTCCGAAGCACTCAAAGCTATATCAATTTTAGTAAGACTAAATAGCATTTCTTCCATAGCATCTCTACCAATTGATTGACCACTAAAGTATTGTAGTTCAGCAATCTTTTCTTCTTCTGCTGTAAAGTTAATTATAGTTGGTAGCTCTTTTACCTTATCCTGTATAGACTGTGTGTGTTTATAACCTGATATTGCATTAGAGTTTAGCCATCCAAATTGATTTTGACAGAATATAACTTTATTCATAAACCCAAACTTAAGACTACTTGATCCATCATGACTATTAATAGCATATATGTATTGCTCAGTATCTTGCCCACCTATAACTATATGATTGTTAGGGCGTTTCATCTGTACCATTACTTTTCTACCTTCATTAAAAGGCATTGCTTTTACTATTTCTAAATCATTCTGACCAGCAATTTCTTGCATAGTTTCTATAATAGTATGATTTTGTGTAGGAGTGTATGCTTCTTTTACTGTAGCAAATACTTCTCCAGTGTCTTCTCTTACTATACCATAGTAATCTGTAGAGTGTAGTCCGTTATTAGCTTCTGTTGTGCACTCTCCTGCATAAAGCAGGGGTTTCTTAACTACATTCCAGTTAAGTCCATTTTGTTCTAAAATTTGTTCTGTATTAAGCATAATCTAATTCTAATTTAGTTAATAATTCTTCTGGTGTTCCATGAAATATCTCTGTAGCTTCGCTTCTACTATCTATTTCATACACTGTTAGGTGTATTTGTTTATCTTCTTCTGATATTTCATATAGATATTCTTCCCAGCATTCTGAAGCGTCAGGATGCATACAGTATATACCTCCCACATTAGATGTTGGTGTTCCATCATCTTTGCATCCGCTTGATTTAAAATGTACAAACATTTGTGCTGCTAGACAGTCCATACCATTAAACATAGGCTCAGACTTATCTAAAGGTATACCATTTACAACTGTATATCCAGATAACCATTCTGCTAATTCAGCACCATGACCACTCATGTAGCCGTCATATTGACGGTACATACATGTAAGTGGTTGTCTGTGTTTTTTACCTGTTGTATCTTCCCAGGTTCTTATTACTTTGGTTAATGATCTAGTTCCCATCTTCAATAATTGCTAAGAAATCACTTTCATCTATAGCGCTTCTAATATCACTAAGAACTTCACCAGTAAAGTAACTAGTTAGCGTAATTTCAGCGTCAATTTCATTGTCGTTTATGCTGTAATAAACATCAACATTATTTCCTGTTTCAATTCTATTGTTAGTTATACAATCCTCTACAATAGATAATAGTTTATCAAAAGTATCGCTACTTATTTTTGGTAAGCTTAGTTGCTTTTCTTGTTTTATCAACTCATCTAAAGCATTTGTTACAGCATCTAAGTTATCTACAGCTAGTGATTTTGATATTACTAATTTATCTATTTGCTCTTTTAATGTTAATTCTTCCATAATTATTTAAGGTTTTTGTATAAATCGTTAGTTAATGTTAATGTTATTTCTTCCAGTACTTTACTGTATGCTTCATTTTTACCTAGCAAATATTCGCCAGACTTTTTTTCCTTATTTTCTTGACTAGCTTTTAGTTCTTTAGATATTAAGGTTGTAACTCTTCCTACCACATCTTCTGCTCTCATATTATTGTTGTTTTAGTTCATTAATTTCCCAATTTTCATGAGCTATATCCATTTGCTCAAGTTCTTTTTCAGCTATCATATCCCATATAGCGTCATCGCCATCCATGATTTGTTCACCAATACTTATTTTGTGATCTCTTCCATCATCAGGAAATCTTAAAATTACACTTGTAGTGTATTCTCTAGTTACTCTAAGTTCGTATTCTTTCATAGTTTAATATTTTCTAAAGTTTCTTCTATCCATTCATATGCATCTTCAGGAGTTTTAGCTTTAGTAGAATACTCTACTTTCCACCCTGAAACTATGTTTTTATAAATGTAAGCTTTCCATACACCTGATCTAGTAGGCTGTACTGTAACCCATCTGTCATGTCTAATTAAAGACTTAATTTCCATTAAATTCATGATAATAACTTTTAATTCTTTCTATTATACCTCTGCCATTTGCAGTGTGAAAACCATAACTATGTGTATTTAAAGACGGTATTGGTTCATTTTCTACTAATAAATGAAATAAATCCCACTCATTATCATAGTCCATGTCTTGCTGTGTTTGATTTATAGCTTCTGCCATAGCATAAGCATCATGCCTACATTCACCATACTCATTAGTTAAGTAATTTGTTATTTCTGTTGATGTCATAATGTTAATTTATTTCAACTATATTTACAACAGAAATTGATTCTAAAGCTGTTTCTTTAGCCTCTTTTATACTATCTGCCCAAACAGATATCCATTGTTTATCTCCTCCTAAACTAAATGTTACACGATATTCTTTCATAATTCTAATTTTATTTGATTTTTACTAGGTTGCCATTGATAATAGTAAAGAGTATATGTTTTATCTCTACCAAACTTATCTGGAAACGTTTGTTCTCCAAGTAATGGAGTGTCTTGATCTATTACCATCTTCTTGTCACTGTGTCTGACAAGTATTTTTTCGTTAGTATACTTATAAGGCAGGGCAACAAGCTCAAGCCCAGAGTGTCTAGGATTAACCTTGTAGCCTGCTATAAGCTTCTTTAACAAATATGATTTCATTAGTGCTTTTGTTGATCTGCAAAACTACTATATGAGCTTTTAGCTTTAGTAGCTTTTGTATTCTTTTGACTATCAACATGTTGCACAGCTTTAAGTCCTTGCCATATTTGTGTTTCTTTCTTAACTACATTGTAGCATTCTTCAATTAACTTTTCTCTTTGTATTGCAAGAGGTTTTGTAGGATCTATTGTAATGCTTTGACCGTAATTAATTTTTACTGACTCAAAATTACCTATGTTAATGTTTTTACTTACATTAAATGATATTGTTGTTTCTGTTTTATTCATCTTCTAAATTGTTTTAAAGTTAAAAATCTCAATATATCTTTTTTAAGATCTGTTGTTTTATTTCTTATTTTTTCCATTTCAAAGTATAAACCTCTTTCACCAAGATATGTATTGCTAATGCTTTCCAATCTGTCTTTTAAATTATTGACAGAAGGTATTAGTTTGTTTTTAATAATAGTAAGTTCTTTCTGTCTTTCTATGTATGCTCTCCATGCATCGTAAGACTCATAAACTCTTTCTCCTATTTTTCTAATTCTCATTGGTTCCATTTACTTTAATTTTAGCAGGATTTATATCAGCCGTGTTCATATCTATTGTTTCTGTTTCTTCTCCACACACAAGACATGTAGCTATATAGTCGTCATTGTGTGATACTTCTGCTTCACAGCATTCTGAAGCTGCGTCTAAATCCCATGTAAAATCATCCCATATTTCTCCATGTTGTGCTGTTAGTCTGCCACCAAAACACATTCCTGGTTCTTCATATTCTAGCGTAAAAGATAAGTCAGGAAAGTCTTTCATAATACCTCTTATCCATAAGACAGGAGGACCCCAAGCTGATTCAAAGTTTACAGAAAAGTAATCTTTATCATCATGGTTTATATGTGGTTCGCAAGCATCCCATTTAGTTCCCCAATTAGCTATACTCCATTGATACCAATCTTTACGATCACCACGAGGAAGCGTTCCTTCAAATGAAAACTCTGTTTCTTCATGAGCATTCATAGATTTTTCTACAAATTCATGTAGTTGTTTTTCGTCACCTGATACTTCTAGGTGATTCCAGCACCAATTTGGCATAATTATTTGTTTTAGTTAATAAATATCAACAGAAGCATCTTTGTATGCGTCCATTAATTTGTTATAGTTATAATAAGAATATATTCTTTTTTCATTCTCATTTATTACATACTTAAAGTTAATTTCTTCTGCATAATAAACATGTATTTTATTTTCCTTTGTAATAAGGTGTTTCCAGTGTATTTTCTTTTTGCTTTTAATTTTATCATTATAATCGTAATAAGTTACAATAAAATATGTTTTGTATATTTCATATTTAGTAATATAAGTATCTGATTCATATACTTGTATTTTATCTTTATCGTAATCCCAATCATAATGATAGTTGGCAAATGACTCTATTGTACAGTTTTTAATTTGTCCAATAGATATAAATGGTAGCATACATAATGCTATTATTATTGATTTCATAATTATTTGTTTTTAGTTAATAAAAAAGGAAGAGAGTAGTAGGATAACAGCAAACGTTAGTTATCATTCCGTGGCCACACGCTACCACTACCCTCAACCTATTAATGCACAACCCTTGAGTGACTGAAACTACTCTTCACCAGTATTGTACATGTACCGCATTGCAGGTTACTTAATGAACCGCATAGCAGGTATATAAAAGAACAGGCTATAGTACAGCTCGCGAGATGTCTATGACACAGACTATATTCGTGCTTGGTACAGTAAGAGAGCTACTCTTACTAAGTAAATACGTATATAGTATTTACAGCCTTATTTGTTGTGCCTGTTCTTATAACAAAAAGAGGTAGGTAGAATCAGACCGATAGCGAGGAAAACCCTCTTTAGCATGCTATCTATATGTAACAACCCTTGGCATAGGATTTAGCTACTGTGTACCTACCTCTCTTATAACAAGAAAGAGGTTAGTGATGCATGCTTTTAAGCTGCCTGCAGGGCTTCTGCGCACGTCTCTTTCTTTATATTTGTGATGCTAATGCTTTAATCTGTTGGGGACTAATGCGACTAGCAATTGTTTTATATTTAGTTTTAAATCTAGCTCTATGCTTAGTAAAAGCATTTACTATCTTATAGTATCTAGATATGTGTTTTCTTCTTAATGGCTTATATTCTTCATTAGCCATATTTACTCTTTTTATAAATTCATTATATTTAGAGAATTTTCTTACAGCACCGCTAAGGTATTGTATTTCAAGTGTTTTAGCATTCTTGTAGTGTATAATACTGTCTGCATATTTCTTTCTAAATGATGCATGTGCGATATCATATTTACTGATGTCAGGTGATTTTGCATCAATTAGTTTTTTTAAATCTTTCAGATAAGCTGATGTGATTTCATAAGGTTCTTTCATGGTAAAAAGTTTTAGTTAGTATTATATAGAATAGTAAAAAAGGAAGGAGCGTTAGCTCCGACCTGTTTATTTGTAGTTGTTTAATTCTTCTTCTGTCAACGGTTTAGGTGTTAATGCTGTGAATATAGAGAATAATACTCCTGCAATAACAGCTGTAGCTAAGCCACTGAATGTACCTATAAATAACATAGGTAGTAATACGGTAAACAGTATGTCCCAGAATGTCTGAGTCTTTACTAGTCTACGCCTGCCTAAGGCTTTATATACTATGATATAATAACCTATGGCAGCGAAGAATGCAGTTCCAATGATACTCATTAGAATGGCAGATTTTCTACAGTCTCTTGTAGTTCTGCTTTAGCAGCAGCTTGAGGATTGTAGTCATTATGACTCATACTGTGAGTGAATTTACTACCCTCTTTGTTACTCCATACATCTGTTTGAACATAACCATTTGCATTTACATTCTCTTTCATCCAGTTGCAGAACTTTCTTGCATCAAAGTTTATCTTCATTAAAGTGTTACCATTATCAAATGTTATTTCTTTAATAAATACTCCTGATGCGAAATTAGTTTCTTTCTTTGCTACTGATTTCTTTGTTGCTTTTTTTGCTTTTGTTGCCATTTTTAGTTTAGTGGTTAAGCCACAAGCTATTAATTAATAATTAGTTTATTGTAAATAGTAAAAATAATCCCCTACGACTTGCACGCCAAGGTCCACTGTTTGTTCCCGTTACTTTCATTCGGCAGATTAGACAGGGATTATATATTGTTATAGTTAATAGTAAATAACTAGAAGTTATAGAAGTATAGTTTATTAACTAAGTCTATAGCCTTAAGATAGATGTTTAATATGTTATACACTTTCAATAAGTTTATTCATGTTTTTAGAATCATCCATAAAATCGTTTTTACGCATAGCTCTAAATCCATCTTCTTGAGCATATTCTACCCATCTTCTTACAGATGATTGAATAATAAATTTATTGCATATTAAATCAGCAATTTCATTAGGTTGTCCTGGTTCCGTTGGCCAACCATCAAATAACATAGTTAGTATATCTCCACGATTATCTTTATACCATCTTCCACTTACTAATATAGTTGTACCTTTCTTTGCTTCAGATATGAAATAGTCCATTGTTTCTTTAAATGAAATTCTTTCAGTTTCCGAATCACTAAAGTATATATCTATTGTAAAGGGTAATAGCTCTTTTTGTTCAATATCTAGATAGTCACCTGTTTCTAAGAACCATTTATAAGCTTCTGCTCCTGTTTTATTTATTCCATGATAATAATGGTGATAAACAAAATGTGGAGAGTTGTTAGTAGGTGCTATTGTATTTTGTATATTTATTAATAGATCAGTTAAAGTTTTGTGATTACGAGTGTACTCGCCTGTTTCTATTAAATGTTCAATCCATCCTTTACATTTTTTTAGTATTTCTGATGAGCGTTCATTAGCATCATCCCATCCTCTTTCATATTCTGTGTCAATTAAATTTTCCATAGTTTTATATTTGTTTAGTTAATGTTTAGGTTTACGAAGTGATTGTTGAAATTCTTCTTCTTCCTTTCTTTCTGCTTCACATTCTGCGTTTATATCTGCAAAAGCATTTACAGTTTCTTGTATCCATTCTTTTCGTTGAATTTGATTTTTTAACTCTTTGTATTCTTTATCATTGAATACAGGTTTAGATAAGGTGTCTTTATCTCCTTGGAATTTACTCATAAATTCTTTGTTTGATATACTCATAGTTTTATATTTGTTTAGTTAATGTTTAGGTTAAATAAAAGAAAGGTGGGTGGGCTCGCTCTCTTGCGGCAGTTGATGCTGTATTGCAATGATTATTCTTTCACCTTTCTTATGTAAAGAGTGACTAATCCACTCTTATGTTTACGTCTCTTATAGAATAACAGTAATCTTGTACCATATCCTCAAAGCAAGTAGACCAATCTATGAATGGCATATTTGCTAATTGCATATCTATTACTGCTTTGTCTTTAGCACGCTGTTCCATTATATCGTGCAAAGGTTCTACTTTGTATGTATGGAATACTGGTGTATCCATGTGAATTGTTGTTGAGCAAGATGTACACTCAACTAAGTTGTGTGAATGCTCAAATGCTGTTGTGTTGTTGCAGTTAGTGCAACTGATGTCTGTAAGTTTCATATTATAATATGTATTAGTAAGTAATTAATTTATCTATTATTAATAGTAAAAAAGGAGCCGTTAGGCTCCATAGTTTTAAATAGATAGTTCATAATAATCTATCATTGATAATGGTTTTGTATTGATTGTTTCTAAAAAGTCACAATAAATAAACCATTCTAATTGTAATGTTTTAAATTCTTTTAGTGATTGAATTTTATCAGCCACTAAGTTGTTGAAGATATTTAATTCTTCTTGTGTTGTGATTATCTCAGGCATAATGTATATATATTAATTAATAACTTATTATAAATAGTAAAAAGGAAGGAGCGTTAGCTCCGACCTATAATAGTTAATTGATTGTATTATTAAGATATGATTGTTCTATTTTAATAATGTTAATGCTGTGGTCTTTATTCATTGGAATAGCATTAAGGCCTGTAATTTGATAAAATGAATGAATATCGTTATCAATTAAATCAAGTATGAATGATTGCCATTGAACATACTGTAATAATTGTTGATGAGACATTTTAAGTAATGGTGTGCTGAGTAATTTTGTGTACATAATATATATATTAGTTAATTATTATTAATAGTAAAACATATGCGGAGCAATTAGAGTGATATATTATTAGTGAGTGAAACGAACACAGTAATGATGAGAGATAAGCGAGTAACCAGATCGTAGATCTGAGATATATGCGAAGCATATGGTTACGAGCTAGTAAAAAAAAGAGAGAGTCCGAAGACTCAATCTTGTAATAGTTTAACCACTTTAAGTGATGTACATGCAGTACAATTGGTTGCTAACCTATGTGTGTGGTATTACATCCCAAAGCAATAAGGGAAAACCAATACATAATATAGTTTATCCTACTGTTATTACACAATATGAGTAATATTGTAGTAGTTAAACCTATTATTAATAGTAAAAATTAATCAGCTAAATATATTAAGGAGTATAGTTTGTTGTAAAAAATAGCTAGAACGCTTGACAATGTCATTTAAAATGTATAACTTCGCAAACTCAATAGTTAGTTATTGTATTAATCAGCTAAATATATTAGAACATATAGTATATACTCATTATAATCATTACTTATGTATTAATTGATTGATTATCAATGTTTTAACTTAATACTTATAGTGTTTATAGGTATTATAGTATAGTTATTAAGGGTGTTAGACTGTATCACACTCACACTTATATCCGCAATATTTATAGTATTTTCACAGATAATGTAAAAAAAAGAGACTAATTGTCTCTCTTTTGTTTTGCTTTTAAGTAATGTGACTTCATTTCAGAAGTATATTCTTTAGCATTGATTTGGATGATTGCAGCTGTGTGTCCAGCTACTGTTGCTACTTTGTTTAGTAAATCTTTCATAATATATTTATATAGTTTAATTAATACTTATTTAAAATAGTAAAAGGAAAAAGGGGATAGGGTATCCAAAGTTTTGAAAACCAATGGGGGTTTTAAGCATATAGTATCCCTCCCTCACAAAAAAAATAAAAATTTTTTATATCTTTGTAAAAACTTAAACCTTACGTTATGACACAAGAAGATCAAAATCTACAAAGCTTATTCGCAAATTTAAATCAAGTATCCCGAAATACTATGATAAGAGAGAAGTCTGGAGGAGGTACAGGCGGTGGTTCTGATATAGCAGAAGGGTCTATGGATCCAAATACATTAATGACAGGTAATCCATATATTGCTAAGAATGTTGTTGAGTTTAATCAAGGAGGAATGGTAGGGGCATCAGGTGCGCCAACAATGAATAATCCTTATCTTGAAAAGATGAATCAATTAGTAGGCCTACAGCAAATGGTGAATGTAGGGAAAGGTTTAGCAAATAACGTTTTACAACAAGAAGCTATGATGTCTGCACCTAAAGCGGCATACGGTATGAAAAGAAAATATTTTGGAGGAGGTTCATTCTCACCCTTTCAAACAACTAGTGGTGAAGGTACTTATGTTGGCCATAAACCAGGTAGCTCTGCATATAAAGCGTATGTTAAACAAGGGGTAATAACAACTGGAGAAACAGACTTTAACACACATACAGGTCAATACACAAGAAGAAGTGCTATGAAAAGGTACACTAACGGGGGTAGATTCTAATGGATGAAATAGGACTAAACGAACTATTACAATTAATTATAAAGGA
>Ga0070754_10000361_pt1 | contig 43752 bp, 42 predicted proteins | sample VirMetDEL_Sep_01_FD_75181 | JGI IMG/M metagenome (GOLD analysis project Ga0070754, IMG submission 75181) | Aqueous microbial communities from the Delaware River and Bay under freshwater to marine salinity gradient to study organic matter... | ecosystem: Environmental > Aquatic > Marine >...
GAAGGTCGACTTGCCGCAGCCGTTGGCGCCGATCAGGCCGTAGCGGTTGCCGTTGTTGAACTTGACGGAAACGTTCTCGAACAGCGGCTTGGCGCCGAACTGCATGGTGATGTTAGCGGTGGAGATCAAAGGACTTACCTATCAGTAACTTGAGGTGCGCTGTTTAAAGGGGATACCGCTTCGAGCCATTCAGCCCGGCCCGAACCGAGGAAGAGGAACCTGCGCATGTGAGTGAAGGCTACGACCCTGCCGGCAGACGAGCCGCTAAGGCTGTTGGGGCATGAGGGGCGTGTCGGGCATCGTGACGCCGGGGCCTTGTGCTGCTAAGGGCGGCGTCGAAGCGCGCAATGGTATCACTTGGTACCCGCAACTTCAGCCATGTGATCTGAAATGGATCCAGCAGCATGCAGGTTACCCCTAGGGGCAGAGTCAAGCGTTGCTTTGGTGCGGAGGGCGATAGCTTTCGCCGGCAGTCTTGAACGAGGGGGCGATTCAAAGCGCGGCTTTAGCCACTCGTCAAAGCGGGTAGCCAAGGCTCCCGGCGTATCCGCTCTGGGAACCTCGGGATGTGTCGCTCCTACAGGCGTGGCCGCAGTTTGAGTTCGGGCGTGGGTTTGGGGGCGCCTATCACCGGGTGGCTGTCCGGGTGCTGTTCGATCATCTGGGCGATCTCCCGCAGCTTGCCCAGCATGGCCTGGGCCAGGCCAGCCTGGGTGCGGTACAGACCGGTGTCCGGGTCCTGTTGCAGATCGCTGAGACCTTTGAAGGGGTAGCTGTAGCGTTTGGCATCGACGCTGAAAAAGCGTTGGTAATCCTGCTCGCTGCCGTGCAGTTCGCGGCAGGCTCTTTCCAGGCTCTGCAGTTGTTCGGCGACGCTGGCCAGTTGCAGGCGCAGACGAATGATCTGGTGATTCTCCCAGTTCATCGGCGAGGCCTGGGCGCCAGCCTGCCAGTGCTGCGGGTCGCCGAAGCGCAGGACGAACTGCTGGCCGGCTTCACGTCCGTAGCGGGTCAGCCGCTCGATGCGTTCGGTGGGCATGGTCAGGTTGAGGCCGCCTTCCTCACGGGTCAGCTGGATCAGGCCGATACGGTCGCGAAAGCCGGGCATCAACGAGAGGGTTTCGTGGTTCCAGTCCTTGGCGACATTGCTGAGCAGGGCGAGAAAGCCCCGTAGGGCAGGCAAGCCCGTTTGGGGAAAGCGGCGCCAGTAGGCAAGCCGCGCATCGCCATTATTGCGTGGGAAGCGTACGCGTTGTGCGTCGGCCCCGTCAGTCGGCCCCAGGTCTAGGCCAAAGGTGGGGCGCCTGGGCAGCGCGGCATCGAAGAAGTGGATGGGAAAATTGGAGCTGATGCCACCGTCGGTGAACCAGCAGCGCTCCAGCTTTTTCTCGGCCTTGCGGTAGTCCACGGCATGCAATGGCACGGCGCTGAGCAGCAGGGGAAAGCTCAGGCTCATGCGCACGGCAACGATCACCGGCAGGTCATCGGGCAATGGCAGGCGCAGGTAACCGTCGCCACGATCATCGCCGGGGCGCTGGTGAGCGCTCATCCAGGCCACAACAGGCTGCGGGAACAGCTTGGCGAATTCCTCCTGGCGGAAATGGAACTGGTTGTTCTCGCGAACCTTGTCGTCGTCACGAAAGGGCAGGCGGAACGGCCGCGCCATGCTCAGGCAGGTGGTCATCATCTGCAGGTCGATGCCATGGCGACGCAGATCGCCGAAGGTCAAGGGCCGCCCGCACTCGATGGCGTCGGCCTGACCGGCGCAGTATTCGTGCTGGCCGCTGAGCTGGTCGAGGTACTGGGTCAGCCAGGCGGTCAGGGCTTCATGCGGGGCCTTGTCCTCGGCGGCGGGCATACCGCTGCACAGGCCGAAACCGTTCGCTGGCAATTCACGCAGTGCCACGATGGCCATGCGCCCGAGCACGGCTACCAAACTACCGAGTGCGGCGAACAGCAGTACCCAGAGCCAGACCAGCATGCTGGCGCTGTTGATCGCGACCCACCACAACGGCCCACCCGCCAGCAGGGCGCCAATCAGCGCGGTAGGCTTGTGCCGCATGAGCATGACCTTGAGTGGCGCGAAAACTCGCGCCCCGGGGCCTCGGCCTTTGCTTTCGAGGATGGCGATGAAGGTGTCGAACAGTGTGCGCAACGAGGAGCGCGGTTTGAACAGCGCCAGCAGCTTGGTGCCGCGGCCTTCTGCAGCGGGCATGCACAGATGTGCGGGTAGCCGTTCGATTTCTGCGAAGCCGCCAGGGTCGTTGTTCAACTCACCGTGCTGATAGCGCTGGCGGCCCAGCTCGGCCGCGGCCGCTGCCGCCGCGGCGATGGCACCAGCACTGGTGCCGCCGATACTGCGCAGGCGAAACGCCTTGGCAATCTCGGTGATGGCCAGCGGGTAGACGATGCCGCTGGTGATGCCTCCCTTCATGATCAGGTCGCATTCGCGGGCAAAGGCCGTCTGGCGCGAATCGCTCATCTACTGCTCCTTGTGGTCATATCGAACGCTGGCGCGGGCATGATAACGCGGCTTTTATGGCGACGTGCCAGTATTGCGTGCGAAGGCGGGCAGCAAGTGGCGCCAGGGAAGGTCTGAGATCAGAGGTCGCAGGCGCAGATGCGCGTGACAATCGCAGCGCTGGACGACCTGATTCTGCTGGCCGCCCCAAAGGTCATCGAACAGGTTACACAAACCTCATCTTTTGGGTGTGCGGGCAAGTTGGGCGAAAAATGACCTCAGCTGTCGATCTCACCATTGCGGATGGCGGTGCGGATGGCCTGCGCCGTCGTGGTTACACCGAGGCGCTGGCGTGCCGAACGGAGGTGATTCTCCACCGTACGTTCCGACAGGCCGAGCGTCGTCGCGATGTCCGCCTGGCGCCGGCCGGCCGCTGTCCATGCCAGCACTTCGCGCTCACGTGGCGTGAGCCTGCCGAGCCCTTCAACGAGCGGGGCTTCGAGCAGCTTGTGGGCGTAGAAGAATGCGGCGCTGGCGACCTGTCCGAGGCCCAGGCGTACCTGGGGTGAGCCGTCTAGCCGTGTTCCACCCAGGCTCATGGCGCCTTCCAGACCGCGAGGGCCGAACACGGGCACCTGCAGGCCCTGAACGCCTGAACCCTTTGGTGTGCGAACCACTTGGTAGCGTTCACCGTCCCGCTCCTGCACCTTGATCCAGAAGAAAGCATCGCGCGCATCGAGCAGGTGGCGCGTGACCGGGCAGCGCCGCACATAGGTCTTGGCGTCGACGGGCTGATCGTCGCCGAACCAGTCACCTTCCACCCAGAGGATGCGTTCGATGACGTCCTCGTTCGCCGCCGAGGCGGAAAACAGCACGAAGCGGTCATAGCCGTAAGGTATGGCGAACCCTCGTACGGCTTTCTTGATCGCTTCGAGGCCCTGCGCCGCCTCGATCTCGAGCACGGCGCGCATGGCGGCCACGGCCGGCGAGTCCGTCACTTCGTCGCGACCTCTTCGAGCAGCGCCGCCGCTGCCAGTTTGCCCAGGTTGTTGCCTGCCAGCGGGCTGTCGCCGGTCAGCAGCTTGCGATCCTGGTGCGTCGCACCGGAGATGTCCTGATTGATGATCTCGATGCCCAGTGCCTGCAGGCGTTCGCCGAATTTCCAGGTCAGGTGGCCCGGCATGTAGCCGATGTCCGGCGTTGTCGCGTCGAGGGCATCGGGAAATGCGCAGATGCGATAGCCGTTGAAGGCGCAGGTGCTGGCGGACTCATCCAGGCCGGCCGCCAGCAAGGCTGCCGGGCCGTGGCACAGGGAAATGACGAACTTGTCCTTGGCAACGGCCCACTGCAGCACCTGTTTCATCTCGTGGCTCTCGGGCAGGCCGATCAGGGCGCCGTGGCCGCCGGGGATGAATACGCCGATGTAGTCGGAGTCATCGCCCAGGGCTTTTTCGATGACGTCGGCCAGTTTGAGCGGGCTCTTGAAGCGGTCACGGTATTTGTCATACAGGCCCTTTACCTCCGCGTCTTCGGAGGGCATGGCCCAGAATTCGAATTTCACCGGGTTGCCGGACAGGGTGGCGACATCGAAGGCAAAACCGGCCTTGTCGAGGTGATACATGGGCAGCAGGGTTTCGACCGGGTGATTGCCGGTGGAGAACATCGTGCCGTTGTCGGTCAGCAGGTAACGCTCGTCGGCGCCGATCAGCAGGATTTTCCAGCGCCCGCCCTTGTACGGGTTCGGGTAGTCGGCGCCGCTGAGATCGGATTTAGCCGAGGTGAACTGGCTGAGCGAGTAGGGCGAGGGGAAGAAGGCGTTGTCTTCCGCCGGATCGGGAGTGGGGCGCTTGTCGTCGTTGTGCGAGGTCGTCATGGTGTTCTCCTTCGAGAGAGGCGCGTGGTGAGAGCCAGACTAGTGCGGTGGCCTGGGGCCGACAATGAGGGATTTCCCTCAACGTTATGGACCCACGCAGCGCTGCTGCAGTGCCCGCCCGATGTCCATTCAGGGAAATCGAGCGCCAGTTGCCAGGTTGTGCTCGGGGTGGAATGCCCGCGGCGCATGGCGAATAATCTGCGTCACGTCGTATCCATCCAGCAGAGATCGCCATGAGCGCCACGCTACCGCCCCTCGTCCTGTCCATTCAGTCTCACGTTGCCTGGGGCCATGTCGGCAACGCCGCTGCGGTGTTCCCCTTGCAGCGGTTGGGCTTCGAGGTGTTGCCGATCCATACTGTGCAGTTTTCCAACCACACCGGCTACGGTCAGTTCCGGGGCCAGGTATTCGGCGCTGAGCACGTGCGTGAGGTGCTGCTCGGGCTGCGAGAGCGTGGCGTGTTGCCGCGCCTGTCGGCGGTGTTGTCGGGCTATCTGGGCGATGCCGACAGTGGGCGGGTGATTCTCGAGGCGGTGGGGGAGATCCGCCAGCACAACCCGGACGTGCGCTACCTGTGCGACCCGGTGATGGGCGACGTCGGGCGCGGCGTGTTCGTCAACCCCGCGATTCCCGACTTCCTGCGCGACCAGGCGATTCCCTTCGCCAATATCATCACGCCCAACCAGTTCGAGTTCGAGCTGCTCACGGGAGCGAAGCTGAGCAGCTTGCAGGAAGCGGTGAAAATTGCCCGGCAACTGCGTGGCCGCGGCCCGGACGTGGTGGTCGTCACCAGCCTGGCGACGCCGGATATTCCTGACGGCGAGTTGGGCACCCTGGCTGTGAACGGTGAGGGCGCCTGGCTGGTAACCACGCCGCACCTGGCGCGGCACCCACTGCCCAACGGCATGGGGGATGTGTTCTCGGCGACCTTGCTGGGGCGTCTGTTGGCCGGGCAGCCGTTGCAGCAAGCGCTGGCGCTGGCCACGGCAACGCTCTACGCGTTGGTCGAGCAGACCGCTGAAGGTTCGCGCGATCTGCCACTGGTGGCTGCGCAGGAGCAGATCGTGGCGCCTGCCGAGCGTTTCGTGGCACTTCCGGTTCCCATGGCTTAGAGCAGGGCATGCGCCGCCGATCCCGGTCTCTGGTTTTGCCAGGCTGGTGCGTGGACACCCCTTAGCTGTGCTGGTGTGCTTCTCAGGGGGTTTGGAGCGGCCTGCATTTTCAATTTTTCTTTGAAACTCCTAGCGATTTTGCCTGCTTTTTTCGTGCAGGCGCATGTTGCAAACTAGCCAGCATTTTTGCGTTATCCCTCGATCAGGAGAGTGTTCATGAGCCCCGCTTCCTTTGCCCGTCAGCGTTACACCACCAAGGCGTACGATGCGAGTCGCCAGGTGGATCAGGCGATCATCGACGAGCTGTTGGAATTGCTGCGTCTGTCGCCGTCTTCGGTCAATTCGCAGCCCTGGCACTTCGTCGTGGCGAGCACCGCTGAAGGCAAAGCGCGCCTGGCCAAGGGCGCTCAGGGCGGCTTTGCCTACAACCAGCCGAAGATCCTCAATGCCTCGCATGTGATCCTCATCTGCGCCCGCCGCGATCTCGACGACGCCCACCTGGCCAATGTGCTGCAGCAGGAGGCCGACGATGGCCGCTTTCGCGATGACGCGGCACGCACCACCCAGCACAACACTCGCAGCAGCTACGTCGAACTGCATCGCGGCCTAGGTGACATTCCGCACTGGGCGGAGAAACAGGCGTATCTGGCGTTGGGTACCTTGCTCCTGGGCGCAGCGGCCAAAGGCGTGGACGCCACGCCGATGGAAGGCATCGACCGCGAGGCGCTGGATGAGGAGCTTGGGCTGGCCGCTCAGGGGCTGAGCAGCATGGTGGCGGTGGCGCTGGGTTATCGCAGCGACAGCGATTTCAACGCCGCGCTGCCCAAATCCCGTTTGCCGGCCGAGCGGGTATTCACCCACCTCTGAGTGCTCTGCCTCTCTGTGCCGATCAGCAGAGGGACCAGGCTGCCATTCATTCCGGCAGCCTGGCGATCACCTTGATCTCGAAGTCGAAGCCGGACAGCCAGGTCACGCCAATGGCGGTCGCAGTCGGGTAGGGCGCCTCGCCCCAATAATCGGCTGCCACTTCCCAGATGATTTCGAATTTCGCGTGCGGATCGACCATGAAGATCGTGGTGTCGACCACGTCTTCGAAGCTGCAGCCAGCCTCGGCGAGGATCGCATTGAGGTTGGCGAAGGCCAGGCGCACCTGATCTTTCAGGTCGGGCTCGGGCGAACCATCCTTGCGGCTACCGACCTGGCCGGATACGAACAGAAAGCCATTGGAACGAAGCGCTGGCGAATAGCGGTGAAGTTCGTACAGCTCATGGCGCTCGGCCGGGAAAACCACATCTCGTTTGTTTGTCATCGTTGCCTCCGTCGAGGGCCAATGCGGCCCGCTGTTGTCGATGAGGCCACTCTAGAAGTGCGACCGAACTGGATAAACGAGCAACTCTGGTCATGACTGTTTGTAGAATCCAAACAATCAACGGCTAAGAGTGATGCAAGATGGACCGTTTCGACGCGATGCAGGCCTTCGCCCGGGTGGTGGAAACCGGCAGTTTCACCAAGGCGGCTGCGACCTTGCACATGAGCAAGACCAGCGTGACCCAACTGGTCCAGCAACTGGAGGCACGCCTGCGCGTGCGTCTGCTCAACCGCACCACGCGCAAGGTCAACGTCACGGCCGATGGCGCCGCCTACTACGAGCGCGTGGTGCGTCTACTGGCGGATTTCGATGACGCGGAGACCAGCCTGTCCAGTGCTGCGCTGGCGCCGCGCGGCCGCTTGCGGGTGGATGTGCCCAGCCCCTTCGCGCGCATGCTGCTGATTCCGGCGCTGCCCGGCTTCTATGCGCGCTATCCAGAGATCCAGCTGACTCTGGGCGTCAGTGATCGCATCGTCGACATCATTGGCGAGAACGTCGATTGCGTGGTGCGTGGCGGCGCGATCACCGATCAATCGCTGGTGGCGCGCCATATTGGCGATCTGCAACTCGGCATCTACGCCACGCCGGGCTATCTGCAGCGCGCCGGAACGCCGGCACACCCACGCGAGCTGCAGGCAGCAGGCCACAGCACGGTGGGCTTTCTCTGGTCACGCACGGGTAGGGCCTTGCCCTATGCCATGCAGCGGGGAGAGGAGCACATCGAAGCGCAGGGGCGTCCGGTGCTTGTCGTCGACGATGGCAACGCCTACCTGGCCGCAGGGCTGGCGGGGCTTGGCATGCTCTGGCTCCCGCATTACATGGCCAAGCCGCACCTGGCCAGCGGCGAGCTGGTGCGCCTGTTCGAGGATTGGTCGATGACGCCGATGCCGATGTACCTGGCTTTCCCGCCGAACCGCCATGTCAGCGCCAAGCTGCGGGTGTTCATCGATTGGGTGGTGGAGCTGATGGCCGAGCATGCGCCGGTGTTGGAGCGGCGCTGAGCTGTCTTCAGCCTGCAAGGTGGATCTGCAGAGCAGGGTGCAGCGACTCATGGATCAATGCTGTCACGCCCGCGCACTCGGGCTTCTGAAGCGTTGGCAGGTTCTACTGATCTACCGCTCGCCTTCGCTTTATGAGAAATCGATTGACCAAAGAGAATGATCGTTCTACTTTATTGAGAGCGATCATTCTCTTTGGTTTGAACCATGCTCGAAGACGCCTCTATCCAGCAGCGCTTGCTGCAAGCCACCGAACGCCTGATCTATGCCGGCGGCATCAACGCCACGGGTATGGACGCCATCGTCAAGGCGTCGGGGGTATCGCGCAAAAGCATTTATCGCCTGTATCCGACCAAGGAGGCGCTGGTCGTCGCCGCACTGCGTGAACGTGATGAGCGTTGGATGCAGTGGTTCATCGCGGGCACGTCGACAGGCTCGCCGAGCGAGCGATTGCTGGCGGTGTTTCCACTGCTGCGCAGTTGGTTTTCGGCGCCTGACTTCCACGGCTGCGCCTTTATCAATGCCGCCGGTGAGATCGGCGACCTTGAGAGTGAGATCCGCGCTGTTGCGCTGTTGCACAAGCAGCGTTTGCTGGCCTATGTCAACGAACTGACCACTGCTTGCGGCTTTGCCGAGCCCGAGGAAATGGCCAGACAGTTTCTCCTGCTCATCGATGGCGCTACCGCTGTCGCCATGGTCACCGGGCAGGCGGATGCCGCCGACAGTGCCGGCCGCGCCGCGCAACTGCTCCTGCACACCCTGTCGCCCAGCAATGGGCTCAATCCCCCGCAAGCCTGAGGTACCGTCATGTCATCAAATACTGAAGTTCGCCCGCCGCTGCCGCCGTTCACCCGCGAGAGTGCCATCGAGAAGGTCCGCCTGGCCGAGGATGGCTGGAACAGCCGGGATGCCGCCAAGGTCGCGCTGGCCTACAGCCTCGATACCCGTTGGCGTAACCGTGCCGAATTCATCAATGGCCGCGACCAGGCGCGTGCCTTCCTCGAGCGCAAATGGGCCAAGGAGCTCGACTACCGTCTGATCAAGGAACTCTGGGCATTCACCGAGAACCGTATCGCCGTGCGCTATGCCTACGAATGGTGCGACGATTCCGGTAACTGGTTTCGCTCCTATGGCAACGAGAACTGGGAGTTCGGCGCTGACGGGCTGATGGTCAATCGCTACGCCTGCATCAACGACCTGCCGATTCAGGAGTCCGAGCGCAAGTTCCGCTGGCCGCTGGGGCGCCGTCCTGACGATCATCCGGGCTTGTCCGATCTTGGGCTTTGATAGCGCGCCGATGATTCGCCCTTGAGCTGGTCACCCCGGATCTGTCCATGGCCTGGAGCGGGGTGACCGACAATGACCCGGCCGAGCGCTGGCTGAGAAGCAAGATCGTCCAGTTCATGGGCGAGCCAGACGCCTGAGCAGCGCTCAGTCGCGATAGAAGACCTGGATCAGGTGATAGCCGAACTGGGTCTTCACCGGGCCGTGCACCTCGCGCAGTGGCTTCTTGAAGATCACCTGATCCACTGCACGCACCATCTGCCCAGGACGTACTTCACCGAGGTCGCCGCCCTTCTTGCCGGAGGGGCAGGTGGAGTGCTTGCGCGCCAGCACGTCGAAGGCCTCGCCAGCAGCGATGCGCTTCTTCAGCGCGGCAGCCTCCGCTTCGGTCTTGACTAGGATGTGGCGGGCCATTGCCTTTGCCATTGATGGGGTCCTCAAATCTGTCAGGGCGCTATTGTGCCAGCATTCGTTGCGCCAGCAGAATGGCGTCAATTTTGTCGGTCGTGTGCTGTCCGCGCTGCGGGCGAACTTGGCCTATGGTATTTCAATCGCGCTCACGGAAACGCCGCCATGGATCTCCACGCAATGCTGAAAGTCCTGTCCAGTCAGGATGGCTCCGATCTGTATCTGTCCACGGGGGCGCCACCCTGCGCCAAGTTCAACGGCGTGCTCAAAGCGTTGAGTCAGGAGCAGATGAAGGCGGGCGATGTGGCGGCCATTGCCGACGCGATCATGGACGGCGCCCAGCGTGAGGAGTTCGAACGCGAGCTGGAGATGAACCTGGCCATCTCGCTGGCCGGTGTAGGGCGTTTTCGCATCAACATCTTCAAGCAGCGCAACGAGGTGTCCATCGTCGCGCGCAACATCAAGCTGGACATTCCCCGTTTCGAAGATCTCAAGCTGCCTGAAGTGCTGCTCAGCACGGTGATGGAAAAGCGCGGCCTGGTGCTGTTCGTCGGTGGCACTGGTTCGGGCAAGTCGACCTCGCTGGCGGCACTGATCGACTACCGCAACCGCAACAGTGGCGGCCATATCATCACCATCGAAGACCCGGTGGAGTACGTGCACCGGCACAAGAAGTCGATCATCAACCAGCGTGAGGTGGGCGTGGACACCCGCAGCTTCCATGCGGCGTTGAAGAACACCCTGCGTCAGGCACCGGACGTCATTCTTATCGGCGAGATCCGCGACCGCGAAACCATGGAGCACGCCCTGGCCTTCGCCGACACCGGGCACCTGGCGATTTCCACCCTGCACGCCAACAACGCCAACCAGGCGTTGGACCGTATCATCAACTTCTTCCCCGAAGATCGCCGCCCGCAATTGCTCAACGATCTGGGCAACAACCTCAAGGCGTTCGTTTCCCAGCGCCTGGTCAAGACCGTCGACGGCAAGCGCCGCGCGGCGGTGGAAGTGATGCTGGGTACGCCGACGGTGCGCGACCTGATCAAGCGCAACGAATTCTCCGAGCTCAAGGAAATCATGGAGAAATCCAAGAACCTTGGCATGCAGACCTTCGATCAGGCGTTGATCGATCTGGTGCACGAAGGCGCCATCGATGAAGAGGAGGCGGTGAAGAACGCCGATTCGGCGAACAACGTGCGCCTGAAGCTCAAGCTCCATCGCGACAACCCGGCCAATGCCCGGCCTGCTCCGGTTGCTGCAGCGCTGGTGGCAGCCCCCGTTGCGCCACCGAAAGCCGCCTCGGCAGGCGACTGGGGACTGGAGCTAAAGCTCGAGGATATCGAAGAGGAGCTGCCGCCAGAGGATCCGGGGCGGCAGGGAATCTAGACCCTACGGGTCGGGCTGCAGCGGCAGGTAAGCCTGACGCAACAGCAGGCTGACGCCGTCCTGTTCCAGTTCGCTGACGGCCTCGCGCAACTGCTCGACCAGTTGCGCATCGCAATTCTTCGAGCAGGCGAGATACAGGCCGGTGCTGGCCAGGGGCGGGCTTCTGCGCAGGTTCTGTTCTCGATAGGGCGAGTTCTCCCAGATATACAGGGCCTCCGGTACGCCGGTGAACCAGGCATCGATGCGCCCAAGGATGAGCAGGTGGGCCGGGTTTTCGCCCAGCTGGAGCTGCACGATCTGCTCGTCGCTGAAACCTGCGCGCTGCAGGATGCCAACCTGCGCCGTGCCCATTCCGACACCGATCCGCTTGTAGCGCTGGCGTGCCTGCGCGAAGCTGGTGACTGGCTCATCGAGGCTGAAGAAGGCACGCTCCAGCTCCATGACCGAGGCAATCCAGGTGTACATCTGCTCGCGCTCGGGGGTGCGTGACAGAGGAATGATCAGCAGGTCCTTGCCCTTGGCGACCCGCATCTGAGAGCGAGACCATGGCTCGGCGACGATGTCGGTGAGCTTGCCGATCTTCGCCAGCGCGGTCAGTACCACGTCGCCCACCATGCCGTGGCCACCCTGGTAATGGTGCAGGGTCAGCGGGGGCGCGTCCGGCATGTACAGCTTGACCGGCTCGTTTGCTGATGCAGTTCCAGTGGCCAGCAAGGCAGCGAGCAGCCAGAAGGTGTTGGGCACGACGAACATCCTGTTGGTCTGGTCAAAGCAGTATAGGGCTGCTGTGGTGCGGCGATTTGCCAGGCAGTGCTCAGCTCATCGCTGTAACTCTGCCAGGTTGCGATACAGTTCCAGCGCCTGGGGATTGGCCAGGGCATCGGTGTTCTTCACCGGGCGGCCGTGGACGACGTTGCGCACCGCCAGTTCGACGATCTTGCCGCTGAGGGTGCGGGGGATATCTGCGACCTGGACGATCCGCGCCGGTACATGGCGCGGCGTGGTGTTGGCGCGAATCATCTGGCGAATCTCCTCGCGCAGGGCATCGTCCAGCGTCATGCCATCGCGCAGGCGGATGAACAGAACCACGCGCACATCGCCGTCCCATTCCTGGCCGATGGCGATGGACTCCAGTACCTGTGGCACCTTCTCCACCTGGCGGTAGATTTCCGCGGTGCCGATGCGCACGCCGCCAGGGTTGAGCACGGCATCGGAGCGGCCGTGGATGAGCAAACCGCCGTGCTCGGTCTCCTCGGCGTAGTCGCCGTGGGCCCAGACGCCGGGGAAGGTGGAGAAATAGGCGGCGTGGAATTTCTCGCCGCCTGCATCATTCCAGAAGCCCACCGGCATCGACGGGAAATGTCGGGTGCAGACCAGCTCGCCTTTTTCTCCCGTCACTGCCTGGCCATTGTCGTTCCACACCTGCACGTCCATGCCCAGGCCCTTGCACTGCAGTTCGCCGCGCCAGACCGGCAGGGTCGGGTTCCCGAGGGCAAAGCAGGAGACGATGTCGGTGCCGCCGGAGATCGACGACAGGCAAAGGTCGCGTTTCACCTCGCGGTAGACGTACTCGAAGCTCTCGTGGGCCAGCGGTGAGCCGGTGGAGAGAATGGTCTTGAGGCTGCTCAGCTTGTGGCTTTGTCGCGGTTTGACGCCGGCTTTCTCCAAGGCTGCGATGAACTTGGCGCTGGTGCCGAAGATGGAAATGTCCTCGGCGTCTATCAGATCGATCAGGCGGCTCGGTTCGGGGTGAAAGGGCGAACCGTCGTAGAGCACCAGGGTGGCGCCCTGGGCCAGGCCCGAGACCAGCCAGTTCCACATCATCCAGCCGCAGGTGGTGTAGTAGAACAGGGTATCGCTGGCGCCCAGATCGCTGTGCAGGCCATGCTCCTTGACGTGCTGCAGCAAGGTGCCGCCCGCGCCGTGGACGATGCACTTGGGCACGCCGGTGGTGCCGCTGGAGTAGAGGATGTACAGCGGCTGGTCGAAGGCCGTCGGGGTGAACTGCGGCGCGCCGCCGGGCTGGTAAAAATCCTGCCAGAGGCTGACGGCGGCGGCGGTTTTGCAATCCGTCGTGTCGGCATCGACCTTGGCGTAAGGCACCAGCACCAGCTGCTGCAGAGAAGGGAGTTGCCCGAGGATTTCGTTGAGCTTGTCGTTCAGATCGATGTTCTTGCCGGCGTAGCGGTAGCCGGCCGCGGCGATCAGCACCTTGGGTTCGATCTGGCCGAAGCGGTCGATCACGCCTTGGGTGCCGAAATCCGGCGAGCAACTCGACCAGGTAGCGCCGAGGCTGGCAGTGGCAAGCATGCCCACCACGGTCTGCCAGGTATTGGGCATGAAGGCGGCGACGCGGTCGCCGAGGACTACGCCGGCCTCGCGCAGGGCTCGCTGCAGGCCGGCGACATGGGCCGCCAGTTGGGCATGGCTGAGCTGCTCGCGGCTGCCATCCTCGCCGATGGCCACCAGCGCCGGATGACCGTCGCGGCGACGCAGCAGGTGTTCGGCGAAGTTCAGCGTGGCACCGGGAAACCACTGCGCATCGGGCATCGTCGGGCCTTCGCGCAGCACGCATTCGGCAGGGCTGTTAAAGCGAATATCGAAGAAGTCGACGATGGCCTGCCAGAAGGCTGCGCGCTGCTCGACGCTCCAGGCGTGCAGGGCAGGGTAATCGGCCAGCTGCAAACCCTGGCGCTCGTTGACGAAGCGGCGGAAGGCATCCATCCGGCTGGCGCTGATGCGCTCGGGCGACGGCGTCCACAGCGGTTGCGACATAGCGAGTCCTCGTCGTACTCGATCTTATGCTTCAGCTTAGTGCGTTCGGAGCATTTGACCTTTAACTCAGGCGACCTTTGCTGCTGTCGCACCGACCTTTTCATACGCTCGCAAGCCTGCTGGGAAAAACGACAGACCGATATGTTAGACCTACCTGTAGGAGCGGCTTTAGCCGCGATAATCGCGGATGAATCCGCTCCCACAGGGCGTTTCACCGATCCACCGCAGCGGTGGATGAGAAAAGCGTCATCCACCCTACGGAGCCTGTCGACTTAGAAATGCCCGCGCTACTCGTGAGCCGTTAGCCTTGCCGAGTACCTCGCAGATGCGTTGGCCGGCCGCGATCAGCTTGTCCATGTCCACACCAGTTTCGATGCCCAGGCCCTGCAGCAGGTACAGCACGTCCTCGCTGGCGACGTTGCCGGTGGCGCCCTTGGCATAGGGGCAGCCGCCGAGACCGGCGACCGAGCTGTCGAACACATGGATGCCTTCGAGCAGGCTGGCGTAGATATTGGCCAGCGCCTGGCCATAGGTGTCGTGGAAGTGCCCGGCTAGCCTCTCACGGGGGATGTCGCGGCCAACCTGCTCGAACAGCGCGCGGGTTTTGCCAGCGGTGCCGGTGCCGATGGTGTCGCCCAGCGACACCTCGTAGCAGCCCATGGCATATAGCTCGCGGGCGACACTGGCGACCTGCTCCGGCGCGATCTCGCCATCGTAGGGGCAGCCCAGCACGCAGGAGACGTAGCCGCGCACGCGAACGTTCGCGGCCTTGGCCGCCTCCATCAGCGGCACGAAGCGTTGCAGGCTGTCGGCGATGGAGCAGTTGATGTTCTTTTGCGAGAAGGTTTCGCTGGCGGCGGCGAATACCGCCACTTCCTCTACCTTGGCTTCGAGTGCGGCCTCGAAGCCTTTCAGGTTGGGCGTCAGGGCGGCGTAGGTGATGCCAGGTTTGCGCTGGATGGCGGCGAACACCTCGGCAGAGCCGGCCATTTGTGGCACCCATTTGGGCGAGACGAAGCTGCCCACCTCGACATAGCTCAGCCCGGCTGCCGTCAGATCATCGACCAGACGCACCTTGTCGGCCACGCTGATCGGTTGCTTCTCGTTCTGCAGGCCATCGCGCGGGCCGACTTCCACCAGTCGTACGGAGTTGGGCAGGCTCATCGGGTGTCCTCGTATTCATCCTGGGATGCGCTGTGCGCACCATTCGCGTCTACTGCGTAGGGTGGACATCGCTTTTCATGTCCACCTTATCCAACGCGAATGCGCTGGATCGATAAGGTGTGATCCACCCTACGGCTCCAGCTCCACCAGTACCGCGCCTTCGCTGACCATTTCCCCTTCGCGGCAGTACAGCGCCTTGACCGTACCCGCCTCGGGCGCGCGGATGCTGTGCTCCATCTTCATCGCCTCCAGTACCACCAGCGCGGTGCCGGCTGCCACCGTCTGGCCGGGCTCGACCAGAACACGGACGATGCTGCCGTTCATGGGCGCACTGAGGCCGCCCTGTTGAGTATGGCTGGCCTCGGCGGCGGCAATAGGGTCGAAACGGGTGATCGCGTGCAGCTCGCCGTGCCACAGCAGGTAAAGCGTGTCGCCACGGCGGATGGCGCGCAGACGCTGGCGCGTGCCGTCGATCTCCGCCAGCAGCTCTTCGCCTTGCAAGCTTGCGTTGTTATCCGCTCGTACCTTGCGGCTCACGCCCTGGCAGCTCAGGTGCAACTCGACCTCCGCCACGCCACCGGCGCGCCAGCCACTGCGGGCTGTCCAGGGCGAATGCGGGTCGTCATCGCGCTGCAGGGGCGTCTCGCTCTGTACCCAGGCATCGGCAGCCAGTTGCCAGAAGGAGTCCGGCAACTCAGCGGGCGCAGGCAGCAATTGCGGCTGGTGGCGGGGGATAAAGCCCGTGTCCAGCTCGCACGCGGCGAATGCCGGGTGGGCGAGGATACGGCGCAGGAACGTTAGGTTGGTCTTCACACCACCGACCAGGGTATCGCCGAGCATGGCCAGCAGACGCAGACGCGCCTGCTCGCGGTTCTCGCCCCAGGCGATGAGCTTGCCCAGCATCGGGTCGTAGAAGGGCGAGACGCTGTCGCCCTCGGCCACGCCGCTGTCGACGCGCTGGCCGTCGCCACCGGCTGATTCTCGGTACAGCGCCAGGGTGCCGGTGGCGGGGAGGAAATCGTGATCCGGGTCTTCGGCGTACAGCCGCACCTCGATGGCGTGGCCGTTGAGCGGAACCTGCTGTTGGGTGATCGGCAGCGGTTCGCCACGGGCGACGCGAATCTGCCAGGCCACCAGGTCGAGCCCGGTGATGGCCTCGGTGACGGGATGCTCGACCTGCAGGCGGGTGTTCATCTCCATGAAGAAGAAATCGCCACGCTCGTCGAGCAGAAACTCCACGGTGCCGGCGCCGACATAACCGATGGCCTGCGCCGCCTTGACCGCCGCTTCGCCCATGGCGCGGCGCCGCTCGGGGCTCAGGCCCGGCGCTGGCGCTTCTTCCACCACCTTCTGGTGACGGCGCTGGATCGAGCAGTCGCGCTCGTTGAGATACAGACAGGTGCCGTGCTGGTCGGCGAACACCTGGATTTCCACGTGGCGCGGTTTGAGCACGTACTTTTCGACCAGCATGCGCGAGTCGCCGAAGGCCGACTGTGCTTCGCGCTGCGCGGATTCCAGCGTCTCGGCGAGCTGTGCCTCCGATTCGGCGACCTTCATGCCCTTGCCGCCACCGCCGGCAGCCGCCTTGAGCAGCACCGGGTAACCGATGCGCGCGGCGGCTTCGCGGAAGGTTTCATAATCCTGCGCTTCGCCGTGGTAGCCGGGCACCAGCGGCACGCCGGCGGCCTCCATCAGCGACTTGGCCGCCGACTTGCTGCCCATGGCGTCGATGGCCGAGGCGGGCGGGCCGAGGAAGATCAAACCGGCCTGCTCGATGGCGTGGGCGAAGCCGGCATTCTCCGAGAGAAAGCCGTAGCCGGGGTGGATGGCTTGTGCGCCGCTGGCCTTGGCGGCGGTGATGATCTTGTCGATCAGCAGGTAGCTTTCGCCAGGCTTGGCACCGCCGAGATTCACTGCCATATCGGCTTCACGTACATGCCGCGCGCTGGCGTCGATGGCGCTGTGCACGGCCACGGTACGCAGGCCCATGGCCTTGGCCGTGCGCATGACGCGGCAAGCGATCTCGCCACGGTTGGCGACCAGCAGCGTGTCGATCATGGTCATTGCTCCTGCCAGGACGGTTGGCGTTTTTCCAGGAAGGCGCGCAGGCCTTCCTGGCCCTCGGCGCTGATGCGCAGGCGGGCGATGGCGTTCTCGGTATAGCGGCGCAGGGCCGGGGTCAGCTCGCCGCTGCCGACTTCGCGCAGCAGATCCTTGCTGGCGCGCATGGCTTGCGGGCTGTTGTGCAGCAGGTTGTCGATCCAGGCTTCGATCTGGGCCTCCAGCTCGTCAGTCGGGAAGCACTCGGCAAGCAGGCCCAGTTCGCGGGCGCGCTTGCCGTCAAAGCGCTCGGCGGTCAGCGCGTAGCGCTTGGCGGCGCGCTCGCCAATGGCCTGCACGACGAAGGGGCTGATCACCGCCGGAGCCAGGCCAATACGCACCTCGGACAGCGAAAACAGGGCGTCCTCGGCGCCGATGGCCATGTCGCAGCAACTGGCCAGACCCACCGCGCCGCCGAAGGCTGCGCCCTGGACCACGGCCAGGGTCGGAACCTTCAGGCCGTGCAGGTTGTACATCAGCTCGGCCAGCTCGCGGGCGTCATTCAGGTTGGCGTTGTAATCCAGCCCTGCGGCCTGCTGCATCCAGGCCAGGTCGGCGCCGGCGAAAAAGTGCTTGCCACGGCTTCGTAGCAGGAGAAAGCGCAGGCTCTTGTCCTCACCGACGGCGTCGAGGGCGAGGATCAGCTCGCGGATCATCTCGGCGTTGAAGGCGTTGTTCTTTTCCGCGCGGTTCAGCCAGAGGGTGGCGAAGCCGCGTGGGTCTTTTTCAAGCTGTACGGTGGTGAAGTTAGTCATTGTGTCAGGCTCGATGGGCTGGGTAGGAGCGGCTTCAGCCGCGATCCGCTTGCCAGAGTTCGCGGCTGAAGCCGCTCCTACAGGGGTCACATACGGAACACCCCGAAACGGGTCGGCTCGATGGGGGCGTTAAGGCTGGCGGACAGGGCCAGGGCCAGTACCTCGCGGGTCTGCGCCGGGTCGATCACGCCGTCGTCCCACAGGCGGGCGCTGGAATAGAAGGCGTGCGCCTGCTGCTCGTACTGCTCGACGATGGGCTGCTTGAGGCGCTGCTCGTCTTCGTCCGAATACGGCTGGCCGGCGCGTTGCGCCTGTTCGCGCTTGACCTGCACCAGCACGCCGGCTGCCTGCTGCGCGCCCATCACACCGATCCGCGCGTTGGGCCACATCCACAGAAAGCGCGGGTCATAGGCACGACCACACATGCCGTAGTTGCCGGCACCGAAGCTGCCGCCGATGATCAGGGTAAACTTCGGTACCTGGGCGCAGGCCACGGCAGTGACCAGCTTGGCGCCGTGCTTGGCGATGCCGCCTTCCTCGTACTTCTTGCCCACCATGAAACCGGTGATGTTCTGCAGAAACAGCAACGGAATGCCGCGCTGGTAGGCCAGTTCGACGAAGTGCGCGCCTTTCTGCGCGGCTTCGGCGAATAGGATGCCGTTGTTGGCCAGGATCGCCACCGGATAACCATTGATGCGGGCGAAGCCGCACACTAGGGTAGTGCCGAACAGCGCCTTGAACTCATCCAGCTGCGAGTCGTCGACGATCCGCGCGATCACCTCGCGCACATCGAAGGGCTGCTTGGCGTCGGCCGGGATCATCCCGTACAGCTCCTCGGCAGCGTAGCGCGGGGCGATGGGGGCGCGGCTGTCGAGCTGGCCGAGCTTGCGCCAGTTCAAATTGCTGATGCAGCGCCGGGCCAGGGCCAGGGCGTGTTCGTCATCCTCGGCATAGTGGTCGGCCACGCCGCTGGTCTTGCAGTGCACGTCGGCGCCACCGAGCTCTTCGGCTGTCACCACTTCGCCGGTAGCCGCCTTCACTAGCGGCGGGCCAGCGAGGAAGATGGTCGCCTGTTCGCGCACCATGATGGTCTCGTCACTCATGGCTGGCACGTAGGCGCCACCGGCAGTGCAGGAGCCCATGACCACGGCGATCTGTGGAATGCCCATTGCGCTCATGTTGGCCTGGTTGAAGAAGATACGGCCGAAGTGTTCACGATCCGGAAACACCTCGTCCTGACGTGGCAAGTTGGCGCCGCCGGAATCCACCAGGTAGATGCATGGCAGGCGGTTTTCACGGGCGATGGCCTGGGCGCGCAGGTGCTTCTTCACCGTCAGCGGGTAATAGCTGCCGCCCTTAACCGTGGCGTCGTTGGCCACGATCATGCATTCCACGCCTTCGACGCGGCCGATGCCGGCGATCACCCCGGCGGCGGGCACGTCCTCGCCGTAGACCTCATGGGCAGCGAGCTGGCCGATCTCGAGAAAGGGCGAGCCGGCATCGAGCAGGCGGTTGATGCGTTCGCGCGGCAGCAGCTTGCCGCGCGAGGTGTGGCGCTCCTGCGCCTTGGCGCCGCCGCCTTGGTGGATGCGGGCGAGCAGGGCGCGCAACTCGTCCACCTGGGTAAGCATGGCCGCCTGGTTGGCGGCGAACTCCGGTGAGCGGGTGTTGATCTGGGTATGCAGGATGGCCATCGGTGGCGCTCCATTTCGTAGCCCGGATGCAATCCGGGACAGAATTTCCCCGGATTGCATCCGGGCTACGCAGGCTTATTTCGTTTCGTTGAACAGCTCGCGGCCGATCAGCATGCGGCGGATTTCGCTGGTGCCGGCGCCGATCTCGTAGAGCTTGGCGTCGCGTAGCAGGCGCCCGGCCGGGTACTCGTTGGTGTAGCCGTTGCCGCCCAGCAACTGGATGGTATCCAGGGCCATCTTGGTGGCCATCTCGGCGGTATAGAGGATCACCGCCGCAGCGTCCTTACGTGATTCCTCGCCGCGGTCGCAGGCCTTGGCGACGTTGTAGAGGTAGGACTTGGAGGCGTTCATGCCGGCATACATGTCGGCCAGCTTGCCTTGCACCAACTGGAACTCACCGATGGACTGCTTGAACTGCTGGCGTTCGTGCACATAGGGCAGCACCACGTCCATGCAGGCGCTCATGATCCCGGTCGGGCCGCCGGAGAGCACGGTGCGTTCGTAATCCAGGCCGCTCATCAGCACGCGCACGCCGCCGCCCTCGACGCCTAAGATGTTCTCCTCCGGCACTTCGCAGTCCTCGAACAGCAGTTCGCAGGTGTTGGAGCCGCGCATGCCCAGCTTGTCCAGCTTCTGGTGGCGAGAGAAACCCTTGAAATCGCGCTCGACGATAAAGGCGGTCATGCCGCGCGAGCCGGCCTCGATGTCGGTCTTGGCGTAGATCACGTAGGTATGGGCGTCCGGGCCGTTGGTGATCCACATCTTGTTGCCGTTGAGCACGTAGCGGTCGCCGCGCTTCTCAGCCCGCAGCTTCATCGACACCACATCGGAGCCAGCGTTGGGCTCGCTCATGGCCAGGGCGCCGATGTGCTCGCCGGAGCACAGCTTGGGCAGGTATTTGTGCTTCTGTGCCTCGCTGCCGTTCTTGTGGATTTGGTTGATGCAGAGGTTGGAGTGCGCACCGTAGGACAGGCCGACCGAAGCCGAGGCGCGGCTGATTTCTTCCATGGCCAGCACATGCGCCAGATAGCCCATGTCGGTGCCGCCGTACTCTTCCTTGACCGTCATGCCGAGCAGGCCCATGTCGCCGAATTTGCGCCACATGTCCATGGGGAATTCGTTGTCACGGTCGATCTGCGCGGCGCGTGGTGCCAGCTCGTTCTGGGCGAACTGGTGCACCGAGTCGCGCAGCATGTCGAGGGTTTCGCCGAGGCCGAAGTTGAGGGAGGGGTAGCTCATGGGGTCACCTGTCGTTGTTCTTGTCGTGGGGCGATTACGCGGTGGTTTCGGCCAGGGCCGCGAGGCAGCGTTCCTCGGCGGTATCCAGTTCCAGTTGCATCTGCTGGATATCCAGCAGCTGTTGTTCGAGCTGCTGACGGCGCTCGGCGATCTTGGCGAGGAAGGTATTGAGCTGCCGGTGGTTGCCGCTGCTGGGGTCGTAGAGGTCGATCAGCTCCTTGCATTCGGCCAGGGAGAAGCCGATGCGTTTGCCGCGCAGGATGAGCTTCAGGGTTACCAGATCCTTGGGCTGATAGACACGCTCCTGGCCACGGCGCTCGGGGGCGAGCATGCCTTGTTCCTCGTAGAAGCGGATGGCGCGCGGGGTGACGTCCAGTTCGCGGGCCAGGTCGGAGATGCTGTAGGTCGTCGGCATGGTGGTGTTCTTGTGGTTTACCTTTACGTAAACGTTAAGCTGGCTTTTGCAGGCTGTCAAATGTCTGGAGATGGGCGCGAGTGCGGCCTCATTGCGCAGCCGGGTAGCGGCACGGCTGGACAGATGACGCGTCAAAGTCTCTAGAATGCCGGTCTCGTCGGCAGCCACGAACAAGGGAAATCATGGCCGGTGCGTCCGTTGAAAAAGGCACGATCGCTGTTCACCTGGTGCTCGAAGCGCTTTGCGAAATGCGCCGGCAAGGCGTCGATGAGGCAGCAGTGCTGCAGGAAGCGGGAATCGACGCTGACTTGCTGACGCAGCCAGAGGAGCGGGTGTCGTCCGAGGCCTACGGGCAGCTGTGGCTAGCCATCGCCCGGCAGATGGACGATGAATTCTTCGGCATGAACCGGCGACGGATGAAGGTCGGCAGCTTCGCTTACATGACCCGTGCTGCGGCGCAGGAGCCAACCCTGGACGCGGCCTTGCAAGGGGCGCTGCGCTTTCTGCATCTGGTCTTCGATGACTTCAGCCCGAGACTGGAGGTGCGCGACGGCCTGGCGGCCATCGTCATCGACGAGGCGCCTGGGCAGGCCTACCGCGCCTTCGGCTATTTCACCCTATGGCTGATCATCCATGGCCTGAGCTGCTGGCTGGCCGGGCGGCGCATCGATGTGCTGGGGATTCAGCTGCGTTGTGCGCAGCCGGATTACATCGAGGACTACCAGGTGATGTTCACCCGCAACCTGCAGTTCGCGCGGGGACAGAGCCGCCTGCTGTTCAACGCCGACAGCCTGCAGACGCCGATCCGACGCAGCGCTGACGACCTCAAGCGCTTTCTCTCCGATGCGCCGGGCAATATTCTGGTGCGCTACCGCGACCCGCAGAGCCTGAGCGCGCGGATCAAGAACCATCTGCGCAGCCTGGCGCCTGAGCAGTGGCCGGATGTGGAGGCCCTGGCCGCGCATTTCCACATGGCGCCCTCGACCCTGCGGCGCAAGCTCTCGCTGCAGGGGCAGCCTTACCAGGGGCTCAAGGATCAGGTGCGGCGTGACCTGGCCATTGCCTGCTTGGACAGCGATGACGGCAACGTTCGTGACCTGGCTTTCGAACTGGGCTTCGCCGACAGCAGCGCCTTCTACAAGGCATTCAAGAAATGGACAGGCTCGACGCCAGGCCAGTACCGCGCGTTGATGCACCCCGAGCGCCATTGACCGAGGCGGGGGCTGTCATTTCCGCTCAGGCAGGTTGAGACCTTTCGACATTGCCGCGCCGCCGGCCCGAGGTAACTATCGCGACATCCAATAAGAACAATCCGGGAGATCACCCCGATGCGCGATTACTTCACCGCCGCCCGCGAGTTCGATTTCGAGGCGACCGTTGCCGATACCCTGGCCGGCCGGCTGGATGCCCTCAATGCCTGTGTGGAGTGCTGTGACCGGCATGTCGGCGCCGGCCGCACGGCGCTGATCTGGGAGGGGCGCAATGGCGAGCGCGCCACCTGGACATTCGAGCAGTTGCAGGCAGCCTCGGCGCGTTTCGCCAATCTGCTGACCAGCCGTGGCATCGGCGCTGGCGACTGCGTATCGGGTATCCTGCCGCGTACTCCGGAGCTGTTGATCACCATTCTCGGCACCTGGCGCGCCGGCGCCGTCTACCAGCCACTGTTCACCGCCTTCGGCCCCAAGGCCATCGAGCACCGGGTGCACACGGCCGGTTCCAAGCTGGTGGTCACCGATAGCCTCAACCGGGGCAAGCTCGACGAGGTGGAGCAGGCGCCGCCCACGCTGGTGGTCGGTGAAGATTTCTGGGCCGGGCTGGAGCGTCAGGCGGATCGCTTCGAGCCGGTGATGCGCCGCGCTGACGACCCCTTTCTGCTGATGTTCACCTCGGGCACCACCGGCCTGGCCAAGCCCTTGCAAGTGCCGCTCAAAGCCATCCTCGCCTTCGTCAGCTACATGCGCGAGGCGGTGGATCTGCGCCCAGAGGATCGCTTCTGGAACCTCGCCGACCCCGGCTGGGCCTATGGCCTGTACTACGCCGTCACCGGCCCGCTGGCGCTGGGGCATGCCACCACCTTCTACGAGGGCGCGTTCAGCGTCGAGAGCACCTGCCGGGTGATTCGCGAATACGGCATCACCAACCTGGCGGGTTCGCCTACGGCCTATCGCCTGTTGCTGGCCGCCTGTGACGAGGCCGAGGCAGCGATCAAGGGCCGGTTGCGTGCGGTAAGCAGCGCTGGAGAGCCGCTGACGCCGGAAGTGATCCGCTGGTTCGCCGAGGGCCTGGGCTGCACCATCCACGATCATTACGGGCAGACCGAGCTGGGCATGGTGTTGTGCAACCACCATGCGCTGCAGCACCCGGTGCGCCTGGGCGCCGCCGGCTTCGCCATGCCTGGCCATCGTGTGGTGGTGCTGGATGAGCAGCAGCGCGAACTGCCGCCCGGCCGGCCCGGCATCCTCGCGCTGGACATGGCGCGCTCGCCGCTGTTCTGGTTCCCCGGCTATCGCAGCATGGCGACCAAGGCGTTCGTCGGCGACTACTACCTCAGTGGCGATACGGTGGAGCTCAACGACGACGGCAGCATCAGCTTCGTCGGGCGCGCCGACGACGTGATCACCACCAGCGGCTACCGCGTCGGCCCTTTCGATGTGGAGAGCGCGCTGATCGAACATCCCGCAGTGATCGAGGCGGCGGTGATCGGCAAGCCCGACCCGGAGCGTACCGAGCGGGTCAAGGCCTTCGTCGTGCTGCACGCTGGCCACGCAGCCGACGAGGCCCTGGCCGAGACCCTGCAGCAATACGTGCGCAAGCGCCTGTCGGCGCATGCCTATCCGCGCGAGATCGAGTTCGTCGACGAGCTCCCCAAGACCCCGAGCGGCAAGATCCAGCGTTTTCTTCTGCGCAACCAGGAAATCGCCAAGGCCCAGGCGGCCGCCAGCCACTGATTCGAGGAATCTTCATCATGCAAATCGAACACGCCGTATTCCTGATCAGCGGCGGCGCCTCCGGTCTTGGGTTGGCCACGGCCCGTGAGCTGGTCGGGCAGGGTGGCCAAGTGCTGCTGCTGGATATCAACGAGCAGGCAGGCCTGCAGGCTCTCGCCGAGCTGGGCGCCAGTGCCCGCTTCGTGCGCGCCGACATCACCCGCGAAGAGGATGGTCACGCCGCCGTGGCGCAGGCGTTGGCGGCATTCGGCGCCCTGCACGGGCTGGTCAACTGCGCCGGTATCGCGCCGGCCGAGAAGGTGCTGGGGCGCAACGGTGCCCATGCTCTGGACAGTTTCCGGCGCACCGTCGAGGTCAACCTGATCGGCAGTTTCAACCTGCTGCGTCTGGCGGCCGAGGCCATGGCGCAGAACACGCCGAACGCAGGCGGCGAACGCGGGGTCATTATCAATACCGCCTCGGTGGCGGCGTTCGACGGGCAGATGGGGCAGACCGCCTATGCTGCCTCCAAGGGCGGTGTCGCCGCGCTGACCCTGCCGGCGGCGCGGGATCTGGCGCGCTCCGGCATTCGGGTGATGTGCATCGCGCCCGGTGTGTTCGAGACACCGATGATGGCCGGCATGCCGCAGGAGGTGCGCGATTCGCTGGCGGCCAACGTGCCGTTTCCGCCACGCCTGGGGCGACCCGATGAGTACGCGGCATTGGTGCGGCATATCGTCGAGAACCCGATGCTCAATGGCGAGGTGATCCGCCTCGACGGCGCGCTGCGCATGGCGGCGAAATAGAACGTCTTAGCTTTTGTAGGAGCGGCTTTAGCCGCGAATCGCCTCGTCATGATCGCGGCTGAAGCCGCTCCTACGCTCATATACACCGGTGCACGCAGAGCAATCTTCCCGGATTGCATCCGGGCTACGAAATTGAAGGTGAAACTCATGAACCAGCAACTCGATCCCGTCGTTATCGTCAGCGCAGTGCGCACGCCCATGGGCGGCTTTCTTGGCGATCTGTCCGGCCTTACGGCGGCCGAACTGGGCGCTGCGGCGATCCGTTCGACCCTGGAGCGTGCCGGGCTCGCGGCCGAGTCGGTAGACACGGTGCTGATGGGCTGCGTACTGCAGGCTGGCCAGGGCCAGGCACCGGCGCGCCAGGCGGCATTGGCTGCCGGGCTGAGTCAGGCGGTGCAGTGCACCACGCTGAACAAGATGTGTGGCTCGGGCATGCAGGCGCTGATGCTGGGCCATGACCATTTGCTGGCCGGCAGCAGCGAGGTGCTGGTGGCCGGCGGCATGGAGAGCATGTCCAATGCGCCGTATCTGCTGGCCCGTGCCCGCAGCGGCTATCGCATGGGCCATGGCCAGGTGCTCGACCACATGTTCCTCGACGGTCTGGAGGACGCCTACGAGCGTGGCCGGTTGATGGGCACCTTCGCCGAAGATTGCGCGCAGCAGTATCGTTTCAGTCGCGAGGAGCAGGACGCCTATGCGCTGGAATCACTGCGGCGCGCCCAGCAGGCGATAACGGAAGGTCGGTTCGCCAGCGAGATCGTTGCCGTGGCGGCGCCACAGGGGCGTGAGCGGCGCCAGGTCGATACCGATGAACAGCCGCCCAAGGCGCGGCCGGACAAGATCCCCGGTCTGAAGCCGGCGTTTCGCGAGGGCGGCACGGTGACGGCGGCCAATGCCAGCTCGATCTCCGATGGCGCCGCAGCGTTGCTGCTCATGCGCCTGTCCGAGGCGCAGGAACGCGGCCTCACGCCGCTGGCGCGCATCCTCGGCCATGCCGGGCATGCCCAGGCGCCGAATCTGTTCACCACGGCCCCGGTGGCGGCGATCCGGCGTCTGCTGGCGCGTATCGAGTGGCAGCAGGAGTCGGTCGATCTGTTCGAGATCAACGAGGCCTTCGCCGTGGTGCCGATGGTGGCCATGCGCGAGCTGGGCATCGACCACGGCAAACTCAACGTAAACGGTGGCGCCTGTGCCCTGGGCCATCCCATCGGCGCCTCTGGCGCGCGCATCCTGGTGACCCTGCTGGCGGCACTGCAGCAGCGCGGTCTCAAGCGTGGCGTGGCCTCCGTGTGCATCGGTGGCGGCGAGGCCACGGCGGTGGCCATCGAGTTGTATTGACGCTGCGCAAATGACGTGTGGGAGGGGCTTAAGCCGCGACAGTCGCCGCTGAAGCGCCTCCCACGAATTGATCGAATCGCACCATCGGAGCCAGCCATGCTGCCCACAGAAGAAGAAATCCTCATCCGTGACATGGCCCGCCAGTTCGCCCAGGAGCGGCTGAAACCCTTCGCCGCCGACTGGGATCGCGAGCATCGTTTCCCGGCCGAGGCGATCGCCGAGATGGGCCAGCTGGGCTTTATGGGCATGCTGGTGCCCGAGCAGTGGGGCGGCGCCGAGACTGGTCACCTGGCGTACGCTATGGCGTTGGAGGAGATCGCCGCTGGTGACGGCGCCTGTTCCACCATCATGAGCGTGCATAACTCGGTGGGCTGCATGCCGATCCTGAAGTACGGCAGCGAGGCGCAGAAACAGCGCTTTCTCCGTCCGCTGGCCGAGGGCAGCATGCTTGGCGCCTTCGCCCTGACCGAGCCGCAGGCCGGCTCCGATGCCAGCGACCTGCGCACCCGAGCTCGGCGCGACGGCGACCACTATGTGCTCGATGGTGCCAAGCAGTTCATCACTTCCGGTAGCCATGCCGGCATGGTCATCGTCTTCGCCGTCAGCGACCCGCAGGCGGGCAAGAAGGGCATCAGCGCTTTTATCGTGCCCACCGATACCCCCGGATTCTCGGTGGTGCGCGTGGAGGACAAGCTCGGCCAGCATGCCTCCGACACCTGCCAGATCCAGCTCGACGGCGTGCGTATCCCGGCTGAGCTGCGTCTGGGCGAGGAGGGCGAGGGCTATCGCATCGCCCTGACCAATCTGGAAGGTGGACGCATCGGTATCGCCGCGCAGTCTGTGGGTATGGCGCGGGCCGCGCTCGATGCGGCGCGTGATTACGCCCATGAGCGAGTGACGTTCGGCAAGCCGATCATCGAACACCAGGCGGTGGCCTTCCGCCTGGCCGATATGGCGACGCAGATCGCCGTGGCGCGGCAGATGGTGCATCACGCCGCCAGCCTGCGTGAAGCCGGCCAGCCGTGCCTGACCGAGGCCTCGATGGCCAAACTGTTCGCCTCGGAGATGGCCGAACGGGTGTGTTCTGCGGCGATCCAGACCCTGGGCGGCTACGGCTACCTCAAGGACTTTCCGGTCGAGCGCATCTACCGCGACGTGCGCGTATGCCAGATCTACGAAGGCACCAGCGACGTGCAGCGCATGGTGATTGCGCGCAGTCTGTAAGGGCGTGCAACCGTAGGGTGCAGCGTGCGCACCCGAGCTGGCACCATCATCGGAGGGGAGTCAGCTCTCTCCCCCAGCCCCTCTCCCACAAGTGGGAGAGGGGAGCTCGTTCGTTGTCAGCTTTAATCGAACTGGTACTGCACACCCGCGCCGACGTACCAGGCGCGCTCCGGGCCGGGTTCGTAATAGCGGCCGTTGCCATCGCCGACGATCACCGAGCCGATGTACTGGTGATCCAGCAAGTTGTCGATACGCAGCACCTGGTTGAAGGTCAGCGCGCCGGCCTTCTGTTCGAAGCGCGCCTGCCAGTTGAACAGCGCGTAGCTGGGCGCCGCCTTGGCGGTGTTGCTGTCCTCGACGTAGAGCTTGCTGCGATAGAGGCCTTCGACGCTGCTGCTGAACCATTCCAGCGGTTGCCCGGCCAGCTCACCATAGAGCGTGCGCGCGGGAATGCCCGGCAGGTGGTTGCCCGACTCGATCAGCCGGCCGTTGCTGGTGAAGTCCTGGCTGTAGACGGCATCGATCTGGGTGTAGGCGAGATTGGCGCGCAGGGTTTCGCTCAGTCGGCTTTCCAGGGCCAGCTCGACGCCGCGACGGCGGGTCTGGGCGGCATTCTGGAAGCGTGAGCGACCGCCACTGGCTGATTCGACCACCAGTTCGTCGTCGGTATCGATCTGAAACAGCGCCAGTTGCAGGCTGGTCGCCTCGCCCAGACGCGCCTTGAGGCCAACTTCGAACTGCTCGCTGGTGGCCGGCTTGAGGTCGAAGCCGAAGCTGTTGTCGGCGCCCGAATAGGACAACTCGTTAAGCGTCGGCGTCTCCACACCCTTGCCCCAGCTGGCGTAGATGTTGAGGTCGGGCAGCAGGGCGTAACTGGCGCCCAGGGTCGGCGTCAGCTCGCGGTAGGTCACCGAGCCGCTGTCATCGCCATTGCTCAGGAAGCGGTCGTCCACCTCGAATTCCACCTGGTTGTGGCGCAGGCCGGCCTGCAGGTCGAGCTTGCCCAGCTGCCAGGCGGCCTGGACATAGGGCGACAGGCTGGTGACCTCGTTACGCTCGTCGCGGCGCAGATCGCCTTTGACGCCCAGGGTGCTGCCGACGAAGTTCTCATAGCCCTGGCGATCATCGCGTGAATGGTCGTAATCCAGGCCGGTGGTGACGGTCAGCAGGCTGCTGCCGAGGTTGAACGACTGGATCCAGCGGTTGCCGATACCGTGAAAGCGACGTTCAAAATCGATCACGCCGCCGGACTGTGAGGCAGGTGTCTGTACGGCCACGGGAATCGATTGGTACTGGATCACCCGTCGTGTACCGCTGTAGACCGTGCTCTGCCAGGTGCCGGCGGCGAAGCTGCGCTCGTAGTTAAGGGCGAACTGGCGATGGTCGACGGTCTTGCGCGTGTTGAACAGCAGCGCGCTGGGGGCGGCGGCGCGGCGGTTGTTCTGTACCTGCGCCCAGGTCAGACCCTGCGGATCCTGGGTGTCATTCTGATCCAGTTCGCTGACGCTCAGGCTGAGCTTGCTTGCGTCATCCGGGTACAGGGTCAGCTTGGCGAAGGTCTTGTCGAGGATGGCGCCGCTGTGGTCGCGGTAGCCATCGGTCTCGAAGTTCGAGCGATTGATGATGAAGCCGGCCTTGTCGTTGCCGCCCTCGGCGGCGACGCGGGTACGGCTGGTGCCATAGGCGGCGAGGGACGTATCGAGCGAGAGCTTGGGCGGGCCTTCGCCATCGCGTGAAAACAGCTGGATGACGCCGCCAGAGTTGCTGCCGTAGACGCTGGCGAAGGGACCGCGTAGCACCTCGATGCGCTCCAGGGTATCGAGATCGAAGGTCGCCGCCTGGCCCTGACCGTCGGGGTTGGACAGTGGCACGCCGTCGGCCAATAGCTTGATGCCGCGAATGCCGAATGCCGAGCGTGCGCCAAAGCCGCGCGAGGAAATCTGTAGGTCCTGCGCATAGTTCTGGCGGTTCTGCGCCACCACCCCCGGCACGCTGCCTAGGGCTTCGGACAGGTTGACGCCTGGTTTGCCCAGCGTCGCCTGCTCGGCATCGATGCGATTGACGGAGAAGGGCAACTGCCAGCCGCTGGCTTGGTAGCGGCTGCCGGTGACTACCAGCGGATCGGCCTGGCACGCGGTGGTTTCGGCCTGCGCGGCCAGCGGCAGCAACAGCGTGGGCAGCCAGGCGCAGCGTTTCAGCCGGTGCATTGGCGAAATGTCTCCTTCTTTGCAGGTAGGCGATCTTGAGCGTGTCCGCCGGCTGCGGGCCAGCGCTGTGTGTTGCTGATCAGGGGAAATGCTCTACGAAATGTTGCCAGGGAAGGGTTGTCGAACGTTTTGGATAGCGCTAACATCCGGCTCAAACAATGAGCGGCACCACCTCGGATGGTGCCCATGGAGTTCCCATGCAACAGCAGCCTTCCGCATTGCCGGCCCGTACCACGCTCGTGGTCATGGGTGTCAGTGGCTCCGGCAAGAGCGAGATCAGCCAGGCGGTCGCCACCGCCCTCGGCTGGCGTCATATCGAAGCCGATCATTTCCATCCTTCCGAAAATGTAGAACGCATGCGTGCGGGTATCGCGCTGAGCGACGAAGACCGTCGCCACTGGCTGGATGCGCTGTGCGAGCAGATGCTGGCGGCGCAGGCGGCCGGAGAATGCTTCGTGCTGGCCTGCTCGGCGCTCAAACGTGCCTATCGCGAGCGTCTGCGCCAGGCGATTCCGGGTCTGCAGTTCGTGCACCTGGACATCGCGCACGCCACCGCTGTAAAGCGCGTGGGTGCTCGGCCGGGACATTTCATGCCGATTTCGCTGGTCGACAGCCAGTTCTCTACCCTCGAGAGTCCGGCGGGCGAGCCGCATGTGTTGGTCGTCGATGCGCAGCAGCCGGTTGATGTCCTGCTATCCGATATCCAGGCCTGGGTTCGTCGTAATGCCGTGGAGGCGGCCTCGAGCGAAGCGCAGGATGCTCTCGATGGTGAAATTGATAGCGCTAACCAAGAAGTGCAACTGGGCGCCGAGCCGATCTACGAAGGACGTATCGCACGCGGTTTCGACCGTCTGACGGATGGCCTGATGGCGCTGCTGATGACCTTCATGGTGGTGGCAGTGTTCACCAACGTGGTGCTGCGCTATGCATTCGGCACGGGGTGGCCCGGCGCAGAAGAGTTGTCACGCCTGGCCTTCGTCTGGCTGATCTTCGTTGGAGTGGCCTCCGGCATGCGTCGGGGCGAGTTGATGACCTTTCGCATGATTCGCGACCGTTTTCCGCTACTGGTGCAACGGCTGGTGGATTCGCTGAGCTGGATCCTGGTCGCCGGGGCCAGTCTGCTCTCGGCCTGGGGGGCCTGGAACCAGGTGCAGTTCGGTTGGGGCAACGTCAGTACCGTGGTCGGTTATCCGGTCGTACTGGCCATGCTGCCAGTGCTGGTGAGCATGCTGGTGCTGGCGATTCTCGCCGTGGTGCAACTGGTCAAGCTCTGGCGCCACGCACCGCAGAGCGGGCTGACCGAGGTGCACGTCGAATGATGCCGACCCCATTGCAACAAGACGGGCACTGCCCACCGAGGACCTGCCGATGACTGTCGCGGTATTTCTTTCGTCCCTGCTGGGGTTCATGGCATTCGGCATGCCCATTGCGTTCGCCTTGATCCTCACCGCAGCCGTGCTGATGTGGTATCTGGATTTCTGGGACGTACAGCTGCTGGCGCAGAACCTGCTCGCCGGCGCCGACAGTTTCCCGCTGCTGGCCGTGCCGTTCTTCATCCTGGCCGGCGAGCTGATGAACGCCGGCGGTATTTCCCGGCGCATCATCGCCATGGCTCAGGCCTACTTCGGCCACCTGCGCGGCGGCCTCGGCTACGTCGCCATCGCCGCTGCGGTGCTGCTGGCCAGCATGTCCGGTTCGGCTCTGGCCGACACCGCGGCACTGGCCACCCTGCTCCTGCCGATGATGCGCCAGCGCGGTTACCCGGTGCATTCATCGGCTGGCCTGGTGGCTGCCGGCGGCATCATCGCGCCGATCATTCCACCGTCGATGCCGTTCGTGATCTACGGTGTGGTCACCAACACCTCCATCAGCCAACTGTTCATGGCCGGCCTGGTACCGGGGCTGATCATGGGTGCAGGCCTGATCATCGCCTGGACCCTGATCGCCCGTGGTTTCACCGAGCCAACGCCGCGCAAAGCCAGTGCCGCCGAGCGCCGCCGGGTGTTGGTCGACGGTGCGGCGGCGCTGATGTTGCCAGTGATCATCGTCGGCGGTTTGCGCTTTGGCATCTTCACGCCGACCGAGGCCGCGGTGGTCGCGGCGGTGTATGCGCTGGCCGTGTCCACCTTGCTCTACCGCGAGCTGAGCTGGAGCGACCTGATGGAAACCCTGACCCGCGCCAGCCGCACCACCGCATCGGTGATGTTCCTCTGCGCTGCCGCCACGGTATCGGCCTACATGATCACCCTGGCGCAGTTGCCGGACGAGATCGGCGCCATGCTTGGGCCATTGGCCGATCATCCGCGGCTCTTGGTGCTGGCGATCATGCTGCTGATGATTGCCGTGGGTATGGTGCTGGACCTGACCCCGACCATCCTGATTCTGGCGCCGGTGCTGGCGCCCATCGCGATCAAGGCTGGCGTCGATCCGGTGTACTTCGGCGTGATGTTCGTGCTGATCGGCTCCATCGGCCTGATCACCCCGCCGGTCGGCACCGTGCTCAACGTCGTTGGCGGTATTGGCAAGTTGCGCATGGAGGTGCTGGTGCGCGGCGTGATGCCGTTCTTCCTGATCTATCTGGCCATCGTCGTGTTGCTGGTGGCTTTCCCGGCCGTGGTGACCGTGCCACTGGCCTGGTTGCGCTGAGTTGACCTGCCGGCGTTGGCGCGCCGGCATCATTCACAACAATAAGAGGTAGTCCCGATGAAACGTCCGCTGCTCGCCATCCTCACCGCTGCCATGCTGTGCAGCCCGCTCGCCAGCTTCACTGTCCATGCCGACGAGGTGCGCTCGCGCATGATCCGCTTCGGCTATGGCCTCAACGAGAACAGCAACCAGGGCCGTGCGGCCAAGCTGTTCGCCGAGGAAGTGGCCAAGACCTCCGATGGCAAACTCAAGGTGCGCACCTTCGGCGCTGCCAGCCTGGGTTCCGATGATCAGATGCAGAGCGCGCTGATCGGCGGGGCGCAGGAGATGATGGTCGGCTCCACTGCCACCCTGGTCGGCATCACCAAGGAAATGGCGGTATGGGACACACCGTTCCTGTTCAGCAGCGCCGAGCAGGCCGACGCCGTGCTCGACGGTCCGGTCGGCCGTCAGGTCATGGACAAGCTCGAAGAGAAGGGCCTGGTCGGCCTGGTGTACTGGGAGAACGGCTTTCGCAACCTGACCAACAACAGTCGTCCAATCGACAAGCTGGAAGACTTCTCCGGCATCAAGCTGCGGGTCATGCCCAACCCGGTGTTCCTCGATACCTTCAAACTGATGGGCGCCAATGCGGTGCCGCTGCCATTCTCCGAACTGTTCACTGCTTTGGAGACCAAGGCGGTCGACGGTCAGGAAAATCCGTTCAACACCATTCTGTCTTCGAAGTTCTACGAGGTGCAGAAGTACCTCACCGTGACCAACCACGTGTATAGCCCGTGGATCGTCACCGTGTCCAAACGCTGGTGGGACGGCTTGTCGCAGACCGAGCAGAACATCCTGCTGGAAGCGGCCAAGAAGGCGCGTGACTTCGAGCGCAAGGACACCCGCGAAGAGGCCGCTCGTGCGCTGGCCGAGCTGAAAGACAAGGGTATGCAGATCAACGAGGTGGATCCGGCCCAGGTGCAGCGTATGCGTGAGAAGGCCGCGCCGGCGATCCAGAAGGTCGTCGACACGGTCGGCCAGCAACTGTTCGATCAGGTGCAGGCCGAAGCCGAGAAGGCCGCTTTGTAAGGACTTGCCCAGGTTCAGGTGCGACTAACGCGCAGCCGATCCTGGGCTGGTTCGCAGTTTCGCGGGGCACGCAGGTGGTAACGCTCCTTGCATGGTGGCGTTACCCCGGGCGGCGTGTCCCGCGCTTTATTCACCGGCAGGGCTGTTAGAATCGGCCGCTGGTAACCAATGGAGGCGCTATGACTCAACGCCGTCGCCGCTCTGCCGAACGCGTCACCCTGTCCGATGTGGCCAAGGCTGCAGGCTGTTCGCTGATGTCTGCCTCGCGTGCACTGTCGCAGCCGGGGCGAGTGTCCGATGCACTGCGCGAGCAGGTGATGCGCGCGGCCCAGGCGCTGGGCTATGTGCCTAACCCGGCCGCGCGGGCGTTGGCCAGTTCGCGTTCCAACCTGGTGGCAGTGGTGATTCCGTCATTGTCGAACTCGGTGTTCGTCGACACCGTCGAAGCCATCCAGCGCGTGCTGATGCCGGCCGGCTTCGAGATGATGATTGGCGTCAGCCACTACCGGGTCGAGGAAGACGAGCGTCTGCTGCGCTCCTACCTGGCGCACCAGCCCGCTGGTCTGCTGGTCACGGGCTTCGAGCGCAGCGATGCCGCGCGCGAAATCCTCGGTGCCAGCAGTTGCCCGCTGGTGACGCTGATGGAGCTGAGCGAGGAGCCGGAAGACTATTGCGTCGGCTTTTCGCAGATCGAGGCCGGTGCAGCCATGACCCGCGCCCTGGTGCAGCGCGGCTATCGCCATATCGCCTTCGCCGCGGCGCAGCTCGACCCGCGCACCTTGCAGCGCGCCGAGGGCTATCGCCAGGTGATGCATTACCTCAATCGCCATGATCCGGCGCTGGAGCTGCTGACGCCGCAGCTGTCGTCCATCGGCCTCGGCGCCGAGCTGCTCGATCGTCTGCTGGCGCAGCAGCCACAGATCGATGCGGTGTTCTTCAACAACGACGACCTGGCCATGGGCGCGCTGTTCCGTGCGCGGCAACTGGGGTTGGAGGTGCCAGGGCGCCTGGCCATCGCCGGCTTCAACGACCTGCCCGCTGCGGCCTGGATGCATCCGGCGCTGAGCACCGTGCGTACTACGCGGGGGCAGATCGGTGAGTTGGCGGCGAATATGCTGCTGGCGCTGATGCGTGGCGAAACCCCCGAGCAGCATTGCATCGACGTGGGCTTCGAACTGGTGATGCGCGACAGCACCTGAGGCTACTGCTTCTTGCTGGCAGCCGCCAATTGCTCGGCGGCGTCCAGGCGCAGGCGCTCACGCTCATCGAAACGTTCGGCGGCCAGCGCGTCGATAGCCGCGCGCTTGTCACCCGTGCTGAGGCCTTCGCTGGCTTCTATTCGCGCTTTCGCAGCGAGATAGTCGTCCAGGCGTTTCTGCCAGTTCTGCCGCTGGCTATCGAGCGCCTCCAGGCGTGTGGTGGCTTCGGCGCCTACCAGTTGCTGACGCATCTGGCGGATCTGCGCCGCGCTGGCGCCTTCGGCCTGCAGGCGCGCCGTGTTCTGCCGCAGCTCCTGCTGCAGTTGCGGCAGTACCGCGTCCTGCAACTCCTCAGGCAGGGAGGCGCGCAGCCGGTCGATGGCCGCGCCTTTCTCTTGCGCGCTCATTCTGTCGTCGTGCTGGATGGCCAGGCGCTCCAGGGTGAAGCGGTTGTAGCCTTCCTCGCGGGCGAAGAAGGCCTGGTGCGTCTCGTTGTCGAACAGGCGTGCGCGCAAGGCTTGTACAGCGCTTTCGCGCTGGCGCATGGCATCGAGATTGCCCATCTGCGGCAGGTCGCGCTCCAGCAGCACCAGCTCACGCTTGTAGCTCAGGTATTGCTCCAGCAGTGCCTGCGCACGGGCCCGTGCCGGTTCCTGAAGCTGGCTGTCGATGTAGGTACGCAGACGCGAAACGCTGGCGTCCAGGCTTTCTTCGCCGATGCTGGCGAGGAAGTAATCGAAGATCCGCCGGATATCCTCGCTGATGATCAGGTTACCGGCAGCGTCCACGCGAAAGCTGCCGTCGACTTCCGTGCCGACGAAGGAACCGGGCAGGGCGAGCTTGGCGGATTGCTTCTGCGCTTTACCTGCAGTCGTCGCCATGGCCTGGACAGTAGGCTCCGTCACTCGCTGTGCAGGCGTTGCAGCGACAGGCGTGCTGAGCGGGGTGGGGCGATGTCCGGGCTCCAGGTACAGCATCAACGCCAGACCGGCGGCGATCAGGATGGGCAGGGCGAACAGGGTTTTCTTCACGGCAGATTCCAGTAAGGCGTCGGATCGGGATTGCTCCCGACCCAAACCGGGCTCAGAGCCAATGCCTCGTAGGGTGCACGATGCGCACCCTACGAGAGGTTCTGCGCTTACAGCCCGGCGTTCTTCAGGCGGTTGGCATGTTGCCGGTAGACGGTCACCGGATCGGTCTCGAACAGGCTGGTCAGGCCCAGGGTCTGGTTGACCTCGTCGAGGTGATTCATCCGGTAGTTGTCGCGAATCACCTGGCCCATGTGCGAGCTGCAGCGGCCGACCAGACCGTCGTTGGCTTCGTTGCCGAAGGTCAGCGAGGCGGCGCCCAGCAGCAGGTCGCTCGGGTCGAGCATGTTGGTCAGCGGGCTGGTGCCGCTCCAGGAGTAGTAACGCACGCCATTGACGCTGTAAGCGCCTTCACCGCAGGCGGTGGTGGGCAGGCCCTGCGGGAACTTGGTGTTGAAGCGCGCCGCGCCCTCGCTGTTGAGCGATTCCAGCGAACCCAGGGCGTTCTGTGGCGTGGTGCTGGAGCTGTCGGAGAGGAAGTTGATCAGCGTCCCGAGGCCGTTGACGATCCCTACCAGCAGTGGGGTGGCGACCGGGCCGGCCGGACCATCGCTGATGCCCTTGAGGAAGTCGGCAGCGGCCGAGCCCTTGTGCGGAGCGCCGACGCTGGTGACGGATGCGACCAGGTCCGGGCGCACGGCAGCGACATAGCGTGTAGTCGGGCCGCCATGGCTGTGGCCGACCAGGTTGACCTTGCCCTTGCCGCTGATGGCGACGATGTCCTCGACCTGCTGCAGCAATTGCTCGCCACGTGCTTCGGAGGTGTCCAGCTGGCTGACTTCGGTGACGTAGACACTGGCGCCATCGCGGCGCAAGGCGGCCGGGACGCCGTACCAGTAGTCGACGCCGAGGATGCTGTCGAAACCGAGCATGCCGTGGCCTAGGACGATGGGGTATTTGGTCTGGGTATAGCCGGATGAACCGAACCAGAAAGCCTGGGTCTGGCCGCTGGCGAGCAGGCCGGCGCCGAGGCAGAGGGCGAGCAGGGTCTTATTGTTCTTCATGGGCGCTCTCGATGGTTGTTGTTTTGAGGCAGTCAGCTGCTTCCAGCAACACGGATCACGCCCATCCCTTGGCATGTACGGCGCAAGAACGATGGCAGGAAACATGCCATCCTCTTGCAATCGCCAGGGAACCCTCTAAATCGGTACTTTTGCTGAAATTGGTGCGATCTGGCAGCGATGTCGCTGGCTAAGTTCTGTTACGTGTCGACACGTCACCTCATGCAAAAGACCGCAGGTTGAGTGGCTGGATGCGTGCATCGAAGCCCGACGGCGGAGCGTTTTGCTGCCTCGCGAGTGGCCAGGTGGGCGTCGGCCAATCGAAGGTTGGGTGCGCCTTGACAGTAAGCCGTCAGCTTCTCTAGGATGCTGCCTGCGCCGATTTAAACAGCTACTTGCGGGGCGCCACAGGGTGTTGTCATCAATGCCTGAAATTCCGCTAAAGCGCTGGTTCGGTGTCGCCTCTCACCGCTGCCCAGCGGGATTCTCGAGGCGGAGACTCGACCATGATCTGTCCCCAACCCCTTATTCGTCTGGCGCCCATTACCTCGGGCCTGCTGCTGCGCAATCCACGCGTGCTGCTTGGCGGAAGCCACCAACCCACCTTGCTGCGTTATCTCGAAGGCTGGCCCAAGCGCTGGGCCGGGTCGCGTGCGTTTCGCATCCAGTTCGTGCAGAACGGCGAGTCGTTGAACCGCTTCGCCCGCGACAGTTTCGACCTGGCGGTGATCCAGGCTCCCAGCGCTGGGGATCTGGCACAAACAGTCGGCGAGCTGGTGCGAGTGGCGCGCCAGGGTTTGATCACTCGGCGCTGAGAGCACAGACATGCAACTGCCGCCTTTCTCAGACCTGCCACAAGACGCTCATCTTTACATTAAAGAGTTCGACGTCCCGCTGGCGCAGATTTCGGGACTCGGTTGGGTGAATTACTTTGGCGGTCGCCCGCGAACGTTTGACCCAATTTGGCTCAAGCCGGGTAACCACTGGGCTGTCGAATCGCGAGAGGAGTGGATGGCGGTGGTGCGAAACTCGATGAGTTAGCGAACCTGCCGGGCGTCATAGGTAATCAATCTCGACGATGTAGCAGGTCTTCTCGCCACTGGGGCTGTGCACCCGAACCTCGGCATCCAGTTCCTTGCCGACCAGGGCGCGGGCCAGCGGTGAGTCGATGCTGATCAGGCCCTGCTTCAGGTCCAGTTCGTCAGGGCCGACGATGCGGTAGCGCGACTGCTCGCCGTCCTCGTCCTCGATGGTGACCCAGGCACCGAAGTACACCTTGTTCGGATCGGACGGTTTTTCGCTGACGACCTTGAGCTTTTCCAGGCGTTTGGTGAGAAAGCGCACGCGGCTGTCGATCTCGCGCAGCATCTTCTTGCCGTAGGTGTACTCGGCGTTTTCCGAGCGATCGCCCTGGGCTGCCGCCTCGCTGACCGATTGCGTCACCTGTGGCCGGCGTACGTGCCACAGCTCGTGCAGCTCGGCGCGCAGGCGCGCTTCGCCCTCGGGCGTGATCAATGGCGTACCGGCTGGGCGAGGGGGGCGATAGCGGCTCATGGTGTCTCGGGTCCTGAGAGGGGCGCCAAGTCTAGCAAACCCCTCTCAAGGTTCTCAGCCTTCGCGTAGCACGCTCAAGGGGCTGGCATTGAGTGCGCGGCGGGTGCCGAGTACGCCGGCTAGACCGATCAGCAGGGCACCGATCAGCGGCAGCAGGAGCAGCCAGGGGTGCGGTTGCCAGCTCATGTCGAAGGCATAACGGTAGAGCAGGAAACTCACCAGCTCACAACCGACGGCCGCGAGCAGGCCGGCAGCAGCGCCGAGCAGACCGAACTCGGCACGGCGGGCGCTGACCAGCAGCTTGCGTTCGGCGCCCAGCGCGCGCAGCAGCGCACCCTGACGAATGCGCTCGTCCAGCGTCGCCTGCAGCCCGGCGAGCAGCACGGTGACGCCGGCTGCGAGCACGAACAGCAGCACGTACTCGATGGCCAGGGTGACCTGGGCGAGGATGCTGCGCAGTTGTGCCAGCAGCGCATCGACCTGCAGCAGCGTCACGCTGGGGAAGGCGCGGCTGAGCGCGACCAGTTCCGAGTCGTGGCCCGGCGGCAGGAAGAAGCTGGTCAGGTAGGTGGCGGGCAGATCCTGCAGGGTCTGTGGCTCGAAGATCATGTAGAAATTGGGCTGGAAACTGTCCCAATCCACCTGGCGCAGGCTGCTGACCTGGGCTTCGCGCTCGATACCTCCGACGTTGAAGCGCAGGCGATCGCCGAGCTTCAGGTGCAGGCTTTCGGCTAACTCGGCCTCGACGGAAACCCCAGGCAAGCCGCTGGCGTGCTCGGCGCTCCACCAACTGCCGGCGATGATCTGGTTGTCAGGCGGCAGTTGCTCGGCCCAGGTCAGGCTCAGGTCGCGCTGGATCGCGCGCTCGCCACGGCTTTCCTTGGTCACCAGTTGGCGCACCGGCTCGTCGTTGATCATGATCAGCCGGCCCGGTACCACCGGATACAGCGGCGCCGGATGTGGCGACAGTTCGGCCAGGCGCGCGGCGAAGGCATCGCGCTCGGCCGGCAGCACGTTGAGGGCGAAATGGTTGGGGGCATCTTCCGGCAACTGGTCCTGCCAGGTATCGAGCAGCTCGCCGCGCAGCAGGGCGATCAGCGCCATGGCCAGCAGGATCAGGCCGAAGGCCAGGGACTGCCCCGCAGCAGCGAGCGGATGCCGCAGCAGTTGGCCCAGTCCCAGACGCCAGGGCAGGGAGGCGCGCTGCAGCAGGCGGCGTAGGCTTTGCAGGCCGAGCAGCAGCAGACCACCGAGCAGCAGCGCAGCGAGCAGTCCGCCGCCCAGTAGTGCCAGCGTCAATTTCAGATCCAGGCTCAGACGCCACATGATCAGGCCCAGCGCAACCAGTGCCGCGCCGTAGACCAGCCAGGAGCTCGCCGGTACCGGCAGCATGTCGCGGCGTAGCACGCGCAGCGGCGGTACCCGGCCCAGCGCAGCCAGTGGCGGCAGGGCGAAACCGGCCAGCGCCACCAGCCCAGTGGCCATGCCGGCCAACGCCGGCCACAGACTGGCCGGTGGCAGGTCATCGGGGATCAGCCCGCGCAGCAGATAGAACAGCACGTGCTGGCCTGCCCAGCCCAGCAGCGCGCCGATCACGCAGGCAATCAGCCCGAGTAGCGCCAGTTGCAGGCCGAACAGGGCCAGCGCTTCGCGCTGTGACAGCCCCAGGCAACGCAGTAACGCACTGGCATCGAAGCGCCTCGCCGCGAAGCGTGCCGCCGACAGCGCCACCGCGACGCCAGCGAGCAGCACGGCTGCCAGGCTGGCCAGGTTCAGGTAGCGCTCGGCGCGGCCGAGTGCACCACCGACCTGGCGGTTGCCATCGCGGGCATCGTCCAGACGCTGATTGGGTTCCAGGCCCGCTTCGACGGCCTTGCGATAGGCGGCGAGGGCATCAGCATCACCGCGCCAGAGCTCACGAAAGCGCACGCGGCTGCCCGGTTGAACCACCTCGGTGGCGGCGAGATCATCGAGATTCATCAGCACGCGCGGCGTCAGGCTATAGAAGTCGCCAGCGGTGTCCGGGTCATAGGTCAGGACGCGGCTCAAGCGCAGGGTCTTGGACCCTATTTCCAGCTCATCGCCAATCTTCAGGTTCAGCGCCACCATCAGGCGGGCCTCGGCCCAGGCTTCTCCGGGGCGTGGCCCGGAGCCCACTTCCTCGGGCGCGTAGGGCTCGGCGGCGCTTCACAGCTCACCGCGTAGCGGGTAGCGACTGCTGGTGGCCTTGACGCTGGCCAGCTGGATGCCGTCCCCGGCGGCCACGACGCTGGAAAATTCCACCGCCTGGGCGTGATCGAGGCCCAGCTTGAGCCCTGCGTCGATCTGCTCCTGACTGGCTGGCGTGCTGCCGCTCAGGCGCAGATCAGCCGCCAGAAACTCGCTGGCGCGCTGCAGCATGGCGTCGTTCAGCCGCGCGCTGAAATAGCCAATGGCGCTGCTGGCCGCCACCGCGACCAGCAAGGCGAAGAACAGCACTCGCAACTCGCCGGCGCGAGCATCGCGCAGCAGTTGGCGGGCGGCGAGCGAAAACAGGCGAGTGAAGGGCACGCGCTTCATCAGGGCTCCACGCGGTCGATCAGGTGTCCGCCTTCCAGGCGGATCAGGCGCTGGCAGCGATGCGCCAGGCGCTCGTCATGGGTGACCAGTACCAGAGTGGTGCCGCGTTCCTGGTTGAGCTGAAAGAGCAGGTCGCTGATGCGTTCACCGGTATGGCTGTCGAGATTGCCGGTGGGTTCGTCGGCGAACAGCACGTCAGGTTCGGCGGCGAAGGCTCGCGCGATGGCCACACGCTGTTGTTCGCCACCGGAGAGCTGGCGCGGGTAGTGGGTCAGGCGCTGGCCCAGACCGACGCGTTCGAGCAGGGCGCGGGCACGCTGCCGGGCATCGGCATGGCCTTCCAGCTCCAGCGGCAGCATGACGTTCTCCAGTGCGTTGAGGCTATCGAGCAACTGGAACGACTGGAACACGAAGCCGACATGCTCGGCACGCAGTCGTGCACGCTGGTCTTCATCGAGTTCGCTGAGATTCTTGCCAGCCAGCAGCACGGCGCCGCCACTGGGCAGGTCGAGCCCGGCTAGCAGGCCGAGCAGGGTGGATTTGCCGGAGCCGGAACTGCCGACGATGGCCAGGCTGTCGCCTTTGTTCAGGTCCAGGTCGAGGTCATGGAGGATCGTCAGCTCGCCTTCCGTGCTGCTGACCACTTTGTTAAGGTTCCGCGCAGCGAGAATGCTCGAAGTCATGGAGATTCCAAATGCGTGCATGGTGGCTGAGTGGTGCCTTGGCCCTGATGTTCTGGGCTCAGGGAGCGGTTGCAGGCACCCTGCTTGTGGTCGGCGATAGTATCAGCGCCGCTTTTGGCCTGGATAGCCGCGTGGGATGGGTCGCTCTGCTGGAAAAACGCCTCGAGAAGGAGGGTTTAGAGCAGTCGGTGGTCAATGCGTCGATCAGCGGCGATACCAGTGCAGGCGGCGCCGCGCGGCTCTCTGCGCTGATCGCCGAGCACAAGCCGGAGCTGGTCATCATCGAGCTGGGGGGCAACGACGGTCTGCGTGGGCAGCCTCCCGCGCAATTGCAACAGAATCTTGCGTCGATGGTCGAGAAGTCACAACAGGCAGGGGCCAAGGTGCTCATTTTGGGGATGCGCCTGCCGCCCAATTATGGCGCTCGCTACACCAAGGCGTTTGCCCAGGTCTTCGCGGATGTGGCGGAGCAGAAGAAGGTGCCGCTGGTGCCGTTTTTCCTCGAGGGTGTCGGTGGCGTGCCAGGGATGATGCAGGCCGATGGCATTCATCCGACCGAGCCCGCTCAGGCCGTGTTGCTGGACAACGTCTGGCCGGCGTTGAAACCCATGCTCTGAGCGCGTGTTGCTGGCGGAAAACTGAGTAGGCAGAGGCTTTTCCGCCTCGAGCCTTTCGGCTAATGTGGCCGACCTGTCACGGAGCTCCAGATGCCGCGTCCCGCCTGGTCCCTATATGCCTATCAACTGATCGAACCGGATGAGCAGCTGGATCTGTTCGCCTGTCGTGAGGTGCGTGTGCACCTGGTGGCTCGCCAGTTGCGCCTGGGTGGGCACGCTGATCGAACGCTGTGCGGCGGCTTGTTGCCAGCGCAGCCGCGTTGGCGTGCGCTGGAAAAGGTCTGGCTGCGTGATCGTCGACTCTGTCCTGCCTGTCTGGCGACCTTCGAGGCGCAGCGCCAAGGCTTGTGCTCGAACTGGGCGGACGGCTGAGGTCTGCCAGGCTTTCCAGCGGCGGTGTACAATCGCCGCAATATCATTCAACTCTTCAAGGGACATCCCGGATGTTGTCGCGCTTTTCTGCGGTCAACCGCTGCCTGACTCTGGTCGCACTGTGCTCCAGTGCCGCAGTGCAGGCTCTCGAATTTCCGCTGCCACCGCCAGGCGAGGACGTGGTAGGTCAGGTACAGGTGATCAAGGCCAAGTACGAGGACACCTTCGCCGACCTGGGAGCGGCAAATGACCTCGGTTATCTGGAAATGGTCGCGGCCAACCCGGGCGTGGATCCCTGGCTGCCGGGCGAGGGCACCGAGGTCATTTTGCCGACGCGCTACGTGCTGCCGCCTGGCCCGCGTGAAGGCATCGTGATCAACCTGGCGGAGTACCGCCTGTACTACTTCCCGAAAGGGCAGAATGTGGTTCACACCTTCCCGCTGGGGATCGGTCGTGAGGGCTGGGGGTCGCCATTGGGCGTCGGTCACGTCACTGTGAAGACACCGAACCCGGCCTGGTATCCGCCCAAGTCGATTCGTGAGGAACACGCAGCCGAGGGTGATTTCCTGCCCACCGTGGTTCCGCCAGGGCCGGACAACCCGCTGGGCCCGTACAAGCTGACGCTGTCGTTCCCGGGCTACCTGATCCATGGTTCGAACAAGAAGTTCGGCATTGGCATGCGCGTCAGCCATGGCTGCTTCCGCATGCTCAACCACAACGTGCTGGAGTTGGCTGGGTTGGTGCCGGTCGGTACGCCGGTGCGGATTCTCAACGAGCCTTACAAGTTCGGGGTGAGTGGTGGCAAGGTCTATCTCGAAGCGCATGCTCCGCTGGATGACGAAGGTGACCCGTCTGTCGTCGACAAGCACACGGCGGTGATCAACGCGCTGCTCAAGCGTGACGAGCTCAGCGGCCTGCGTCTCGATTGGGATATGGTTCGTGAGGTAGTGGCTGCCGAAGACGGCTTGCCGGTGCCTATCGCAGCGCAAACCGACAGTGTGGCGGTGAGCAGCGAAGGTACGTTCTGACCTGACCGGTTGCCAAGAGGCCCGTCTGCATTCGTGTCGGCGGGCTTTTTTATTGCCTGAAGATCAGTGGCCTTGGTAGCAGGCAATAAAAAAGCCGCACCAGTTCCCTGGGGCGGCTTTCGAAAAACGAGTCGCAATTACTTGCGGCTGGCTTTTTCCAGCATGCGCAGAGCACGCTCGTTAGCTTCGTCAGCGGTCTGCTGAGCTTTCTGAGCGGCGGCCAGAGCTTCATCAGCCTTGCGATAGGCTTCGTCGGCACGGGCTTGGGCGCGAGCTGCTGCGTCTTCGGTAGCAGTCAGACGAGCTTCGGTTTCTTTGGACATGCTGCTGCAACCGGTAGCCAGAACTGCGGCCAGAGCCAGAGCAGAGAATTTCAGAACGTTGTTCATCGTGTTCCCC
>Ga0070754_10000364_pt1 | contig 43597 bp, 44 predicted proteins | sample VirMetDEL_Sep_01_FD_75181 | JGI IMG/M metagenome (GOLD analysis project Ga0070754, IMG submission 75181) | Aqueous microbial communities from the Delaware River and Bay under freshwater to marine salinity gradient to study organic matter... | ecosystem: Environmental > Aquatic > Marine >...
ATAATTGAATCTGTATTTTTCTAAGGCGTCCTTAGGCACACACATAGGATAATCAGGTGCTTTTCCGTATGTCTTTTCGAGTAGCTTCCAATCACAATATCCAACTAGAGATGTACCTATAGTAAACTCTGCTATATCGGGGATAGGAGCTATTTGGAATTCCAAATCGTCGTTATCAAATGTGCCTCTCTCGAATTTATCACTATTAGCAAAAGATAGCATAACTATATTGTTGTCGGTTACAATCTTCTGCAACATCTCCGAATTAACCTGAAGTAAAACAAATACCGACCTACCTGCAGATTCTCCTATTTTAACCAGTTCCATTGTAGTTCTGGTGTCATCCTTGCTCATAGTCAGGATATCAATGAAAACATCCCAACCTGAAGCTCCACCGTCGCTGGTCCAACAGACAGTAATTGATCTACCTACTGGGATGTTCTTAGGATAAAAAGACCCGTAAGCAAAATCATCAACCTCCTGATATCTAGGAGCCTGTTTATCGCTATACCAATTCCAAAGCTGATTTATACCAGATCCTACCACCTGGACTGCTAATAATATCCAGCCTACTGGATTACTCGCTTCTGCTGCAACCACTGCTCCTGCTGCTCCTGATGCTGCTGCTCTACCACCTACAGCGGCGGCAGTTGCTGCTCCTCTTGCTGCTGCAGCTTTAACACTTTGAGCAGCTGCACCTCTAAGCAACACATTTCCAGTAGCATTAGTGGAATAAGCTAAGCCTCCTTGAACAAATGCACCCGAAGGTAGAACGACTCTACCAGCATTAGCAAGTGCGGTAGCGCCTCTACCAGCAACCAACTTGGTAGCGAAATTCTTTAGCGTGGCAAGTCCACCCTTACCAGCAACTCTAGAAGCTAGAGAGGATGGTCTCGCCCATCTGTATATTCCATACCCGGTTTTAGCAAGGGTCCAAGTAGTAAATATACCACCAACTGCAGTAAGAGCGAGATATCCAGCACCCATTGCGGTAATAGCAATAGCAGCATCCTTGGCGTATTCCAGCGTCTTATCCATAAGATCCTCCGGATCAGTAACCTCACCAGCAGGAATTGTGTAGTCCATTTCACAAAGAATAAGTTCTCCAACTTCATATTTCTTGGTTAACCTTAAAGCGCTTCTAGAAGTTTCAACCGGTTGACCGTCTGCATCGAAAAAATCGACAACCACAGCTTGTGGTACGTCATCTGGTAATTCCTCCACACTGAGGTCAGATTTTAATTCTCCGTCCTTAATGAGCTTTTGAATAGCTGCATTTAGCTTCTGAAATTTTCTTAAGACCTCCATGTTAATATCCTCCTCTCCGGATGCTTCGTTGATGTATGAGGAGAAAGTCTGAACCTTATTACCGCTAACCAAATTTTTGATCTGATTTCCTACATAATCGTATATGGGATTGCTAAAATTGGTTGCACTCTCTAATAGGACCTTAGCTTTTTTATATCTTCTATCCTCAGATTCAGCTTGCCACTCTCTGGGGTTTGCATCTAGCCATTTTTTCCACTTATCTGTGTAAGACCACCATTGGAAATCATTCAATTCCATTTCCTCCCCCTCCATAGAAAGAGGTAAATTCATAAGGGGGAAAATGTTTTCCTCTGATCCTGGTTCTTCCCCACCTACAGTTCCCTTGTATGTGAGTCCTTTTTTGTAAGCTAATATCATATCAGATCATTTAGTTTTATTCGGAGTATATCCTCTCATAAGATTGGGATATTAAATTAATTATCTTTTCTATATATCCCTCGTTTCTGAGCTTTTTAAAGGCAAGATTACCCACAGAGAACTCACCAGATTTGGAAAGCCCCTCTTTCCTCATATTCTGTATTTTCTCTTTGAGCTTAGTTAACCTGGAGTACATTTTTTTAGCATCCGAAGGAACATCAGGCATAGATATGAGTTTAGTCTGCATAGAATTTATCTCAGATGCTATTCCTTCAAATTTCTTATCAACATCCTGTGAATCAACCTCGGGTGGGTCAAACTTTGGTTTTCTAACCCATCTATTATTAAGAAGAGAATATAAACCGGAAGAAGCGTGTGGTTCAGAGACATCCTGCAGATAAAGCTCGACATCATGATTCCTTATGATTATGTTATGTCTTAGATTCCATATGAACCTTATCCCGTCAACCGCTTTTTTTAGGACATCCTTTTTAACATCGACTTTGGAAAAGTCAACCAATACATGGACATCCAAGTCCGAATAATCAGTATAATTATAGTTAGCAAGAGAACCAGTAAGCTGTATATCCTCTATTGGTACACCTGGCAACAGCTCAGCAAACTTCTCATAAAAATCCTCGGCTATGGAAAGCAGCTTTCTCCTCACTATGGGATCGAAGACCCATTTTTCAGTATTACTAGATGATGTGTACAAATCCCAAAATTTGGGATTTAGTTCGTCGTTATAGAAGGGACCAACCTTATCTTCATTTAGAACAAATAGTCGAAAATCTATTACTTCAAGCACAAAAAAGGGATTATTTGAATCTTATATATCCAAACAATCCCAGATATAACAGGGGTAAATTCCCCTAGGAAGATATCTTCTGCAATGTTTTTATCACTGTATCTACATCTCTCTCACAATATTCCTTTATTCTTTCCAAGGATTCTTGATTATCTTCGCCGCCCCAAAACAGACCAGACACCATAGACCCGTCGATGTCATCTTTAGGAGAATCTATATCAAGTGCACAGGATAGGAGATCTAGACTTAAATACTTCTGTTGTACCCAACTACCAAAAGCAAAGATCTCGGACGTATCTAAGAATGGGAGATCCCATGGTTTTTTATCCCATATAACTAGAGATCTTGGTAGATCTTTAATACCATTAAATAGCATACGTTTAGATATACACGGAACATCGAATCCCTTTATGTTATGTCCACACAACTTCATTCCCTTAGCCGAAGCATTATTAAAAACCTTCGAAGACTTCTCCAGAATATCCACTTCATCAGATCCATAGAAGGATATAAATCTACTAGACCCGTTATCCTCAATCAGACCAAAGGAGATGCACACAATCCTAGAAAATTCAGGCTCCAAACTTGCTTTCTCGAGATATATCTCGGCATCGCTTAGCTTTGAAAGCTTCTCATCAGATCTTCTGTAATAGTCACATCGTTTACTCCATAGAGAAGCCATCCTGGGGTTATCTTCAGAAAGAGATCCAAAGCTTCTATAACCAGTAGCAGTTTCAACATCAAAAAAAAGACAATTATTTATTATTCTATTCTCTATCATACAAAAACAGTTTCTAATTTCCATTTAGGATCGTACCAAAATGTCCTCCCTCCCCGATCAGATAGTCTTAGCATATCAGGATTGCCGTAGCATTTCATAAAATCGGAGATGTTGGACTTTCCACCAAAGGGATTTTCCCAATCTTTTATAGTACCTCCACCTATCTCATATACATGCAGGGGTATATCTTTACAGAGCTCGAACAGCCGATCCCCATGGTTCACTATAAACTCCCTAGCCGATAAAAAAGGATTAGCCCCGGGTATGCGATACAAAATTTCAGCTCTGAGGTAATTTCCAATACCGTTAAAGTATCTCTGATCCATCAGCATCTCGTATATGGGCTTATTGAACGATACCTTTCCAAGATTACGTATTACATTCACACGGAAATCTTCATACTCGGTGGTAGGATCTGGTCCCCTACTTTCATTCCAGTTACCCCACTTCCACTTACCAAATCTTCTGATATCAACAAAAGCTAGATGTTCATTTCCAGGTGTGTGAAAGAAAAGGTGCGTATGCTTTATTTGAGTGTCTTTATCAGCCCATTGGAAATTTCCACCCATCCCCATGGTCATAATGAGATCCCTGGATTCTTCTCCTCCCACCGGATCTAGTTTTAGCTTAAGCTCCTTACCCCTGCTCTCCGCACGTATGGTAAAGTCGTTAAACTTCACCTCCTTCCATTTATGCTCGGGATTCTTTGTAATATGAGAGAAAACCTTACCCTCAGATAGGAAATTTACGTAGTCCGCGGTTAGTTTTAATTCAGCTAATTCTGGCACTTTTAATATTTTTTACAATGATAAGAATTAGTAACGCAAAGAAAAAACTATTTGCGCGAAATTTTATTTATTACCATAGGACGTAAGGAATTACACTCACTCATGTACTTCAAACATGATTTCTCACCACCGTTGGATTCAATTACACAATCAAAGCAAAGTCCAAAGGTTGGTATTCGGTATTCTAAAAAATCAGAAGGGATTGGGGAGATAAAAAACCCATCATCATCAACCTCAGAGGATTCTGAGTGGATCACAACAGGAATACCGGATTTCTCCCAAGTCGAAGAGCTTAAGAATATTGCCTCCCTATATGATAGATTACCTGAATTAAAAGAATGAGCCAAGAACCTGAAGGTTATCGGTATATGTGTTTCGTAATAAACCCCAGATAGTAGATCAGTTACAGAGAAAAGACTAGGTTTCTCGTCATTCATTACAGTGACCAAACCAGCTACATCTGCACCGAGGTCTAATAACTCATTACAAAATCTCTTCATGGTCACCCTTCTCATACCATAAGCACTACCAACACGCAGTCCAATAGACCTATAGGAAATCCCAACCATCTCCAAAAATCTAGCTAGATTTACCAAAAGTATTCTGGTTTTTTCAACCACATCTGGAATCTGGGAGCCGAGAAAAAAATAAGAGGGCAAATAAAAGAACAATCTTTGCCCAGATCTTATAACTCGGGAGATCCTGAGTAAGAGATCAGATTCACCAGAATCATCGTAATTTGAAAAATCAGGAAATATAAAATTGCTAGGGATCTCAATGCAGGTAATACTTAAGCCAAGGTTAGCATCTCTCTCTGCTCTACCAACAATAAAATCGAGTAGATCCACACACGAATATTCGCGATTGCTTAATTCAGAGGGGGATGAGACATACCCAATGTTATTGGTGTTTTTGCTTAATATCATACATGGATTTTAGAAGGTTGTAGCTCAAAAGTTTCCCTTAGCTTCCAACTCCCTCTATTCCAAGTTTAGTGTTGTTGTAAACCGTTGGTGAATTATACACGTCAGAAGGCATAGCATCAAATTTAAACTTTGATATGATCTCCATGTGTCCTTTATTCCCATTGTCTGCAAATTCAACGGTATCCGGGATTAGCTCTAGGACCTCTTCCTTCTCCTTACCCTTAGAACTTACTTGAACAAAATATCGGTAAGACTTGTTATCTGGGGTTCTTTCTGATCTTACCACCATTCCAGCAACCTTATCTTTCTTATTTATAGGGACACCGATAACAATATCTCCGACCTGAAATTGAGACCCGTTTACATTTCTTTTGAAGTTTGGATTAGGTCCCACACTAACAGATAAATCCTTATATGGCTTATACTGTATCTTGAATATTCCATTAGCCCCGCCATATCCATACGTATCTCCGAATACCCCAACATCGAAGAACTCGTTAATATGTTTTATGTGTTTTAGATCGGATCCCATATCTGTTATTTATCTTCGCTTGATCCAGTATTTGTGAGATCCAGAATATCCTTTATCTTCTTAGCTAGCTCGTAGTTCTCCTTCTTAATAGCTTTATCCATCATTCGTGAGAGAATACTAAACTCGGGATCTGATGATGCAGCATCTTCACTATCCGCATTAATGGTCAGACATATTCTCTGAGGTGAGTAAATTGCCTCTAATCTGGAATCAACTCTTAAATCTTCCTGCTCTCCAATTTCTTCAGCATCCTCCGGATCCATCATTCGGTCGTATAGGATCTCCCAATCTTGATTAAACCAGAATATCATCCACGGGCCGTAAACTATCTTGGATATATCATTCTCGATAACAAACTTCAGAACTTTTCTAAGTTCACCCTTAATATCATTCTTTGTAAGGTCCTCAGAGTATTTCTTTCTTTTTAATCCAGGTATAACCTCGCTACCTTCACCAATACCCAGCTTAAATGATCTATGGATTTCGTGTATTGAATCCCAATCTAAACTAGCTATTATCTTGTCCACAAGCTTCTTGAAATCTTTCCTCATCGTTAACTCTATAGTTTATATATCCAAACATCAGCCAAGACCTATTTGCTCAGATACCTGATTTATCCACTCCGTATATTTTTCAGGGTAGAATTTTTTCAAGTCATCCATTTCTCTCCTAGACACCTCAAACTTGCTCATAATGAAATCCTCCACCGCGGGATCTATTGGATTCTTATCGCTCGCTTTAGATTTTACAGTTCCTTTTTTGGTTTTAGTAAACACCCAACCTGGTACTTTAGTGTAATGTCTACTTAATGTAGAATGCCACCAATCCGCAACAGGTCTGGGGGAAATCTTAGTATGATTGAATTGATTCGCTTGCGTAGGAAACTGTATGCCCATAATCCTATTAAGCATGAAAAAATTCTTCACCTTTTCATTTCTAGTAACTTTAGACCAATCCTTATCAGATTTGAATACAGTTTTTATAATATCAAAAAGCTCCATAACCAATTAGAAATTACTGAACGGGTCGAAAGATTTAGGAGCTGATGTACTGATCCAGGATGTGCCCTCCAATATTTTTACCCTATCCAAGGTTATAGGTTTTTTCTCGAGACTTATTCCTCTCTTAATCTCGGAAATTATAGAGTCTATCACGGGTCTAGGAATAACGGACTTATCAAGCCACATCAACTTATAATTCCTTATTAAATTAGAAGCTGCTAGAGATCTATTTTCATTATTATCCAGATCTTTTATTAATCTCAGGGAAAACCCGGATATCCAATCCAAAAACTCTTCATCATCCAACATCTGGGAAAATGTATGATCCTTCCATTTAGATTCCAGCAAAGACTCCATAATTTTCTCGGCCCTCTTCGGGGTAATTTTTTGCATTTTTCCGTTTTTTTCATACTCCCAGATTCCGGGGACAGCATCACCCTTATCCCCGGTAAGCATCTTAATAAATACAAAATCCCTAACCTGAACCTCATTTACCGAGACCCCGTTTATGAAGGATCTTAGCTTATCCTTATCAGGATCCATTACTGCTCCCATATTAAACACGGAACTCTCTGCCTCCATATCCAGCCATCGCTCTATCCACCCGTCGGGGATAGAAAGTACATTATTCTTTGAATTGCTATTCCATATTATGGTCCAGTTATTACCTTTCCATCTAGCTAACTGGTGTAAGTCTTTATCACCCGAGATCACTATACAGTTCTCACCCTTAGAATTAAAGTAATCCGCCCAAAAATATAGTATATCATCCCCCTCTGCCCCATTCGCCTTTGAAAATATATAACCGTTCTTCTCTAGATGTTCACCGAAGGATTGTATAAGATCAAAGAATATACTCCAGTCCACGTTCTCATCTTTAATCCTATTGGACTTATACCCACCGCCTTTTATCTCAACGTCTTTTCTCCAACTTCTGCTATCAGCAGTAAAAACAAGCCTTCCTCCCCCAGGTATTTTTCTAAGGGAAGCGCAGAGATCCGTAGCTATTTTTCTAATAAACATGGCTTGTTCAGACTTAGGACCTAATATTTCAGCAGGATCCTTTGCACCCCATCCACCAAAAACGCCAAAGGTTTTGTGGAATATGTAATTACCGTCGATGAGTATATTAATCATTATTATAAAATTTTAAATTTCCCCATTCACCAAGATCCTTAAACATTGGATCAGTTATTCTCACGTCAAAATCTTTAAACCCAGAGAAATCCAGCTCATCCGCTTTTAATCTTCTCTCTAGGATATCAGCATCATTTCTAAGTGAAAGTCTATCTCTTCTAATCCCCTCATCTATGTCCAGGTAGACTACAATAGATTCTTCCCTATCCTTCTTGCCCATAGATCCTAATCCAGTCGGGGTCATTATAAAGAGATTACTCACCTCGAATTCTTTTTTTGAGGTTCCGTATATCCAATTATTAAAAGAAACGTGCTCGTAAAATAAACCACCACCTATGTAATTTTTCCTTGCATCCTCATCAGAGATGAAATAATAATCATCCCCGTTAACTTCTCCATCCCTAGGAGGTCTGGTTGTGTGAGAAACACAATATCTAAATCCCCTGTCTTCAAGTATCTTTCTCATATAATCTTTCCCGGATCCTCCCTTACCTACTATTATTAGTCTCTTCATATTACTTCCAAAATATCTGTATAGCTATTATTAGGAAGGACAAGAATATACAAATCATGTTCTTTGTGCCTATACCCTCTCCTAGTAATAGAAAATTCATAAAGGTTACAACGAAGGTTCCTACTGAAAATTGGAGGAGTCGAACCTTCCATGCACTTCCCCAAGTATCGTATCCTATCCTGGCTCCAAACACAAATCCAGCACCTAACAACGCACCAAGGAAAATTATATTGAACCATTGATTATTCCTAAACCATTCCCACCTCAAATGGGAAAATTGCTGAATCCATGCACCGGTTTGTGATAGAGCAATAACAACAAAGAAAAGTAAAGGGCCCTTATTCATCAGAATCCTCAATGATTTGGAATTTTCTCATAGCAGAATCATAATCACTATGTGCCCAAGCCCATTTCCCAAAATCCTCATTACCCGGAAATATCTCCCGTTCGTTAAGCTGGATCCCAAAAACTACCTTGGGTTTATCAACTTTTATTTTAAAAACCTCCCATGCAACGATTCTGTTACTGTCTGGCTCCACTTGCTCGTAAACCAAAGTCTTAGAACCTCTTTTAAAGAATTTGTAGATGTATCCATTTTTTCTTATTTCTTCAGCAAGTAACTCCATTAATCTATAAGTTTCTGTATATTAAACATAAGGGCCAAGAGACTAACAACAGGATCTATTACAACCTGTCTCTGTGCCTGATGTTCTGCAACTAAAACGATAACACCAGGGATTATTTTAACATGGGATGACCTATTCTTAATTATCCAATTAATAAATTCTTCACCCAGAGCCGTCATCACATCATCTACCTTGGTTGAGTATTGGCCAGCTATGACCTGGTAATTTTTCACGGGATCCTTAGAGTCAAATAACATACTGTAAACCTCCTCATAAGACCACCCTCCATCGTTAATCCTAGATATGTCTATCTCTTGTATTCCCTCTATCATCCATGACTGGATTCTATTAAGTGAGGATCTAAGGTCCGGGAAATACTCCTTCTCAAATTCCAATAGAGACTCATCGTCTATCGATATACCAAGTTTACCGAGTATTAGCTTTATACGATTTCTCCACTCTGTCCTTAAATCATCCTCCTCTTGTGGAGTTATAGGATCAAAATTTATCACCTCAAATCTGCTCTGTATGGCATCGGGAACCTTGTTTATCCAATTACAGGTGGCTACGAATCTCGTATTCCCTGCAAATTTCTCTATGGTTCCACGGAGTGCTTTATAGAATTGATCCGACGCCCCATCGAACTCATCCAGAACCACCACCTTCTTCGATGATTTCCCATCCATTATTGAAATGGTGGAACAAAAATCATTGATTTTCGTTCGTATAGTATCTACTGAGCTTTCGTCGGAAACATTTATAAATAAGTGGGGAAGGTCCCTGGATAGGATTTTAGCCAATGTGGTCTTACCACATCCGGGGGATCCAGCTAATAATACATTGTGGTTTAGTCCCTTCTCTTCGAAGAGGGATCTTATCCTAGGAGGGAGAATCATATGCCTAATTTCTTTAGGTCTTAGCTTCTCCGTAAGTAACTGATCAATCATAAAAAGCTCTTTGTTATCTTACAGACATAAGAGCTTTAAGTTTCCACTTTTTAGTACATTAGAGTGTACTAAACAGTTATAATTTAATATAGTGGAGACATGTCATCAGCCTCATTTTTATCATTTCTCACCTCTATAAATCTAGGCAAAAATAGACTCCTATTTTCATGTTTATCAGTTATTGGAACATTGTACTGAACCGCTACGATTTTACCTATAAGTTCCTCTCTTATTGGGCTCAGAGTTTCGAGATCGTTATCAGTAAAACCAGCTCCTATTTTTACTTTTAAAGTTCCGGATTTGTCAGTGCAAATTAAACCCCCTATGTAGCCCTCTCTTTTTCCTTCACCTTCGTACCACCCCGTTACTACCAAATCGCAATCGTTTACCTCTTTAAGCTTAATCCAGCTTTTACTTCTTTTACACTCGTATAGATGATCATTCTTACAAATAACTCCCTCTCCCCCTTTGGAAACGATATCCCTATAGATTACAAGTGTATCCTCCATGGAATCAACCTCCCACATCTGACCAAGTCTGATGTTAGAATCCTTTGGTAGAAAGTCCAGCGTCTCTGCAAGAATCCTTCTTCTCTCCGTATACAGTACAGAGCCCTTGCCTTTTTCAAGCGTTGTATTGTCTTCCAAGTCAAACACATTGAAAAGGAAATTGTCATCTATATTGTCGGGGGCGGTTCCTTTTAAAATCTGGGTGACCTTTCCAGAAACCGACTTCCTATCAAAGTCTGTTAGCTCCCCATCATAAAATATACTAGTATGTCCGGCCTTATCTGATATTTCGGAAAGGTCCTTGGCAATCTTGCTTAATTTAGAAGAGTCCAGCTCATTAAATGCACGAGTATAGAAAGAGAATGTTCTATCGGGATTCATCATAGCTATAACACGAACACCATCATATTTCTCCTCACAATATATTTTTCCCCATTTTTCTATCTCCTCCTGTTTGTCAGTTGCAAGCATTAAGGATGGATCAGGAATGATTTCACTTCCGACCGCCTTGTTTACAAGCTTCGCTCCTATCCCGATATTCATCCTCTTCGTAAGAATCTTCATGATCATTTTTCTTATATCCAGATCCTGATCCGGATATACCAAGAATGAGTAATCCAATAAATCTTGAGCTCTACTTCTTAATGAATCATTAGCCGCCGGTGCTTTCTTGAGATCTTCAACAAGGGAAACAAAGGAATCCCAATAAAGTTCACTATTTTCTGAATATCTACGAGATGGCTGATCCAGATTAAGCTCAAGCTTATGAAGCTTAGTTGTTACAAAGGGATTAAAGCAAACATCCAGTATGTATAGCATCTTCTCAGAGAGATTTTCTGAGATTAACCTCTGCTTCTCCTTCTGGGATCCATTACCGGTTGTTTCCTCCATCTGGGAAAATATCTCTAGCTCTTTAAGCATATCTTTTTATTTTAAGTAAAAGTAATCAAGTGCAGCGTAAATAAAAAAAGAATCCACTACAAAAGTGGATTCTCAGGAAAAATATTTATTACCAGTATTCTATATCCTAAATGAAGAATCCGGTACTGCAACACCCTTTTTATTTACCACATTAGCACAAGCATCATTAGCAAACTTTATCGACCTCTCAATATCTCCGGTTTTCAGATACTTCAAGGAAAACGTAGCTATAAAGGTATCCCCAGCTCCGCTCACATCTATAGTATCCTGTGGGTTTGTACTTGGATAAGTAACCCCGTTATATTTAGCTCCACCAGATCCTAGGGTTATTATAAATTTTTCGGGATATCTATCAGCTAATTCCCTGTTGTTCCCATATTCAATCTCGTTTAACTTTATGAAAGTGATATCCTCTATGAGATCTTCGGTTAATTTCTTTTTACTGTCCATGAGAACCAATCCTCCTTGGCTTGCTATCTGCTTTATACTTGAGGAGTTTAGAAATCCCTTATTGTAGTCACTAATTATTACAAGGTCCGACTCATTTATGGTATTTCTTTTTTCTGATGACATGAAGGGAAAGGAATCTATTGGGGAGGTTTCTCCCTCATCGACCCTAACGATCATATGATTGCTCTTCTTCTCAACAAATCTAATTTTTTCTAGCTTATTGTTCTGGTGCCAATGGACAACCTCTATATCATCGCTTAACGAATTTAAGTTGTCAACAACGTTTCCCGCCATTCCGTTGTTTTCTATGACCTCAATAGGATTTAAAACAGGCACAGGTGCTTCTGGGCACATCCTGTTTACTTTCCCATAAACGAACCTATCTACGCAAAGCTCGCCTACTACTAAAACCTTCATCATTAAAAATCAATTTTAAAATATCCAACTCTTTATTTATAGCGTAAATTCACCCTCCGGTTCCTCTCCACCGGATTCCTTAGCCTTCTTCTCAGCTTCTTTATCTTCACGCTCTTTATATTGCTCGTTTTTCTTATACTCATCCATGGTTAATCCCATCCACCTCTTTATCAGGAATTCTTTATCAAAATAAGGAACCTCTTCCTCGCCTATCTTCTGATTCATACCCCCGAGATCATTTACGAAAGAAGCTCTTTTAGTATAGTTTTGCAATTGTATGAACTGCTCGAATACATTCTCCCTCATAAAGTTAAGTCCAAGGTTAACTTTGAATGACCGATCCTTAGCCAAGTGTGGATAATCCAAGCACATCTGTATGTACAATGGCTTGATTAATATCTCCTGGAAAATGGACCTTAGTCTGGTTAGAAATTTCTCATATCTTATCTCATCCCTCTCCAGCTGGTCTATGCTTATTTGATAATTGGCTGGAGTACCACCACGGAAAGAGAACCTAGCATAAGGAATCTTCGAATCCAATTTAAGCTTATTGTAGAAGTAAACAACATTTTCCATGACATTGAAATCAGGTCCTGCTGGATCCAATGTGGAAATCTCAGGGGATTGTCCATCCTTTTCAGGGAATAGGTAATTCTTATAGAATTGGACTTTAGGTCTTCCATTTACTGTAAGCTCCCCCGAAAAATCATTAAGCTCTATATCCTCTTTATAGATAGACATTAACTGACCCAGAGTGTTCATAGCTTTTTGAGGAGATTGAGTACCAACAGGAATAACAAATTTAAGTCTATATGAAGCATTCATGACATTCCATATGACTCTGGTATTCTCCATTATTCTCAGTATGTTATATGATCTTATAAGCCTTTCGACATAGCTAACCCTGGAAATCGTGTTCCCTTTAGCGTAAGACAGATAAATTATCTGCTCATCCCTAAGCTTTCTCGTCATTTTATTATCCTCTGGATATTGGATCCAAATCTGCTTGAACTCCCCGTTTTCTTGAGGCTCCGTGGCAGGTTGAAGGGAAGTGGGGTCTAACTCTTTAAAACCAACTATTTTTTTCCCATCAGTAGAATATACTATCTCAAAGGCTAAAAATCCATCAATTAAGAACTGTCTAAAATATTGCCAAGCCAATATGGATTGCTGGAAGCCAAACATCATATAAAGATTCCTGAATCTGCTATCTATACCATCCAAAACCTCCTCCTTGAGCTCAGTATTGGCTACTTTAGCATACGAAAAGAAATTCTTATCGTCATAATTTATCGCATCGTCAGTAAGCGTGTCAAGTATAAAATCTATCTCACCATTTAGAGAAAACTTTCGCAAAAAATCTCTCTTACCTACATAATCCTTATCAAAATATGCGATATACTTTCTAATCTTAGTGTCCTGGTATCCAAGAGTCCACCTAAAAGCAGAATTCTCAGTAAATCCAGTTCCTTGCTGATCGAAAAAATTAGACTCAGTCTGTCCTATAGCTTGAGAATTACGAATTACCATATCCTCATACTTCATACCAAATCTTCCAATACGACTCAGGTTGCGGTACAGATTACCTAAGAATGTTCTCTCCTGTATGTTATCTAGAAATCCTGCCATCTATTCTTTCTTAGGTTTCAGGTGGGGTTTCTTCCTCCTCTGGAGCGGATTCCCCAGATTCTTCTCCACCCTCTTCCTTATTTTTCTCTTCCTCCTTCTTTTTCTCCTCAGCTCTTTTATCTTTAGCCTCTTTATTAGCTTTTATATCATCATCAGTCATACCTAGATAGCTCTCAATCAGATATGCAAGTGAGAAGAAGGGTTTCTCGTCATCATCAGTGAGAGCGTAAAGGGAATCAATGGATTCCTTCTTCTTTAGCATGATTTCTATCTCTTGGTTAACCTTGAATGGGTTATCGGAAACGAAATTTAGACCAAGTTGGCTTTTAAACAGATAATCTTTCTCAAGCTCTGGAAAATCCCTACACATCTGGATCCAGAGCGGTTTAATCAATATATCCTGAAAAATTGATCTTAGCCTGCTAATAAATTTAGAAAACCTTATCTCCTCCTTATCGAGACCTTCCGCACCGTTACTATAATTTCCAATTGAACCACCATCTGGACCCTGGAATCTAGAGAAAGGTATTTTAGATTCCTGCACTAATTTATCAAAGAAATATGCTAGTGGCTGTGGGTCATTAAGATTAGGTCCTGCATTATTAAGGGGTTCTATCTGAGGTGTACCATTTACACCAGAAGGCATCAGATAGTTTTTATAAAACTGTATCTTAGGTCTACCATCAACTGTCAATTCACCACTTTCGTCATTAAACCTTATATCCTCCTTATAAATACTCATAAGTTCCCCCAGGGTTTGCATGGACTTCTGTGGGGACCTAGAACCAATAGGTATTGTCATCTTCATTCTAAATGAAGCATTCATGACAGACCATATCACCCTTGTATATTCAATTATTCTTAATACATTATATGGTCTAATAAGTCTTTCCGTATAGCTTACCCTAGATACCGAATTACCCTTGGCATATGAAATGTATATTACCTGGGAATCATATAACATCCTCCTCTTATTCTGGTCTTTCGGATATTGATACCATACATTCAACCAAGTTCCATCCTTCTGTTTTTCAACGGAGGGCATGAGCGTAGTTGAATCTAATTCCTTAAATCCTATAATCTCTTTGCCACTATCATCATAGACAATCTCAAATGCTAAAAATCCATCTATTATAAGTTGTCTAAAGTATTGCCAAGCTGTTATATCATCAGCAAAGCCAAACATATCATACAGCTTCTTATAGTTAGATTCTATCCTATCTTTTACCTTATCCTTAACATCGGTAAGATTCAGAAAAGCCGGATATGCAAAAAAGTTGTATGGGTCGTAAGTAATTGACTCGTCACAAATTGTATCGATGATATATTCAATCTCAGGGTTGAGTGAGAACTTACGAAGGTAGTCTCTCTTTCCCACGTAGTCCTTATCATAATAACCTATGAATTGTCGCGTTGAAGTATCCTGACGTCCGAGAGAATAGAGCATGGTTTCATCCTCTATATTACCCTTCTTCATAAACTCCGCCTCGGTTTGTCCTATAGCCTGGGAGTTTTTAATAACCATATCACCATAGCGCATCCCAAAGTTACTTAGCCCCTTTACGGAGTCACGAATCCTTTGAAATATGGGATTTCCCTGTGGACTTTCAGTAAATCCTGCCATAGATTATTCTTATCAGTTATTTTTTCTAGATCAGTCTAAGGATTTAATTTCGATCTATAATCACTATATATCGAGTTAATAGGAAGTCCCTGTATCATAGACTCAGATAAATATGGTATTTTGCACCAATCCTTGTAATCAACAACCTTGATTCCTCTCAAGTATGTTTTTTTAAATCCAGTTAAAGCATAAGAGTATCCGGTGCCACCAAGGAGTGTACCCAGGGAAGATAAAGGCAATCTCAAGGGCTGTTGAGAATTGGGTAAATTATACTGATTCTCCTTAATTAACTGGAAGAATTGATTAAAAATTCTAGCCAACACCTGACCTCTCTGATCAGGTGGAATCACATTAAGATCCAGGGATCTCAGTATTGTAGTGTCACCTACCCTCTGTTGATCGATAAACAGAAAAAGTGGATACCTGTTAATGAACTTATTTCCCTCACCTACTTTTGAATTTGTCAGGTATTCGCCAGTGTAAATCTTACCATTAATGTAAATGTCCATGAATGGTTCCTCACCACCACTACCTGAAATACCATAAACTTCAGAAAAGTAAGAATCCGTATTAGAGGATAATAGTGATATAGAACTAGCGGTATTTCTATATTCTTTTACCTGTTCATCGAAAGTTTTCACTTGCTCCTAAATAAGAAATTTTCATCAACCACACCAAATTTATAACCCCTGGCATCAGCCCATTGTTTGGCATACTTAAATTTAGCTTGATTGGTAATCCATACCTGCATCTTGTGGTTGTAGGATTTTAATTTTTTAAGTGTAGAATTCCCTTCCAGTATGGGCTTTCTGTAATGAGACTCTGGTTTTACCTCTATTATCCACTCCTGAGTTTCCCCATCATCTTTAAGCGTCATAATGTAGAAATCAACATTGTATTGGTGCTCTTTCTTATCAAGTGGATTGTAATATGGTATCTTGATGGGCTCAGAACTCCATTTTAAGATTCTCTCGTTGGTATCGCAATAGCGACAGAATCTAAACTCCCAGGAAGATCTGCATATTATATTATGGATATCACCGATATATTTCTCCGGATTTTGTGGAACATACAATCCAGATTTATAATCCCCATTGGGTTTTATTTTTTTTATATCAGTCATTAAAAATCCTACACGTTGTAAGAGTTGTCATCACCAGTGATATATGAGAAAGGTATCATTTTGGGAGCTTTAGGAGGATGTATTTTCTTCCAACCTTTGGCAAAACCATTTTTAGCTATCTGCGTGTAATAAGCAAAGGGATTGTTGGATTTTTCAGGATTAAACCTGTTCCAATATTTACATAAATCCTCCATCGCAAATGCCATACAGTCTGCTTTATCGTCAGGATCCCTATAAGCCATTTTTTTAGATATTCCTTGTATCATCAGCGAAAACATCTCTATAGTGGCAGGAGTAAGTTCACCTTTCTCCTTAGACTCTAAGATAGCCTTCATGAGATCAGCGTTTTTTACGTAATTAGCCATAACTATAATCTATGATAGATGTTTTTATTTTTAGTATAAACCCCGGGGTTAGTTTCAGGTTAAGCCTTTTCTTCTTCAGCATCATCAGAAACAGAAATGAGCGAAGCCTCAGATGGTTTTTTCTTACCGTCTGGAGCTACGCTCATTTTATCTTCTATACTATCTACAAAAGCTTCCGGTTTCTCATTCTGATCCTTACCGGTTGGAGCAAAAGCCCAAACCCTACTTAGGATTTTTTTTAGTTTTTTTTTGACTCCTCGCTTTCGTCTAGATTATAACCCATTTCTTTGTTAACCTCTACGTCAGTTTCTGCTTCGGTACCAGCTGAAGGGGCTTCTGCTAATTCCTGATTAGTCTTCATAATCTCAGCAGCTTTCTTCTCAGCTTTAACTACCTCAACGTCATAATCAGCTTCCGTTCTCCCACCTGGAGCTTCAGCAAGATTCTGATTTACCTTCTCGATATCAGCAGCTTCGTCAAGGTTATATCCCATTTCGCCTTTAACTTCGTGGTGTAACTCTTTGTCAGTCCCATCACCAGGCGCTGAAGCAAATTCCGGATCAGTGTTAACTATATCAGCTTTTCCACCTTTCTCTGCTTTAACTACCTTAACATCATAATCTGCATGTTGTCTGCCTCCCGGGGCCTCCGCTAAATTCTGATCCACATTTTCTATGTCTGCTTCAGAAACTTCGCTGTTTGAATCAGAAGGAGCTGTAGCCATTGGCTCTTGTCCTTCCGCAGGGGCATCGTCATTTTCGTTTACGTTATATCCGATCTTATCAACTAGAGAATCTTTTAGTTTAACCTCAAATTTTGTTCCTTTTTCAGTTCCTTCCGGTGCTTCCTCTAGATTAGCTCTTTTCTCGTCCTCTATATCCTTCTTGCTAGTTTCTTCCTGTTCTTTCTTATCATATGGAGCTTGAGAGGTATTAGCCTTCAGAGTAGCAGCTGGTGTAGCTGCTTCAGCTAGGGATTCTTTGGATTCATTTTCCTTGATTTCTTCCTCCTGAGAATCTGCAACCTCTTGGTTTTCTTCTCCAGCATCTTTAAGAGCATCTTCTATATTAACAATCTCATCCAATCTAAAATCTCCAGTTCTTCCATTGTCCATTAAGACAGTGTATGATCCTGTAGTGCTATCAACAGATATGATTTTACCAGTATTTCCGGACTCCTTAACTTTAACATAGTCACCAATGGTAAATTGAGAATCCTCATTAATATTGTCTACTTGCTCTTTCTGACCATTCTCTATTTTTTCAATCTCCTCGTTTACGGTTTTCCACTTCTTTCTGAGTGACTTTAGCTCGGTCTCGAGAAGGTGTTGAGCTCTCTCTATTTCTTCTGAATTGGCATATAGTGGATTATTCTCCATTAGACCTTGTATCTTAGAAATTTCAGTCTCTACGATCGCGATATTCTCCATGATCTGCTTCCTATCGTTCAGCATAATTGACTTAATTCTGTCCTCTCCCTCTAGAAATTCGGTTAGTCCCTCGGAGATGTCATACTTTAAGAATTCCTTAACCATCTTGGTTGCCTGTGTTCCGTTTACCTCGTATATGGAATTCTCATTCATCGCGGTGTTTATTCTATTCAGGAATATTTTACCGTTCCATTTTACCAGGTTAACAGAAGCTCCCTCGAATACCTTGGAGTCTATTTTTTTAGCAAAATCAAGTTCTACTATATTATCATAATTTTCCAAGAGCCTGATGATGTCAGAGACTACCTTTGATTCATTCACACCAAAGCTTCCGGATATTTCCAGTGCTATCTGTTTAGCAAGATTACTCTTGTTCATAGTATTCATTTCAGCAGATCGATTATAAAGCTTTACCTGCTCATTCTCTTCCACTATTTTAAACACCTTGTCACCAACATAAACGTTTAGCCCTCTTTCATTGACCTTAACATATGATGAATAGAAAGATTCAAGCAAAGCCCTGTAATCCTCAGGTAGATTCTGATATTCATTCTTGGTCAATCTTCTTAGTCCCTCATTAGATCCTTCGAAGATATTGCTACCTATACTAAAGACTGTTTTTCCTCCACCTACATGAACAGGGGAGAAAATTCTACTAACTGAAGAATTCCCAGAACTTACCGGAATAGAAAGCTTCTCCTCGTTATTTTCCATCAATGATAGGGTATTAACCAAGTTCCGTACAGCAGGGTTAAAAGCCCATCTAGAGATTTCCTTGGAAAGTAAAGAAACCGATTTATTCTCAGACACCATCCATTTATTCAAAGACTCTATAACTGGAGAATAGAAATCAGATCCAGCATTATTCTTGATATTATGGATTGCCTTGGATACCTCAATCTCAGGTCTTAAAGAATCTACCACATTCTTTAAAGACTCGTAAAACTTCTTAATCTTATCATCCCATGTAAAATTGGATATTTCAGATATGAATGCTTCAGCAATCAAAAATTCCGGTATTCCTCTCTCCTTAATTAAATTATAGTACTTCTCGCAAAGTACCTTCACATGAGGGTGTTCATAAATACCAGATCCCTTTATTTCTAAAATGGACTCATAAATTCCCATATTGTTAACCCTCTGAGAATCAACGAAAGCTTTTGCTGCAGGGTCTTTCTTAGCAACCTCTCTTAGGCTCTCCGATATATCAACAACATCGTTCTTCGTCTCCTCTTTTTTGCCATCAACATAAGATCCTGCGGTAGACGACCTCATGGTCCCTATTCCTCCCCAAGACTCCATAAGCTTCTGAGCAGCAGCCTTAGATCTGTCGAGTTGTTCATTCCTTATCATATCTATTGGGTTTTTACCAGGTTCATTTACATCCGTTTCGGCATTTTGTACAGACTCCAGTATTTTACTTTCGTCCAAGTTGGAGACGTCTCCAGATTCAATTCTGTGTATATGTGACTCACAGATTGATTTTACCTCGGGCGATGTGGTAGTATCCCTAAGAGTTTTCAATTGATTGAGTAAATCCATTTTACTTTAGTTTTTTTACTTTCTATATATCTTTCAGTAGATGTAGAAACTTTACAATTATATATTCAGCTCAAAGCTAGAAAAAAGGGCATTATCTAGCTATAAGCAACTCAAGCTTCACGTCTATGTTACTATGTGGATTAGAAAAAACTATTCCACCATTATTATAGGGCAAAGTAGCTTCGCTTAAATTCCAACCGCTCTTAGCTGAATTAGTGGAGCCCAATTTATTACCTGTTAATATCATAAGTTCACCTACATTATAGGTAACCCCTTGATAAGTCCACTCTATGTATTTTCTCACCTGCGGAGTCCCGTTAGTTGGGGTTGGAACCCCTGGTATTATAGGTACTTGAGCACCATACAAAATAGGGTCCTTAGGCTCCGGATATTTGACTTTTACTGCTATCCATCTGACATAGCCATTATCATCTCCCAAATCAGTTTGACTTATCTTCACAGATTTACCGGATTTCAAGGTTATTCTCATCCTTGAATAAGCAACCACATCATCCAGCATATCACTAAAATCGATGAAAGTAGTTTTGTTGTAATCTTCCTCCAGTACAAATTTATCCTTATAAAAGATAAATCCATTAGCGGGAACCGGAGGGCATATTATAGGTCTAGTTGCCATTAGTTAGCAGTTAATATTGTTAGTTTTACTGAATACTCAGTAGGATTAGAAAACACGAATCCACCAGTAGCGGCCCCGGTATAACCAACCTGATTTTCAACATCAGCTCTAACCTCCCATCCTTTCCATGGTGCGTCTTCCTTCACCTGACCTGTTAGCATCAGCATATCACTCATAACATATCTCCTAATACCATTGTAGTGCCAATATAACAACCTCTGATCCTCAGTAGCATCAGCATAGTATTCCGCTTTAGCTAGTAGTAAGCTTACCTCCCCCATCGTGGTATCGAAATCACCAGGATCTAAGTTTACAGATGTGTCAGGTGCAATAACGAATGTTTGCCTTTGATAACCAGAAAAGCTTTGCAGCGGGTGGAAATATTCACTCAGATCAAGCTTTTCTTCCGTCGCGGCATGATAGGTAACATTTAGAGAGGTGTTGAACAATCTTACCTCTTTTGGATCATTATAATTGGTGAAAGTTAGATTCACCCTTCTCATAGATCCAGGAGTGTTGGCTATTAGTGTATAGTCGGTCTTAAAATCCCCGGTTTGACCAGGATAAAGTCCTTTCACACTGCTCCCACTACCAAACATGGTACCATCAGCGGTGCCACCGGCAGAAGAGCCACCTCCGAATATTTCTAAATTATCTCCAGTTACAGAACTCATTCTAATTATATCCTAGTTGGGTTAGCGTCAAGAGAGGTTGGAGCCTCCTTTGAAACAGGTCTATTCCTTTGACCCAAATTCTCCTTATTTTGATTAACATTTACAATTTCCTCGTTATTCCGTATGAGAGGTTTTTTGTCCACATTAACAGCATCTTGATAATCGGGTAAATCCGATGAGCTAGTAACTATGAGACTATCAGAAGACACCTCCAAGGATTGTTTTGTGCTGTAATCATCAACTGCGCTTACATCCTCAGAATTCTCATCATTTAAAATCTGTGAATTACCAAGATCATGTACCAAGGGCTCATTTATATTCTCATAGTTTCCTATCGAGCTATCCTGTAAATCGTAGTAGTATTCAACATCGCTATCTAATTCATCTGACTTTTCCTCCGTATTAATCTGCTGTCCATTCCCCAATTCTTCACCAATCACATCCTCCTGATATTTCTCAGGAGCATCAGAATTTTCAGGTTCAGGTTTGATGTAATCAACAAGAGATTTTATAAAGCCCAATGCAACTATAGGAAGTATCGCTCCACTCACAACAGAAAGTATTCTTTTTTGATAAATCACCTCCTCCTCGATTAAACCAAAAAGCTCGCTCCAGCTGGAAAAATTCTCTATGTTTACGTAAGCATAATAGGTGTTACCCATAGCTTGCATGAAAGTTAGCAGGAAGAAAAGCATCCAAACGAGAGATTTATTCATCTTCTCCATAGCAACAATAGATGCTAAAGATGCAGCTGCTCCTATTTCAAAAGCTATCGCCAGAGAAACAGCTAACCAAGTAGGATTGGATAGCTTAAAAAAGTCTATCACATGTATGGTTGATATAACAGAAACCATCAAATACAGAGAAACGAAGGTCCCTATTATAAAACCACTAACTATCTTCGACCTCTTATTTGTTGCCACCTGATTCTATTTTATTTTTAATTTCAGACAAGGACACCCTTTTCTTGTCAAAATCATCCTCGTAAATAAGGAATTGGAACATGACCTGTTCCATCTCGTGTCTCATTTCATCCTTAGTTAGAGTATTAATAGAATCTAACTTAGCTGTGATCTCTTGGTTATAAACTCTGGATTCCTTCTTAATCCTAGAAATTTCATTGTTTACCCCGCACTGTCTAAAGAAAACAAGCACCAGGAACCCAAGAACGATGTACTGAAAATTGTCTTTAACTTTTTGTAGCATATCTTATGATTTAAAATTTATCATTCTATATATCCAGCATCTAAAACCTAAAACAAAAAAAAGCATCCACCTATGGGATGCTCCTTTTTATAGTGTCAGCTTAAAAGTTAAGCCAGGGATATTCCCTGTTGAGCTGCAGCAAGTTCTTTCTCTAGATCTTGATACTCCTGGGAATCGGATTTAGCTAGTTGTAGAGCTCCTTCAAGGGGTTTGAGCATAGATATAAAAGATTTAGCTTCTGATAATCCTCTACCAGTTCTCTTCGATAAAAAATAATGACTAGCTTCAAGTGGAAGAGCAGTCATATAAAGGATGTTGTCCTTTATCCCCTCCTTTTTTAAATCATCTAAGATCCTACATATCTCCATAACTCCTAGTGCCTCCTTTTCCTTCCATTCAGCTTCATTCTCCATAAAACTTTGGAAGGCATCAATGTGCTCCTTCGAGTCGAACTGGACCGCATATACTTTAGTCTTTAATTTCTCTCTGGATGCATCTAATGCTTTCTGCGCTTGTTCAATTCTTTTCTGATCAAGACCAGCAACCATGTCATCGGAGTTTAAGTTAGCCAACTCTGAAGCATCTACTGAAACAGTCTTAGATGGGGATTTCTGCTTATTGCTCTTTGCCATTTTATAATTCTTTTGTTTTAATTCTTACTACAAAAAGATCTTTTGTTTCATCAAAGGACATCGAATATATCGAATTCCTCCCTATTATGCTGGAGGTAAACCTTCAATCTTTCCCTGAGATCTTTCACAGGATAGAGCTTGGGTATTTCTTGAGGTCCTAAGTGGCATAAGAACCCACCATGGGTTTCCAATCCGGTCTCCTCCTCTATGATAAGTCTATATAGGCTTATCTGTATAGAATATTCATTATGTGAATTTTCATACAGATCCGAAAATGGATGGAGCAACTTTTTATATCTTCCCTTGGGGTGATTATCATCCTTGAATTCCTTATTAGTTTTCCAGTCCCCGATTAAAAATAAAATTTTATCTTGCTTCTTGTCCCACATGAGGAAAGGTTGGTCGGCTGTTCCAGCAAGTCTCCATTTTTTGGAAAATAACTTAAGCTCCGATTCAAGGGGAACAAGATCACTAAACCTCTCCTCCTTTAAAAGCAGGAATTTTTCAACCCTATCTCTAACGTCGTCATCTTCCGGAATTTCAGGATCTAGTCCAGACCAGTAGTCTTCAATCCATTTATGGACCTCCGTTCCCAGAGAATTAGCTATGTTTGCTTTCCCCTGCCATTCATTTAGTATCTCGTCAACCTCTATTCCCCTCTCTCTAGCCTTCCTTTTAGCCCAGTACATCCGGTCAAAGGGGGTTTTGAATATCCTTAGAAACGTTGTAACCGAGTCATATTTTATACCATCAAAATGATATGTGTGTGCTGATTCATTAAAGATAAAAGAAGGATCCTTAAATATATCAAGCTTCTTCTGATACTCATCCCTTATTTTACTTAGATCTCCCATACGAGGATTCAGTTAAATAAGGAAGAAATATATTCCCAGTTAGCATAGATAAGCACCGAGCATATGATCTCCAGAAAAAATCTAATTACCCAGATCCAACTAATCTGTCTAAAGAAATAATAGTAAATAACGAGGTAAGAATCTCCGTTAGTTTCTGGGATCGGCTTCAAAACCGGGGTTAGAATTTCCTGAAGGTTCAATTTAGTTAAATACTCATTTACAGGTTTTATTTCCTCAAAAACATAGGCTGGTCTAGCGTCAACAGGGAAATCCCTTGACATCGTTACCTCGGGTGGTAAATTAACCACTGTATACACCCTACCTATCCAGTCGTACCTCAATCTCAGCTTAAGCCAATTTGGGGAATCCTGGGACTCTTTCTTTATAATACTTCTATATTGGGAATATGTTCTCAGCTCTTTGAGAACTTTAAATATTCTAAATATGGCCAATAGGTTACCTAACATTATAATCTCCTTTCTTTTTCTGCATCTTCCATTCTTTTCCTAATCTTGGTCCTTGCTCTGCGTATTCTTGTTGCAACAGACCTTTTCTTAAGTCCGTACTTGTCCGCAATGTCTTTATATTTCATACCATTGATTTCTCGGTCAATCATGATATCACGATATAACGCGTCCAAGTCTTTAATTTCATCTATCACCTGCTCGTATATCTCATCTATATCAGATCCACCCGATAAAAAATCCCATAAAGGATCATCTTCTAAATCATAGGAAGGATTCCTTTCCTCCGCCTTTGCTGAGGTATACTCCATCTCCTCTGAAGTCTGAGAAATATACCTCTTCCTACTTTTCAAAAGCAATAGAGATTCATTTCTGGCAATATTATAGCACCAGGTAGAAAAATTCCCCCTACCGCTGTCGTATTGATCTATTTTTTGCCACACTTTAGACATTGCATTGAGGAATGCATCCTCAGCCAATTCAAAATCCTTAAGTATGGTATAACAATGGTTTAGGATACCAGGCTGTACCCTATCATAGAGTGGTTTAAATTCTCTTTCTCCCTTGGTCTTTATGAATGCTTCCGCTAGTACTTGTATATTTTTCTCTTTTGTCATTTGCCCTTTATTTCCCCTTTTTTTGTTCTCTTTATTCCCTTATTCGTATTATCTCTATTCCTGCTTCGTGCAGAAATTTAAGAGAGTCTGGTTTCCTATACAGATCACGGAAAACCAAACGCTTAATCCCTGCCTGTATGATTAGCTTTGAGCATTCAAAACATGGGGATACCGTAACATAAAGGGTAGATCCATCTGAACTTTGAGTGCTCTTAGCCAATTTTGTTATCGCATTAGCTTCCGCATGCAAGACATAAGGAAGTGTAACGTTTTCTTCGCTCTCACACACGTTAGAAAAACCCGTGGGAGAACCATTATATCCATCAGAAATAATAGACTTATCCTTGATAATCAAACTCCCCACTTTCATGCGGGTACAATGAGAATTTTTAGACCAGACTTCCGCCATTTCTAGATAGACAAGATCTCTTTTCTTATCCTTGGCGGAATATATTGTTTCGTCTACCTTTGAAAAATTTGCTTGGCCTATGTAAATATAATTGGAGCCGGATTTCGATATCCACGAAAAGTTATCATACTCCCCAATGTTACTGAAGAATTCATCCAGATCAAGCTTATGAAAAGACGGTTCGGAATTTGACATTATAGATTTGCTAGGATGTATAAAACTCGAAACAAATATATCTACACCCTCCGAATATAAAAAATGTTTTTGAAAATAATTATCAGAACTGATTCGAATGAGGTCTGTAAGGCTGATCCCTAGTAGCGCTCAATGGGCCTTTTAAAACTCCTAGGATGCTAACGAGGAGTGCCCTGATATCGCCCAATTCTTTGCTAGACTGTGGGCTATTCATGGAATCTATAATCTGCTTTATTCCCTGCTGTTCCGATGATGACGAACCACCTTTAGAATTTCCACTACCGCTAGAGCTTCCAGTAGTGGTTGATCCAGAAGAGGAGCTCTCAGCGGGTAGTGAATCCGCGGATTTTTTTGAGCTATCCATTTCTCCTTGTTTTGCTTCTAGCTTAGCTCTTAATCTAGCTGTAAGTGACTCTACATCAGATACCTTTAGCTCATTCTGGCTTTTTTCCAATTCAGAACCACCAGCCACTTCCGGTTTTTTTAACTCAGGAGAAGATGATACGGATTCATTACCAGTATTTGTAGAATTCTGTGATTCATTCAGCTGAGATACAGAGGATTCCATCTCGTTAGACGGATTCATAAGGTTCTCGATCACATCATTCGAATTCTTCTTTTTTTTAGGCTTCCTTTTGAACATAGCCGATAGTTTCCTCCTCTCCTTCATAATCTCAGATCCTCTATCGGATAAATCATCCGGCGAATTCTCCTCACTTCTAATCTTGGTGTCATCAGTGATCAAATCACCCATAGTATCTTCTTTTCCCCCCTTAGGATCATACATATTATCCTGAGCACTATTCAGAGATTTTCCTTGACGTATATTTGCTATTTCCTCCTCAGTAAAATAGGCGTCATCCTTCGAACTTTTCCAGTAATCAAATTCAGACATAAAATAGTCCTCATCGGACGAAAGCTCATCCCGATCTTTCCTATCAAGCTCTGTTCTTGCATAATCCAAAAATTGACTCCTAAGAGACTCATCAGTTATCAATTTAGTTGCTTGTTTTGCCAATGGTATTTGGCTCTCACGTTCTCTCTCAGTATTAGAACCCTGGAGAATAGCTTCCTCTATAGATGCCTGTCTCTCGTTTCTTGCTTTCTCTGAATCGGATATCTGCTGGGTTAAAGCATCAAGGGAAGGATTGCCACCAGAAACAACAGATTCCAATTTTTCATTGGATACCACCTGATCCCCCACATTAAGGGAAACCAGCTCCGGCCCTTCTTCACCGACTACAGCAAGTCCGCTTTTCGAGGATTCACCCCCCGTTTTAAGGCCTGGTATCTTAGAGGCTATACCAGAAACCCTATTCTTTATACCATTGCCGCCTATCAAAGAGGCATAATCAATAGGAACATTGCTCTTTACAGATGCAATCTGACCTGGTATACTTTTAGCAAATTGATTAACGCTATCATTGAGACTCTTGCTCAATGTACTAACTATATCATTGTTGTTATTATCTAAGGATTTAATGATACTCTCAGTAAACCCTCGAAAAATATCCTCGGTCTTATCCTTCTGATCCCCGTCTTTCTTAGAAATATCTTCAGCAACATCACCTACGCTCTCACCTATCTTCTTTAAGTTGGCGTTACTTTCTTTAAGCTCACGGAAAAGTCCATCCATATTCCGAGTTAAATCGGACATTTCCTTCAGCATCTTATTTGTATCCGGTTGAGTCAATTCGTTAGATAATGTTTCCTCTATATATCACAAATCCAGAGATCTAGCCATTCGAGAAACTAAATAACTCGGACTTACCAGATTCCTCCATGGCTTTCTTGTTTTCCCTCTCTATATGAAGATTGAGTTTCTCTATCCATATCTGATACTCATAGAAAGGTATGCTCTCTATCCAACCTGGATCAAGTCCATGCTCCTTCCAAAGGCGGAACTTAAGATCCAAGTAGTTCTCCAAAGATATCTGAAATAACGAAAAGAGATCTGAACCCGTCGGGAAAGTATATGGGCGCAGTGACCTCCCCATCACTGCATTTATCACATTTTATTTTAACGTCAAGATTGGTTCCAACCTTAATCATATCTGCTAGCTGGAAATACATCGAAAACTCCTCCTTGCTCCAATTGTTGGATTCTATCATGGTTTCATTTATGACATTATCGTTTAATGATCTCCAGTCATCAAAATAAAAAGGAGCTATTTTGATAAAACTCTCGTCCACATCTCTGCCAGATTTTACCATTCTGGTAACCCAATCAGATATGATATTAGAAATACCAATCGACGGGATCGTCATCCTTATCCTCTTATTTAATCTCCTTATATTAAATACAAATGCTCTATCCGTAGATGAATAATATTCCATTAGTCTTGGATCCAGCTCATAGCTGTTAAGGACTCCAGTTCTTAATTCTATAGCCTCTATTCCCTCACACCCTTTGGTAGTGCATTTTTTTCTAGGCTTTATTATGATCCGATTTTCACCTTTTACGAATGTCAGATCCCGGATAGCCATAATTATAAAAAATCTATCTTCCTTCTTTAGGTCCAGATAGCTTACCGTCCCGGCTTGACTAAATTTAACTCGAGAGCAAGATTCCAGAATGAAGTTGAGTTTTGTATCCAAATCAACCATATCTCCCTCGTCTATAGTGGAAAAAAGTCTAATCTCTCTCACCTCTGCGGGCCTAATCGCTATCTTAGCACCCTCGGGATAAAACATACCACCAGAAGGAAGCATAGAAACTGGGAGATTTTTCCATCCAAGCTCCATTGAATTTACATTGACACCAACTGCAGGTTCTATCGGGGTTGGATTAGCGTTTCCTAGATTAGGTGGGATATTATTGGTGTCTAATTTTTCGCTATCCCTCTGGTAAACATTACTCACATCTCCTAAATCCTCAACATCAGTTACCGGAGCATCGGTGGGATTGTCGTATTTAACTCCTCCTTTTATCTCTTTCTGCCTTAGGATATCTTCGGGTGATAAAGAATCTTTCATTCTCCTTTTTTTATTTTATATAACACACATCCGAAATATTGTAGAAATTCGGATTTAGCTATTATAGAATGGTAGGAGAAATGAGTTCCGGTTTATAGGAAGAGGTCCTTCCAGTAATCAGACTTCCAAGTGGTATCAATGGTGTAGATTGCATCACCAGTGTCATAACTTAGATTCATTGGGTTTATAGGTTCTACAGGGAAGCAATTATTTAAGGTAATTCTTCTAAAGACATCACCCTGCTTATTGAAAATGGATACCACCATTGTGCCCACATAATCCCTTTTAAGCCCCATGGCACCAGTTAATGGGTTGTAGATAAGATCAGACCATTGTCTCAGTATCTTATAGAGCGTCATAGAGTTACTATCGCTGAGATTTACCTCAAAAGATGCAGTAAACTGTACATCAGAAGTTGATGGCTCACCGCCAGCATATCTCCTTTCAGCAAACTTATAGTACTGTGTTACAGGAGCACTGGGTTGGATATCCACCTGGAGCGCACTTATATTTTTAACTTGTTGTGTTAAAATGCTCTCCCCGTTAAAAGTAGTGTTCGCAGCAGTTATCGCAGAAGGGGGCGTGATTAAGACCTCAAACTGGTTTAGAAATACTGGTTCGTAGTTATTTCTAGCTGCTTTTGAATTATTAAAATGTGGTAAACCTGCCATTTATGCTTCTGTTTTTTTATAGGAATAGATCCTGCCAGTAATCAACTGCCCAAGTCATATTTATTTCATAGAGGTTAGTACCGTTGATGTACTCGAGCTCCATGGGGTCTATAGCTTTTAAAGGGAAACAATCCTTACATGTAATTCTTCTAAAAACATCGCCATTCTTGTTGAACACAGATATAACTATAGTTCCAGTGTAGTCCGCTTTTATACCCTGAGCACCCGTGATTGGATTATAGATCAGATCCGTCCATTGTCTTAAGGTTTTAAATACATACATCGAGTTTGCCTCATCAAGGTTTACTGTGAATTTTACCCCAAGATCCAATGTAGTTGTATCAGGTTTACCTCCCGCATAGTTCCTTTTAGCAAACTTATACTTTTGAGAAACGAAGCCAGGATTTTTATCAACGTCCAGTCCTGCAACAGAGACAACATGCTCCAATAAAACAGGACCACCAGCTACAGCAGAAGGAGGAACCACGGTTACCTCAAACTGATTGAGGAATACAGGTTCAAACTTATTCACTGCATTTAATGAATTTTGATAATGTGATAAACCAGCCATTTAGTTAGTTTCTTTTTTATATTTATCTAGATTCCTACTGAAGCTCAAATTACTTAAACAAATTGTATGAATCCACCTGCTGAGATACCACCAGTTCTAGTTACAGTTATTCTGTTTATGAACTTCTGGATTCCTCTGGCAGGTTCTATTATCACGTCGATAATTCCCATGTTCTGATCTATAATAGCGGGGGTATTATTAGATGAATCCATTATCACCTGATAAGCATAAATTCCACCTCCTGCTCTAACTCCATCTAGATAGTTATCAACCAGGGTTTTTATCTCGAGTCTAATTGAATCTTCGTTGAAATCGAACAAGTAGTTAGCTAGAATTTCCTCAACATCATTTTCGAGACTGATCAATAGATCTCTAACATGTATAAGGTTGAATGCAGAATTTACTGTTTGGTAAGCAGTTTGGTTACCGAATATAACTACACCAATACCTCTTTTCTTGATCAGAGGGTTAAGGCCTACAGGTTCTAGCCATCCTCTATCCTCATCGGTAAAGTCATATTCTAGCCCAACAAGGTTATTGCCTGATATAACCCCCCTTTTCTGTCCTGCTATAATATTGTAAGGTTCACCGTTGGCGAATTTTCTCACAAAGTTATTAGAAATATATGCTGCCGGAGGAACGTTGATGTTCTTGTTATTTTCTCTTACTGTTAAGTATGGTGTAAAATAGGCAGCAAATTTAGCACCCTGATCTTCAGTCGGAAGACTGAATGTGTAAGAAGGGTTAAGAGAAAGATTTCCTCCCTCTGAGATATATTGAGATTTCAGCGGAGGGTAAGGATTAGCTGAAGTTGGAGCATCAGTAAACCTAGGATCAGTAGAGTTTCTAAATTGATCCATCGAAGGGGCATTAATCAAAGCCAAAGCCTTCTGTCTCATCATTGCAAGTTTACTTAGCTGATACTTAGAATTTGGTAAAATCTGACCGCTGAATGTATCAACGATGTATCTGAACGATATCACATCTTTAGTAGCAAGGGTAGCCGCGATGTTTGTATCGTACATAACATCCAATAGTTCAGAAACTCTCGCATCCGTTCCATTCGGTCTGTGACTATTGTTCATCGTGAACCCGTTCAGATATGTAAAATCGAAGGATCTGGTAAACTGAGGAATTGATTTAAATTTCTGAACCTGTATAGGAGATCCAGCATAGTAGTAAACAGGTCTAGCTGTAGTAACCTGGACAATTCCAGATGTAGCTGTTTGTGCAACCGCTGTTACTCTAGTAAGTCTGTTCTGTCTATTCTGACCTACTGTTTCACAAAGATCCAAGTCAGTAGATACAAGCAGATCACCAACAGAGATTGGGGATGAGGGAGAAGAGGATATTGTAAAGTTTGTTGGATCTATATTAGTCACAACGTTTACAAACTCGTTAATCGAACCAACGGAAGAAATTATATCAGTTCTATTCGCAGATACGCTGGAACCTATATTATCAGAAGCATATACGCTACCGAATGCTGGATAGTCTTCCAACTGATCTGGATTTTGTCTAGCTTCATTATTGAAAGCTCTTGCATAAGTTACATTGTACTGATCCCTATCTATGGTATTCTGATAAGTTATGTAGTTGATACTTGATCCGTCAGAATTTAACCAAAGCTGATCACCATCAGCAAGCTCATCATAGAGGAAGTCCTGATAGTACTGAGTGGAGATTTGACCATTGAGAGCATTTGATGCGGTGCCACCAGTAACTGAGTTTACACTATCTATATCGAGATAATCAGATGCTGCTATCTGATAATAATCAACAACAACCGCTCCGGTAGCTCCCACTATATCGCTATAAGGCTGAACCGAGATCCCCTGGGCTGAGTAAGAAGCCGTATCAAGCGGGTGTGTAAAAGTCAGAAGAACCTCACCACCACTCTGAATTGCACCAGAGATCTTAAGCTTAACGAGATCATTCTCAGAGAATTGGTTTATTACAGATCCAGTTAAACCAGTTACCCCTGTAACTCTACCGACGATATAAGGAGCGCTTGTGGCAGAAGGTTGTGCGAAATTAACCAGATCTGTCTTCTGGGAAGAAGTCAGAGAAGCCCCAGTAACGCCACTGTTTGTCTGTATATAATGTAAACCTCCATAAGTTAACGAGGAGTTATAAGTGTCAAATCCATCAATTGTAATACCAGCAGTTGCACCTGCACTATTAAATAAGGAGAAGAGCGTACCTGTTTTTATCGTATCCGAAGATCCGGCGTCATCGGTGAGTAAATTAGAATTTTTAGAGTATAGGTAATCAGCAATTAGATTCTGATCATAACTAAGGAAATTCAATCTAGCATCCGCTATATCACGGTCTGCAGTTAATTCATCTATTAAATGGTGTCCAACTAGATCTATCTTATATGGATTTGTGCAAAGTGACTCCATACCTTCCTCATCAACCGCACAGAATAAACCGGTAGAGGGAGTGTTATTGTTTACCAGGGTCTGTATGTATTGATTGTTGCCATTTAAGTCAACAAAATCAGGTATTAAACACCCGGTTTGTTGTGTTACTATATTAACGTCTGGCTGAGATAGAAAGTTATTTATGGTACTCTTAACAAAGCCATTATTAGTGAAATAAGAACTCCATTTCGGATCCAAGGAAAGAGTTTCATAATCAGTCCAATCACCAGATACTGCTATCACATCAATAAAGTAATCTGAGATATAGTCGTAAGGGTTCATGAAACTAGGAACATTATCCGCTCCATACCAATCAACAGCAAAAACATCAAAACCTTGAAGAGGCGGGTTAGCATCGGTAGATTTTCTAACTATCACACTCATAGGTTCCTTTCCAAGGTTAACCAAGTTGAATAGCCTACCAGTATCCACAGTAGAAAGAGTGGCTAGAAAGTAATTTGTGTCTGCGAACCAGAATCTCTCCTTATTATAGAAGGATGAATATAATCTGGAGGTCAGAACTCCATTAGATTGCTCGGTGTCTATGGAATATCCGAAGTAATTTACCTTGTCAGCATTAGAGCTGCTTTCGTCGTTGTTCAATTTCAACAAGTTCAGAGCAAATACGGGTCCAGTAGATAAACAAGAAAATATAGATCTATGGAAGTAAGAACCCTTTGATTCTAAAGTCTTATCTATATCACCAAAGATAGCTACTGCAGTTGTGACATCAGGTATGTATACAGGGGCGTTAAAAGGGCCTTTATTCGAAAATCCAACAACCAATCTGATCGTTTGGGAAGTTAGAATTATATTCTCTGATGCATCAAACTCCAGCGTATAAACACCCGAGGCTTTGAATTGTGATAAATCAAGTTTGATTTTCTTTGCCATTGTTATTCAAGAGATATTTTTGCTTAGTATATATCTAACCGGGCTTCTCTAAAAAGGAGCTGCTACCCGGTTTCTACTTTTATATATCTGCTTAAATGGATCTTTTATAGTAGTTGGCTAAACGATGTATAAAATCCGCCCTCTTTGGTAACTGAGTCATCACCATTTCCCTCTTCCATCTTGAGATCTATCAGATCCCGATACTCGTCATCAAGCTCGTCATAAATCTCACCAACAAGGTCATAAAATGAGGTGGAATCGAATATTCCACTAAGGTTCACTACAGTCATAGCAACATCATCGTGACCTGATTGGCTAGAATATGTTCCTCTTGTATTTAGGCCAAAGGAGAATAGCTCGGGAATTGTCCAATCTTGCTCATTAAGTATAATCCTATTTTGTCTAACTAGGGATCTAAGAAGCTCACAGTACTTTAGCTTATTCTTCTCGTTATATTTAATCCCGGGTTTTAATGTTCTGGCAGACTCAGTGTGCTTTGTGTGTAGGATTATTTCTGGTGATATATCATCATTATTAAATAGCTTATCTATTAAGAGCTCCCCCTTGAAATTAATCTCCAACAGAACTCTTATTTTCTCAGGATCAAAAGCTTTTACCATTAAAGCTTCCAATATTTTTTTAAAATCCTCCACCTCTATTTCATTATCACGATAAACACCCACCTGTAGCAATCCGAAGAAATCAGATTCATCCATATAATCATCCATTGATTCTATAACCTTCTTTGGCAACGGAATAACCTTAAATACATTCAAAACTGTAAAATCACCCTTTCCCCCACCAGCTAGATCGACAGAAATAACAAACCTATTACTCTTAAGAACATCGTTATCAAGATTAAATTTAGGATGCCACCTGAACTTATCATAGCTAAGTCCCAGATCATCGAGAAAGTCAAGCTCTCTCCATTCATACTCTGTCTGGTTACTCTTTATTTTTTTGAGCTCGTTCGAGCCTAAAAGGAGGGTGGACGAGCTTAAGAACTGATTCCCATATTCTTGATTAAAAAGCTCCACAGACCCTAAATTTGCTATTTCTTGCTCCTTCCAAGTCTCATCTCGACCGGGGACCTGCCACCAATCTACTCTAACTGGATTAAAGCTATTCTCTCCATTAACTGCTCCCTGGTAAAGCTCATAAAATTTATTCATACCATTAGGGGTAGATGTAATTATTATTCTGGAAACTTTAGATGAGGATACGGTAGGGTATGTTGATCTGAAAAATGACTCGATGAAATTCGGGTGTATGTGAGCAAATTCATCCATATACAAGAAATGTATAGTAAAACCGATGGCTGACGTTTTCGTAGTTGTCTTGGCAATAGCTCTACAGCCATTGTCAAATTTCATAGACATCACATTATTTACCACTATACCGGGTTTTAAAAACCAGGGAAGTCCCTTAACTATAGCCTTTATTTTATCCATCAATTCCTCCGCAGTAGACCCAACATTAGCTAGTATCATAGCATTTTTGTCGTGGTTAAATAGAAGATACCAAACCAAAACGATAGCCGAGGTTATGGATTTCCCAACTTGTCTGGGCGCTAAAAAAATGTTAAATCTATTCGATTGATATTCCCTGAGAACAGACTCCTGATAATCCCTAAGCTTCACGTAAAAAAGACCATCGTCGGTCATAACCCTACAGTATTTAGCAAAGTAAACCACATCCATGGCGCACTTTTGCATTTCTAATATTTCATCCTCGGTATATTCCCATAATAGGTTGGATCTTTTTAATTCGGGATCTCCATCATGGAACGGGTTATCAATGGATTTGTAATCAAGCCCCTCCTCCTCCACTTTAAACAACAAATCCTCAACCCTCTTAGTGGTCCAGTAATTAGAATCTTTTTCCTTTTCGCTCGTCATAAAAATTCGGGTTAATTAAATAAATCGTCATCAACCTCCAGATTAGAGTCCTCGTTACCATCAATCTCTATATGTCTATTCGAGTCAATTTCAGCTTTTTTCTTAGCATTTACAATGGCATTCTCGTCTATATCATCATCTATAGTTACGTCCTCAATCTCAGCCCCAATTATATCGCGAAGTCCCTCCATCAATCCCTTGGTACCTCTAACTTTTATACCTCCGCTTTCTACTTTTTTGGGGTTATATACGTTATCTCCAGCCTGTCCAACTTCTATTTGTAATGACCCACTGTCAACATCCTGTTCTATCTGGTCTTGTATTTTCTTATATCCGTCTTCCATCTTATTAAGATAAGCCTGATAGTCTTTAGGCATCTGCATTATTTGGGATTGCAGTTGTGCTAAAACCTCAAACATCCGCGGGTTAGCATTACCAAGATCTATTTCTTCGAGAAGTTTTGTTATGGCGTGTTGGGCCGTTTTTAATTGGAGCATCATAGACGCCAGATTCATAGAATCTATCTTCTTCTTATACTCAATATACTCGGTTTGCTCTATGTAATTCTCATCAAGATAAAATTTAACAACCGAGTCCATTAGAGATTTAGCATCGCTCCCAGTTGTTAATGAAGCTTCCTTAAAATCCATAATTTCCGTAGATTTTAAGCGAGGCAGTTCATCAGGTTTAACTGATTCTATACCCAAACTCTCGTCACTTAATATTGAATCTAGAGAAGCTTTTATTTGCTCTTGTACGACCCTCTCAGGTTTTGGCTTTCTTCTAGGCATATTTGTTACTTATAAAAAATTAAATTATCTATTTCTAGCAAACTTAGGTAGTATCAGCTTAGGCTTAGCATTATCTATTATGTAAGCAAGCTGCTCATCTCTAACGACATTCTGATTAAGAACTATAGATTGCTTATCTATATCTATCATGTTTTTAAATAGCCTGACATTGCTAAGCAGTATGGGTGATGTCCATATCTTATAAGAATTATTGTTAGTTCCATATAAGGGATTATCATAATTAGTTTCTTCATCCCTCGGGGCATCGAATGTATAAGATTTAGTTAAAGCCCGATAATCCTCATGAACTTTGACGAGGTCACTGGATTGTTGAGAAGGATTTGTGGGATCGTATGACATTTTCCAAATGTTTATACCCATCTGCTTATATCGATTAGATACGTTAACAACCAGACCATACCATTCCCCTTGTTCAGGTACGAACTGGAGTCTTGAATCATAGGTAAGGTCGTTAAGAATTATCTCTATACTGCCCTGCTCTATATAATTGTTATTTGCCGGGTCGTTACTACCGGAATGAACCATATCTATTCTTAATCCCTTCAGCTCCGAGTTTATATCGGTGTAGGTTCCATCTATAAGGTTTCTAGCCTGAGCTTTCTGCATTTTCCAGGTTGGACTATTATCCCTGTATGGTAAATTGGTGTTAGATATACTAAATTTATATTCATCGGGTGTGGAAAGGACTTTATATCCACCAGAGTGGTTATCGTCAATTCTAACCGAAACATAGCCCTCCGGATTCTCAGCAAAAGAATAAAAAGGTGATAGGCCATGCTTATAAGGGTATGAGGAGAACACTATCTGCGAGGAATTCTCAGAAACCTTAGTTATCGGAGCTGGAGAGAATGGTTTTTTTGCAAGACTGCTCTCATTTATGTAATTCTTTAAACTGAACCAACAGGTGTATGAGATTTCGCCATCCTCCTCTAGATAAGGACTATTTTTATATCTGATAGCATTCCTATATTTATTGGGTTCAAAAACGAACTCACTGTCAGTTACAAAAGCATCAGCCATGTCATAATAGTTATTGAACACTATAGTCCAATTGTTATTAAGATCATATCCCACTATTGGTAATTTTTCATATATGTAAGATCTGGTTGGATCCTCCTCCCTCCTCTGGCTCGAGGTCACATACTGTTGTGGCTTTGTAATCTTTTCTTCTTCATCCTTTACCTCGGCACCAAAAAGCTTCTGCGTATTAACCACAATTCCGTCGAGTTCCTCCTTATAAGCAGGATCTCTGAAATAGGTATTTGATTTCTGACTGTACTTCTTTAGCTCTATCTTAAAATAAACAGGGGAATACATGAAATCCCTAAATAAATAGGTTGAGTTGATCTCGTATATCCTATTAGTTAGCGGAAAGTAGATAATATCTCTCTTCCTAGGTTGAGATCCTCGACCGAATATACTTTCAAAATATGTCTTGTCTATGTGTATTTCAAAAGGTTCCTCGAATTGTATACCGAAGGGATCATAATTAACCTTGTTATCCGGAAATTGATTAGAAGGAACCACAACCTTTACACATTTCTCATCAACAACATCGAAAAGAGTATATTCCTTAAGAACCACGTCCTTTCCCCTAGCCTGTGGTTGTACAGAATAATAATTAGTCTCAAATCCAAATATCTTATTAACAACAAGACTTAGATCCTGATAGAGATTTACCGCCTTATTAATTGCATAAGGGTCAAATGTGTAATTACAATTATCAAAAACAACAGGACGGTTAGACTTTTCATCAGAGCAATTTGGTACAGGCCTTCTTATGATAACATCAGAGGGACCACTTGGTCCTGTCGCGTAAACTAAATCGAGATCGAAATCTACTATTACCACAGAGGGATCTATAGGTTCCCTTGATTCATATGCTATCGAACCGTCAGGGTTCACTATCACTGAGGTAAACCTAAACTCCGGATAAAATGGTTTTTCCGGATCCAAGTTTACTATAAAGTCATCTGAATCAAGATTGGATGTATAGTTTTGGGAAAGACCAGTTAGAGCAGTTCCAACATTAGACCAAAGGGACCAACTTTTCCCGTCAACCGAATACCTAAAATCTATAGCAATGTCATTAGGGATCTCAGAATCTGATTGCCCATCCAATATAACAGAGTTGGAAACAACAGCTCCCGCGGTATCTATTATCCATCCCTTAAGCTCCTTTACATACTGAAATGGTGTATCCCAGGAAAGAACACGGTAATTTCCTATATAGGTAAAATTCAGAGAGCTTTCTAGCTGCTCTATTCTCTGAGTATACCATTCAGGGGTTTCACAGGGTAGATAGTAGTAAACCCCATCCGAAGCTAGAGCAGTGTGATATCCATTACATCCTATCTGCTCAGCTCTTGCCAATGCAGCACCGGTAGTTCCATAGTAATTATCAGTGGACGATTCTGGTATTTTAGTAGTATTTGCAAGATCGTCTTGGTATCGGTATCTTGGATCTGACAGATTCCTCTGATCACCGTTACCGTCGTAAACCGGTATACCCTTCTTAAGAGGTCTATTCTCTGGTGTAAAGCTCATTCAATCGGATATTATTTGAGGAATCTTCTTCCCTCTTTATATATCCGATTTTTAAAAGTGCTTATCGCTAATAAGATGATAGATTATTCTCGGAAATAAGAAGATCTATTTTATCAATAACCATTTGAGGAGTTATAGAGGTGGTACATATAAACCTATCCGGGGTTTCCTTTAATCTAGGGCACCAATTCCAATCACCCTTATCAAATTTATGTTCAGGGTCGTTGAAACACCCATGACAAACATCCCTATTTATAACGCGATAGTTTAATGTTTCAAATTCGCAATAAGGCAAAGAAAAACCGGAAATCATTACCACAGGTTTCTTAAGTGCCCAAGCCAGCCAACTAAGTCCCGATCCTATGCCTATGAAAAAATCCGAGTGATATATGTCAACTGCTCTATCTATTATGTTAACATCTCCGGTTTTGTCAATAACACCCTCTAGATTTACAGCCTGCTTCTGTATGACTACCACCTTATATCCGATGGAATCGAGGTAATTAACCAATTGCTGCCATCCCTGCGGATAGTGCCAGTGTTTAGCATTAGCAGTAGAATCTAGAGCAATGCAAACATACTTTCCTTCTATAGAAGGAGAGGAATCTCTAATCAAAGCTGGAGTGTCTGGAAATAAAACCTCGGAGCCAACATCGATACCTAGCTGATCTCCCGCTACATGCTGTAAAGGAATAGTTCTAGGATCCCTCTTATGATAATCTAAATTATCCTCTTCGTACCACCCGATACCTATATACGCACTTGTACCATTCTCCCTATACCCCGGGGGGTGAAATCTGATGTCAGGATAAAAAATGGATAGCAGCTCATTCCAAAAAGAATTTACGTAGAGATCGCAATCATACTTTTCTATTAACTTGTGTATTACAGGAATCCATGCTATCGTATCGCCCAGAGAGGAGCTGTCCAATTGAACATTAATTTTGGAGTTCATTAGTATATCCATCTCCAGATCAGCGGAATAAATTAGATCATCATCCCGTAAAACTTCCACAACCCAGGGGGATAACCACTTTCTAAAGAGCTGCGTGTATAATCCTGCCTTTGTATCGCCCACATAAGTATAGGATGAAGATTCCCTTTCCCTAAATTTAACGACAGCATTTCCGGTTCCACTTAGTGTATCGATTTTTGGGCCCCTATCGAAGATAAATTTGAACCTCAGCGGCCTTTCATATTGCTTTAGTGAAGCCCTGCTGTTATTTAAGTATACTTTTATTCCTCTTTTTTTCATATCACGCAAATCCGAGAATTTCCTTTATCTTATCCACATCTGCTCCTATGTTTCCACCTCTGGAAACTAAATAAGAAACAAGTGGATTGTCATCATAAAAATCCATATATGGCTCCAATCTCCTCATCATGATGGGGAGTTTCCATGATAATGTTTCTTTTATAACTATAGGGTTCAATTCCCAATTTGATGTGAACACAAATAAATCCGAAGCAGCATAAAAGTCATCCGTGTCATTTCTTTCACCCCATATTTTGCAATTACTTGGGAGATCCGTCATTAAGGGTTCCCAGTAAGATTGAAAATTAGGAGCCTGATTCCCTATGAAGTGAAATTGTACAGGATAATCAGTCATCATCCTGGCAAATTCTATAAGAAGGCCCTGATTTTTACCTGGTGTAAAAAGACCCACGTTGATAATGTGCTTAAGAGATGGATCTAGCCCTAATTTCTCTAGGGCCTCATCTCTAGGAGGTCTTTCATTATCCTCTATCGGATACTCCAGGATATCCAGAGGGGTGCCGAGGGATGAAAACTTATTAACCATCCATTGATTCACCATTACTATCTTATCCGGAACCCATCTCTTATCCTCCGGTGAAACGTTTGAGCTGTGACAGGTTTCATATATGAAATATGGCCTATCTAACGAGAATATCTCGTCACAAATGGATTCTTCCACAAAAAACTCAACGAAATCATCAAAGTGAATAACGTCAGGGCATATCTCATTTATAAGAGATAATATCTCCTTTTTATCCTCGCCCAAACAGTAAAAATTATCACCAAGTTTTTTAGAAATTCTATCCCTTTGTACCACATAATGATCCGTGGTGTTGCTGTATTGTATACAGTATATCTCAGCATCATCATACAAGCACTCTATCTTTTTATATAAATACTGGGGCATACCTCCAGTGGACAAATGAGGAGCAATGAATAGTATTCTAGGTTTACCCCCAGAAAGCTCTCTTATTCTTCCCTCCAGCTCTCCTACGGTCCGTAAAAGTCCATATCTAGCTTTACGAAGTTCTGTCGAGGCAAACATGGTTTAAGATTTTATATAAACACCAGTGGAAAAGTCTAATTTACCCTCCCCGTATTTTTCCACTATTTTTTCAGTTACTTCCTTCTCTCTGGTATTAAGATCCTCGGATTCCTTTAGATTCAAGGACATCTCAGTATTTAATGAGGATAGATCCATTTCTAGAAAATGCTTCCTAATCGATATTCTACCAAGAATTTCCACATTTTCCTTGATTCTATCACGGAGTTCAACTATTTCTCTAAACTCTTCCTCTGGTAATTTAATTTCGGATTCTGCCATTTTTCGTTTTTTTATGGTTACTTATATTTCTTTATTTCGGATTAGATGTACTAAAGCTAAAAGTTTGACACAGTCTACCACTTTCCCTACATAAACCAAAATTATTGGTTACCCTACTAAAATATTCACTGCGGTATATCACCATTCTGTTGTAGATATTAGCAAAAGAGTCAACAATCTCCCATTTCGTAACATCGGGCAAAGATTTATTAACTATAGATACCACTGGATCATCGTCGGAAAGAACAGGATCCCCGTATTTTCTAAGCCCTGTTTCTCTATGTTTCAATATAGATATACCACTATCTGAAGGAGCGTTAGGGGTAAGAAATATAACCGCGGTCCAGTCCGAGGTAGTATCAAAATGCGTCTTTATCGGATCAAGGGAAGTCAAAATTCCAAAGGATCCACTTTTTTTGTTACCCCAACCTGTAATTTCACCACATACAGGTAACATAACATCAGATATTGAATCCTGAATCGATCCAGTAAGGAAAGGCTGTGAACTAAGTAATCCTGTATTAACATCAATAGAATACTCCTGAGATAAGGCAAAATTCCTTACATCCCCCGGGGTTTTATAGAAATCATCTATTACAATGGATTTGACTCGCATACGGTGAACAGTTTAATCTATTATATAGGGATAGTCCTATAATATTTCATTACTCCCGGATTAAGCCTGAATTGAATTAATCTCGTCTATAGGTTGAATTCCAATTCGATTTACTGAGTTTACCTGACTAAGACCCGTATATGTTGTCCCATTTATACTATCGAATCCTGCAGTATAGGTTATATCGAGTTGAAAAGATGTACCCACATTTATAGTTCCGTAGTGAGTACCAACACCTGGAGGGGAGTCGGGATAATCATAGGTATAATCTATCAACACTAAATTGAGCAAACCACCATTAGCAAGGGCAACCGCAGAGGCGTTAAGGGTAACAGTATTGAGACCACCGACGAATGATTGCTGACTAGATAATGTGGTACTTACATCCCATCCGGTGCTTCTATCAAATTCTCCAGGGGAAAGTGTGCCTGAGTTTCCGTTATTAAATGCATAACTCTCGCAAACTATATAGTCATTAATTCCGCTAGTTCCGCTAGAACCAAAGTCTAGGGACAAAGCAGTGATCGTACCTGCATATGTTGAAGTATTAAAATAGCAAAAAGTCCTACCAAGACGATAATTATTCCCACTCCTCCCTGAAATAACCCATGGACCTATGTCCTGCTGATTAGCAACACTTGATGTCTGAACAATCCCATTAGGTGCAAGAACAGCATCTTTCCAAATAAAATGTATTCCGGTAGAAGCTGTACCAGTTAATATACTTCCCTGTGCTGACGAATTTATAGTTGCTGACGGCATCTTGGTAAATAATATTTATCGTGATTAAAATACTCATTAGGTGGCGGGTTAACATCATACACATCATACTCGACGTTGGGTAAATCCCATATATTCTCCTCTCGATTAAGTGGATTCCACCACGTAGCTATTCCACCTGGTTTACTGAGCGACGGAAGTACAGAACCAAAATGCATAACATCCAAGTCACCGAAGGTATCATAAAAAATACCGTCATATACAGAGAGATTTTCCAAATTCTGATACCAGCCACCCTCTATTATAATGACATTTGGTTTATCCGTTGCCCACTCCTTTAATCTCTCTATAACGTCAGGGTGATTCTCGACTATTGTGTGAGAATTTATACTATTTGATTGTATATACCCAGCAGATATGCCCATGCCAAACCCAATTTCTAGTATATCACCCCCGTTCTGACACACGTAATCGGCGGAGGCTTTCATTAAATCCCTCTCCCAGTCCATCATCACCTGAAAATCTACTCCGTTATCATTATAGACTATCCTATCATTTAAAAAAGAAAGGTTCTCGTTAGTATAAACCATCGCCATTCAATTATCGTTATAGCTTTATATATGTAGCATCCGGATTAAAGAAGATGTAATTATTGGATGGGTCGATCATATAGCCAACTATTCTAATAATCTCACCAGCACCGGTAGGTTTAGTAGCAGTTATTCTTCCAGCGGTTACATCGGAGAGATATAATATATCACCGGGGCCAGGACTACCTGCAACGGTATAACCAAGTCTCATAGTACCCTCCAGAAGCATACCCTTACCGCTAGCTCCGTCGAGACAAATACCTAGTAGCTTATCAGCGGTAGTTGTTCCATTATTAGCCTGAGCTGCGGTGTTCCAGTTTCCTTGCCACGCATAAACACCACCAACGGTGGTTGAAGCCTGACTTCCCCACTGTGCAGCTAACCTATGTCCAGCACCAGGGAGGATCGTTGTTGTTGTAGTGGGTTTGGTTATTTGTATACCACCTGTATCATTATCCTGTCCAACTACTAAGTATGCTGTGGCTGTAATAGTAGCTGCTCCTCCTATATTACCACCGTTAAGAGTGACAGCTCCTGTAGAGCTACTCAAGACTAGGTTACCGGAGCTTATGGTTACATTGGGCTCTACCTGTAGGTTATTGGTTGCGTTGATATAGGTTAGTACACCATTGGAGGTTGTACCAGTAATGCTTCCTACGAAAGAGGTACCTGAGTTACCAGAGGATCCTGAAGATCCTGACGAACCACTAGATCCTGAAGAGCCTGAGTTACCTGAAGATCCTGAAGAGCCTGAGTTACCTGAAGATCCTGAAGATCCTGAGGTTCCAGAAGATCCTGAAGAGCCTGAGTTACCAGAGGATCCTGAAGATCCAGACGAACCGCTAGATCCC